>Ga0209511_1000450_pt1 | contig 42303 bp, 73 predicted proteins | sample SSSSmetaG_FD_184141 | JGI IMG/M metagenome (GOLD analysis project Ga0209511, IMG submission 184141) | Glacier valley bacterial and archeal communities from Borup Fiord, Nunavut, Canada, to study Microbial Dark Matter (Phase II) - ​SSSS... | ecosystem: Environmental > Aquatic > Freshwater > Ice >... | reverse complement strand
AATTGGTGTGTTATCCACGACTTTTTCAGCAATGTTGGCAGCCGTGTTTATGAATGGAGAAATGGCATTACCCACACCACCTTCTTTGCCACCTATGCCCAGTAAGCCTTTGCCCATCTGATTTATTCCAGTTCTAAGACCTCCTAGCCCTTTTGCTGTCTCGCTCTTATTTTGGAATACTCTGTCACTAGCAACTTCATGTGCAAAAGTTTTCATACTATCAGTAATTGTATCAGTTTTTAGTATCTTCTTTTGCTGCCTTATGGTTTCATCAAATACACTCTGAAAAGTAGGGCGATCTCCATATTGAAGTCCTGCCCTGATAAACTGGTCAATTCCATTTAATATTTTGGTTTTGTATATTCTGCCTTGTGGTATTTCTCCTGCCACCATATTCGGTGCTGTGTTTGTTCCTCTTATTATGTCTTTAGTCTGTTCGGCAAAACCAGTTCCATAACCTTTTAACTTAGTCCCTATGGTTTTTACAGAAGGAAATAAAATAGTTCTATCTGTTTTAGCAATCTTAGAAACTACCATATCAATTATTGAACTTGGAACACTTCTTATAAATTCTTCGTAAACATCGTTACCAACATTGCCACCGAAATTCTTAGTGAAAAATGTTTTCATTGCTCCCAACATAGCCATTCTTGGTGCATGAACTATTTTAGTTGTTAGGCTTGCAGGAACTTTGTTAGCTATCAGCAAACCAACTCTACCGTACATATCCCTCTGGTCATAACTACCTTCTGCAAAAGTCTTAGCCTTATTCATGTACTCCGTAATCTTTTTAATATCATCAACTTCAAGTATCGGCAAACCTTCTTTAAGCTTAATCAAGTCCCTTATAGATTCCTTGTCATAAGCCCCTAAATCAATTAATTCCAATACTTTTTCGCGTAAACTTCTTTGAGGTTTTAGTACACTTGGTTTAAAGATTTGCTTTAATCTAGCTTCTTTTTGAACATCGGTTAACCCTTCTAAACCTTTAACGATTCCATCCGTTTCTTCATTAATCTTTTTAAGCTTTGCAGGATTAGTTTTCTTTAACCCTTCTTCAACACCGTCAACCGCTTTAACGGCATCCATAACCGCCCCTGCTGCTGTTTTCTTCTCCCATGCCGAATCTATAGCCTTTAAGTTTCTTCCTGCTTCCGTGTTACCTCTTGTAACAGTTTTCATAAAACTTAATGCCTTTGTCCAATCGCCTGTTCCCATAGCTTCTTGTTCAAATTCTTTGTACAGAATAGCGGCTTCATGTTGTTGTACTTTAGTTAAAGAATCAGAAGCATTCCTTATTTCGAACTCTACGGATTTTTTATTCTTGTTAATATTGCTAACGGCTTGGTTTTGCCAATCAGCAACTTTCTCAACCTCATACCGGAATTCGTTTTCTGGAAACATTTCTCTAGCTGTATCATTAATTTCCGTTGCTCGTTCAATGGTATTCTCTCTGAACTGACTTGTTTTTAATTCTCCTGTAGCTTTTTCAGCTTCGTTAAAAGATTGAAGATTAACTTTAGTTGGATTATCTATATTAATGGTAGCGGCTTTAGACTTTAGCCCACTAGAAATAACCCTCTTGCCTTGCGCATTAGTTGTAATTGTCAGTTTAGGCTTGATACTCGCTACTGTAGGTACTTCTTTAGTTATAGCTGGTGCAACCGTTTCACTTGCCGAACCTCTATTTAACACCGTTTGCTTGTACTTTAACTCGTATGGTGTTAACTCTGAATCGGTAGCATTTTTAAGTCTATCCGTCATAAACTTGTCATCTGGTGTAATTACATCTGATTGCAGTTTGATGGTTGGAAGGTCATTTAAGGGCTTATTGGCACTATCTATTTTATTAGCTGCTGTTAATGCCTCTCTGGCTGCAAGGTTAGCATTTGTTCCTTTAGATACGGTTGTTAACTTATCATTAAGCGACCTAATGATTGGATTATCAGCCATTTTCTCACTAGCTTTTTTACCAATATTGCCTAAGTTTTCAAGCCCTTTAGCACCTTTAGTTGTTGCTCTCAAAACATCATCTGCTATACCACCACCGACTACTGTAAAGGGGTCACTACCTAGATTAAAAACACCCTTTGCAAACTGTCCAACTTTAGAGTTATAAAACTTATCCCCTTGCGCGTTGCCTGTATCTTTTAAATAACTATCTGTTGTAATATTTGGATTAAAACTAGCCTTTTTGCCCTTATGTGTATCAATTATGCCTTTTGAAGCATTAAGAACTAGCTTTTGTGGTGCTGATAAACCCTCTAATGCCATTTGCCCGACACCTTTCAAAGAGTTACCCAAACCGCCTAAGATATTACCACTCTTGATGTTTTTAGGCACTTCTTTAAAGGTGTTAACATAAGGCACATTAGCTTTAGGCTTTGCCACTAAAGGTTTGATTAAAGGTTTCTCCATAAAATCCATTAAGTCCTGTTGCTTTTGTAAGGAATATTGTGGAGTAATAGTCGGCTTAATCGCATTCTTTTCTTTTAACGCTGATACTTTTTGGGCTTGTAGCATTTTAGTGGTGTTGTCTTGCTGCACAAGTTCAGTTTTCACCTTCTGAGTAAAAGAAGTTTTTGCTGTTTTTAAGTTTAATTCTTTTTTTACATTTGCACTGAATCCCATATCATACCTCCTACTTTACACCGTATCTTGCCGCTAGTGAATCGACTATACTTGCATCTACGCCCTGTGTAACAAGGTCAACAAGATAAGCCCTTATGCTTTTCTTGTCCATGCTGCTAACATAACCATTGTCTGAATTGGGGGTTTGAACATATAGACTGTTAATGGTGCTTGCATAATCATCAACTGTATTCGTAGTGCTAGTGTTTAGCTTTATCTTAGCTATATTATCTGGATTTTTCGGATCTTTAGCCCATGCTAACTGGCTTGAATTAGTATTTGCGTTCTGCTGACTTATAGAGACTTGTGATCTGCTAATAGCTGCGTTTATGTTATCAATATTGTAACTAGCCGTATTTGCACCTACTGGCACACCTAGTATTTTAGACATTTGTTGGGTAGCTACTCCGCTTTCTTTCCACGCAACCATGGCATTATCATAAATTTGTTGTTGTGCTGCAGTCTTAACCTCTTTAGCTTTTAACTCTACCGCTTTTTGATTCTCAATTTTTGCCGTTCTAGCTGCTTGTAAATAAGGTATCAAAGGGTCGTTAGCATTTATTGTGGTTCTGCGGTTTATTTCCGCTGTGATATCTTTATAATTAGCTTGTGAAACTAAATTAGCTTCGTTCGTAATTGCCTTTAATTTGTTACTTGCTACGGTAGATTCAGTGTTTGCTATTGTGTTTGCATTGGATATTTTGTCTTGTCCAGATTGGTAATTAAAGTTTCTGTCATTATTTGCATTGTTAATGCTATCCTGCCCTACCTGATAATTAAAGTTTCTATTATTGTTTGCATTGCTAATACTGTCCTGATTTGCTTGATAGTTAAAGTTTTTATCAGTATTGTACTGATTTAATTGATTTTGTAAAGCCGTAGCTTCTGCTCCACTTTTAGCCGCTTGAACATCTGATAAATAGTTGTTATTTACATCGGTAGTTCGCCTTGAAATATCAGCTTCTTTTGCCGTAGCATCACTATTAATTGAGCCAACTTGACCTTGATACTGATTTAAATTAAGTCCAACTCCCAGACCTTCAATACCAGACTTTGACGATCCGTATTTTTGTGCCATAAATTCATTCCACGAATTATTAGCGTTATTCATACCGACATTAGCCTTGTTACGGTCTGCGTATGCCGCTGGCTGTATCAAGGATTGTTCAGAGGATAAATTAGATAACATGCCATTTTTTTGTTTATCAAGTCCAGCCACGTTATTATCAATTTGTGCCTGTTTGAGTTGTTTTATATAGTTTTCAGATTGTATTTTATCAGCTGCCGCTTGCTGTTCTACCCTTTGCCGTTCTGTTTGTTGCGCTGCCGCTTGTGTCGCCTGTTGAGATTGCTGTAATTGGTTTTGTTTGCTGAACTCTTGACTTATCATACTTGCAAAATCCGGTTGCGGCTGTACTTGTGGGGCTTTCTCTGCCATCATTGTATCTGGTGCTTTGTATGCCGTTGGTGTATTTATCATGTTTGCATACGGTACAGGTGCGCTGCCGACATTAGCTGCGTTTTCAGGTCTATAAACAGAATTTGCACCTAATTTGCTATAATCCGTTGGAGCAGATGCAGCACCCCAACCGTCTTTTAACGCTTGTTGTAATGCTGCGCCCGAAAATACACCACTGCCGCCTGTACTGTCATTTTTCATGTTGTAGTAGCCATCATTGCTTGCCGTAAGTCCTGTGTTCTTTGTCACAGTGGCAAGATTTGCAGCTGCCGCGCTTTCCGTTTGGGCTTTTACCCTTGCGTAAATAGCATCATTCGGTGACGGTGTTGCCATAGCTTTAGCATAAGCTGCCTTCCATTCAGGAGTAGCTTGTGCCGCGTTTATCTCTGCTTCTCTTGCTAATATTCTCGCTTTTCTTTCCGCTTCTATTGTTGCCATTTTACCAACTCCTTTTCTGCGTAATAAAAAGAGGACTAAATTAATAGCCCTCTTTTGCGTACTTTTTTCCTTATGCGTTTTAATTATTTAGATGTTTAGCCATCGCACTGAACATAATATCGGCAAACTGATAGTAGCCTTGGTCTTGTGGATGAGTAGCTTGACTTGGCAATAATTCCGTTTGTATTGCTCTTGGATTTACTGGCGTAGAAACTGCCCCAAAATTAAATTCACTATCATGACATAGTGCAATAGGCACAAAGTACAAATTAGTGTAAGTATAAAATAATTCATTCAAAGCAACCATAAGATTAAATACTTTTGCATCTTCTTCAAGTTCCCATTCGCCTTGAGTTATTACATAACCATCGCTACCCGTTTCATTACCTATACCATCTTGGTTACCTCTGTACAAAGTGTAAACAATGAATATAGGTATAGTAGCATCATCTTGTCTTATATAATCTACAATTTGTTTAATACTTGCGGCATTAGTAGTGGGATTTATCTCCATTGCATTTGTGCCTAAAAATAATTGAACTGCGTCAGGCTTTAACCCTGTTTGTGTTTTATAATAATTCCAATTAAATCTAGTTCCGTTCCAAAACGGATGAACCCCAAACCCTTCAAAACCATCAGAGGTTGCTGTAAGATAATTATTTGCTGAAAATCCACTTCTACCTTCATGTTTTAATGGAGCTGTTCCTTTCGTACCAACCATCGTAAACTTATTACCCGAAATAGTTCTGAGTTCCGAAAGCCAAGGTTTGGCGTTTGTTAGACTATCACCTATTGTCACGATATTTTTAGGATTAATTATTGTGGAGGAAACTATTTTTATTATAGTTTGTACTGTGACAATTCTAACCATGTTATTATCGTAAACAGTCAAAGATAAGGGATATTCTCCTATTAACGGAGTCGTACCAGTAATTGTAAATTTACGTTTCATTGCTTTTCCAACACTACATGACCATTTAAAATGATAATTGTCGATATTGCCACACCAAGAAACTTGATTATTATACAATTCAATAGTTCTACCGGCTGCGACGCATATTTCTTTGGGTAAAAATGCTAAAAATGTATCTTTATTGTCCATGGGGGCTACTTTTTCAATTGTAAACGTGTTTGTATCTGTTTTATAAATTGTAACTCTCATATATGTACACGTAGAAGGTATTTTTATTGTGCTTGAGGGTGTATCTATTCCAGATACAAATTCTTTATTAATATTGTAATAAGCTATACACCTAACAAATGTATTAAAAATATAATCGTTACCACTTTCAATAGATATAAAATCACTTGTTGCGTACAATGTATTGTCTGTTAATATGCCGTTGTTCCAATCAACATACTTATTAGGTGTTGTAGTCATTTTGTTAAATAGATTTATATTGCCGGCATATACTACATAATTCGAACTTATTATTTGAAAAACAAAGAACAGCATTAAAAATGGTATAATTTTTTTGATATTCATATTAGCACCTCTCTAGTTTTAAAATCCTATTACATAATTAAACTATATAATTACTCATTTGTCAAAATTTATACTCCCGCTCTAAACGAAACCGTATTCAAGTCAACCGCCCTAGTATCTCCTACTGAGACATAAACTCTACCGTCACTGAAAATAGTTATATATCCAAACAACCCATATGAAACAATCGGATAACTTAAATTAGCACCAGGTCTATAACCAACTGGTAAATTAAATGCCACTGTTCCTATCACACCTGAACTGATTGTACCTTCTAAGTGGACTATTTGCATCATATCCTTCCAATATACGGCTGTTTTATCACCACCACCTTTATTTACCCAACTATTGATAAGTGTAGGGTTAACAACCACTTCTGGGCTGTGTGCGGTCGTATTATTATTTAAGTGTATTACAAAATCAGTTTGGTTGGTTTTTAAGGCTAACTGCTGCGCATTATATAACAAATGCGCATTAAAATTAGGTAATATATTATTGCCTGTTTGCATTAATTTTGCATCTGTGATTGAATCATTTGCTGAAATCGCAATTTTAAATTGTTCTAATGTTTGTGCATCACCCATTAATACCATTGTTGAATCTGTTTCTGCATGGTTAATATCTGTATGCCCTGTTCCTGGTGGATGCATTTTTATATGTTTAATTGCCATTTTTAAACCTCCTCGTTCCAGTAGGCTGTGCTTACTGGTTCTATTGTTCCTTGGACTATTTGTGTTGTATTTGACCCTATGATTGTACCTGTTGCCTTAATATTACCTACTACTTCTAATTTTTCAGAAGGAGAAAGGCCTGCGACACCTATTCCAACATTTCCGTTTGTGTCTAGTATGAAGTCACTTACATTTTCCCTTCCCGATAAGCATAACGGCTTATATGTACTGCTAGACATATAATCGCTCGAAATTAAATTTCCGCCACTTGTGTTTGGTCTAATATAAATAGCGTGAACCCCTGCTGATTCAATACCTTCAAAAGCAATATTAACAACATCAATAGCTTTTACTGTTAATGTTCGTAATGGTGTTGTATTTAGACCAATTTTACCTGTGAATGAAGGTGAAGCCAAAGGTGCTTTGCTATTCCAACTGTCTTTATCTGTTTGTAATACATGAACAGTTGTATTATTTGTATGCCCCGTAAATGTTGTAGAATCTACTTTTGTTGCATCTTGCGTGTCTACATAGGTTTTATCAGCCTTGCCACTTATTAAATTAATGTTATCATGGTCTGTTTGTGTAACATGGACAGTACCATTAGTTGTATGGTTATTTAACGAAGTTTGCATAGTAGTATAATCCACACTAGCCGAATTACTTAAACTAGCTAATTTTGTTACATTATCATTTGTAAAATCGTTGGTCGATAAGTCTTTGCCAGTTATTTTATTAACTTTCAAACTTAAATTATTATCTGATATTAATTTTGTATAATATAAATCATCATGGCTATGAATAGAAGGTGGATAAGATAAAGGTTTGTTTATCAATTCTGTATTAAAATCAACTTGTTTATCGTCTGCACCTATAAGTTCAAATACTGAATTATTCCATATATAAATCTCGTTTTTATGAACTCCCATATCGATTATTCTTGCATATTCGTATAAATTAGGGTTTAAATTAGTTTGTACATCACTTAAAGACATAGGGAATATCTTAGCACTAGCATTGATTAAACCCTTTAAATTATCATCAAATAAACTTAAATCAATCCTCTTAGTACTCATACTTCTTCATTCCAAAAGAAATTACTAGGAGGTGCAACTGTTCCCTGTACTGCTAATCCTGTACCTGTTATCCCTATCCTTTCAAAGTATTGTATAGTTAATTCTGCGCCTACACCTTCTGGTGAAGTTAAAGCAATATGTGTAGGGTCTATTTCATCTAATCCACCACTAGCAACTGACCTCTGCAAAGTATCATTAACTGTTAAATTAATACGATTTTGTCCTAAGTCATAAGTTCCTTGTTGCAAAGTAAATATTTGATTACCGCTAATACCTAAAGTACCAATTATTAAGGTGTTATTTTTATCTCTATAACTAAACGTACTATTACCGAGGTTACTATTAACTATAGTAAATACTTCATAGACTATTAAAGTATCTCCACCTCTTAAAAAAGGATCCATTTCAGTTTTTGTATATACATCGGTTTTATTAGCTTTTAAGACTATATTACCCTCATTGGTTGTAACTCTGCCCTGTATGACTGTTATATCCCCATCATTAGAGGTTATTTGATTTTGTAAGTTTGTATTGACACCACTTACAAGGGTATCTAATTCCACCGTTAAGGTATTATTCAAATAATCTTTTATATCACTTCCAGCTTTGTCATGCAAAGTTTTTATAGCCGTTGCTTGCCCTAGTGTTAAGTTTCCAAGCCCTTGAATATTGTCTATTTTAGTAGCATTTTTAGTTAATGGCATTTATACCTCCCCCTGAATTTCTGCCTGTACAAGAAAATCTAGTACAGTGCATGTTTCGTTAACCTCTATGTTTTCTAGTCTAAATTGGATATAAGTATAATCGTTACTAGAAAATTCTAAGGCGAATGTCTGCGGATTTCTATTTGTTAAAAATGTATAGTTATTAAAGTCGTAGTTGTTAAAGTCTAGCAGGCTATACCTTGCCGTTCTTCTTATTTGTTTCCAATCCGTTATTTTGTTTGTCTTAAAAGAAACTGTTAACGAAGTTTTAATATCTGGAAGTAAACCGACATAAATCATGTCACTAGACTTTAATAGATTAATTCCACCGAAAGGGTAAAAGCCTGTATCAGCTTGTGGTATAACTTCAACTCCGTTATCTTCCAAGCCTTCCATTTTCTCAATAGTGCCTTTTGAACCATAGAATACCGTGCCGTTTATCTCTAAGAAGCAAGTTCCAGCTATATTCTCAAATGTGTACATTGTATTATTACCATAGTTCCAAATGTAAACAACTTCATTGATATTGCACCAGTATTCTTTTTTTGCCTTGTAGTTAAAGGTTATAGCTAGAGATAAGTTAGCAAGTGACAAAGACTGTTGTAACCTTTGACTTATAACATCTGCACTTCTATGACTTTCTACTGCGCCTATTTGCCATTTCCACCAACTATTGTTATCTGCCGACACTGCGTTATCCCCTATAAGTTGAACACCGTTAAAAGGCACGTTTCCAACGGCTTCGTTAAGGTCGTAAACAAAGTAGTCATATTTAACAGTACCGTTAGGAAGTGTTACTTGTGTTGCTGTGCTGTAGTGAGTACGGTCTTCTTTAAAGATTATTTGATAGTTAGCGTTTTGAGCCTTTATATCGGTAATTGCGTATTCATTTGTACCTACATAAGTGTAGTTAATCATTGGCCAATACCCATAATTTAATGATGCACACCATGAACGACGATTGCCTTGTGCTGTGTTTCCCCATAAGAATATTGAAGTATCGTTATCAGGTCCGAAAGTCATTGCAAAACGATTCTTTTTGATAAAATCAGCGTGAGTAATATCAACTTTTGTCCATTCGGGGATAACTAATGAACCACTTGGAGGAATTACGGTAAATGTCACCTTGCCTGTTACTCTGTTAACAGTGAAATCGGTTCCTTCAACCTTTATGGCACCGTCAATTTTACAAGTTACCAAATCTGCGTCAATGTTTAATTCCGCTAATTGAAATACAGTAGCTATTCCGTCACCTTGAAACTCTTGTTTCTTGCGGCCTGTTAGTAAGTTAACTACTTGGTTGAATGTTCCTCCTCCTGCTGGAGGTGTTGCAATACGGAGAGTTGGCACATAAGGAACAACATTTTGGAATACTGTTCCGCTGTATTCTTTGTAATCAGTGCCGTTGAAAAATAATAGCTTTGATTCAAAGTAAAGCATTGAGGTTTTAGCATCTGTCATTGTTCCAATTTGGGTATTTGTGAGGGTAGCGAAGTTATATTCGTATACCTTGCCATCATTGCAGGATATAAGAACGTGTTTACCACCTATGTAGCCCTCCCACATGCCCTGTACATCTTTAATGTTGGCATAGTTTATTAGGGTATTGTGTCCTTCTCGCTCTTCAAGCTTGCCATCACTTGTGATTCTGAAATCTACTTGGCGTAAAGTTTCGCCTAGTGCAAGACCTGTAAGTCCGACTGCTTCGTTGACCCCACGCCAGGTTGATATTGATATTGGTGGTGGTGGAGGGGTTGGTCTAAAAGTTGCCATTCACAATGGCCCTCTTTTCTACATAAAAAAAGAAGCCTATTTGGCTTCTCTGTTATATGTTAAATTTTTTAATTTATCTAAACATGGTGTTTTTATTGCCTTGTCTGCATCCCAGCCTTTTGAAAGTCTGTATAATGCCCTATCGTAGCTCACACCATAACGTCTACATGTATTCGCCACAGTATCTTTTATACCATCAACCTCAATAATGTGATTCGTGCGCACGTTATTGTTTTGCTCTGTAACATTTGACCATTTGCAATTTTCTTTACAATAATTTTTATTGCCATTTATGCGGTCTAAGGTTAAATTATCGAGATATCCGTCTTTCATATCTTCGTAAAAATTTTCAAAAGATTCCAACCACCGATCGCATACCGTTATACCTTTGTCATAATAACTTTTGTGACTTACATGATAAGGGCGATAACATCTTTCTTTCATGCTAACCCATGCTTTGTAAAATCTTGTCTTAGCCATTCCGTGAGATTTGTGTCTTTTTGAAAGTTTTTCAAATGTTCCGCAGCCACAGTCGACTTTTAAGTTTCGTTTTAATCTCGTCCCTGTTGTTGTTACTTCTCCACCACATTCACATTTACACTTCCATAGAGAAGAACCGTCACTAAACTTTCCATCAATATACAATGCAGTTAATTTATTGAACTTCATTCCTGTAATATCTTTGATTTTACCCATAAAAATAACACCGCCTTTTTGTGTATGCCTTAAATTGTTTATGGGAAGTACATAAGGCTATGTACTTGTCATGTTGCAACACTATCCCACTAGTAAATTATACCACAATTAATGTCTTTTGTACATAATTTATTCCATAAACATCTTCTATATCCATAGTTACCATTCTATTAGCACACCTTGCTCTCAATCTTAACCATTCATCTTCAAAGTACTGTACAAGTTCCTTTTTCTTGAATGGTGCTAACCTAGCAGCACAATAGTATATCATGGCTTGGTCTGCCTTGTAATTAACCTCTGTTGTGTCTTCTATGCTCGTAAAACTGGTTGGCTCGGCTTTTGTTATGTCCTTCCTTGCCATTTCATAAAGGTCTTTATGCGCTATATCGAATAAAGGAACCGCCTTGGCCATAAGGTCAATGTAGTCCGCCTCTGGTTTTTGAACGCCGTCCTCAGTAAACATATTTAACGTTGACCTAACAGCCCCAAATAAATTTCTTAGTTTCTCAGCCATATTTCACCTATCCTTTCGGATGAACGTGCTTATAATGTTGCATTAGTAAGCCCTTGTTTTCACAAGTAAACTTACACTTAGTACATTTTATTGATTTTATTGTAGCTACTGATTTTTCAGTTTCTTCGCATTTTATAAAGTTTTTATATTTTTTCATCCATTTAATTAGCTTTTCATCCTCGGTTTCGTATTCTCCGTTTTCACTGAACACAAATACTTTTTTGAACTTCTCATAGTCAATAACGGTCAGATTGGGTTGTCCGAAATACTTCATGTTTTCACCTACTTAGATATAAAATAACTACATTTTTCATTGCGCTTGCGTTCTTTTGTGAGTGCTTTTTCTTTGTGTTCTACTTGCGTGCATAACCCTTTTCTGTTGTTTAGTGGTTTGTATTTTGTGCAATTGTGGCACATTGGTACTAAAGCCATAAAAATACCTCCTAAAAATTAAGAAGGGGATTTCTCCCCTCCAAATTAAAGCTGAATAACTCCTATTGTGGTAGTAGTAACTACTGAAGCTGTGATGGTGATTTTACCTGTTAGTTTATCCCCGTATGCTGCGCTTTCTAAAGGCCCTATAATAACGCTTGAAGCCTGTGGTACTACAATAACTTTATCAGCTACACCAGCTATTCCATTGCCTTTTACAATCGTTATAGTGTTTGCTGCTCCTGCCTGTGCATTATTTACATAGATACACATTCTTTCATCTTTGCCTACAACTACGGTCTGTGTTAGTGCTATTGCCACTGGTGCAAAAGCTACACTTCCATTAGTTATTCCGTTTGTTTTTGCTACATCTGCCATGTTTGGTCACTCTCCTCATTTAATAAGGGGGATTTCTCCCCCACTAATTTGTTATCTATTATGCTTCTGCTCCCGGCAAAGCATCGAACAGGAATATTTCTTTAGGTCTGATAATCTTTTTACCCCACACCTGGAGGGATTTAACTGCATCGCCAAACCTTTTTTCTGGTCTATACCCAATTGTTTCAGTTAGCTGTGAAGCGTAAGCCACTGCGCCCTTAGTTCTTGCAAGGCACTTGTACTTAGATGCATTCAAAACTATATTGTTGGATTCACAAAGTATGATACCGTAAAGGCTCTTACCAGCATCACCACTTACAAGGGTACTAGTGTTCATGGTTTCTTTAGCTATTCTTGCTAGTACAAACTTAGTGTAAATAGCTGGTGCCATTTCAAGATAGATTGGCTCGCTCTCAGGAACATTTGCTTCCTTGAATTTCTGTCTGATAGTAGCAAGATAGTTAATTACATTCGCACTTGTTACGGCTGTTGTAAAACCATCTATGGTCTGCCCTGCTGCGATCAATGCATATAGTCCGAAAATGTCTTGGTCTATATCATCAGCCATCTTAATACCTAGTTTCCTCTGTCCTTCTGTCATAAGCTTTCCGTTTGCCTGTGTCTTGTCGATATCGTCAATGCTGATATGGCAATACTTAGCTTTGTCAATGTCAAGCCATTGTGCTTCATCCATTAACTGATCTGGTGTGTTAATGTCTGCGTTTTTGACATAATCATAAGAAGCTACGTCGCCAACTGTTAAAATCTTTACGCGATCCCCCTTATCCTTAATTAAGCCCTCATACTCAGTAGTACAATGGTTTGCTGCGATCATTGCCTTGTCTCTTTCTTTCAATATCCCTGTTGCCCACATTTCCGGTAAAAAGTTTTGTACGCTCATGTTTTTATCATCCTTTCATTACACAAAAATAGGGCATATTATTTGCCCCATTTGTTCATTGATTTTACTAATATGTCGTAGTTCTTCGATAACCATGATTGGTCACCTTTGTTACTTTCATACGATTCTTTACTTATAAACTCACCTTTTGAAGCACCGTTTCCAGTAACACTACCGGGGCTTGTGCCTGCATTGGCTTGATTGGTTTCTGCTGCCTTTTGCTTACTTTTAAGGTTTTTGTAGTCGTACTCCATAAAAGCATTTTTCATGGATTCACCTTTGTTAAATGCATCTATGACCTGTTGTGGCAAGTCTTTAACATCTGGAGCAGTACCTACGTTTTCTAAATGCCATTGTTGAAACTCTCCGAAGTTTTCAGCGTTCTTTTTAGTTCTTCTAGCTTCTAATACGTCAGGGTGTTCTTCAACGGCTTTAGACACTTCTTTGGTGTAAATATCCGGATCCATTCCCTTTTCAGTTAATTCAGCATCTTTAGCTTCTTTTTCGATAGCTGCTTGTAACTGTTCCGAATTGTTGATGCTTAAATGCCCATACTTTTCAGCAATATCCGTATCAGAATAGACACCATATTCAGCACCGTATTTCTTAGCAATTGAGTAATCACGTTCTAAGTTTGCAGCTTTTGTTTCTGCTGCCTCCCTAGCTCTACGTTGTTCCGCAAAGTGTGCGTTTTCCTCTGGACTTTGTACAGGCTTTTCAGTTTGAGGTTGCGAAGTCTCATTCCCTGCGTTTACAGGCTCGGTTGGTGTTTCCTGTACATCTATTTGAGCATCAACGTTTTGCTCCGGCAATGCGTTTACATCGCTTATAATTTCATCTGGCATATAGTTCTCCCTTTTGAGTTTTTACAGCTATCTCAAGCGATTTTGTGCATCAAAAAAGCAACCTTTCGAATAATTCGATTAGTTGCTTGAATTAGTTGTTTTGGATTTTTATAAATCTAAGTTAATGTTTTCAATTACGGCACGTTCCTCAAGATATGAAGCATATAAATCCATAGCTTTAAATTGAGCATTTAGCAAATCACAACTACATGAAGGTGTAAAATTAAGTTCACCAGCTTTATATTTTTTAAGCATAGCACTTAACCCATTCATTCTTATTTTTAACTGTAAATATTCAGCCTTAAACCTTTCCTTGTAGTCTGCGCTACCCATCATTTCTACGGTTTCATTTAATTTCATTTCAATCTCCCTTTTATTTGTTAATGTATTCCCACAACTTAGATAAGGATCACCCACCCCTCATAAATTCAGTAATAGTTTTTGCAAGTTCATTGTCTTGAAGTTGCATTAATTTAAGCGTAAATGGTAGGCTTTGTTCTCCCATGTCCGCTATCTTTTGTTGTACTTGTTCAGGTAATTTATCCATGAACTGCATAGCTTTTTGTGTCTCAGCTTCTTGCTGTTGTGATTGCTGATTTTGTTGGTCTTGCTGCATCTGTTGTTGTCCTTGGATTTGCTGTTGCTGCATAGCCTGTTGTTGCTGTGCTTGCTGCTGTAACATTGCCATTTCTGCCTGTGCATCTTTTATAAGTCCTTGGCAATCAGGTATAACATTCATTTTTGCCATGCGTTCAAAGTATTGCAGCTTGTTAATTTCTTTAGCTTTTAGCAGTCCGTCAAGTGTTTGAATACCTGATATTTCATTGTAAAAACTAGAAGGGCCAACATCGACCATACAGTTTAGAAGGATATTCCTCATGCTACTAGAATCGAATGGGGCTGCCATTATTTTACCGTCTTTTTTATAGCCAACTTTACGGCTATTGTACTTCTTTAAGAAGAATTGACCCCATATCAAGCCTAAGTCCTCGACAAACTGATCCCTTGCAGCGGATATGTTACCCAATGGAATAGCTGCTTGTTTGCCACTTGCTATAATAGCTATGCCGCTTGCTTGTTCAGCGTTTATATTGCCTGTAAGGTTATCGTTTGCGCCTACAAAGTCCTTTGTGTACTTGATAGCCATGTCTATAACGCTTAGAATTGCAGCGTTAAAGTTGCCAGCTTCTAATTGATAAACAACATCCCTTACTGGTTGGCCACCATTAGTTTTATGTACTTGACCAAGCTTATTGCTTATGCCATCTGGAAAGGCTGCACCGTCAACTATCATATTACCGAATGCACATTTTTTCATCCAATATGCCACCATTGCAAATAGTTGATTTATACCTATCTGATTGTCAATGATACCTTCAATAGCTGGGTTTCCGTGGTAGCTGTTTTTAATAGTTTCCCAATTTCCCCATGCTACAGGATATAGAGTAATTTTGGTTTCTTCAATGTGTTCACCTTTTGCCATACCTAACTTTTTGTTTTTAATTATAGGGCATGACTTTGTTGATTTATTCCAAAATACCTCACCGTATTTATCTTTCCAATACTTGATAATGTAGTTACACTTGCCTGTACCACTCACTTTAGATTGAAGTTCTACTTTGCCGTATTGTCCTGCTTGATGTGTGTTATCATCATCGGGTTGTATGGTATCAATAAACTCTTTTGATACTCCGTTTTCTTCTGCTTCAAGTTTTAATATCTCAACTAAATCCCTACCCAATACAAGAATATAAGGTTGTTTCTCAACTATAGGGTTATTAGGATTACCAAACATGATGTTTACACCATCTACTATCTCTGTTTCAAAGTCGCCCTTTTCGTCTTGCCCTGTTTCTTTGTTGGGATTCCAGTAGACATGAGCAGCAAAGTCACCAGATACACCACCATCAAGCATTAGTTTTCTAAGTTTGCTGTCTATTTTATCCTTTTCCCATTTAAGTTCAGCCATGCCGGATAGTAATTGAGTAAACTCTTTGACTTTTAACTCTTGAGGATCTTCTGTTTCATCAGGCATATTTTCAGATGAATATTGCATCTTTATTTTTTGTGAACAAATAAAGGCTATGAAGTAGTTTATAGCTGATTTACATATGTTGAGAGTATATTTAGGAAGTCCATTGTCAACAATACCTATCCACTGCTTATCGTTGAAGAACCGCCAGTTTAAATCTGTTTTGGAATAATAATTTAGCTTGGTGTTGTACTCTTGCCCTGATTCGTATTCATCCCATTCTTTTGTATTGTTAAACTCTGCCAACTATTTCACCTCTTTTCCAATAGCATCTAACATTGTTTCCCTTGATGCACTCATTACGTCTTCGTATTCATCTTGAAGCTTCTTGTCTTGCTTACTTTGCTTGTGCTGTTCTACGGCTTGTATAGCCTTTTTAACAGGGTTTAATTGTACGGTTGGTAGTTTGTTATTACTTAAATCTTTACCCATTCTAAGTCCTAACAAGAAGCTAGAAATAGACAAGAAAAAAGCAACTACTAATGTAGCTGCCAGTATAATGTTTTGTATCATTTAATCACCTTCTATTTCTATGTTTATTCCCATAAACTTAGGACTTACAATATCGCCGTTATAGTCCGTATTTAAACCACCTATAGTCAAAATTTGTAGTTTAGCATATTCACTTCTCTTTAATTTTAATACTTCTAGCTTCTTGCCTGTTTTGTTTTCATGGTCATATATCATCTTTATTAGATCTGTTGCCACGTTTGATTCTATCATTTAATCACCTTCCCATGTTTATGTACGATTGGTCTAATTCTCCACTATTTACTTTAGGTTTGCCAAGAAAACTGTTAAACATATCTTGCCTTGATTGCTGCTGTACTTTTTCTATTGATGGTCTGTTTCTCATTATACAAAACCCTCTAAGGGCATCTAGTATATGAGTAATCTCATGTGGTTGGTTATCAACATCATTTGGATTATCTTCACACTGTTTAGCTTGTGGCAAACATCTTATAAGGTTAGTACAATTGGAGAATATCTTTAGCTTAGAAGTTTGGATTGTATCTCCTGTTTGTTCATCCTTAGTATCAAAGATGTTCAACCATTCTTTAACTGCTAGCCATCCATCCTCACGATCATTACCGGACTTGATGCAAGATTCTCCGTTTTCTCTAAAGATATCGAAAGCACTCTTACCAGTCTCTTGACGTCTGTTCTCTAGGTCTGGTGGTGCATACTTGCATATAATCTTATCCGTACCATTAACTTCTTTGATTCTTTTTGCTGCTTTGCTAATAATAAGGTCTGCTTCGTACAGTTCTTTATAAACAAAAGCATTACCATATGTATCAATTGCTATCCATAGATTAGCTAACATATCAAGCCCATAATCCTTAGTAGTGTATCTATTCCAGTGGCTAGGTATAGGGAACGGCTCGCATGTATGTATTGCTTTACTAAACTCTTTAAAGAAGTGATTACCATACATTCCCCATTGACCTTGTGCATATACCTTAAACTCTTCCGGGTTGTCTTGTTGCTGCTTTAAAAGCGTTTGTGAGTACGTATCGTCAATGAACTTATTATCTAGGTATGTTGAGTGCATTACAAGCGTATTGACCTTATAACGCTCTACATCTTTATCTAAACCGATATCCCATATTAATATCTTTTCTTTGAAGTCAGGTAAGTTAATATCTTTATAATAAGTGCAATCCTCAAAGGTTTGTTTACCTCTTAACATTAGTTGATTAGATTCTTTACGGTCAAAGTACATACCTTTTATCCAGCATGTTTCATGTACTGGGTTAAAACTAAATGATATCTGCATATACTTGTCAGAGTTATTCTTATTGATGCCTTGATAGCCTCTTAATCGTCTTTCAACCTCTCTTAAAGCAGACGCTTCTATCTGATCCGCTTCTTCTAACCACACGCTTGTTATGTCAAATATGGACTTTAACTTATCTGGATTATCTAGCCCCCAAAATATAAAAGTATTACCATTTGGAAGGTATGTTATAGATTCATGCCCTTTGCTAAGGTTAATCTTCCATTCGTTAGCAATATAACTTTTTTCGTATCTTGATTTTATCCTGGACACTATCAAGGGTACTTGTGATTCACTTATTTGCTTCTGTTCGGCTCTACAACATAGTATTCTATGACCATCTTCATGTTTTATACGGTCAATATGTTTGTCGGCTATCTCATATGATTTGCCACTACCAGAACCACCTATCAAGACAGCATATCTACCTTTAAATTGACGGTATGCACTGTATATTTCATTTCTCTGATTGGCTCGTCTTGATTCCTCCGCTATACGCTGCTGTAAAGCAAAACTTTCAGCCGTTAGTGGTCTAGCTGTATTGATTGGTTGTGCCATTGTATCACCTACTTACTTTATCTTTGTATTTACCAATCTTACTCTGCCAATCTTCGAACCCTGCCCACTTCAATACCATCTCGTTTAACTCAATGTCACACTTTCTACATATCGGGCGATATTGGTTGTTGTCAGCGCATATTTGCCATTGAAATTCAGCTTTACAACCACACCTAAAACACTTTAGCCGTTCAATACCTATTTGAGTATATGGTTTTAATCTCATTTTAGTTTGCTCTCTGTAGTTTTCTGCAAATTGTCAAATTGGAGGCACTTAGTATTAATACATTTATATTTCGTAACTAGCAGAGTATCAACGCCATAAGGACAGCTTTTAATTTCTTTACCATATCCTTGCATGTCTTCTTTACATTCAATGCACTTCATATTACCACCTCTTAAAATATAGTATTGTGTATATCTTCTACTTTGTAATACGTTTTAACTGCCCATATAACACAGCCTTGTGAGTGTGTTAGTGTGTCATTCGTTTTTAAAGCCATTTTCATGGGAGTAACTAATATAACATTCCTTAGTTTCTTCACCAGTAATAGCCTTGTATCTTTTCCCACATTTAACACACATTACTTGTTGATTTTCATTAAATAAAAGCTTGCTCCTGGTACACTCGCCACATACGGTAAATATTTTTGATCCGCACTCGCATTCATGTTGTCCATTTTTAATCATATTTTTAATCCTCATTTCTTGCATAATAATAAGCAAACAATATCACATCATTCCTAAGTTATCCACACTTCTGTTTTTGGGTATGTTACATACAATATGTATTGTTAGTAACAAAAAGGTATAAGAAGTGTTAAGATTCTCTCTTAATAATAGCTTGTATTTCTTCTGCACTCATTGATCCGCCTCTAACAATTTCATCTTCCGTAGCTTTTTGCATAAAAGATTGAAAGTCTATGTCTGCAGTGATGTTTGTGTTAGTGTTAACAGATTCAATTTCCTGCTTATCTCTCCACTGCTTAGGCTGTCTGTTCTTTAGCCAGAATATTTGTGCAGTAGTATCGGGCTGGATATGATCTATTGTAGGAACTATCACAGCTTCACCTTGGAATTGAAATATCTTATCTACTTTTTGTTCATATCCAAGGGCCCTGTTGTACAATTTGTTAGCAACATTTGCATCTGCATCCACTTTTCCTCTTTTTATGGACTCCGAAAAATCTTGATATTCTAATTTCCATAAATTGAGAGTTGATTCTGATATACCAAAAAAATCAGCTATTTCAGTATCTTTAGCACCTAGTAAACATAATTTATGTACCTTTTCAATATATTCTATTTTATATAATGTAGGTCTGCCTGCTGCCATAATCGCTCACTCTCCTATCTTTTAAACCATATTAAATACAATGGTATCTGTTTAATCAAATCAACTGTTAATCTCTGTAAATAACTTTTATCTAAAAACTCACCATAATTATTATTTGGCATGTAATATGCCATAATCACTCACCATCCTTTTTAATCTTATCACCAACTTTATACTCAATATAATATTCTCCACATTTATTACAAAACCCATCTCCGACATCTCTACCCAACCACTCATTTTTACACTTACATATAAATGTAAATAAATCTGTTTCAGTATTATTATTCATAAACATATTCACACATCCTTTTTTATTTATTAACGCTTGGAGTTTGTTTATACTTGATCTCCAATCTTGGTTCATAAGCACAATCCTTAAATACATTAACATGGTTAATATCATCTATCGTTTTACCATAAAAACCAATATTAACATTAAGCATATAATGATTAGCCCTGCCGTTGCCTCTGCTAACCTTTGTAACGATACCTTTATTGGTTAATCTATCTAATATATCTGATGTATGTCCTCTGTCCTGATTAAGATATACGGCTATCTCTGCTGCGCTCATGTTTTTATTAGTACCGGGATTAATTATGTATGGAGTTTGCCAACCAACTAAGCTTAATATTAGTAATAATAAACCAGCCTCATTTAAATCTAATTTTTTATGTCTAACAATATCTATTAAATTAGTACGGTAAAGTTTAATAAAATGTGCATCTTGCCGATCAGGTCTACCCGGTTTTACCTTACTGCTGCTAATCCAATCACGGCTAATAACTTCGCCTGTATCTGCATCTGTAATAACTCTTAAAGTGCTATTACCTGCACATTCATAACCTATATTGCAGTTGTGCTGTTTAACTCCGTTTATGATATCACCTCATTTACGGTTAAAAACAAAACTAAAAGATAAAGAGTAAACCAAACTCAAAAACCGTGTCTACCCTTACTGTCTGTAAGACTTGATGCCATTTTGTACCTGTAGGCATATCCCCTCAGGTATTGTAGGCATATCCCCTCAGGTTTAACACAATAAACCAATACATTATTTACCTCTTACACCTATAACAACACTCAATTAACCTACAACTAAACCCTGTCTCGCTGCGAAACTTACAGGCTAAACAAGTTTTAGGAGTTTCAATCCACTTAATTACATCTTTCATATTTACACCTACTTTACAAGCAAACAAATTAAGTTTACTAAGCTACCAACGGTTATAATTGAACTCAACACAAGCAAGGCTATTACTTCCTTCTTGCTAAACTCGTAACTTTCTTTCATAATTACTCACCTCTCTACTATTAAAGACAACAAAAAAGGCTAACCGATTGGCAAGCCTTTTGAAAATATTTGCTAATATTTAAGATTTTAAATTTCACTACCACCATTGTATCACCTAACATATCCCCTGTAAACGCAATAACCACGCAATATTCACGCAATTTTAAACGGATTGAAATATATTTGAATAAATATGTTGACAACGTCATACAATAGGAGTATATTTAGATTATCAAATAAACGAGCGGAGGAAAACAACATGTGCTACGTAAGCAAAGCAACAGAAAAGAAAATAAACGAAATGGTAAAAAACGAAGGATATTATTCAAACACATTATTGTATTTACTTGGCGAAATGAAATCTCAAATAGGTTGGAACGGTGGTACAATAGCACAAATTGAAAAGACAGGCGAACACATAGAAAACAGTAATCAGTTTGATGTAAGATTAACTCCAAAATTACACGGTATAAGCATTGACTATAACAAATATATAAATACAGTAGGTACTTTAAACCTCCATTACGTAACAATTAGAGACTTTAATGGACTTGTAAACATTTGTTACAAGGAGGTGATATAAATGCCCCTCGAAACAAGGCGCACAATGCGCTTCTCGGACACTGAATGGGAAGCGTTAAAACTACAAGCCGAACAACTCGGCACAGACCGCACAGGCTATATTAAACTCATTATCTCGCTAGATGCAAGCGCAGGGATTATTAAAAAATTGAAGGAGGAAAAATGAGATGAAGAATAAGTATTTTGAATATGGTAGCGGCGATTCAGAAGAATTTAATAACTTACCAATTGAAGAACGCACAAAAATAATCAAATATGCCAATAAAATGAAAGTTTTGGTAATGGAACAGGAAAAAACAATCATAACCAGACATTATAAGGCTTGCATTAAAGAAATATCAGACTGGCAAGATAATTTAATAAATTGGAATGGCAAATGAACAGCCCAAAAGCCCCACATAAGTAGGGCTTTTTCTTTACGCTTTTAACAAACCATTTATCTTCTTCAACGCGCTCTCCTGTAAATATTGCAATGCTCTTACTTCCCTTCGCTCTCTATAGTGACACTGGTACGCATCAGCGATTTGTGGGAAGCTTAGTTCTTGTAAGTAATACTGTTCTACCACAAACCTTTCCTCACTCCCTAAAACGCTTAAATACGCTTCTGCTTGATTACAACTACACTGCAAACTAAACATATCATTTTCGACTAATTTTAACCGCACATTTAATTCTAACTGTTGTTCCTCTCTCCTAATAGCTAACCTCTCTACAACGCTCTCTGTGCTATGTACAGACGGCATATCAGATATAATTTGTGCTGCAATACCGACATCTTGACTGTCTAATATCTCTCTTAATATCTGCTGCTTTTCTATGTTTTTTAGTGACAAGAGAGATAGATTGGTTTTGTATTGCTTAAAGTATTGTTTATAGTCCATCAGTCAACCTCGTATTTGCACTATCTCTGTATTTCCTTGCCATTACTGCAATTTGCAAGGCTTCACAGGCTAGATTTTCAGCATATTTTTCAATTTTGTCTATTGCTATCCATCCGGTGGAATTAGCTTTAATACTATCCCACACGCAATTAAGATTTATTTTTATTTCCGCTAGATCATCTCTTGCCTCATCTGATTCTTCAAGCAACACGGCGAACCCTTCGTGATTACTCGCAAACATCGGAAACTTCTTATTTGCTTCTTCCAATTCACAACCTACAAGCCTATTAACTTCATCTTTTATGTATTTACTTGTCATTTATCCCCCTAATTAAAAGCTAATTCAATGCTTTTCAAACTTCTTTTTAACATCAAAGCTATATCTGTCTTACTGTCTCCCTGTCTAGTCCATAACCTTATTAGATAGCGCGTTTCGTGTGTGTATGGTCTGTCATATTCCTCGTCAGTTCCTTTTTCTTTATTTTGCTCTCTACAATATGTTTTACAGGCATCTCTTTTAACACTTTTAGTATCAAATGGCTTTCCACAATATCTACAATTTTTATGCATTACTACAGTATTTCTATCTTTATTTACAGCCGCGCAACTACGGCTACAGCAAAGTAATTGATATGGAGTTAATAACTTATCACATACTTTGCACGTTCTTGTTTTGTCATTAGATACTTTCATCCTGTTATCTCCTTGCACTTTGCCATTATGTCTGCGGTACATCTCTCCAGACACTCAATAATGTGCCTTAATCCTTCGACATCAGCTGTCATTAATCCATGTTCCATACATCCCTTTTCTGCCCATCTAAAGTTTGGATAATAGCCAACGGTAGACCAATATTGCTCACCTTTACGGTCACCGTCTTTAATTGTTTTTAGTTCTTCCAGTACCACGTTTTTATTATCTGTGGTTATTTGGTATGTATCATTTAATTTTAGTATCATGTTTTAACCTCCTTACTGCACATAGGACAATATTTGTAAGCATTTCGGTGGCTTGCTTTAGTTAAGTGATTTAAAGCCACACAATAACCGCATAATTTTTGATTACACTCGCGCTCTTGCTTTTCTTCTAGTGCTTGAATTGCCAAATCACACATTGGTACTTGCTTTTCTAATTCTCCGCCATCATCTTCACCGTTTTTTATCATATCAATGGCTTCTTGTTTAAACTCTTTCCAATACTCTGTTGCATTTTTAATATTATTCATGTTTTAACCCCTCCATTTGTCTTTCTAGTCATTTTTAGTTTGTACCCCTTAGAATTACTCTACCTTTACCATCCGTCTTGCTCTAACTCCCATTTTGGAATAACAGGTGGTATCTCAACAGGCTTGTTCTCCACGAAACTTTTTATATCCCACGAATAGTTAACTTTTTTGAGTTTACCGAATATTTGTATACCCCATTCTTCACACCAGCTTATTGGAATAGATTTCCGGACCTCGTGACTTATAAAATATAAAACATCGTCTGCCTTACAAAAATATGTAGTTCCAATGTCAGCAAAATGAATAACAAATCCTGCTATTATGTTTTTGTATGTACTTGCCTTACTTAATTTTAGTATTTGACTAATGCACTTCTCATCTTTTGGGTCAAACTTGCCTTTGATATTCTTCTTCAAAAATGCTGCATACGGCAATGATGCTCCTTTGTGGCTTTTGAGTTCTAGCAAATACAAATTGTTTCCGTCAAACATTTCACAGTCGCACAGGTTTTTAGCTTGGAACCTCGTTTCACTTGTTTCTGTTGCTAATTTTGGCTTACTGCCATCCCACGCACTTGTACCGTCATTAAAACGATAGAAAAATATGTTAGGTGGTATACTGTCTCGCCAGTTGTTTTCGAACTTTTTCCCACTGGTTGTGCTCATTTTTGTTCCCACCTTCCACAAGCTGTATTTTTAAGCCTTATATCTGTTGCACTACTGTGCGACAATTTCCACAATTCACATTTCCAATAAACTTTTGCAAACTCAATACTTTTGGCGTGTATGCAGGTCTTGCAAATTTCATTATTGTTAGTTCCATGTATTTGTTGCATTGTTTTAAATTTCTGTTTACGTAACGGCTCAGGCTTTTCCGTTTCTTGCAACTCTCCGAATAAATTAACCTGTTTCAAAATCTCACCTCACTTTATAAATATAAAATACTTTCTACCACACTTATTACAAACCGCTAATCCTCGTTTCGAATAGTCAAAATCATCACACCCTGTGAAAGCGTGCATTATGTAATACAAATATTTAATCAAAATATCACCATCCCAACAAATAACGCCGATGCTGCCCAATAAATTACTTTTGATTGCTTTGAATCTGCGTTCCAGTATGCCATTATAAAACTAAATATTATTACTGCAATCCCTACTGTTTGCTGTGTATCGCTCATTTCAATCCCTCCTTTTGTTCACATTTATTCGGTGGAAAACTAGGTAATAAAAACTTATCTTTAATCTTGCAGAAGTATGCGGTCCCTATTTGAGTTAAACCAGTGCAGTTGTTGCAAGGTGTTTCGTGTTCTTTATTCCATTCATAAGCTTTCATTGCTCGTTCGTATAGGCTCATTTCAACCCCTCCATTCGCATTTACCTAAAATAATCAACCTCATGTACTCACATTTCTTAGCATTTGATAGCTTTTCAAGCTTTTTAGCTGTTAAGATTTTAAGCATATCCACCCTCCCACCGTTGCGTTTCTTTGTAAAACTTCACATTTGCAAAAATATCTCTTAATCCGTTTCTTTGCTTAGCAATTATTAATTCAATGTCATTGTTACTGGTCTTTTCTTGCTCATAATTGCCGTTGCTGGCATCGTGTAGAAAAAACACGTTATCTGAATCCTGTTCAATTGAGCCACTAGAGCGTAAATCCATTAACTTAGGTCTGCGGTTATCTCTTTCATTCTCTCTTGTCAACTGGCTTAGTAAAATTACCGGAACTCTCAATTCCTTTGCCATTATTTTGCATTGTCTTGTGATGTAGCCAACACGATCATTCTCGCTGTGGTGTTTTTGTGTAGTCTCGGCTAGTTGTAAATAATCAATTATCACAGCATCAAGCATTTTATTAATCTTTAATTCCATGCACTTCGCTCTAATTGTCTCAATTTTAAAAATATCATCAATGATATGAAGATTTAATCCGTTAACAATTGCTAGTGCTTGTGCTAGTTTTAAATTGTCACAATCCTCCATACTGGTTGGGTATCTCAACCTTTCTAACTGTATAAGTCCAACATTAGCTAATAACCTTTCAACTAACTGATCCGCACTCATTTCTAAACTAAATATGCCTACGTGTTTTTCCTTCTTTGCAAAATTCAATCCAAATTGCATTGCTAAAGATGTTTTACCTACTGATGGTCTAGCAGCTATTATTGTTAAATCGGTATCATGGGCCCCACCTGTTTTTTTATCTAGCCATGGAATACCATATGGCAATTTGCAAGTATCTTTTTGATTGAACCGTTCTTCAATATTTAGCATCACGTTATTTGTAATATCGCAAATCGTTAAACTTGTTTTTTCCTCAGTCCTGATATCTAGCTGCTTCAAGCTGTCTGCTTTAAAGTCTGCAATAGTCTCATAATTCCCGTCATACGCTCCGTCAATAATGTTCATGCCTGCCGTTATAAACTTCCTGCGAATAGATTTACCTTTAACAATACCAATACAGCTTTTAACATTAGCTGTTGTAATAACATTTGTTGCTAAGTTGCTTAGATGTTCTAGCCCTCCGACTTCATCTAGCCTGTTTAGGCTGCTTAATTTGTCTGACACTGTAATAATGTCTATTGCTTTGTTTTCATTGCTCAAACGGCTTATAGCATCAAATATGGCTTGATTCTCTAAATTGTAAAAATCATCTACGCTAATATGTTGGATAATCTCTATCGCTGCCTTTTTATCTATCATTGCAGCACCTAATAGGGATTGTTCAGCTTCTAAGCTTTGCGGTGGCATTCTTATGTTCATTAAGGCACCATCCTATAACAGTCGGTTCTCGGTTTTGGTACTGGTGGAGCATTTTTCACAACTTCGGCTTTCAACCAGTTGTTTAAAGTAAGATATAAAGAAACATATTTTTTAAGGTTTGTATAATTCATTGCGTGTTCTATTTTAGCCGTAACTTTTTCTAATCCGTATTCCATAACTAATTTGTTATACTCTTCTTCTGTCATGCTAAGATGTTGTACGGATATAAATACTTCTTTTATTTCTTTAACCTTCTTTACATTCTTTACATTCTTATTATTGTTCTCTATTTGTTTCGTTACTGTTTCGCTACTGTTCTCTTGCTGTTTCGCTACTGTTCTCTCTGCGTTCTCAATGCAGTTTTTATAGTTGTCGAACTCTTGATATTTAGCGTAGTTCACGACTTCAAACAGTGTTCCAAGTTCGGTAGTCTCGACTTTTATTCGTTCACTCTTAACTAAATTCTTAATTGCTCTATCAATTGTTGAAGTTGAATATTTTTTGATGGAACGGTTCTCTTTATACTCAAGGTCTGATTGCAAGTTTCTTATTGACCGTAGCCATTGACCTCTTTTAACTTCTACCCCTCCCACCTTAACCTCACTAGCAAAAATCGCTTTGCCGTATATAAGAAAGAATAATCTAAATTCAACTATGTTCTGCCATATGTCGTTGCTGAATATCTCTCTTGATGTTTGAAACGCCCCGCCTGTCAATTTTAATCACCTACTTTATCCTATTTTATGGTTATAATCTTCGAACTTTTCACAACTTTGAAAAATGATCTTATTATTTACCCACCTTTGCAAATATCTCACATTCTCAGATGCCGTTTCTTTGTTATAAATCATTATGTAAGGGTCATACCCTAACCTTTTTAATTCGTAAACTCTATATAAATCAAATTCAAAGCTTGTCTCATAATTAGTTAAAACGTATACCGCGGCTTTTCTTCTGTTAATCCCTGTAGCCTTTTTAAACGCTTCTAAGTTTTTAAGTATTAACCGTGTGTCCTTTTCTCTATCCCATGCGAAATGCACCATTTTTAACTTAATCTGCTTTATTAAATCAATTGCCTTATCATCCATAAGCCTAATGTCTAACCCTTGTGTAAAATCTACATATACTTTGCTATCTACTAGCTGTTGTAATAATTTGTATTTTTCAGTTTTGCAAGCTAAGAGATTAGGATCAAGTAACTTTATTTCCTTTTGACCTGTCCAAAACTGTTTTAAATCAGCTACCTTATAAGCCTTACAACCTTCTTTCTCTCCAACTATACAAAATGGACAATTCCGGGGGCATCCTCTAGTCATAAATCCATATGCTTCTTTGTATTGTGGATATAAGTTATAGTCAGGACACATGACTTCAATTTCAGACGGCAGTTTGTTTTCTAAATCATATCCGCTGCCACCCTTAACGATTTCATCAGCATTAATGCAAGTATCGAAATCCTTTGAAAATATGAACACTTTTGATATATAAACCTTGTCATACACTTCTAAACTATTTGCCCATTCGACTTGATCGCCTTTTTGCTTGTGATATGCGGATATTTTCATTTGTGCTAAGTTAGGGAAATTATGTCCATCTACATCTATAAGCCCAATTTTCATTTAATCACCTACTTTCCGTATTTATCCCCATTCATAACCTCAATAACCTTTTTAAGTGCCACTATTCCAACACCGGCATTATTGCGTTTAATCCTCCAAATGCCTTTATCTTCAATAATTTCTGTTACTCCGTGACCTTCACTGATTTTAATGTTCATTTGTTACCCTCCTGAAACGTACTTTTATCATTATGTGAATTACCACGTCTTAATAATATTTATATCTAAGTACCAATTTGTCCATATTGTCATTGTGTAAACAACACGATTATTGGGTTTATCGCAGTGTGCTACTATATGGTGGTCTTTCCACGGACTATCAGTAAAACAATCAGATAAAGTTTGAATCATGCTTTCCACTGGCTTTGCATCTTCTGTCCAAGGCATAGCCATAATATCCATATCATTTGCTAAACTACCATGTAAACCTAACGCCCAACCACAATTCATAGCTGCATTTCGCAAATCATCATATATGCTTGCATAAAACGAAGCTTTACCGCTTTCAGTTACTGACTCTCTATCTTTAGCCATCTAAAACTATCTCCTTTTCTTATCATAATGTATTTTTAAAGACACCAAACTTCAAAAGCTCCCTTAGTGAGTTTATCTACAAACTGGTATACACCTTCACCCTCGCCAAATTCCATTTGTGAATCCTCTGTACCTTTAGGAAAATACCTCACGCAGCCATCATATATTTGTTCTTCGTGTGGTACGTAGCCATATTTCGGTGCTAAAACATGGTTATAACCTGTTTCATCGTCTATGCAAGCTAATAAAAATTTGGTTCGTGTTGCAAATTCTTTCTTTTTGCCAACTATTACATCTAAAGTGAAAAGCATTAATCCATCCATTATAAAATCTCCCATCTATTGCGCATTTTAATGATTATTTGTTCTCCAACCACTTCAAAATCTCGCCCTCACAGGCTTTTATACTTCTGCTTGATAATATGTCCTTGAATATCTGTTCTGCTGTCTCAGCACGTTCTAGGAGTTCGAGGGCTGTGGTTGCTGCTAGACCCGTACAATCCATTGACTTATCTTCTATATCACATATGCAATATACATAACTTTCACATTTAGTCATTATCAATAATTCCTCTTTACTCAACATCTTATAGTCCTCCTTAGGGGCGGCTAAACCCCTGTATTAATGTTAGAAAGGCAGACATTCACACAAACCCATAGGCTGTTTACAATCTGGGCAAATTTCATTATCATTTACAGCTTCTGTATTTTGTGGTTCTTCGTAACTGTCTGGTTTTTCTTCTTCAACTTTTTTAGCACTACCGCAAAAATCAAACTCGTCAACAATAACCTCTGTTGTGTAGACTTTTTTACCATCTTTACCATCATAGCTGCCTGTTAAAATATGTCCGACTACTGCGATCATGCTGCCTTTTTCAAAAAACTTAGCAATATTTTCAGCTGTCTTGTCAAATGCAATACAATTAATAAAATCTGCTTCGCCTTTTTTACGGCGGTTCACGGCTATGTTAAACTTCAAGATTGCCATACCAGATGCAGAATATTTTATATCCATATTCCTTGTGATTCTTCCGATTAATATTGATTTATTCATTTTGTTTCCTCCACGTTTTCTATTAAAACAGGCTTAAATAATAACTTTCTATCTATACAGTTTTGTGCAAACCTCAACTGCCAATTTTGAAACCATCCTTTTTGTTGGGTTATATTACCCCTATTGCCCAAATACACGAAAGGTTGATGGTACAGTTCATTAAGGCTTGTTATTACTTCACCTACCGCGTATTTTCGCTTACTCACTCAACCACCTTCTGACTATTTGCTTTGTAAGTAATGCTATTTGACAGCATAAACTGTTTTAAAGCACCAAACTGTGAAGCTGTGCCAACGATATTCATTTCAACTGACCACATTGTTTCAGCTTTCGGTGTTTCTTCAACAAATACAGGTATAACTTCCACTACTGGCTTTGGCTGTTCAACAACTGGATCCGGAATTACTTCAACCTCAACTACCGGAACAATAACTTCCTCAACAACTTCAACTGGTTTTGGATTTTCAGCTTCGAAGATACGCTCTGTATTAGCATTAATCATCTGTATAACGTCTTTTGTACTCATGCCGTTATCAATATACCTTTTAAATTCCGCAAGCCCTAATTGCCTTTTAATGCGCTTATTAGCCGTATCAATAGCATCTTGAATCAATTCCAATAGCTCAAGTTCCTTACTCTGCTCGCCTAAGAGAATAAAGGCCCTTTGTTCAATATCTTCCGTAACTTCGCTAACTTTTGCTGTCAAGTTTGTGTACTTGTCCAAAACTGTGAGCTGGCTAGCATATTTAGCAGAAATACCATGTTTTATGATAGTCTCGGCAATAATAGTTAACGCTGATTGCCTTTTTTCTTCACGCTTCAAATCATCAAAAACCTTGATACCATCTTTTAACGGCTGCTCTGCTGATTCAATCAAAGAAACTAATTCTTTACACTTGACTTCAAAGGCTGCAATGGGTTCTGACATGGTTTTTTTAATGTCTTTACGGTATGTATCAACTTTGCCTTTAAGTCCTGCAAGACCTTTCTGGTTGGCTTTACACATGGTTAACGAATCTTCTGTAACTACTAGACTTTTATACTGCTGCAACTGCTCGTTCAAGTCTTTTTTTACCTCGTCAAAGTTAATGTCAATGATGGGTAAGGTTTGGTTTATTATTGTAAGTTCTCTCATTTTGCGACCTCCAAAGTTTTAAATGTGGGCTTTGTTGAAATTCTCCATACGTTCGTACCACCGTCAATATCTACCTCTGCGCTTTCTTTATCGAAGTTGTGAATGTATATCATAAAACTTGCAAATCCTTTCGATACATCTGGATGAGAAATAACCCTTCCACTTGCCTGTACTGATTTTATTAACTCGTTTGCTAAAAACTTAATCTTTTCTTCCTCGTCAAGTTTTTTGGTCTTAAAATCTATCTGCCAAACAAAGAATTTGAATGATAATTTCATGGTTTTATCTCCTTATATGTCTAAAGTTGGGACTGTGTTCTTTGTTGCTAGTTCCTTTTTCTTGCTTAATGCCAACATTGCTTTAATAAATATTTCATTTGTCATTACTTCAACCTTTTCAATCTCGTAAAACTTTAAGAATTGTAACGCGCTGGTATTAGTTTCTTTCAACAAACCTTTAATTACGGCTGCTTTCGTTGCATCTATTTTCTTGTTCGTAACGTCTTCCATTTCTTCAACATCTTCAATTACTTCCTGTGGCTCGGTTACAACTACTGGATTATTTTCTAGCTTAGTTACGTCTACTGGCATTTCTACACTGTCATACATGCCTTGGAAGTCCTCTGGAAACGCATCACGCAAGCCGCTTACTATTGCCACCTTGCGAATCATTGTTGCTGGCATTGTTTTCCACGATGATTGCTTTTTATCAAATTCAGCCATTGAAACCTCGTGAGATACAGGTACTTTCCAATCTTTTCTATACACTTTGCACCAACCTCCGACTAATGTTTCTAAAGGTAAAACTAATGTTCCAGTTCTACGTTCTAGCTTTTTCTCTGCATTGATAATTGTGATTCCAGCTTCCCAACCTTCACATTTTTCAATTTTGCTGGCTCTCTTGGTGAAAACTTCTTTTCCTGTCACGATAGTTGCAGCTGCCGATCCAAATTTTACTAAGTACGCTTCTCTTAAAAATGGGTTCAAGTTCTGATACTTGCATAAGGCAATAAACATTGTTATTTCAGAATCAGTTACATTTCCTTGACCATTTACCAAAAACTTTCTAACTATTGCTGGCGATAAACTTACTTCACCGTGATCTGTTTGAATTACCGTTAACGCTTCGCTCATGTCTCTATCTCCTTTAACTTAATAATTTCAGCTTTCAGATCCCTAACTTGCCGTCTTGAAATATCTAGCAACATCACCATTCCTTGATTACCTTCTTCCAACTCCATAATGGTTTTTTTATCCTTATCGCTAGCCCTTCTAAACTCGTCTAACAAATCAAGTAAATCTTGCCAATCAAAGTCTTTTTTAGCTTCTTCAAGCCTAACTTTTAAACTTTCCATTGGTCTGCCTCGTAATCTGTCATAAGCCTTTTTACTTCTTCCAGTGCAGATATAACCACATCAATACTTTTTGTTTTGGTAAAATGCATAATAAGTGGAAAATCCTCAGTAAAAACTGTCTTATCTAAATACTCAATAAACCCTATTTCCTTAGGTTCTTGATTCGTAAACCCAATAAATCCAACTCCTGTAAATGGCTTTATCCCACTAGAAACTCCAATATCCCCAGTTCCAAATTCTAAACTCATGTTATTAATCATAAATAACTTCCTCCCCCATTTCTTCAAGTTCTTTCAGCATTTCCTCTGACTTGCTTATTAGTAGCTTTAAGGCTTCGTTAACCGACTTTGTCATAATGATTGCCAACCTTTCTATACACTTCAATCCTAGGTTGTATACGGCTCGCTTCTTTCCGTTTAGCTTCAAACTTCTCATACTTGCCGATTAGCCAAGTGCTAGAGATTAAAACAAATGCTACAAATTCTATGTAATGTATTGCAAATTCCAATCTAGTCATAAAGTATCACCTCTCCTTTTCTCTCCTGCTCCGTAAACCTTGCGGTTACTTCTTCTTTTCCATCTGCCGTAAATATCAACTTCAACTTCACACTTGCGTTTAAATACGGCTAAATCCTTAGTGGCTTGTTTTACAAATTGAGATTTGTTCATGTCCCCAACTCCCTTCCAGGAACTTATAACACCAACATTTTCGATATGTACCGTTGCAAAATCTTTTCATTTGACCGACTACATTTGAGTCTTGATAATTCGTAGGAATTTCGCCACGCAGGCAGTTAATTCTCATTGCCGTATTTTCTATGTAATATGGGCAATTAGGCACTGTAATCACTCCTTTACAATTAATACTTCCTTGCCTTTAATCTTGCTCAGTTCGGCTTGTGCTTCGCTTACGGTCATTGTTAGGGGTTTGATACGTTCGTATAGGAGAATGCCAAGTTTTTTTACATCTGATAGATTATTGTTCATGTCCTTAGAATAAACTTTAACAATATCTAGTCTTGTTTCTCTATGTACGGTTAAATCACTTCCATAACGGTTAAGGAATCCCCACCATGTTCCTTGAATAATGTCTCCGCTTTCTGTCCCTAAATAAACCACGTACAAATCTCCTTCTCTCGTTTCCACTCGCATTCCAGTTTTCAAATCACTTTTACTAAACATTTTTTCCTCCACGAGTTCGAATTTAGCTACTTTGCAAATTGCTTGATCCCATTGAACCCTGTTCCACTCATTAACGCCTTCAAATGAATGCTTATCACCAACATCATTTATAAGATATCCACCGCATATTTCATATTCTTTCCCAGTGGTATAACTGCACGACCTTTCAAATTCCGTACACCTAACTTTAAAACTTGGCTTTTCCTCCACGAGTTCAAAATGACTACAATGTTTATCCTCGTTCCACCATTTAGAAAATTCTTTGTATGTTGCATTAACACCGTTAGACCACCCATTAAACTTCCAACCAGTATCGGAAACTATAGTTCCGTTTTTTACTTCGTAAACCTTATTCAACTCAAAATTACTATTTTTGCTTAGCTTCACACATCTAACCTTAAAATTTCCCATGTTCATTCCTCCTATTAAATTAAACTGCCATAGCATATTTAGCCTGATACTTCCTAACAATTCCCTCGAATATAGGTTTTAGCTGTACATCCCTATCGACAACATCAAGCTTTGTAGCTGCTTGACAATCCTTATATGTAGCCCCATTTTCTTTCATGCGCTTTCTAAGATTGCTTTGTCTTGCTGTAACATTGCAATGAGCCAATAACTCCAGTTCTTCATATAAATCCCCTCTGAATTTCTGGTGGTTTAATCCTTGACTTTCGATAATTTGGTTAATTTTTGAATTTATATCATGTTTCCAATCATCCTTTGAAGGAGCCGTGAAAATATCAATGGCATTTGTAAATCTTGTATCAAGAGCTGTAACCTTTTTCTCTAACTCAACATTGCACTGTGCAAGTCCAAATATCAGTTCTGACTGGGTCATTTGTTTCACTGCTGGAGTTTTCAAAGTTTGTTCCATTTCTTCAAATTTAGTTACATATGTAGCTGTGAATAAAACTCCTTTTTCTCCGGTCATTTTGTTGGCTACCATGTCGCAGCCTTTACGAGTTAATAAAAAACATGGTCTTGTCTGATTTTGATTGTCAATATAAGAACTTAATTCAAAGAAATTAGCTGCGCTCAAATTTGAGCCCGGGTCTTTTAGAATATCAACGTACTTGCAAATATCTCTTAATAAATTCTTATGGTCTTTACCTACCATTTCTGCTACTTCTCGGCTATCTACTGTAAATTTGCCGTTTGTGTTGATTAAAGTTAAATTGTTCAATTTATTTCCCCTCTCTTTTTTTATACTGCTTGTCCGAAAATTTCCGTTTCTGTAGCTTCTAACGCCCTGCATATTGCTTTTCTCGACATTCCTCTCGGGCTTGTATTCCCTGTTTCCCACAAGGCTACGTTTTTCTGTGTTGTGCCTACCTTGTCCGCAAATTCTTGTTGATTTAATCCAAACATTTGTCTAAGAATCGCTATTTTCCTTCTCCACGTAAGGCTTTCAAACCTTTCCGCTAATAACATTTAATCACTTCCTTTCTTGTTTAATTGACTGTGCTAACGTCTTATGTATAGATATTACTCCAATTGGACATACTAAACAATGTCGATATAAGTCATTTTAACGGCTTTACAGTTAACATGGGGCTACGGTACTATATTATGACGATATTACAATCATTTAATATTATTTCCTCTTGTTTCTTGACATAATGACGTTATTAATGTAATATCATTATGGTTTTACATATTGTATTTAATTTGAAAGGTTGGTAGTATTATGGATAAATCAGAAATAGGTAACAGAATTAAGATGGCTAGGCTCTTATATCAAGAAAAAACAGGTAAAAAAATGACACAAGAAATGCTATCTAAAGAAGTGGGCATAAGCAGGAGCTTTCTGGGTGATGCAGAGAACGGTCACAGTCTGCCTACAATAATAACGATGAATCAAATTGCAAAGGCTTGTGATGTTAATTTAGACTTTTTCGTAAATCCTTCATTTAATAGCGAAGAAATGCCAAAAGAATTACGAGAAATTGGAGTAGAATACATGATGGTTACAAAGGAACTAAAAGAAAAAGGCTTATCTCCAGAGGAAATACGCCAATTAGCGAAAATTGCAGAAATGTTCAGGACTAAGTGACTTTTTCTAGTTCCTTATAGTCTAAATTGAAGAGTAATGTCCTGCCAACAATTAATAATTCAACACTTGCAATACCAAAATGAACGTAAGTAATAGCCATAATAAGCGACATAGTGCAAGACCTCCCTGTGATTAGTATCATCATTATAGAACGCTTGTTCTACGCTGTAAATAGAGCGAATGTCCTACTGAAATGAGTTATTTTGGCGAAAATAAGCGTATTTTACAGTGTTAAATTATGACATTTGAACAGTAGATATAGTTACAAACTACAAAACTGGAAATAAAATTAGAAAATTATTTTAAAATAAAATTAAGGAGTGATTTTTGTATGACAAAGATAATTGCAATAGCTAGTAGAAAAGGTGGCGTAGGTAAAACCACCACGGCCGTTAATTTAGCATCAGCTTTACCGGGAAGAGTTTTATTAGTAGAAATAGATCCGCAGGGCAACGCATCAACTAGCTTGGGAATTGAATCTGATGATTTAAAAAACACAATATTCTCGATGTTAATAGGCGAATCTGAATTTAAAGATACAGTGATCCACACTAAATATTGCGACCTGCTGCCAGCCAATGATGATTTATCAGACTTGGATATGATTCTTATTTTAAACAGAGATAAAATCAATCCAGTAACCATGCTTAAAGATGCTTTAAAGCCTTTTCTAGCTGATTATGATTATATAGTAATAGATTGTCCACCTAGTAAAGGATTATTGACTATAAACGCTCTAGTGGCTAGTACCGATGTTATCATTCCGCTACAATGTGAATATCTCGCGGCTAAAGGTGTAAATAAGATTATTGATGCTGTTCAGAAAACAAAGGAGCTGTATAATCCGCAACTTAACATCATGGGTATAGTCGGCACAATTTATGATACACGGACTAGCTTGTCTGGATTAGTCCTACAAGAGGCTAGAAGGTACTTTGAACAGCATAATATAAAAGTATTTGATACTATTATATATAAGTGCGTAAGGTTTGCAGAATCACCTATGAAAGGTATGCCTACAATAGATGCATTTCCAGAACATGATATAGTGCAGTTGTATCACAAATTAGCTAAGGAGGTTGTTGATTATGGGAAGTAAGTTAACTATACCAGATGGTGGAGTGTTTAATGTTGGAAATAAAGAAGATGTAAATGTAAGTGTAAACAATGTTGATGTAAACACTGTAAACAAAAATGTAAACATTGTTATTAATAAAAAGTCTGATGATATTGACGATATTATTAGGCAGACTTACTATTTAAGAATGTCCACAATAAAACGTATAAAGAAGTTGTCTAAGGTTGCTGACATGGGTGTAAGTGAGTTTTTACAGACTGTACTTAATAACGTGTTGGATAATATTAAAATTGAGTAATGTTTGCATTTATGCTAACAAATATGTTTACACTTTTGCTAACTTATGATATACTTATATTATAAAATTAACAGGAGGTAATAACATGGAATCAGGAATATATTGTATTAGGAATACAAAAAATGGAAAGGTATACATTGGTAGTTCCACTAATATTAAGACAAGAATGTCAAGGCACGCAAGTGAATTAAAATATAACTCTCATACAAATAATTTTCTTCAAAACGATTGGGATGAATATGGATCAACTAGTTTTACTTTTGAAACTATAGAAGAATGTGATAAAGATGTTTTAAAAGAAAGAGAACGTTTTTACATAAGCCAATATAATGCAGTAAATGAGGGCTACAATGTCATGAATTTAGGCATAATAATAAAAAAGAATTCGAGAGAAAGGATAAAAATGGTCGCTTGGAGATTGAAGGAATCTACAATAAACAACATTAAAGAACTTGCTTTCGAGTCTCGCATGGGAATTAATGAGTTTGTACAGGAATTACTCGATAAAGTATTAAAAGATATTGATATTGAGTAGTATAGGTTTTAATATAACTCGGTAAGGAGGAAAGGAAACGGACAGACTTATCCTTCACAAGGAAAGAAAAGTCAATCCGTTTCCTTTTATTAACTCGTATAAGTTATCAGAGGTTTCCGTTTTTGACACACATATTCACTATATTTTGTGTAATGCTCTCTCAAGAGTTTTATTTGGCAATGCCTAACTCTCATTGACACCCGGTCTGCTTTAACATCATTGAGCATTAATCCGCTTTCGCACAGGACAGTTTGTATCATCGGGGTTTGTACCGTTTCATATATTTTATAAAACTTGCACAACAAATGAGCCCCCCTCTCGTATTTCTCACGGCTCTTAACACCGACTATTAGCCGGCTATGATTTTAATGTGCTTTCAATCACACGCTGATTAGGAAATTATTCCATGGTCTTGACAGAATTATTCAAAGAATCTATAATAAAGACAAGAGCAATACCGAATCAACTTTCTGAAATGTGTTTCAACCACACTCAGACAAGGCAATATGAAGTTTTTAATCGAATATGTAAATCTTAAAAAGAACTTTTGAAGAGTTCTTTTTATTTTGCCGTAATAATTCTTATGAACTCATCTTCTTGCATTCTCCATACACCGCCAACCTTTGCAGCTTTAATAGTGCCTTTACGCATCATCCTTAAAACTGTTAAATAATTTACTCTAAGCCTGTCGGCAACTTCTTGTGCTGTTAATAAATTCATAAAATCACTTCCTTCTTACTTATAGTATCATAGCTTTGTGGACAAGTCCATACAATCAAGTACAAGATATCCACTATTTTTTAAAGCTATCCACACTGGGTAGCTTTTTTCTTGCAAAGAATGTGTTGACATTGCGATGCATATGCGATACAATATTAGTATAAAATAATACTTAGGAGGTTTTAAATGATTGATTGGGAGAAAAGAGGTAGATGCCATGAAACTACGATAAATGGAACTACTATCAAAGTACATATGTATATAGGGTGTGGTTATTCGTGGTTTCTGTCTTGTCCCGAGTTGAAAATTGATATATATGATTTAAAAACTACTGACTTAGATATCGCCTTGAAAAACTCTTTAAAATATTGTGCTCGGATTATGGAAGATAAAATATATAGGTATGAAGAAACTTTGAAACTTTTAAAGGAGGTTGTTTGATGTCTTCAAGGATAAAAGAGGATAACTTCCCAAGCATAAGAGTTTCGCCAAAACTAAAGCTAGAAACTATTGAAGCTGCTGCAAAAGTTCAAGAAAATAATTCCGAATACATTAGAAAAGCTGTTGAGACTAGAAATGAACTGGTTAGAAAAGCCATTGATAAGGCTAGAAAGGGTATTAAATGAATAACTTTGAACGGCTAAAATTACTAGATAATGAATATGAAATGGTTGATTTGTTCATGTACGTTTTGTCGACAAATTACAGTGAAATGATTAAAGAAGATGGAACAATAAGTGGACTTCCATTATTGAGATGGTTGCAAGAACAGAAAGGAGAATAAGTAGTGGATGGTGTAAAGTCATGTAAGGAATGTATGTGGTTTTGGGAAACATGTAATATTAACGATGATGTAATTTGTAACAATTTTAAAAAGGAGGTGGATGATTAAGGATGATACACGTATTAAAAACAATTCAACCTTATTTTGATTATGTTGATTTAGGAAATAAGACATTTGAAGTTAGAAAAAATGATAGAGATTTTAAAGTTGGAGATATAATGGCATTAATGGAATACGAAAAGGGAGTTGTAAGTGGGAAACAAATAAATTGTATTATAACCTATATACTTGATAACCAAGATTTTTGCAAAGAAGGGTACGTTGTAATAGGATTTAAAAAGTTATGAGAAGGGGAATAAATGATGGATGATAAAAAGGAATTAAAACATTACAAAGCAGAGTACGGAGACGATGATTTTGAAATTATTGAGGCTGAATCTTACAGAAAAGCACTGGAGATAGCATATAAGTTTGAAAAGAAATATGGGTTTTTGTATAGTTTGTGTGAAATATAATAGTTGTTCATAAGTGAAAGGAGAATAATGAATAAAGACCTGCTAGAAGAATACCAGAATGATGAATGTGTGAAAAGCTGTGAGGAATGCGTAAATTGCCATTTCTGCCGCTTAAATGGAAACGATAACGAAGGTGTTTGTTATGATTTTGAAAGGTGGGTGAAGGATGAAAAGTTATAAAGAATTAGGAATAGTTAGATTAGGAATATATGGGTCAATGATTTACACTTTGTACAAGGCTGGACAAATAACTGAGGAACAAATAAGTATATTACGTGGTATGCCTAATATGCCAAACAATAATAATGATGTATTTGATATTATTGACAAAGCGTTTGAAAAATCAAATCACGATGATGCACTCGATAATTTTAGAAAATTCACAGGAATGTAACAAAAATAAGGCTACCCGATTAAGGATAGCCTTTAATTCTGTCTATATTCCGTTTGGATTAGTCGGATTATTTAATAGACCTACGAGTACACAAAGCTGTAAAACTCCTGCCACAACGTCACCAACCATGCCTGTGTCTATGCCATATTTGTTCCATATTCCTGTAAGTTGTCCTAGTGATATGACCTGTGCTACTACTGCACTCCAAAAAACTGGACTTTTCCATCTTGATTGTGTCATAATTATTTACCTCCTATTTTATTAATAATATTTGTTACGGTTCTTAAATCAGTTTCAATGTTTATTCCCAATATTGAATGGCACACTTTCAAAATCTCTGTAGCCTTGTTTTTGGTAATTGGGCCTGCAATACCATCTTCAAATAATCCTGTCATTGCTTGAAATTCTTTAGTGTTCATGTCTTTTTTATCTCCCTTCAAAGTTGTATCTCTAATAAATACCTTATCTAGCTTTGATATGCCCCTTGTAGCTGTGAGTTCTACGTGCCATTTTTCATAAGCCATTGGACATATTAGCCCAAATTTAACCAGTTCTAAGTTCGTCAAGGCCTTAAACCATGGATCCTCAATATCCAGCGCAATGCAGTAATTATGATTGCTACTACCTGGCGCGCCAACAATGCATCTACCTTCAAAATCATATACACGATCACCGCTGAAATAGTTCGTTGGTACTTGTTTTAATATCTGTTGTGCTAGATTGCGCTGTGTTTCTTCGCTTCGATAGCCACTAACACAAGTACAGGACTTTTTGTAGTGTTCGCATAACTTGTTTATTGCATCTATTAAAGGTTTGTATACGGTCGCCTGTTCAGGGTGTTTAAAGATTAATTTATACATTATCTCTCCTTTAATATTGCAACATCGGTCTGTACAATAGTCATGTTGCTATTAATGTGCTCCACGCTTCTCATAATTTCGCTTAGAATAATATCTGACTTGCTTATATGCTCCATTAGTATAATTTCACGCTTTCGTGATTCTTCTTTATCTTTTTTGTTTTCTGCCATTATGTACATTAACAACCAAACGAATAAAGCAGGTATAATGCCGAAACTTGTTACAAGTTGTATAACCACTTCTGCTGTCATAATTTATCCTCTTGTAAATTTTATTTGGTGTTGATATAATATAAAAATTCCTCGATTTCACCATTAATCGGGGAATGTAAAAAGCCATCTAAGATTGTAGTCTTGGATGGCTCTTTTGATTAAATTAAGTTAATTACTGCTGCTAGTTAAAACACTTACTATTACGCAACCTATGAAGAATACAAGGAAACTAACGTGTTCCCAATTCCACTTTTCTAAACGTGCCATAATATCACCTCTATATACAGTATACTATTCTCCCACTATTTGTCATATCCCCTAGCTTTTAATATTTCTTTTTTAGCCTGTGCTTTAGCTTTTCCAATTTCTTTAGCAAGCATATTAGCTTTAACTATATCTACTGTTTCATCTTTGGTAGCTATAGCATTTCTATACCTATCGGAATTAATTACGTTGTTAAATCCACTAATAGAAGGTAACACCGTCAAAGATCCATTCATAGTTAATTGGCCTGTACGTTTTTGGTACTGGTTATATTCAGCAGCAGTCAACTCAATTTTTGGATGATCCTTAGTTGCTAGAATAGATTTATCAACAACTGTTGGAACTTGGATCTTAGTACCTCCTTTATCATATAGCCTTGCAATCTCTTTTTGTACAGAAGTAGGATCGTATTTGCTTGAACTTACAGGATAAATAAAGGCATCTAAAAACCTTTGCGCTCCTGTATGCCCATTAAAGTTTTTTGTATCTTCTCCAAATATATTTTGTTTTATCGGTAACTCTTGTCTTTTGCCCGGTATTCTCGTCTGCATTGAATTAGCCGTATACTTTAAACTGTTTGGATCGTAAGTCTGTCTATCGAATTTGTCACCAAACTTAGCGGCTGCATTTAATGTTTGTGGAATCCATTGAGAAGGATAGCTTGTGGCAACCCTTGATGCACCGTTAGCGAAATCACCATAGCCGAATAAATCCGAAAAGCCTTTTAAGAAGGATTGCTGCATAAAAGTATTTGTTCCAGTTTTAGCCCCATCTAAAACAGATGTTAACTTCGAGGAACCTTCCTTCATATTTGCTCCAATATCCGAACCTATGGCAAGTGCTGTGCTTAATGGTGGCAACGAAGTATATGGAGTATATTTATCACCTATCTTAATAGAATACGGTTGCTTGCCTGTTTCCTTATCAAAATTAGCCATATCAGCATCTTTATTTGCTCTGCCTGTAAGTATTCCTTTCTTTACACCTTCAATCCCTAAACCGACCGTAGCTGTACCTGTTATCATTCTACCTAAAGTATCAACTAGCTTACGCTGTGCTATTGTTTTTTCAACTCCTGTAGCAACTTTAAAATCTCTTATTAAACCATATATTTTAGTAGCTGCAATTGGTGTGTTATCCACGACTTTTTCAGCAATGTTGGCAGCCGTGTTTATGAATGGAGAAATGGCATTACCCACACCACCTTCTTTGCCACCTATGCCCAGTAAGCCTTTGCCCATCTGATTTATT
>Ga0209511_1000448_pt1 | contig 42431 bp, 40 predicted proteins | sample SSSSmetaG_FD_184141 | JGI IMG/M metagenome (GOLD analysis project Ga0209511, IMG submission 184141) | Glacier valley bacterial and archeal communities from Borup Fiord, Nunavut, Canada, to study Microbial Dark Matter (Phase II) - ​SSSS... | ecosystem: Environmental > Aquatic > Freshwater > Ice >... | reverse complement strand
TTGCTGTACCTGTAAGTGCTGTAGCTGTCTTATTTAAGGCAACATTTGTTGTTACTGGTGCAGTATTGATAGTAATTGTTGAAGTTACTACGCTAGAGTTATTCATACCTGACTTGTATGCTATTGCCTTAACAGTTGCTGTTGAAGCTACAGTAAATGCTCCTGAGTATACTGTTCCAGTAGTAGCTGTTGGTGTAGAACCATCAGTTGTGTATCTGATGGTTGCTCCTGCTGTGGAATCAGATATTGTAACTGTTTGTGCAGCTGTATATGTTCCTGTTGCAGGTGTTATTGCTGGTGTTGCTACAGTTTGAACTGTTCCACCTTGGGTTCCGTATACTTCCATTTCCCACAAGGAATAACCGTAGCCTGTAACTCTTGCTGTACCATACATTCTTACATATCTTCCGGTTACAGGTGCTGCAAAGGTTATATTCTCAGTTCCACCTATTCCGTTTGTCTTGGTATATGCATCTGTCCATGTCGCATTATCTACAGATACCTGTATCTTGTAGTCTTTTCCTGCTGCTGTTTCCCAAACCAGCTTTGCTCCTGTTACGCTATAGTTTGCACCAAGGTCAACAGTAATCCACTGTGGGTCACTAGAGGCAGACTCCCAACGAGAATTTACACTACCGTCAAATGCTTCACTTGCTGTACCTGTAAGTGCTGTAGCTGTTTTATTTAAGGCAACATTTGTTGTTACTGGTGAAGTATTGATAGTAATTGTTGAAGTTACTACGCTAGAGTTATTCATACCTGACTTGTATGCTATTGCTTTTACAGTTGCTGTTGCAGCTACATTAAATGCTCCTGAGTATACTGTTCCACTAGTTGCTGTTGGTGTAGAACCATCAGTTGTGTATCTGATGGTTGCTCCTGCTGTGGAATCAGATATTGTAACTGTTTGTGCATCTGTATATGTTCCTGTTGCAGGTGTTATTGCTGGTGTTGACACAGTCTCTACTGTTCCGCCTTGTGTTCCGTATACTTCCATTTCCCACAAGGAATAGCCATAGCCTGTAACTCTTGCAGTACCGTACATTCTTACATATCTTCCGGTTACAGGTGTTGTAAAGGTTATATTCTCTGTTCCACCTGTTCCGTTTGTCTTGGTATATGCATCTGTCCATGTTGCATTATCGGCAGATACCTGTATTTTGTAGTCTTTTCCAGCTGCTGTTTCCCATGCAAGCTTTGCTCCTGATACACTGTAGCTTGCACCAAGGTCAACAGTAATCCATTGAGGGTCACTTTCAGAAGAATTCCAACGAGTATTTACATTACCATCAAATGCTTCACTTGCTGTACCTGTAAGTGCTGTAGCCGTCTTATTTAAGGCAATATTTGTAGTTACAGGTGCAGTGTTGATAGTTATTGTTGAAGTTGCTATGTTGGAATTTGTCATCCCCGTCTTGTATGCTATTGCTTTTACAGTTGATGTTGCAGCTACATTAAATGCTCCTGAGTATACAGTTCCACTAGTTTCTGTTGGTGTAGAACCATCAGTTGTATATCTTATTATAGCTCCTGCAGTAGTATCAGCTATAGTCACTGTTTGTGCAGTTGTATATGTTCCTGTGGCAGGTGTTATTACTGGTGTTGCTACAGTCTCAACTGTTCCTGCTGCTGGAGTATCCAATACAGGATCACCTGTATATCCCCCCGGAAGTCCTAATGATGCATATAAATCACCTAACGCATTTAATTGACCGGTACTATAGTCAAAAATACCTGATGAACCGCCCCATTCATCATTTGGATCAAATGGGAACCATGCATAACGTTCTACGTAAGGTCTTGCATCTAATGCAGGAAGAACTTCTGCCATGAATGCAGTAACTTTTTCGCTTGCACCAGCTACACCACTGTTCCAAAGTGCCTCTGACCAATTTGCTACACCGAATTCAGAAATCCATATAGGTTTATGCCAAGTATTCCATGTGTCATCTACCATTTTAATGAATGCTTCTGCACTACCACCTCCGTCATAATCATGCAATACAACGAAGTCTACATCATTGCCTACAGCATCCATGAAGGTATAGAACCAGTCCTTTGAACTTTCCTGTAAGTATATCGTATTCGTATATGGTGCTGGAATAGCCGTAACAGGAGAACCAAGTCTTAGTCCAGTATTTACAAACTCTGGCCATGCTGCTATTGCATCTGCTACTAATACATTTGATTGTGTAGCAAAGTCAGGTTCGTTAAATCCTAACACCGCTCTGTGTTTACTGGTTTCTGCAGTATTATTTAGCCATGTACTTCCCCAATTACCCCAAATCATAGGAACAAATTCTAAATTTTTATCGGTTCCAGCTGATGGATCTGTTGACCACTGATAGTACCAGGATAGATCCATATCCTCAGTTCTGTATAATGTTGACCAGCCTATACCTTTTTTAGATACATAGAAGTTTCTTGTATTTGTTGTAACCTTTGAACCATCTGCCAAAATAGCAGTAATTGCTACAGTATGTGCAGCCACTTCTGTTGAATACCATTGATATTCCATCACAGAACCAGCTGTAGCAGTTACTGTACCTTGAACTTGACCATCTACAGTAATTTCATATTTTGATACATTGCCCATTGCATTGTTGTTATACCACTGTAGGTAAATAGGACCTGCCGGCACTAATTTACCGGCACTTGGATATTTTATTGCATTTTTGATCCAGGTTGCTTGTGCGCTAGTGTCTGGAACTGCTTCTGGATTCATAATGCTTTGTAAATCCATTTCTACAATGTCCCATTGCTGAGCATTAGAACCATTCGAAGTATATTGTTGCAACTGTATTCCATCATCTGATGATGAAGCTGGAATATCAATTGCCAAGCTACTCCCTCTATTAATGATGGAATAAAAGCCCTGAGATTGACTTTTCAAGTACCATTGATGATATTTGTTTGTTGAGTCATATTCATCCAATACAATTTTTGCGGAAGTTGCATTAGAATTATCTTGTACTGTAATTACTTTACCACTGGATGCGCTACGAAGTATAAAATAATTACCGTCTGTTGACTCTTTTGTAAAGAACTGATTTAAATTTTCTTTGTAGAGGTTTTGCACGGCTGCAGCCCCACTTACAACACCATTGGCTGTAACTGTCTTACTATTAGATCTTGATTTAATTATATAGAACTGTTGACTATAATTAATATCGCTTTGCGCAATTGTAAATACTTTTGTTGTTTTTACACTGGAATTAGCTGTGCTAACAGCTTCAATTTTGTAAGAACCAACTTGTGAAACTGTATTTCCTTCTGTGTAATTTTGCTTTACGTAATTACCATTTGCGTCTGCTTTATATAAGGATACGGTATAAGCAGTCTTATAATAAACAGATGGGGTAACAGGCGATCTGTATGTTCCTCCACTATCTACTCCACCGATAGTTGGATAGTAAACAATTGGAAGATTTGCTTTGTCTGTCATAATAATATCACTGATATAGATATCATGTGATATATCAACTGCAGGCATACCTTCGCTCCACTGATTTCCTGGAGTTGTCAATCCATCATATGTCATATATCCAAATGTGAGCTGTAATTCAGATGGATCATTAGAGGTTGCGGTTATTTCAACCTGATATTCCTGTGGTTGTGAGGATAACTTCACATATTTTTTAGTTTGGTCTTTCATACCAATACCAATTGGTCTGCTTATACTTGAAGATGCAGTAAATGCCACTACATATGTCTTACCACTCTCTAAACTTACATTTTGGTTCAACATTGTCTGCCAATCCACAAAAGAATATGGAGGATTATTATCCCATGACCATGGATTCCACCAGTTGGTATGGATATTAAGCTTATGATCAGCTGTAACTGTTGCATTAGAACATCCGCTTAGAATGAAGTTTGTCCATCCAGATAAGCCTTCTGCAAAACTGCCATTTTTTAATACGTTACCGTTTCCTGGTAGAACTATCAAAGATACTTGATTTGATTCTTCAAATCCATTGGCTCTAATTGATACTTTGTAAGTGCCAGATCCTGCGAAAGCATTTCCACTTACAACAGCATTATTACCATCTATGGATACATTATTTCCTGCTACTTCATTTTTGTTAATATATAATGTTTTAGCCGCAGCCTTCCATGCATTTAAATCACTTGTTGCTACAGTAAAAGTTACATTTTTCCCTTCACAAACTCTAGCAGAAGTTGCAGTTATAACTGCGCCTGGAAGTAAAATGTCCGATGATTTAAATCCAATGCCAAGTGCGATATCTGTGTCATTACTCCAAAGGCCAATATTATCTATGAATACACGACCTGTTGAAGCACCAGTCACATTACCAAGGTTAAACTTAAGTGACATAGTACCTGTATTAGTTGCTGTAAAACGATATACATAATTCTTTGTATAATTGTTTAAAGTAACATTATCAGCAACAACATTAGTACCTAATACGCACTGAATATTTCTTGTATTCTCCGCTCTTGCAGCAAATTGCAATTTATATTCCTTACCTGCTTCAACTGCAAGATTGGAATATTGGATATATGTGCTGTCAGCACTTGTACCCAAATTAGTAACGTTCGCTTCAACTTTATTATTTGAAGTGGCTACATTATTTGATTTACTGTATTTTGCTGTATTAGTAAAAGTATTATCTTTTACTAATAGGAATGTATCTCTTGCACCATTTACTTCCAAACGAATATCCAAAAATTTTAAATTGTGTTCTGAATAAGTACTGGTATCTTTACTGTTATGTCCAATATGGATATAAAATCTACCTTTAAACGCTGTAGTAACCCCAGGGAGTACTGCACTCAATGAGTTATTACCTACTTGCAATTGGAAATCCTGTTCCCATAGTTTCCAAGTTCCATCATTCTGCTCAATACCTACCGTAACATAACGTGCAATATCAGAATTAATATTTGCTGAAAATTGATATGTAAGTCCTGGACTTAAAGCAACATCTTCTTGCTTCAAACTAATAAGCCAGTTTGGATAGGAGAGTACATCCCAGTTAGCTGCATCCGCATGAAATACACCGGTATTTTTGATATTAACTTGTAGGCCATCAGCCTGTTCTGTCCAGTTTGCATTGATATCATATGCGCCCCAGTCAGCTGGTGCCACAAATTCTTCCCAATAATCTAGACCATTTGAAAAGTCACCATTTTTTACTGCAAAAGCATTTGCTGGAGTAAGTTCGCCTTCTGCCGCACTTGCAATATTTGGTGTAAGTTGAAAAAATGTCAGAACAATTGCCAGGCATAATAATACAGAAACGAATCTGTATTTCCAAGTCGTCTTTTTCTGCTTGTTTGAATTAAAATTCATTTTTGATCTCCTTTATAATCACAGTACTGTTAAATGTCAATTGTACTGTGATTTGCTATATTTTTTTTGAAAACTTTTTACCATATACAATAATACCTGTTCTGTCCTGCCCTCCCTTCTGTTAGATTTACAGTAGCCCATTTTGTACCATTAGGCGGATAAATGTTAGAAAAGATTTCGCTAAAATACATCTTTAATACAACCGTATCGTTTGCGTATTTCACACCCAACGACTATTAAGCTATACATTTTCACTGACCTTGAACCACAATCTTGTTGTGTCTTTATCATGAAATGGATAGCCTAATGTACTAAATGAAGCTAATTCGCTGTTATATTAGTAAAAAATATATATGGTTACATATACATATTTTATGACATTAATGTATATTTACAAGTGGAATATCTGTGAATATCTATTAAAAAAACATAATCTTTCAAAAATTTCGTTTCTAAAAGTGCCTTTCTCGAGACAATTCGATTATTAAATAGGACATTGTGTAATTTATGGTAAATATAAGGGAAAGCGGGGTAGCTGTATGTAGCTCTAAGTCAGAGCAAATACTGGATGTGGCACAAAAAATAATAAATATATCCTTTATTAGTCTCTTCTCGGGCTTTTTCATCTTTTATACAAGTTTGTCATTATTACTATAAACCCTTGTATTGACAGGTCTGGAGTTGGAAAAAATCAAAAGGACACATACTACTTTGATATAGATAAGTACAAATGTTGTCCATATAGGGACGGTTGCTATAAAGAAGGTGCTAAAAGCAAAACTTATTCAATAAGCATAAAGTCAAATGAACACAGCAAACAATGTAAGTTTCAGAAAGCGAGTATTTTTAGGAAAAATCCAAGGAACGCTATAAGATAGAGGCAAAGAATAGCGAATTAACACTGTTAGGATAAAAACAGGATAAAAAACAAGGTATTAATAAAACGGAAGGAAAAAATGGCTATGAATATTTATTTTTTATAAATGCACAGCCATTTTTATACATGTTCAATTGTTTGCTCGAAAAACCTATAGTTTTTCAGTGCCCCCCCTTCATTCAGAGGAGTTTATTGAAATTTTGAATTTTGCCAAAGATTTTTCAGTGGAAAATGTCTGTAGTCCAATGCTGGATAGTGGAGAGCTATATAAAATGACAGATCTAGGTACGATAGGCTTTATGCAGCATTATTTAAATACCTACCAAAGTCTTATTACAAGTCAGTCATTAATTAATGGAGAAGTTAAGTTTCTGGATGTGCCCTCCTACAGTGGAAAAAGAATCCTAAGAGCTTTATTCCAGGCAGAACCTTTGCAATCAGAAACAATTCGGAAATAGAGACCGAGTCTTGGGAGTTCATTAAATTTCTACCCTCTGATGAAATACAAAGCAGTACCGATATGGACCAATTTGCTATAAATTTAAATTTACTTAATAGAAAAATTATTACTTTATTTTACAATATTGCAGCTTAGTGGCTATTTTCTACATCTTAGAAATAAGCTATTGTAATGTAATTTTTTATCAATATACTATACATATAGCTAGCTATTCAATTGTATAGGAGGCCGAAGTTGAAAATACATATTAATGAACATGAAAGTGCGCAGGAAACAGAAATTATTATCAACTGCCAACGTACGGATGAGCAGATTCTACGAATTATTGCTATGCTTCAAGTATTTGACAAAAAGGTTACAGGCATGAAGGATAATCAAACCTTCATTTTGGACGCAAAAGCCATTCTTTATGTTGATACAGTGGATAAACATGCTTTTTTGTACACAACAGATAATGTTTATGAAACCCCCTTCAAACTGTATGAATTAGAGGAACAGCTTGAAGACAGTGATTTTTTTCGTGCATCAAAATCTTTAATTATCAACTTCAATCAAATTAAATCATTAAGGCCCGAGCTTGGTGGTAAAATGCAGGTAATAATGAGTAATAACGAAAAGTTATATGTCTCTCGTCAGTATGTGACCACGATAAAACAGAAGTTAGGACTGCTATAAAAAGAATTATGCAAGTAAAAGAAAGCTATAAAAAGGGGGCTCTTATCAAGATGAAAAGATTCTTTGGAAAAGTTAAACATATACAAATTTATGCGGCATATAATTTTACCGCAATGATGTGTGTTTTTACACTAGTTGCTTTTATTCTAAAGTTAAAAACTATACCTTATTTAACGATTGCAGAACTAATAATTATATCATTAATATGTGCAACACTACAGTGGCTTGCGTTCTCGGATGATGTTTTCAAACGGCTTGCTTACAAATGGAGGATAGTTATTTTTATGATTCCGTTATTAGGGGTGCTAACAAGTTTTGCTGTAAAATTCAAATGGTTTCCAGTTGATGACACTAGGGCATGGGTAATATTTATTACGATTTTCTTAACTTGCCTTCTAGGTTGCATCATATGTTTTGAAATATATTATAGAAGTACAGGAAATAAATATAACGGCTTACTAAAGGAATATAGGAAAAGGCAAGGAGATAGAGAAGTTAAAGGAGTTAAAGGAGGTAAAGGACAACGTAAATAACACAAATAAGACAAATAAGACAAATAAAATAGGAGGTTATATTATGAATTTAGAGGAAATGAGATTGGATTGCTGTGTTAAGCAAAAGAAGGGAATACACTTCATATTGGCATCAATAATAATTTGGAGTGCTGTTCTTGTTATTCAGCTTACTTCTCTACCAGTATTATCAAAGAACTTGTTGACATTTTGTTGTACAGCACCACTTATGCCATTGGCTTATATGATTTCAAAGATGATCAAAGTAGATTTCACAAACAAAGAAAATCCGTTAACCAATCTGGGTATTCTTTTTTCGGTAAATCAAATAATATATTTGCTAATAGTAATGTGGGTATATCCAACTGTTCCAGATAAAATGCTTATGGTACTAGCAATGATATTTGGAGCACATCTATTACCTTATGGCTGGCTATATAAGTCTAAAAGCTATACGGTCATGTCTGTAGTTATCCCAATTGTAGTTTTATTCATTGGATGCAATTTTTCGGCATATATAGTCGCAATGGTTATGGTGTTATTCGAAATTATATTTAGTTTTCTTCTGTTGGTTGAAATTAAAAAAGTATCCCAATTAAAGAATGCTTACGCCTCGGCCAGAGAGATTTAGTAATAAAATCTTCAAAAATAAATATCAAATAAGAAATGGCAGCACAAGAATTTATTTATGTGATAATTCATGGGCTGCTATTTTAGTTTACCATTGTAACAGATATTACATTATATTAAAATAAGGTAATAGTGAAATTAAAGAGTTAAGGAGTTCATCTATGCTAGAAAATTTAAAGGCCAAGGCAAAAAAACTAAAAAAGCAAATTGCTATAGTCTACCTTGCATACATGCATAAGGATGTAAAATGGTATAAAAAGGCCTTTCTACTACTAATACTTGTTTATGCAGTTAGTCCAATAGATTTAATACCTGATTTTATTCCAGTTTTAGGCCTGCTTGATGACATTATATTAATACCCTTAGGAATCATTGTTGCTATCAAAATCATTCCTAAGAGTATTTGGGAAGAATGCAAGCTTAAAGCGGAAAATGGAACTATTATTAATAGAAGATACAAGAGAATTGGAGCTGTATTAATTGCCTTGATATGGTTGATTGCGTTGATATTAGTAGCTCGACTTTTCTAGGGGGAATAATATATTGTGGCTAAGTTAAAGATTGAACCTATGAAACAACCAAATAAAATCATTAATTATTGGAAAAAGGAAAAGTTCATTGTAGCTTGCATTATTATATTTGGATTGTCCTTTAACAGTGCAACTGTTTTAGGTCCCATTTATCAAGGCAAGCTTATCGATGCTATAGTAAGCGGGAGTGACTTGTCCTCTGTTGTAAAGCTTGTAATTACTTTTGTTTCGATTATTGGAGCTATTCAAATTTTGCGCTATTTTAAGCGCTTTTATATTAGACGTTTTGCTAACAGAACAAGTAGCACAATGCGGCTTATGATTTATAATAATATAATTCATAAAAGCACTTCTGAGCTGGATGACGAAAACACAGGTAACTTAATGGCCAGAGTTATTTCTGATGTTGACCTATGCGTAGAAGGTATGAGAAAATTCACCACAGAAATATTTGATACTGGTGTACTTATGGCTTCCTATCTGATTTCACTACTTGTATATGACGTGAAAATAACTCTACTTTCTATTGTTTTTATTCCTATCGCAATGGTGCTCGCAGAAAAACTCAAAAGCATTATTTATAAGTACTCTATTGCCTTTCGTAAAAAAAGCAGCGAGATGACCGATATTACATATGAGACAATTGAAAATGCCTTGCTCTATCGAATCAATGGGTTGGGAGCCCAAAACTGGGCAAAGTATAATGTCGATTTGGAAGATTTGCAAAACAAAGCAATTAAAGCAAATATCTTAGAGAATTCTATGCAACCAATCTATAATGTTATAGCGATGTTAGGCGTAATCACGGTAATTTACCTTGGAGGGACTAAGGTCATTGGTGGTGTCTGGAAAGTTGGTGTTTTTTCTACTTATATTATTATGTTTACTGCTATGGCAAATAAGGCAAGTAAAGCAGCCAAACTCTTTAATTCCGTTCAAAAATCACAAGTGTCCTGGAAACGCATTAAGCCATATCTTTCAGAATATCAAAGCAAACCTACCACGTCTAGCATCAATCGGATTGATTCAAGACTTTCAATAGAAAAACTTAGCTTTTGCTATCCTGCTGGTAATGATAAGATAATTGAAAAGATTAGTTTTGAAGCCAAACAAGGTCAAATCATTGGTATAACAGGTTCTATTGCTTCTGGCAAATCTACACTTGGGTTAGCTTTGCTTGGATTGTATCCTTATATAGGTAGCATCAAAATAGATGGTAAGGAACTTAAGAATTACACCGAATACGAGTCGAGTCAGATGATTTCTTATTTAGGCCACAAACCACAGCTACTTTCCGATACCATTTATAATAATATTACACTGGGAAATAAGCAGGACATTACATCGGTTTTACAGGATGTTTGTATTGATACGGAGCTAGCAGCAATGCCAGAGGGTGAAAACACTCTAGTTGGTAACAGCGGCATTCGATTGAGTGGTGGCCAACAGGCAAGGATAGCGCTTGCTAGAGCTTTAATTAACAAAAATAAAATTATTATTTTAGATGATCCATTTTCGGCTGTTGACATGAAGACAGAGGGCAATATCATTGAAAACTTGAAAAATAATTATAAGGACAGCATCATTATATTAATCTCACATCGTTTGGCTGTATTCAGCAAAATCAATCAGATTGTGCTACTGAACTGCGACAAAAGTTCAGAATATGGTACTCATAATGAGCTGATGAAAAGTTCTGAACTTTATGCAACGATATTTAATTTGCAATGTAATGAGGGTGGTGATAACAATAACAGATAATTTAGTAAAAAGATCTATTATTAATGTAATTAAGAAAAACAGTAGAATGGTCGCATTGCTGGTTTTTGCTTTATGTGGTGTAGTTATGACAAGCCTACTCCCTCCCCAGATTTTGAAGCAAGTCATTGATCGTAACCTTGTGCCCAAAAGCATTGAAGGGCTTCTTATCTTAGCAATTACTTACATGGGAGTGCTACTGTTTATTGGTCTTTTTGATTTCATGAAAGAGGCTGTACTTACGGTTTTAGGTCAAAAAATCACCACAGAGATCCGAATTGAGATGATAGAAAAGCTTGAAAAGATAAATGCCATATTTTTCTCCTATAATGAATCTGGTATTGTCGTTTCTCGTTTTACTAACGACGTTGATGCAATCAATTCACTTTTTACAAGCGGTATTGTAGGAATGATGATTGACTGCCTTAAGATTATCGGAATTGTCTTTTCCATTTGGATGTTTAGTACAAAGCTTGGAATCATATCGCTGGTATTGCTTCCTATTATTTATGCGATAACTAGATTATTTCAAAAGAAAATGCTAAAAGCGCAAATAAAAAACAGAGTTTTAGTAGGTAAGGTAAACAATCATATTTCCGAGAGCTTAAAGAATGTACAGATGATTAAGGCTTACAGCAAGGAAAGCTATATGGAAAAGCACTATACTGAGTACCTGCTGGATAATTACAAAACAATTGAAAAAGTTAATTTTTATGATTCTGTGTTTTCTCCCATCATCCAAATTACCCGCGCGATTGTCATCGGTATTATAGTTATACTCTCATCTAATCAGTTGAATTATTTGGGGATATCGCTGGGTATGATTGCCGCAACTATTGAACTGATTTCCAATTTATTTGCACCGGTTGAGAATCTTGGAATGGAGCTTCAAAACATTCAACAGGCAATATCAGGAATACACAGGGTGAATGATTTTTATAGAGAGCCAGAAGACAGTTGTAAAAACAAGGCTCTAAAAGCTGAGGATATAATACCTAGCCGTGAAGAGGTAATAATCTCTTTTAATGATCTAACCTTTAACTATGAGGAAGGAACTGAAGTTTTACAAAATATTAACCTTATAATAAATTCACAGGAGAAGGTTACCTTTGTAGGCAGAACAGGTGTTGGAAAATCCACGTTATTCAAGTTGGTTATGGGTTTGCTTAAGCCATTGAAGGGGAGTGTCACAATAAATGGGATTGATGTCTACAGTATATCGAACAGCCAAAAACGTAAGATATTTGGGTATGTTGATCAAAGCTTTCATTTAATAAAAGGTACTATAGCAGAGCAAATAAGTTTACAGGATGAGAACATTACAAGAGAACAAATTGAAAAAACGCTGGAATTTGTGGGAATGACTGATTATGTAGCAGCTTTAGAAAACGGCTGCGACACGCAAGTAATTAGTGACAGCCTTTTTTCACAAGGCCAAAAACAGCTGCTTGCTATCGCGAGAGCTATTGTAACAAATCCACCTATTTTACTGCTCGATGAAATTACTGCCAATCTCGATTCTATCACAGAAGAAAAAATCGTAGCTGTATTGCAAAGGGCAAGCAAGGCGCACACAATATTAACTATATCTCATCGCTTGTCTTCTGTGCTTGCCTGCGATACAGTAGTTATTTTAGAAAATGGCAAAGTTAAAAATGTAGGTTCACCTGAGGTACTTATACAAAAGGATAAGTGGTATCGTAGTTTTATTACACTGGAGAAGTTGACTTGGAGCTAAACTAATATACAATATATTGAAAAATATAAACAAAATAATGGCAAACTATTAATTATTAATGTATTATTAAGTAAATAAAAGTGAAGGGAATTAACGTTGTTATGATGGAAAAAACGAGCCGTGAGCGGGTAAAGGGATTTTTAAAAGCGCAGGGAACAACTGTTGTTAATGAAGCTGGTGAAGAAATTATTTTAACTGGCTGGGGTATAGGAAATTGGCTTTTATGTGAAGGGTATATGTGGTTGGCAGCGGGTATAGATAGATTTGATAGGCCAAGGCGTATCGAAACTATTGTACGAGAACTCTCAGGTACAGTTTATGCAGAGAAATTCTGGAATCAATTTATGTACAACTATATTACACGTGAAGATATACGATTAATGGCGGAATTAGGCTATAATTCTGTGCGTATTCCTTTTAGCTGGAGAATTCTTATGGAGGATGAACCTGGAATCACGTGGAAAGAGGACGGCTTTCGTTTAATAGATAACTGTCTTGATTGGTGTGAAGAGTTTGGGATTTATGCCTTTTTGGACCTTCATGGTGCTCCGGGAGGGCAGACTGGTGCCAATATTGATGATTCAGTTGATAATCTACCTAGATTGTTTATTGATTCAGACAGTTGGTATAAAGGTATTGAGTTATGGAAAAAAATTGCTAAGCGCTACTGTGATCGCTGGATTGTTGGTGGTTATGACTTGTTGAATGAACCAATTCGTCCTGAATCACCCGGCTATAAAAACTGTGAATATCTTATACCTAAATTGGTACAGTTTTATGAAGAAGCTATTGCAGAGATAAGAAAAATTGACAGTAAACATATGTTTTCTATCGAAGGACACCATTGGGCGACGGATACTGCTATTTTCCATAAAAAATATGATGACAACATGGTAATACATTTTCATAGATATAGCTGTGTTCCCAGCATAGAATCCTATCAGGAATACATAAATGTATCTAAAAGGTTAGATGCTCCGCTTTGGTTAGGAGAAACAGGAGAGAATATTACTGAGTGGTACAGTGCTATGTATCCTTTGGCAGTTTCTTTAGGAATTGGTTATAACCTTTGGCCTTGGAAAAAAATGCAGTGTACTAATTCTCCATATTCTATAAATAAACCTGAGGGTTGGGATAAAATCATTGGCTATATACAAGGAGGACCTCATCCTGGATATGAAGAGGCACAGGCTATTTTAGACCAATATCTTGAGAATATGAAATTGGAGAATTGTGTTTATAATCCTACTGTAATTCAGTCTATATTTAGGCAGCCTGGATGCGTAGTGCGTGCTACTGACTTTGATACATTTCCTGGTAAGGGCGTATCATACAGTGGATTACGCAAGGAGGGAAACATTTACAAGTATAGGGCTCAGAGCGGTATGCATATATGCTCAATAACCAATGAACCTATTAAACGCCGTTTTGCATTTGATTGTGGATGGGATAGTTTTGTTTTAGAGATGGAAGATGGAGAATTCGCAGCTTACAGCATTAATCAAGTAAAAGAAGGAAATTCGGTAAATTTTGAGGTGTATTCTAGCAAAGATGCATTTATTACTATTTTACAGGATGATATAGAAATCTATGAAATGGAGCTTCCTAATCATAACGATACAATAAAAACTCCGAATATTTTATTAAAGCCTTCTGACAAATCCGTCATTAAACTGCGTCTTAATAAAGGAAATATACAATTGGCAGCTGTTTGCTTTAACGTTTAATATATTTACAAAAAACTGCTGTATTGAAAATAAATAGCACCTATAGAAGAAACACTAACTAACAAAAAAGTGTAGATTTAAAGTTTCTTAAAAGTAATTTACAATATGGATTGGAGTTCACAAAGCCGATGGGTAAGCAATCAATCACCTATCGGCTTTTCGCTTTCCCGTAAAATTGTTTAAGTATATTTCTGTAATAAAAGCAAATAACTATTGGCTTTATGTAAAGTAATATTTGATTATATTGTACTAAAACTGCTATAATTGGGATTCACAATGACACAGTTTTTAAGAAAGGATAAATATGATAGGGACATTACTTTTAAATAGATATGAGTTATTAGAGAAAATTGGTGAAGGTGGCATGGGAATTGTTTATAAAGCAAAGTGCCATTTATTAAATAGATTTGTAGCTGTAAAGATATTAAAATCAGAGTTTAGTAAAGAGGAAGACTTTGTCGCCAGGTTTAAAAGAGAAGCTACTTCTGCTGCAAGTTTGTCACACCCTAATATAGTCAATGTTCATGATGTTGGCGAAGAAAACCATATTAATTTTATAGTTATGGAATATATTAATGGAAAAACATTAAAGCAAGTAATAAAGGAAAACATTAGACTTGGCTCTGGTAAGACTTTAGAGATAGTTTTGCAAATAGCCAAAGCACTTGAGTGTGCTCATGAAAATAATATAATTCATCGAGACATAAAACCAGATAATATTTTGATTACTGAAAATAATATAGTTAAGGTAACAGATTTTGGGATCGCTAAAGTAGCTGATTCAGGAACCACCACCAATTTCAATATAGTTATGGGCTCGGCACATTATTTTTCTCCGGAACAAGCAAAAGGAAGGGCTGTGGATTATAGAACAGACATATACTCCTTGGGTATTGTAATGTATGAAATGGTGACTGGGAGAGTACCTTATAACGCAGAAAGCTCTATTTCCGTGGCTATGATGCATATTCGTGAAGCTATCATTCCGCCTAAAGAAATTTTTGACGATATACCTGAAAATATAAATCGAGCGATTTTGAAGGCAGTGGAGAAAGAACCTATAAATAGATACCAAACTGCTAAGGAAATGGCGGGAGTTTTAAATACGATTAAAGAAGACTTTGGTTTAAAAGTCAACTTAAATAACGAATTACAGGATGCTACAGAGGTTATGGAGCCAGTAGTAGTTTCTGATACAAATGATTTCACAACAGTTATGAGTCAAGTAGATATTAAAAGTCCTAAAATCAAAAAAGCTAAAAAAGTAGGAAAAAAAGATTTCAGTAAGAATAAAAAGATAATGATAATTATTGGGTCAATTATTTTAGTTTTGATTATTGGAGCCTTTGGAAAATATATTTCTAAAGGGTCAGATACAGATACACCTGCCATCCTCGCAGAAACTACTGCTTCAGAAGGAATTAATGAAAATAACCTTGTGCCTCCGCTTATTGGGAGTACTCAAGAAATTGCAGAACAGACTATAATTAATAACGGATTTTTGCTTGGTAATGTTTCAAGTAAATTTAGTGATAGTGTTGTTAAGGGCGAAGTTATTAATCAATTGCCAGTGGCAGATACAACCTATGAAGCAGGTGGCAAAATTGATTTAGTTATAAGCCTAGGGCAAAAGCCAGCTCAGGTTGCTGTACCACAATTGATTGGGGAAGAAATAGATGAGGCTGAGGAAATCCTAGAGGCTCTTCAATTGAAGCTGGGGGTAGCAACACCTATTAAAGTTAAAACCAAAGGCAAAGGTAATAGATCTAGGAATGACGAAATATTCAAGCAAGACATAGATGCTGGTACACTTGTGGATGTCGGGACAGAAATAAATGTTTCTTATTACCAGAGTAAATAGGATTTTTTGTGAGGTTAGTGAAACGTCAGATTACGAGATGTGTTCGTACAGTCTGACGTTTCAATTTACGTTAAGGGGGATTTAATGAAGAGGACATTACAATATGTTGCAAATTATTATAAGAATAATTGTAATATAAATTGTATTAATAATAATTTGTAAGAATATTATAAAATATGTTAAAAAAATTATAATAATAAGTATTTAAATAATAATTATAAAAAATATTAAAATTATTATTTAGAATATTAGTTGACAAATTATTAGAATTAATGTATGCTAAGTGTATATTACAGGAAAGGCTTAAGGATAATTGGAATGAATATTTCAACAAAAGCGATTGTTTCAAACTCCGAAATGATAAAGAATTATAAAGCTTGTAGGGAAAAGGCAGAAGAACTAGGGAAGATATTTGTTTTAAAAAATAATCAACCAGATGCAGTATTATTTTCTATTAAAGAATATGAAAGAATTTCAGCATTAATAGAGTATCTGCAAACTCTTGAGGAAAAAGATATTCAAAAGGTTATTGAGTCTTTACCAAAGGTAATAGGGAAAAGTACTCCATTGATTCTTTAAGGAATGATATAGAATAGATTATAGCAACAGATACGATTATTTAGTTTTACAGTAGAATTATTTAGCAAGGCCTTCAGGGTGGAACGCTCATTTTAGAGATTCCACCCTTTAATTATATAAACTAACGTGTTTTACAGATATTGGAGGAATGGCAAATGGAAGAAAGTAATTTTAAAATGGAAGAAAGTAGTTTAAAGAAGGACGACCAAAAAGATTTTAAGACTAGAAAAATTATTTATTATATCTTAGGACTTTTAGAAGTTTTATTCGCATTTAGACTTGTTTTTAAAGTACTTGGGGCAAATCCCCAAAGCACCTTTGTATCAATTATATATTCCGTTACTAATTTATTTCTAGCTCCTTTTAATGGAATATTTAGAGTGGCAGTAACGAAAGGCATTGAAACGCAGTCTGTCTTAGAACCAACACTTATCATTGCTATGCTGGTTTATGCGGCACTGGCTTGGGGTATTGTGAAGTTAATTGACATTATCAGCAATCATAAGGACTCTGAAACTTAATCTTTATATCACGCACAAGATGTCGAAACGTTGTAGTATTTAAGAAGAACATGACTTAAAAACAATAAATAAGGAGGTTTTAAAAATGATTTTAAGAGAGTTAATAGAAATGAAAAACAAGGAGAAAAGAAGGAAAGAAAGAATAAAAACAACGCAGAGGTTTGTTTCAGGGATGGGCGCAGTGGCTGCTATAGGTGTAGCAACAGGACTTCTACTTGCTCCGAAATCAGGAAAAGAAACACGCGAAGATTTAAAAAAAAAGGCTGTAAATACTGTAGAAAATATCAAGGATACAATCCAGAAGAAGGCAGAAACAGTGAAGGATGCTACAACTTCTGTTGCGCAGGATGCATGTAATTTTATCAAAGACGTTCATCAAAAAAAAGAAACAGTAGAAAAGGACATTAAGAACGGTATCCATGAAATCAAACAGGATATTAATGAGACTGCTGAAGAAATATCCAATGATATTAATAGGCCTGTAAGGTGAAGAATGTTATTAACAATTCAATATAATATACAGAATGAAATTAGAACTTGCTTCCAATTATAAAAAAAAGGGATGATTGAGCATGATATCGACAATAGCAGTAATTCTTGTAGTTTTATGGCTTCTTGGTATAGTTTCTTCATATACAATAGGCGGATTTATTCACATTCTCCTCGTAGTTGCAATAATTTTAGTTTTGGTAAGGATAATTAAAGGGAAAAGAATACTTTAGGACACGTTAGTATTATCACGATAAACAGGTAAAAAGGAGATTGAATAAATACATGAAAACACTAAATAAATTTAAATTTAAACCATTACTACTAGCAATATTACTTATAACTATCACACTATTACCGACAGTAACTATCGCAGCCCAACCGACAGTTAACCTCGGAACAACCTCTGGATTTGCAGTTTTGGCTGGCTCGGCAATTACGAATACTGGAACTACAACGATCAACGGAAGTGCTGGTGGAGATGTCGGGCTATCTCCAGGTACTGAATTCACTGGGCAGGCCGACGTATCAGTGAGTGGAACTGTACATATAGCTGATGTTGCCGCAGTTACGGCAAAGGACGACTTGATAATAGCATATAACGACGCTGCAGGAAGACTTCCTGTCACTCGTATACCTACAGAGCTGGGTGGGACTACCTTGACTCCAGGCACTTACGATTCAGCCGATGGCACTTTCCAAATAACTGGTACTCTCACGCTTGATGCCCAAGGGGACCCTGATGGAGTTTTTGTATTTAAGACTGCATCCACGCTTCTCACAGCATCAGACAGTAATGTTAATCTCATCAATAGTGCTCGGTTTTGCCGAACCTTTTGGATGGTTGGAAGCTCAGCGACCTTAGGAACAACTTCTCATTTCGTGGGACACATCTTAGCATTGACGTCAATTACAGCAAATACTGGTGCTACAGTTCAGGGACAGTTGTTGGCACGTAATGGCGCAGTCACATTAGACAACAATACTATTACAAATGGAATTTGTGAGATTACACCGATTCCAACACCAACACCGACACCAACACCAACACCGACTCCAACTTCAGATCTAGCCATACTTAATGTAATTAAACATGTTATTAATGATAATGGACGTACAGCAGTTGCGGCTGACTTCAACCTACACGTAAGGATTTCTGGTAGCGATGTTGAAGGAAGTCCAGCAGTGGGCATGGAATCACCTGGAAATGCATACACGCTTGCTGCAGGTACTTATGCAGTTAGTGAAGATGATTTTACAGGATATACAGTAAGCTATAATGGGGATAGTGATTCTAAAGGTAATATCACTTTGACTCCTGGCGAAACCAAAACCATAACGATTATTAATAATGATACACCGATTTCACCAGTTATCACGCCGACTATTCCAAATGAAACAGGAGTTATAACGAATGTTCCAAATGAAATAGGAGTTACAACGAATGTTCGAAATGAAACAGGAGTTACAACGAATGTTCCAAATGAAACAGGAGTTACAACGACTGTAACAGGTGGATCGCTTCCGAAAACAGCAGGACATTCCTATGAATTACTACTTCTCGGAGTTGCTTTAACTTTAGTTGGTGCAGTAGGGTGTGGAATCAAGAAACGCTATGAATAAGGTGAAAAAACCAAGAGGCAAACTTTCCGTGGTTACGATACTAACTCTAGGATCTATTGTTTTGGGGATAGGATGTATTTCATGGGCAATGTTTAGCATATGGTCACCACAATCACATTATATAGCTGATTCAGAACTAAGTAATAATTCCAGAACTATTACTACTACTGCAGAACTAAATCCCCATCCCGATGAAACATATATGCAGGGGAATGCCTTTGAGAACGAGCAAATGGAATATGATAAAATTCTTTATCCTACATATCCGGTGGAGGGTGACAATATTGGAAGTCTGACTATTCCAGCGTTAAAGCGAGAATTGCCTATTCTTCAGGGGACAAATGCGAAGGATTTGAAGAAAGGTGTAGGACACTTCATCCAAAGCGTACTCCCTGGGGAAGAAGATAATTGCGTTCTTTCTGGGCATCGTGATACAGTATTCAGACAACTAGACAAACTTAAGATAGGTGACCAGCTAATTGTGAAAACATCGGCTGGTACTTTTACCTATGAGGTGGAGGAAACGAAAATAGTACATGCAGACAATAAAACAGTCATAGTACCTACTGACCATGCTACCTTGACAATGACCACCTGCTATCCCTTCTATGCTATTGGCGATGCTCCAGATCGCTATATTGTTTCTGCAGAATTAATTAAGAGTAATAAACTAGTAAATTGAATATAAAAATATAACACTATAGAAGTCCCCCACCTTAAAAATGGGGGATTATTTTTGGTTAAATCTTAATAGCAGCAAACAGGTTATGTAACCTAATTATATAACCTTGCCTTGAATAGCAAAATTTGTACAGTTTATACCATTTTAGCGTTGAGTAAAATTACAGTGGACTATTACATATTATACATGTATAATAATATATAACTTGTATAATATGAATGTATAGTGATAAGGAGATGGAATAATGTCTTTGCAATATGCTGTTTTAGGGCTGTTGGGTTACAAATCAATGACGGGATATGATTTGAAAAAAATGTTTGATCAATCAATCAATAATTTTTGGGCTGCTCAATTGAGTCAAATATATAGAGAACTAGGGGCACTTGAGAAAAAAGAATTTGTATCATCTGTCATTGAACCTCAACAGGATAGACCTGACAAAAGAATATATAGTAGGACTGATAAAGGGAAATCTGCTTTTAATGAGTGGATGCACTGTTTCCCTGAAAAGCTGTCTAAAGAGACAAGGGACGAATTTGTTGTTAGGATATTCTTTGGCTCTGAGGTTGGAAAAGATGAACTTATTAAGCAGCTAAAACGATATCTGACGTACAAACAAAACCAAAAGAAGACAACGGTTGCAGAAATAGGAAAAAACATCACGCTGTATACGAATGAAATAAAATCGGAAAATCAGGCAATGTATTGGAGACTCATTGAAAAAAAAGCTCAAATGACCAATGAAACATTAATAAAATGGGCCGAGGAATGCATTGCGGAGTTGGAAAAACTGGATTGAGGCTGAGACTAGATTGAGACTGAGACTAATTGGGGGAGGAAGTAAATGAAGCAGGCGGTGATTTACTATTTTTCAGGTACAGGGAATACTGAGCTTGTTGCGGAAATGATTGATGAAGAACTGACGAAATGCCAGTATTCTGTCCATCTGATACGCATAGAGGATGTTCTGAAAAATAATTTAAATATGGATTTAATAAAATATGATCTGATTGGAATTGGAAGCCAGGTCATATCTTTTGGTACACCAAGTATTGTAACACGATTTATCGAAAGGCTTCCTAGTGGAAAAAATAACAAAGTCTTTATATTTAGAACTGCAGGTGGTGTGGCGCCTATTAATTATAATGCATCCAAACACATAATAAGTAAACTTTCAAAAAAAGGATATGATGTATTTTATGAAAGATTATTTTCAATAGGAAGCAACTGGATTGTCAAATTTAACGATCAAATAATGAAGCAACTTTATGCTGCTACAAAGAGAAAAGTGAGCCTAATGTGCAAAGAATTGATAGATGGTGACCTTCGGTTTTTAAAAACTAGCCTTAAACGAAAGTTGATAATGGGTATCATTGGATATATTGGACCAAAAGCAATACATATTGTCGGAAAAGATTATAGAGTTAACCAATCATGCAACCATTGCGGAAACTGCATTAGAAACTGTCCTGCGGAGAATATATATGAGAATAAGGGTAAAATAAAATTCAAGTTTTCCTGCAACTGTTGTTTAAGATGCGCTTATTCATGTCCTAAACAGGCTATAAGCTTTAGGCTTTTTTCGTTTTTCCTTATACCAAGTGGTTATAATATCAAGAAGCTTCTTGAGCCTAAAAACGCTGGAATTATTAGGCCTATAGATACTGATGCAGTAGAAACAGACATATCAGTTCCAGCTTTTTTTGAGAACTATATAAAAAATGATTCTATGTAATTTTTAAAATGGAGGGTTAAAATGAAAATTAATGAAAAGGTATTTCTTATTGATTCAACAAAAGGAGCATATGCGTATTTAATTATTGGAGAAGAAACAATTCTTATAGACACAGGATTGCCATGGCATAGAAAGGGTATCATAAAGGAACTTGCAACAATGAATGTACAACTTCAGGATATCAAGCATATTTTGTTAACCCATTATGATATTGACCATATAGGAAATGCTGTTGTGTTACAAAAAATAACAGGGGCAAAACTCTGGGCATCAAGTGAGGAAATCCCCTATATTATCGGCGATATTCCTAGACCCGGCTTTAAAAAGTTCTTGCCATATGTTTTTATGAAAAAGCCAAAAAATATTGCCGCATATAGAAATGGTGAAAAAATTGGAGGGGTAGAGATAATCCCGACCCCTGGACACACACCGGGACATGTATGCCTACTTTTTGAAGACATCCTTTTCGTTGGAGATTTAGTGAAAAACGCGAGTGGTAATTTGATACCATACCCATCAAATTGGAATTGGGATAATTTAGTCCTAGATGCTTCAATAAAGAAAATCTCTGAATTTTCTTATACTTGTGTTTGCCCTGCTCATGGAAAGCCTATAGAACGAAATAAATCAGGTAAGTTATTAAATAAGTGTAGTTAATCACAAGATTTTTTTTAGTCAAAAAAGATATATTAGATATAAAACAAGAGCGGATGATTACAACTATTAAATCCGCCCTTGTTGTGAAGTTCTATATACCGAAGTGCTTTTTAAGCATGCCTACACCATTACCAATAAGATGGAAAATCAATACTATTACTATTATTATAATTACTCCAATTAGGATTTTTTTATAGTTTTTCTTTAACATTACAATATCCTCCTATTTATTTAATATCTAAGTTTCAGCCCGCTTCGACAATAACGATTTCCAAGACATTTACTCGTAGGAAAGAGCATCAATCACCGGCATCTTTGATGCCTTCCATGAGGGATATAAGCTCGCTAATGTAGCAAAGATTATGACAATCACAAGCCAAAGTATAAATCCAAAAGTGGATGCAGCAAATTCAAGTGGTGATTTGAAAAATATCATGCCGAAGTTATAACATACGATTTTGCTTAGTGGCCATGATAGTATCATTGAAATAAGCCAACTTAATAGACCTATAATCATCCCTTCTATTACGATGGTGCTCGTCAGGGAATATGTAGATGCACCTACTGCACGCATTATACCAATTTCTCTTGTTCTTTCTAAGACATTGATACTAATAGTTGTTCCCAAGCCTAATCCCCCTACAAAAACTACTAATATAGACATGATAATGAGGAAGGTAGCAATTAGAACAAGATGGTCTTCTACGGCTTTGCGATAGTCTGCTATTTTCATGAGAGAGCTGACACCTATTCCTTTGTCTATCATTTTTTGTTCAAGCAGCTTTGCAACCTCTGATTGTGAAGCAACGCTGTGAATATCAGTAACAACCACAACATTTTTAGCAAACCCCTGTTGTTCAGGTGTTTCTATAAGGGCTTCTGAGTTTGCATAAGCAGAAGGAATACCTACTAATTCTTTAGATATACCAACCACCTCCCATTTTTCATCTGATTGGTTAACACTTAGAAGAATTTCATCTCCTACCTTAATATCAGGTTCATCAGATAGTAGTCTTTGGTTTATAACCAATTTGTTTTTATCACCAGGTTTTAGCCACCTCCCTTCATAAAGTGGGAATGCCGACATAAGGCTAGTAGCAGATGGGGGTGCAATGATGCTAAAGCTGTTTCCAGAGGTTCCATCTTTATAAACACGAGCTGCACTTGCACCACCCCAGGCCTCGACTTTCGCCACTCCAGGAATTTCAGATATGAAGCTCTCTATGCTTTTTGACGGCTGTGGTCGATCGAACTTAACTTGAATATCGTAGGAGATAGAGTTTATTTTTTTGTCTACGGTATTGTACATTGAGGCATAAATATTCATCGCAACAATGAACCCAGTTCCTCCAACAGCAACAATCAGCATGGTGAATATCAAACGTCCTTTACGCCTGAAGGTATTTCGAAGGGATAATAAAAATGGTCTAGGAAAAAACATGAGAATTGTAGGTCTTGAATCCATTCGATTGCCACCATATTTTTTGTGACTGATACCATAATCACTAATTGCTTCTCTTACAGTGACCTTGCTGCCTTTTATAATAGGAGACGCAGCTGTCAGTAACGGTACAAGCAAACCTATTACCAATTCAAGTGCAAAGATGTATAGGGGAATGTTATAACTGTAAATGTTAAAATTTAATATTTGCGCGGCTATCCATGCATATTTACGTCCTGCAAAAATACCGATTGGTAGGCTAATAGCCACGGCTACAAAAGCAAGAAACAGAACCAATCCCTGATATAAACCTGCTATTTGTAAGGAGTCGGCACCAATCGCTTTCATAATTCCAATTTGACGTATTTGTTGCTCAAGTATGGAAGTAATCATGTTTGCAACCAAAACTCCGCTGAGTATAAGCGCTAGTAAACCGAATATTTCCATAAGGAAAAGGAGAGTTGCCATCTGGTCATAATGAGGGTGTTTGCCTGGAGCTGGCATATCGATGTGGGAAACTTTGAAGCCATCTTTCTCTAAATAGTCCTTTAACAGATAAGCATTTACACGAATATGCTCTTTGTTCATCTCATCTTGTGCAACAAGGATCTTTAATTCAGTATTCTTCGGTGTTCCGCCAAGAAGCGTCAAGGTGTCAGGTGTAATATAACCGTAAGCGAAACCCTCCATCCAGGCAGGAGCCAACCCAGGAGCATGGACAGTTCCAGTGAGCTTCAAAGTAGTTTTGTTTCCATCAGGTATTTTAATGTTAATGGATTGGCCTATTTCCGCTTTGGCAATTGACAGAGCTTTACGCTCAAAGAGTATTTCACCTGTGTTGGGAATTGCTTCTCCTTTTTCGGATGTAAAAGTATCCAGTCGGACATCGCCAAAATCATTTATGACAAAAAGCCAGATATCCTTCCATTCATTATTTCCAACTTCCACACGCCCGACTACCTTTTCTCTTTTTTCTGCATCCTTTATGTAAGGTAAAGCTCTGATTTTTTGAATATATGAATCACTTAATGGGTCAGTTAATAATGTTGCGGATGCAGGAGTGGTATTCATATAGTTTACGCCCATTTCCCTTAGGAGAATGGAATAGGAATTTGCAACCACTGAAAATCCAAAAACTCCAATACATATAGCTAATACTACAAAAAATGTTTTCATTTTATTAATCGAAAGGTCACCAATCATTTTGCGCCATCTAGAAGTAAGCATATAGGGTATCTCCTTTTCTATCTCAGCGGCGTTACTAATCTCCTGCTTTTCAAGCAGTAGATAAGTGCCGCCAAACTTCGAAATAAGTGCGATAAAGAAAACTTGACTTGTGCCAAGCCTATAGCGCCGGCAGAAGTCTTAGTTGCACTTATACTTTACTAAAGTACTAGAGCTCAGAATACTTCATCTGAACTAAGTCTTCTTTATACGATCTGACCATCAGCCAATTTGATGGTACGGGAACACCGATTTGCAATATCTTGGTCATGTGTAATAATGACTACTGTTTTACCGGTACAGACTAAATCAGTGAAGATGTTGAAAACATCGTTTGCATTGCTAGAATCAAGATTTCCAGTAGGCTCATCTGCGATAACCACAGACGGATTATTGGCTAAGGCTCGTGCAATTGCTGTCCGCTGTTGTTGCCCTCCCGAAAGTGCAGTCGGAAATTTATATGCTTGGTCTTCAATACCCACCTGCTTTAACAAACCTAGTGCCCGTTCATTGCGCTCTGACATAGGAAAAGTGTTGCAAAAGTCCATCGGAAGCATCACGTTTTCTATTATAGATAATGTCGGGAGAAGTTGGAAAAACTGAAATACAACGCCTACATTGATACCACGCCACCTTGAAATTTTATTTTCACTCATTGAGTGAATTAGTTTTCCTCCAATGACGATTTCTCCAGAGGTTGGTTTGTCTATGCCAGTTACCATATTCATCAGTGTTGACTTTCCACTTCCGGATTTCCCGACCACAGAAATAAACTCACCTTTATTTACATTCAGGTTTATTCCTCTTAATGCATCGAAAGTGCCTGCGGACGTTTTAAAGGTTTTTTTAACATCATGTAGACTAATTAATATTTGCTCTTTTAATTCACTTTGCATAAACTTTCACTTCCTTTTTAAATTTTGCCAGTGTACACTATATTCATAACTGAACACTTTGTATGATTTCAATATAAAAGAAATTTCATTTAGTGTAAATAAACAAAGTAGTCAAAATGTACGATATGAAACAATTATTTAAAATTGTTCAGAAATGAGGAAAGCAAATGAAAAATAATGAGAAGGACAGAAGAACAATAAAAACTAGTGAAGCAGTACATGAAGCGCTGTTTTCTCTTATGCTGGAAAAACAATATAATAAAATTACTATACAGAATATTATTGATCGTGCCAATGTTGGCCGTTCAACCTTCTATTCACATTTTACTACTAAGGATGAACTGTTGCTTAGCAGTATAGAACATTTATTGCAAATGCTTAATGAATATATTATGAGCTATGTTGAGAGCGGTGGAGACAAGTCTAGGCTGATTCCAGTAGTCGAACTTTTTGAGCATATAAAGCAAAACAGCCGAGCAATCAAAGGACTGATTAATGGAGAAAGCTCGGATCTGTTTTCTGGACAAGTGCAAGCCTATTGGAATACTAGAATAGAAGAATATCTAAGTTCAAAATTACCTAAAGGTAAGGAACCCAAAGTGCCAATAGCAATTTTAACCAACCATATTTCTAGCACTCTAATCTATATGCTTAAGTGGTGGGTGAACAACAAAATGTCGTATTCACCAATACAGATGGATCAGTATTTTCAAGAATTGATAAACCCATGTATCCAATCAATAATAAACGATTAAGATTAACATTGACATTTATTAGGGAGGTTTATATAATGAGTTTAAACTCAATGAGTAAGGAGTCAGAAATGGTGTCGGAATCACAAAGAAAAAAGCAAAAGCTTCAAACCAGAGAACATCTTATTGATGTGGCATTGAATCAATTAGCTAAAGATGGTTTAACTACCACGCGTACTTCAGATATCGCCAGTGCGGCAAAAGTATCTCATGGAACTGTTTTTGCACATTTTCCAACACGTGAGATTCTCTTGGATGCGGTAATTGATGAGTTTGGTAAACGTATTACCAAGAGACTTCATGAACTGGTTAGTAGTATTTGTGGGATGAAAGAGCTTCTTGAGGCGCATGTAAAAGGAATTAGAGAATATGAGGCCTTTTATACACGATTGGTTTCAGAAGGGCATTTGCTACATGAAAAAGCACGGAATTCATTAATTATGATTCAGTCAGCTATTTCATTTCACCTTATTCAGGTAGCAGAGCGCGAAATGGAAACTTGCGAAATACGTATGATGTCTGTTGATTTGTTATTCAATACTTGGATTGGATTAATTCATTACTACCTAATCAATGGAGATTTGTTTGCACCTGGTCAGTCTGTTCTGAAGATACATGGGAGTAGGCTGGTGGAACATTATATGAATTTGATTAAACTTAGGGACAACTAGATAATAAAACTCGATTTTGAAACGGAGAAATTTCTAACAAGACATATTTAGTTGTTCCTTAACTAAAGGAAGGGGATATTGAGATGAAGATGTGTATTGCTTGCGGAATGCCAATGAAAACTCAGAAAGATTTTGCTATGGGAGATGAGAAAAAGGATTATTGTATTTACTGCGCGAGACCTGATGGTACTATGCAGTCGTATGAGGAAAAGCTTGAGTCTATGACTGGATTTATTATTAAAACTCAGGGCTTAGACGAGAAGGTGGCACGGAAAGCTTCAAGTGGAATGCTGGCTAAACTTCCAGCTTGGAAAGAATGATTTAAAATAGAGGCATGAAGGATACTTTATGGATAATAAAAATGTAAGTAATAAGGTTACAAAATCACTTCCAGTAGCCTTGGATGCTTTTGATGAGGTATAAATATGGGGAAATTAAGCGATTTGATTAATATTGGCGAGACCATGGAAAAACGCCTTGCTGCTATTGAAATTTATGATATTGAAACGCTAATGAATATTGGAAGCAAGGAAGCTTTTATTAAATTACGTCTATTTGAAGGTGATACATGTTTATCTTCTCTTTGTGGGTTAGAAGGTGCGATCCAAGGGATTAGATGGCATCATTTGAGTAGTGAAACAAAAGAGGACTTGAAGAAGTTTTTTAACTCGTTCAAGTAGAAATAAAAATTATTATTAATAAAGCCACAATGATATATTTAGAGTTGAATTGGTAACAGTGTATGGAGGAAAGTATGTCAAAAAAATTATCAAAGGAAATACGAATTGAGTCAATACTTACGGCTGCAGTTGAAGAATTTTTAGAAAAAGGCTATGAGGGTGCATCGGTAGATGCGATAGCTAAAAGAGCAGGCGTAAGTAAGGGTGGCTTATATTATCACTTCACTAATAAAGAAGTGGTATTGATGGAGGCTAATCGAAAGCTTTCTGAGCCAATAATGGATGTGATTGAAAAAACTTATCAAAATGAAAGTGCTATTAATGGATTAAAAGTATATGTAAAAGAATATTTGAAATATTGGGTATTTCGCCCTAGAGAACTAAGTTTCTTTTTTTTATCTATGTCAAAAGCATTGGAATCCCCGGTTCTTATGGAGTACTACAAAGAATATGTAAAAGAAAGTACTGCTTTCTTTGTAGGTATGTTCCAAAAAGCAGTTGATCTAGGTGAGGCTAATATAAGTGACCCTGAAGCATATGGGATATCATTGATGGGAGCACTTGATGGAGTACTGTCATATGTGATGGTTAGTCCCGAAATAGATATTGAAATTTTAGCTGAACGTTTCATACAAATCTGGTTGAAAAATAATTGAAAGTAGAAGGTCAAAATCAAACTAATTTCTAAATCTAGCAAACTTTGGCATATAATTTATTGACACAAATAATCTACTTTGTTACAATAAAAACATACCGACAGTCGGAATAAAAGGAGATATATGTAATGAGGCGTGAGGTATTTCTTTCTGTAGAAGGACTAAGTAAAAAATATGGTGAACTTCTCGCGGTAGACGAAGTAAGTTTTTCGGTGCACAAGGGAGAAGTTTTCGGGCTACTTGGACCAAATGGTGCTGGGAAAACCACTATCATAAAAATGCTGTGTGGCCTTCTAAAAGCTGATGCTGGCAATATGACTTTTGGTGGAATTTCTATGTCCACAGGGTATAATCAAATTAAAAGCATGATTGGATTATGTCCTCAAGAAATTGTTATATGGGAACTGCTAACATGTTTAGAACAACTGAAATTTGTCGGAATGTCTTACGGACTGTCCTCTAAAGAAGCTGGTAAAAAGGCTGAAAGCCTCTTGGAAACTCTTGGGCTTACAGCTAAGAAAAATAAAAAGGCAAAGACTCTTTCGGGCGGAATGCAGAGAAGGTTGAATATTGCACTGGCTCTTATACATGACCCAGAAATTATAATACTTGATGAACCTCAGGCAGGGCTCGACCCTCAGAGTAGGATTCTCGTGCGTGACTTCATTAGGCAGTTGGCGAAAGAAAAAACAGTCATTCTTACAACTCATGATATGGATGAAGCCGATAGACTATCAGACCGAGTGGCGATAATTGACCATGGAAAGATTCTCTTGATAGGAACACCTGAGCAACTCAAAGAAAAGTCAGGTTTGGGAGATGTTATACAGGTACGAATAAGTGAGGTAGATAAGGTTAAAATCGATCAGTTGATGGTCTCTATCCCAACGGAATTTACAGAGAAAACGTATTCGGATGGACTTTTACTGCTTGGAGCAAGTGAAGTGCTTGAGCTTATTCCATTAATAAACAACACTTTAAAAGCTCACAACATACATATAGAAGATATGACTATCAGAAAGCGCACACTTGAAGATGTATTTATTTCTATGACTGGAAGGGGGCTTCGCGAATGAAACTAGTTGCTTCCGTTATAAAATCATTTAAAGAAAACATAAGAGATTGGAAAGTACTTGTGATGGTACTCCTGTTTTCTCCGTTTTTTATATTACTAATGAACCTTTTTTATGGAGGAGAGCCCACCACATATAATTTGGGGGTCTTAAATTCTGACGATGGAAAAGTATCAAATGCATTGGTGAAAATTCTTGAGAGTTCGAAGGGGCAAGATGGGCATGAATTATTCAAATTAAGTTATATTAATGATGAAGATGAGCTAAAGGCAAAAGTAAAAGAAAAAGTAGTAGATATTGGGATTGTTATACCAGAGGAATATTCTAAAAAATTATCTCAAATAGATACTGTCATTGTTAGTCCTGCTATTGTAAAATTGTATGGAAGCATGAGCAATATTCGTTATACTGTTGCAGCTATAATGGTAGGTGAGGCGGTAAACAAACAAGGTTTAGGGATTGCGAAAATCACCCTGCCGTCATCGATATCTGAAACTTTCGTTGAAAAGAAACAACCTTTGAATGAATTTGATGGATATGTTCCTGGATTAATATCTTTGGCTGTTTTAATGATTCTTTTTACAGCGTCCGCATCAATTGTGAAGGAAAATGATAAAAAGACACTGATAAGATTGAAACTCAGTCGCCTTGGAGCGTTTAATTTTCTCTCTGGTATTTGTATTGTGCAAGCAGCAGTAGCTGTTGCTGCAATTGTGATTTCTTACTGGACTGCACTTGGTCTAGGATATAAACCGGCAGGAGGATTTGGCGCTGTACTTGTTGTTGGGATAATTTCGAGTTTTTCAATGGTTGCTATAAGCCTAGTAGTAGCTAGCTTCCTTGATACAATATTTGATGTTTTAACCATTGGATGCTTTCCTTTCTTTATTCTAATGTTTTTTTCAGGCAGTATGTTCCCACTTCCGAAGATGAATTTACTTACAATTGGTGGGCATTCGTTTGGAATTACAGATGTTTTGCCACTTACTCATACAGCAAATGCATTTAATAAAATCTTAAACGATGGAGCAGGAATAAATGGTGTTTCGTTTGATATTTTTATGATTGCTTTACTCACATTGATTTATTTTGTAATAGGTTTACTGCTTTACCAGAAGCGAAAGCTTTCTAAAGCGTAGAATTAATAGATACACATTCGTTTTGTTTAATATAGAATTATTTCGGGTATACTAATCAAGACATAATTTTTGGCGATTAAATAAAATTCATTTGGTGTTTGTTTACATGGGGATTATAATGAAAAAAATTATTATATTGTTTTGTATAGTTATATCACTTGCTTTCTTTTTTGGTTGTGATGCAAAAACCAGTAACATAGCTGATACTTCTACGACTATTCCTAGCAATGCCGTCGCTCCGGGTAATACCACTGCAGCTATGACCACACCTGTCCCTGTAGCAAATGTGTTACAAATTCAAGATTATTTCCCGATAAAGGGAAATATCAGATATGTATATGAAGGTAAAGGAAACGAATATGCAGCATATGATGTTTATATAGACTATATTTCAAATAGTAAAATCCAACAGAGAATAGATAGTGGCGGCTCACAAATGGTCAAGGTAGTTGAACTTAAGGATGGCAAGCTTACAGAGTTGTTTTCAAGAGGAGAAATATATTATAGAGAAAACTTTTTACAAGCAGAGGATAATAAAAGTGAAATTCTATTAATGGAACCACTTGTAAAAGGTACTACGTGGACATTAAAGGATTCAAGTGTTAGGACTATTACCAATACATCGGCTGACATAACAACACCTTTGGGCAACTATAAAACAATTGAAGTTATTACGGAAGGTTCAAATGGTAAAACAAAGGATTATTATGCTAAAAACGTAGGGTTGGTAAAATCAGTATTTGCTACTGGAGAAATGGAAGTAAGCTCTTCTCTTAGTAAGATTGAAGAAAATGTTGCTTTAATACAGAAAATTAACTTTTATCACCCAAATATAAACGATGACAAAATATATTATGTAAGCAAAGACGTAAGTTTTAAAACGAATGATATAACCAAACAAGTAATTGAGAAAGCCTACAAAGAGGTGGTTAGTAGTAATATAGGAAATACTTTAACTACAAATACAAGGATTAATAGCTTGTATTTAAACAAAGATAATATGGTTTATATTGATTTGAATAATGCATTTTTAGCCGAAATGAATGCGGGAGCTTTGTATGAAAAAAATATTCTTCAAAGCGTAGCTAACACTTTTGGGCAATACTATAATTCGGAAAAAGTGGTTTTGACAGTAGATAATAAGCTTTATCAATCAGGTCATATCGCTATGAAAAAAGGGCAATATATTAAAGTAAAGTATGAGAATACAGTTGAAATCAAAAAATAGAAAGTGACATACAATAAAGGACTGGCCTCTAAATTATGTTCCTACAGTAAATTAATACAATCAATTTATATGTATTATGTTACTATATTTCTAAATATATGTTATAATATAAAAGTAGAATTGTTTTTTCAACTGCCTAACTCCGATATAAATGAAACATTTCGGAATTATAGAGCGGGAAACTCAATCAATGAGTTGACTGCTTTTTTATATTTTTATAACGAAAAGAGGATATATTAATGGAACTGCAAAAGTTAGTAGACAAAGCTGGTGAAATGGCTATGAGTAACAACTGGGGAGAAAAAGCACTTAAAATAAATATGGCGATTCTAAAGATAGATCATAATAATTGTGCTGCCTATACAAGGCTAGCTAAATACTATAAAGTCAATGAAAATATTGCTGAAGCCAAAAACATGTATCAGAAGGCATTGAACATTGATCCAACAAACCGTGGAGCTATGAACAATCTGAATGATTTTGAAAGAGATGAAAAGGAAACTGATGAAGTTGATAAAATAAAAACAACTAGCGAATTATTAAAGGAAGCTCAGAAGTCTATGTTAAAAGGAAAATTTAAGCTGGCTTCAAAACTATACTCAAAAGCTTACAGCAATGAACCATTATTAGTTCATGCTGTAAATCTAGCTAGTTGTTACAAGGAAATGGGAAGGTTTGATAGTATAGAGAAGCTATACAAACAGCTCATTGATGAAAACCATATACCTTCAGATGTTGAAGTTATAAAGAATGAGTTTAAAACGTTTGGAATAAATGATTTAAACTAGACTAATAATTAAAGCTTTAATGAATTAAAAATATTATTAGCATTATGTATATTTAAAAATAGGAGGTACTTGTTATGGGAGATAAAAGTCCAAATAAACGTGAAAAAAAGAAGCCAAAAGCAGATAAAAAAATAGCAGTTCAAGCATCAATATTGACTACACCAACCCAACCTAAATAGATTTATCTGATGTCATAGATTCAGTGGGATTAATAACCTCAACTGAATCTATGGACTCTATTTAATATATGAATATTCACACAAGATTATTTAAAGAAACAATTAAATTACTCATCTTAAAAACCTTTCCTTAAACCGGTATTCCGGCTCTTAGAAAATGAATGCGGACATTTTGAGTACAGACAAATCTTTATTAATGATGATTATTGGTTTGTTAAAGATACCTTTATTATAGTATAAAATTGCTTTTATTAACCATGAGAGTTAAAGGAAATACATGCTTTTGGTGTATATAAATTATATCTAAAATTCTTATAGAATTGTATTATCGAAATAAGTAATAGAATAAAGCTAATTACAAAGGGTGTTCGAAAAAGATCCTTTGCTAAAGGAATACTAATAGCACTAAAAATAAAGAATGTAGATGAGAGGTGATATAATTGATAATTCAGCCGTCAATAAATTCATTAATGGGTAAAGTAGACAGCAGATATACTCTATGTATTCTTGTGGGCAAGAGGGCCAGACAATTGACAGATGGTGCAAATAGACTTACTAAGTGCGACTCTAAAAAGGAAGTAACTATTGCAACGAATGAGATTGATGAAAATAAGATAACTTACACAAGGGCAAAGTGTAACATTTAATAATTAATAGGGTAAGTTATTAGTTTTAAATGATATAGTTCAACAGATAAATGTATTACTATTGCCAAAATTGGAATAGATTAGTTATTTATTTAACTAAAAGTACGCTGTTGAATCAATAATCAGTGACTAGTAAAATGAATGTAGTAACGGTATTTAAATTGGGAAATATTATGAGATATTTCGGAAATATTTTCAAATAGTTCTTGCATGTTTTGATGGAAAATGTTATTATTGTTATGCTAGTTATAAAACTAATGGGTTGATTTATTTTTGACAAACCTCCTTTGATTAAGGGCGAGCTTGCCTCAGGAATTTTTAAATCCAAATAATTTAAGGAGGTATATAGAAATGGCAGATAAAACTATTACATGTAAAGATTGTAACTCAACTTTCATTTTTAATGAAAGCGAACAAGCATTTTACAAAGAAAAAGGTTTTGAAAACGAACCACAGAGATGTCCTGATTGCAGAGCAGCTAGAAAGCAACAGCAAAGAGGAAATAGAGGCGGCAACGGCGGCAACGGCGGTGGTAACAGAAGCTTCGGCGGTGGCGGAAATAGATGGTAATTTAAAAGGAGAGTGATACTCTCCTTTTTTTATAGAACTTGATAGTATTTAAGTAAGTACAGCTCATATTTTGACTGTACTTTTTTTGTGTTCATAAGAAACTTAATTGGGTTACTTATCTAAATGGTTGGGAAATATTACAGATAGAGTAACAAAATGCCTAGAAAACACAAATATTTGACAATAGCCTTGTATATTGATATGAAATGTGTTACTCTTAATCCACTATTAATAAATAATATTAATAATGATTTAATTTATTTTTGACAAAACTTCCTTCCTTTGATTGATTTGGAGTGAGATTGTTTCAATAATTTTAAATCCAAATAAACTTAGGAGGTATATCGATATGGCTGATAAGACTATCACATGCAAGGATTGCAATTCAGATTTCATTTTCAATGAAAGTGAACAAGCATTTTACAAAGAAAAGGGTTTCGAAAACGAACCACAAAGATGTCCTGATTGCAGAGCAGCTAAAAAGCAACAGCAAAGAGGAAATGGCGGCGGTAACAGAAACTTTGGTGGCGGAAATAGGTGGTAATCAAGAAGGAGAGTATTAACTCTCCTTTTTTAACACTTTAGAAAGTAAGTTGCAACTAAAACATTATATATAGTGGATTGGTTTTATAAATCCACTATTATAATGTTATTATGTAAATAATGGGAATTATATAACAATTACCTAGGAGGTGTCCGATATTAGAAAAAACGAACTACTAATGAATGAGGATATTAAAGACAAGGAAATTAGACTTATAGATGCTGATGGTTCTATGCTGGGCGTTATGTCTACAATAGAAGCTCAGAAGCTAGCAGACTCAAAGAACTTGGATCTTGTAAAAATAGTGCCAAATGCAGTACCACCTGTATGCAAAATTACAGATTACGGAAAAAGTGTTTTTGAACAGGCTAAAAAAGAGAAAGAAACTAAAAAGAATCAAAAGATTGTAGCTCTAAAGGAAGTAAGATTATCTGCAACAATCGAAGAACATGATTTTGATTATAAAGTAAAAAATGCATATAAATTTCTGCAAGATGGTGATAAAGTTAAAGCGAGTATAAGGTTCAGAGGAAGGGAAATGAGATATACCACCACTGGAATAGAAGTGCTTACTAAATTCGCCGAAGCAGTAAAAGATGTTGGAATAGTTGACAGACTACCAAAGCTTGAAGGTAAAAGTATGATAATGATACTTAATCCTATAAAAAAACAGTAAATGCTATAATTAAATGGAATATATTTTCCAGGGATATGTAAGACTTAGATTTAATTAGTCATCTCTGTTAATTTTGATATTAAGTTAGCACAGTTAAAATATTAGCTGTGCTTTTTGCAGTCAATTAATATGTAATTAATTGGGAATTTGCCTTTGCCATTATATTAGCTATATGGTACAATAGCTAATATAGTACTCATCAGTGAAGAGGGCTACATATATAATTTGATAAAATAATTAAAAGTCACTTTTTATTTAGTGGCTTTTTTTGTTAAAACAAATCATATAAATATATCATGGATTATGTTTATTTTAAAATAAAGCAAAAGGGGAGTGTCGTCAAATGGGAGATAAAAATCCGAATAAATTGAAAAAGAAGAAGAAGACAGTTGAAAAAGTTACTGCGCAACCCACTATTGCAGCTCAAACAATATCAGTGAAGAAACCTAAAAAATAAAAAGAAGGCTGTCATTTCATCATTTTGACAGCCTTCTTTTTATGAAAATTAAGTTTACAATAGCTAAGCTTCTGTATTAGTCCTTTTAGTAGCTCTCATGAATACTTTGATGATTTCATTAACCATTAGTGGAACCAAAGCAAATGCTATAACAATACCCCAGTCTCTTAAGCTTAAATTATGCACTTTAAATGCATTTGCGAGGAAGGGGATAGATATTACTCCAAGCTGAAGAATAAATCCAGCAATGATGGCACCAATCAGGTACATATTAGAGAATAATCCGATTTTAAATATAGACTTAATGGAGTTCCTCATTGATAATGAGTAGAATAACTGTGAAGCAGCAAGTACAACAAAGGACATCGTTCTAGCGTAGGTTAGGGCATTCTCTGGTATATCTTTTGAACCTAAAGAATATCCATGCTCATTTAATCCAAAGTAGAAGGCTATCAAGGTTAATATGCCTATCAAAGTACCGCCGATAATTGCCCTAAGCCCTGCTCCATTTGCAAAGAAGCTGTCCTTTGGATTTCTAGGCTTTTTTTTCATAACATCCTTATCACCTGGGTCGATACCAAGTGCGATAGCTGGTAATGTATCAGTTATTAGATTTATCCATAGAATCTGTGTTGGAAGTAAAGGTATAGGCCAAAAAAACAGGATAGATGCGAACACAGTGATAACCTCTCCTAAGTTACAGGATAGAAGAAATATAACAGCTTTCTTAATATTATTATATATGTTTCTACCTTCTTCAATGGCATGAACGATGGTCGTAAAGTTGTCATCTGTTAAAATCATATCACTGGCGCCTTTAGAGACATCAGTTCCCGTTATACCCATCGCGACTCCAATGTCGGCATATTTTAGTGAGGGCGCATCATTTACACCGTCACCAGTCATAGAAACTATATTTCCCTGTGTTTTGAAGGCTCGAACTATTTTAACCTTGTGCTCTGGTGATACTCTAGCGAAAACTCTATAATCATTTATTCGCCTTGAGAATTCCTCATCTGATATTTCATCTATTTCAGTACCTGTTAAGCTCTGCTCAATTGAATCTGCGATTCCGAGCTCTTTTGCAATTGCTACTGCGGTATTTTTATGGTCACCAGTAATCATTATTGGTGTAATGCCTGCAGTTTTTGCTTCTATTATAGAATCCTTAACTTCCAGTCTTGGAGGGTCAATCATGCCGACTAATCCAATTATAGTTAATTCTTTTTCCATGTCATCTGGTTCTATTAGGCCACTTGTGTCCTTAAATGCCACACCGAGTACCCTTAATGCGTCATCTGACATTTTTTCTGTTACCTTCAAATAGTTTGCTTTTAATTCATCAGTTAATGGAACTAACTTGCCATCTACAAGGGCACTAGTAGATATTTTTAGTAAGTTATCTATTGCACCCTTAGTATGAACTCTAAAACCATTTCCTTCTTCATTTAGAGTTGACATTAACTTTCTATCTGAATCAAATGGCTTTTCAGAGACCCTCTTATGTTTTGTATTTAAACTTGTTTTAGAGAGGTTATATCTATTGCCCAATATTACTAAAGCTATTTCAGTAGGGTCTCCAGTTCCTTTACCATTTTCATAAGTAGCATCTGAGCATAAAACAAAGGACTTAATCAAATCCGTTTCATCATTGGATACTTCAAGGGTGGCATCTGTTTGGGGCACCTCAGTTAAATTATTATGTGTGTAGTGTTTGACAACGGTCATTTTGTTTTGAGTAAGGGTACCAGTTTTATCTGAACATATAATATTAACAGATCCTAGTGTCTCTACGGCGGGAAGTTTTTTTACTATTGCATTTATCTTAGACATTTTAGTAACTCCAAGTGCTAATACAATAGCAACTATAGCAGCTAGTCCTTCAGGAATTGCTGCAACTGCTAAACTGATAGCAGTTAAGAACATTTCAAATAGATCTCTTTTCTGAATAAGAGCGATTATAAATATAACTACACAGATACCAATTGCTATAAATCCGAGTACTCTACCAAGCTCATCTAATCTCTTTTGTAGAGGTGTCATCTCATCGTTATCTTCATCAAGAATTTTTGCTATTTTACCAATTTCCGTCTCCATAGCCGTTGCTACAACAACACCTTCACCCCTACCATAGGTAGTAAGGGTAGACATGAATGCCATGTTTAATTTGTCACCTAATGGAGTTCTTGAATCTTCATAAATAGCATTGGCATTCTTATCAGTAGGGACTGATTCCCCGGTAAGTGCAGATTCTTCTATCTGAAGGTTCGCGCTTTCAATTAATCTTAGGTCTGCTGGTACAAATCTACCGGCATCTAAAATTATGATATCACCAGGAACTATTTGCTCAGAATTAATTTCTTTAACTTCTCCATCACGTCTAACAAGAGCTTTTGGAGTAGTCATTTTCGCAAGCGCTTCAATTGCTTTCCCAGCTTTATATTCCTGAACAACTCCAATAACTGCATTTAATATCACAACTAAAATAATAATAATTGAATCTACATATTCGCCGATAGCAAGAGTAATTACAGCTGCACCAAGGAGAACATAAATAAGCATATCCTTAAGTTGAGCGAAAAACAGGGAAATTAAACTTTTCTTTGGTTTGCTCTTTAGCTTGTTTTCACCATATTTCTCAAGCCTTGCCTTGGCTTCCGAGCTTGAAAGACCAATGGATTGATTTACATCAAGTTTATTTAATACTTCTCCTTGCGATTTTGAAAACCACATATAAAACACCTCTTTCTCTCTATTTTCATTGTCTATCTCATCTGCAACATTTCTAAAATAGAATAGATTTCTTCAATAGCGTCACTCATTATTCTATAATTATTCATGTTTTTTGTTTTGAGTACTTCGAAATTCTATTTAAAGTATTTTGGAACACCAATATAAAGAATATTTTACCAAGTACTATGGCTCTTTACAATACTTGTGTGTAATCAAAAACCATTATAATATTTTCCAAACAGTTAATGATTAAGGAATATGATACTGTGGTATTATATAGAATATAAGTTTAATATTTTGTTAAAAAAATTCTTAAATTTACCATTTTCATTTGGTTACTTATGGTATGTCAAAAGTTTCACAATATGATTGATTATTTTATATAATTTTGATAAAATGTGTTGAAAGATGTAGAAAGATGTTGGAAAATGTTGAAAAATGTTGAAAAACAGATAGTGAAATGAGGAGGAAGTAATGGAAACTAAAATTGTAATTATTGGAGCAGGCTATGCTGGCATATTGACAGCAAAGAAACTAGCTAAAAAATTTAAAAAAAATGATACTGTAAGTATTACTATAATTGATAGAAACCCATTTCATACTATGCTTACTGAGCTTCACGAAGTAGCAGCGAACCGTGTTGATGAAGATAGTATAAAAATAGGTTTGAAGAAGGTTTTTGCAGGAAGAAAAGTAAATGTAGTGCTTGACAATGTGGAATCTATTGATTTTAATAGTCAATTTATAGTTGGTAAAAACGAGAAATATTTTTATGATTATCTAGTATTAGCTGCAGGTTCAAAGCCAACATATTTCGGTGTTACTGGTGCAGAAGAGTTCTCTCACAAGCTTTGGTCTTATGAGGACGCAGTTAATCTAAAAGAACATATTCATAACTCTTTTAGGAAGGCAGCACTTCAAACAAATGTTGATGAAAAGAAGAGGTTGCTGACATTTTATGTAGTTGGAGCTGGCTTTACCGGTGTTGAAATGGTGGGGGAGCTTGCTGAATATGTCCCAATTCTTTGCGAGAAGTATGAAATTGATAGACAATTTGTAAAAATTGTTAACGTAGATATTCTAAAACGCACTGTACCAAATTTACCAGAGAAGCTTTCAAACAAGGTCGAAAAACGTCTTAAAAAAATGGGCGTTAGTTTAATGCTTAATTCTAGCGTTTGTGGCATTGGGCCTGATTTTATAGAAGTAAAAAGTGGAGATGCTTGTACCCGCTATAGTGCTGGAACTGTAGTTTGGGCAGCTGGTATAGAAAGCTCTGATATTACAAACGAAGCTGCGAAGACTCTCGAGTCGGCAAATAGAGGACGTATAAAACTTGATTCTTATCTTCGGTCAAAAGACAATGACCATGTATATGTTGTTGGTGACAACATGTTATTTACAGCAGAAGGTGAGGAAAGACCTGTTCCTCAAATGGTTGAAAACTGTGAACAGAGTGCAGCAACTGCTGCAAAAAATATATATTGTGCTGTCTCAGGTGAGGGTGAGATGTCCGCATATAAACCAGCCTTCCATGGAATGATGGTTTGTGTAGGAGGACGTTATGGAGTTGCTAGGGTGGGCTTACCTAATCATATGTTTAATCTCCCATCTTTTCTTGCAATGTTTGCAAAGCACTTTATCAATGTTATTTATTTTATTCAAGTATTAGGTTGGAATAAAGTAATTAGTTATTTAAAACACGAATTTTTTACGATAAGAAATTGTAGAAGTTTTGTAGGTGGACATTTCTCAAATAGAACCCCAAGTTTCTTGTTAGTTCCAATTAGAGTATGGCTTGGAGCTGTATGGTTATTTGAAGGAATTATGAAAATAGTTGAAGGTTGGTTTATATCACCAAAATTAACAGGTTTCTTTGGTGGTGCGAATGCTTGGTATAATAGTATTCTTGGAGTAGCTGGAGCTACTGATGGAACAAGTGGAGCTACAGCAGAGGTTGGAGCAAAGGTAGCAAAGGTGGCAGTTGAAGCGGTTTCGGCGGCAACAGGTGCGGCAACAGATCCTGCAACAGCAGGTGCTGTTGGAGCAGTTGCTAAGAGTGTCGGAACAACTATTCTTAACTTCAATTTTTTAGACTTATTCCGTATTATTTTTGTAAGTGGAAAAGAGCTTTCTCATTCGGTTATAAGCGACTATGCATTTAAAATTGATGTTCCATTTATGAATTGGTTTATGGATAAGTTAATTCTTCCAAATAATACAGTACAGATTTTTATGCAATCATCCATTGTTATAGCAGAGATTTTAATAGGACTAGCGCTAATTGGAGGATTATTTACGACACCAGCAGCAGCTGTATCATTAATATTACAGGTTATGTTTGTATGCACTACAGGTCTTTATTTAGGAACCTTCTGGATGATATTTGCTGGAATCGCTGTGCTTATAGGCGCTGGAAAAACATTTGGACTTGACTATTATGCTATGCCATATTTGAAAAAAGCGTGGAGAAAATTACCATTCGTAAAAAGGTTGTATATTTATAATGATTAATGAAAATACAAAAAATCAAGATGACATGAAACTTATAGCATATGATAAAGCGTTGGACATTGTAAAAGAAGAAATTAATAGAACATTGTCCATCGCTCCAATCATTATTCGTAAGTATACAGAGCATTTAATGGCTTCAAGTGGTAAAGCTATTCGTGCAATATCGTTACTTACTTGTGCGCAAAACCAGGATGGATTAATCCATCCTAATGCTATTAATTTTGCAGCAGCTATAGAGATATTACATTTAGCTACTCTTGTTCATGATGATGTCATTGACAATGCGAACATAAGAAGGGGTAACTTAACACTCCAAAAGAAGTATGGCAAAAGGACAGCCGTCATCTGCGGAGATTATCTTTTTTGTGTTGCACTAAAACTAGTAACATCTATTTCAAATAAAAGGGAGTATATGGATCTAGATATTCATGATTATATGAGCAGGGTATGTCTTGGAGAATTAAACCAACATGTTAATAATGGATTTTTAGATTTATCGGTATACCAATACTTGAAAATTATATCTGGTAAAACAGCTGCTCTATTTGAAGCTTCATTTTATGCAGGTGCTGTTCTTAGTGAACAGAATGATTTGACAATAACAAAATATATGAAATTAGGACGATATATCGGTATGATTTTTCAGATGACTGATGATTGCATTGATTTTGAAACGACTGAAAACATTGCCAAAAAGCCAGTCCAATCTGATTTTGAACAAGGAGTAATAACGCTACCACTAATATATGCTTTTAAAAATATGTTGGGTTTGAAAGAAAAAGCTAAAAACAATCAGTTATCTAGACAGGATATTAATGATGCTGTTGTAAAGACAGGCGGACTAAGTTACACGCGTTCGGTTTCAAAAAGATATTACAATAAATCTTTGCTTATAATTAATGAACTTGAAATTACTAAGGATAAAAAAACCAAGCTAATATCTATTTTAGATAAAGCTTGTGGTTTGTCCTAGGGGTAGAATGGGTGAATATCATGGTAAAAAGATTTTTCAATTATGTTGAAATTAAGACTAAAATAACTAGCCTTTTTGCTTTTTTAATGACGATAGCTTATATTTTCTACATAAAAAAGCAAGTAAACTGGGAATTGACTTTAGTGTTTTTTGCTTCTATGTTTATTTTCGATTTAGTAACTACTGCAATTAATAATTATATTGATACAAAAACCAACC
>Ga0209511_1000447_pt1 | contig 42444 bp, 38 predicted proteins | sample SSSSmetaG_FD_184141 | JGI IMG/M metagenome (GOLD analysis project Ga0209511, IMG submission 184141) | Glacier valley bacterial and archeal communities from Borup Fiord, Nunavut, Canada, to study Microbial Dark Matter (Phase II) - ​SSSS... | ecosystem: Environmental > Aquatic > Freshwater > Ice >... | reverse complement strand
AGACCCTCGATAGTCGCCCTCTGCGCGTCAACGAGGCCGAAGAGCGCCAGCAGCGCGGCGGCGGCGGTGGCGGTGGCGGTGGTGGCTTCCGCGGCGGCGGTGGCGGTGGCTACGGCGGCGGTGGTGGCGACGGCGGTCGTGGCGGCCGTGGCGGCCGTGGCGGCCGTGGCGGCGGCGGCGGCGGCGGCGATCGCTGGTAGCCAACGTTCGACGTCGCGGCTTACATAAGCCGCGGTAGCTCCGAGCTAGTGCGCGCGAATCGGATCGCCGCTACTCGGCTGCGCTCTGTCCTGCGCCGAGGCGCGGACCGTAGAAGCGCAAGCTCGCGATGATCATCTTGTCGGTGCCTCCGTCGATGGCAAACCTGCCGCCGACGTCGAGGCTGTACTTCATGCCGGCGAGTCCGAGGCCTCCCGAGAGGTAAGTCTGGCCGAGCCCCGAGTCGTGGAGGATTCCGGCGCGGAGCGGGATGCCGACCTGACCATCATCGTTGCGGAAGAAGATCTCGGCGCCGCCACCGTAACGCGCCGAATGATCGCCGTCGATCAACTTCCAGCGTGCGTCGAAGCTGAGCGCGAGCATCGAGGCCGGCCGCGCATAAACGCCACCGCCGGCTGCGCGCGGAAACTCGTGGGACGTCGTGCCGACCAGGTTGTAGCCAGCGGCGCCGAACGAGATCGTACTCGCGATGCGATAGTTCATGCCGGCGTCGAACGTGAAGCCGCTCTGATCGGACTCGCCCATCACGTTCGTCGAATGATCGAAGTACTTCGCCGACGTACCGAACGAGAAGCCCTGCGAGATCGGATACGCGACCGACGTGCCGAACACGTGCGTGCTGCGCTTCAGGCTGATGTTTGCGAGATCGGGATTGCTCCCGGCGTAGTCGTAGTAGAAGCAGCCGGGCAGGACGTTCGTCGAATCGCACGCCGAGACTCCGACGAGGTTTGCCTGGTCCGTGGCGCGGTAGCCGTAGCCGCCTTCGAACACGAGTTCTTGGTTGAGGGGCAGGCCGGCGGGGTTGAGGCCGATCGACGTCGCGCCCGTCGCGCCACCGCGCATCGCCTCGCCAACCGCGATCTCGCGCGGGCCGAGGGAATCGACGAGCGAGTCACCCTCTGCATAGGCGCTCCCGAGCAAACTCATGGCGAGGAGCGACCCCATTAGAACGCGCATTACGAAAGTCTTGGCGCGGTTCGCGAACGAGGGCAAGAAACCAGGTGTTCTTGCCAAATCGGCACGCAGATTCGAGGCATTCTCAATGAATTACGGACGGGTGGTGCCGTCTCAACATTCGTTCGTCCTTGAAAGGGTCCCATGCGTCTTCGCTTACTCTCAGGAATTCTGTTCGTCGGCTGCACGGTCAACACCCCACCGCCGCAAAACCAGGGCTATCAGCAGTCGGGGTACCAGCAGCCGCAACCACAGCCGCAGCCGTACCAGAACCCGACGGAGCCGCAGCCGCAATACACGCAGCCGGTGCCGCAACCGCAGCCGACCTATCAACCGCCGCAGCCGACGTATCAGCCGCCGGCACCTCAACAGACGACCTACGTTCCCCCGCCGCCGGATACGTCGCAGCCGACGTATTACGACGAGCCGGTCTACGACACGGTCAACGTCACGCTCGGTGGTGATGCGGTCCCGAACGTCGACGTGTTCTACGATCAGCTCGATCCGTACGGCACCTGGTACGACGATCAGACGTACGGCTGGGTGTTCTCGCCGTCGCAGTCGAGCTACGTGCCGTATTCGAACGGCCACTGGAAGTACACAGATGCCGGCCTGCTCTGGGTCTCGGCGGATCCGTTTGGCTGGGCGACCGATCACTACGGTCGCTGGATCTGGAACAACCGCTGGATCTGGGCGCCGGATACGACCTGGGGCCCGGCGTGGGTCAACTGGCGTCAAGGTGATGGGGTCGTCGGCTGGTCGCCCGCGGGCTACTCGAACGACGCGTATGTTCCCGACGATAACTGGCGCTGGGTCGCCGCGCCCGACGTGTTCACGGTCAACCTCGGCAGCCGCTACATCACGCGCGATCACCGTCGCTACATCGATGCGAGCGTGCCGGTCACGCGGTACCACCGCCATGGCAACGACGTGTGGACTGCCGGCCCCTCGGAAGATTGGTTCAAGCGCAATCGCGTGAACTACGTGCGCGAGCGCGCCGAAGCCGCCGAGCTCGGTCGCCTGGATGCGCAGCGTCGTGCCGACGCCGAGCGCCGTGCGCAAGCGCGTCGCGCCGAGTTCGACACGCGTCGCCAGCGTGAAAGCCAGGTCCGCCGCGATCTCGACGAGCGCGCACGTCGCCAGCGCGACGAGTCCAAGCGGCTCGCAGAGCAGCAGCGCAGGCAAGCCGACGAGCAGCGCAAGCAGAATGCCGAGCACCAGCGGCTCGACGATCAGCGCCGCAAGATGGACGAGGATCAGCAGCGCGCGAAGAACGACTCCGATCGCAAGCGGATCGAAGACGAGCGTCGTCGCATCGAAGATCAGCAGAAGAAGCTCGACGAGCAGCGCAAGCGCGAAGGTCAAGAGCAGCTGAAGCGCCAGGAAGACGATCGCCACCGCCGCGACGAGGATCAGAAGCGCCAGCAGGTGGAGCTCGATCGCAAGAAAGCCGACGATCAGCGCAGGTTCGAAGACCAGCAGCGCAAGCAGCAAGAAGAAGATCGCAAGAACAAGGGCGAGATCGACAAGCGCCGTGCCGAGGATCAGCGTCGCGTCGACGAGCAGAACCGCAAGGCGCAGGACGAGCAGCGCAAGCGCGACGAGGACAACAAGCGTCGCCAGGACGAAGACAACAAGAAGCACGCGGCTGAAGATCAGCGCAAGCAGCAAGACGAGCAGCGCCGCGCCCAAGAAGAGCAGCAGAAGCACGCCGCCGAAGATCAGCGCAAGCAGCAGGACGAGCAGCGCAAGCAGCAAGAGCAGCAGCGCAAGCAGGACGAAGAGAACAAGAAGCACGCCGCTGAAGATCAGCGTCGTCAGCAAGAAGACCAGAAGAAGCAGCAGGCCGATCAGCAGCGTCAGCAAGCCGATCAGCAGCGCAAGCAGCAAGAGGACCAGCGCAAGCAGCAAGAGGATCAACGCCGCGCCCTAGAGGAGCAGCAGAAGCACTCGGCCGAAGATCAGCGCAAACAACAAGAAGAACAGCGCAAGCAACAGGCCGACCAGCAGCGCCAGCAAGCCGAGCAGCAGCGCAAGCAAGCTGACGATCAGAAGCGTCAGCAGGAAGGCCAGCGCCAGCAACAAGAGCAGCAGCGCAAGCAGGACGAAGAGAACAAGCGGCACGCTGCCGAGGACCAGCGCAAGCAGCAGGACGAGCAGCGCAGGCAGCAAGACCAGCAGCACAAGCAAGACGAAGAGAACAAGCGGAAGTCCGCTGACGATCAGCACAGGGCTGACGAAGAGAAGAAGCGCAAGATGGTGGAGGAGCAGAAGAAGGCTCCCCCGGCGCCGGCACCGAACGTTCGCGATCAGCGCCCGACGAAGTAACTGCGCTGGCCACGACCAACGCGCATCGAAAGAGCCTTTCGATGCGCGTCTCTGTTTGCCCGCTACATGCCGCTACGCGGGCGGCAGCAGCTTCGCGAGCATCTGCTGGAACGTCGCATTGACCTCCTGCTGCGGCGCACTGCGCAGGCGCTGGAGCTCGAACACTTGATCGATCGCGGGGTCCCTATGGAGACCCTTGCGATCGAGCAGCATCCGGACCTTGAGGTTCGTGCCGAGGTACTCGATCACGAGCTTGACCTCGTTGACTCCCATCAGCTTCGCCATGTTCGCCGGCGGCATGAACACGCCCTCGAAATGCTGGCCGATATCAGCTGACTCGAGCGTGTCGACCCGATAGTCCATCGCACCGAGGGCATCGCGGATGCGTTCGATGTCGGGGTTGCGCATCGTCAACGGGATGTCCGCATGGACATCGCTCGCCCAGTTGATGTCGGCATCGCCACGAATCTCCCAGCTCACGTCGCGCGACGACGGCGCGCAACCCGCGGGGATACGGAGCGTGAACGGCAACGGCAGTACGTCGTGCTGGCCGGCGCGCCACGGACCTTGCCGCACGAGGAACCGGTCCCACACGTGGCCGGTCTTGCCGCCCTTCTTGTGGTACTCGACGAGCTCGACGCCGATCGACGCGACGGTCTGGTTGTCTTGCGACGTGAACTCGACGAAGCCGTCGATCGTGGCGCCACTCCAGTACGTGTCTTGCTTGAGCGCGAGCAACAGCACGCCGTTCGAGTTGTTGCCTTGCTTCCTGTACGCGAGCTCGGAGGGCAGGGGCGTCGCCGAGCCGCCAGGCCCGAGCGGCACTTGCGGCTGGGGAGGCGCGGCCATCATCATCAGCGCTTGCGAGGCCTGGCGCTGCGCGATCAACGCCTTGAGCTCTGCGGGGACATCTTGCGCCATCACGGTCGCGCTACCGTCGAGCTCCCAGGTGACGCCGAGCTGGACGTGGCCGAGCCAGACCTGCGAGGTCCTGCCGACCGGCGTTGGCGCTTCGCCGACGTGCACGCCGTCGACCCAGGTGCCATTCGCGGACCCGAGGTCGTGGATGAAGAGTTGGCCGTTCTCGACAGAGAGCTCGGCGTGGCGACGGGACTCGGATCCGCGAACGAGAGCTGACAGGTGCTCGGATCTCGCCCCGCGACGACGCGAGCGGTCACACCTTCCAACTTCGTCTGCGCACTTCCCAACTGCAGGCGGATCGTCATGCAATCACGGTATCAGAAGGATGCCTCGTGTTATGCCTCCGCCGTGTCCGAGACGGTCTCCGAACTCCTTCCCGGCGTGATTCCCAAACCACCGGGAACCAAAGAGTTCACGGTCCGAGCGGTGATCGCCGGCATCGTCGTCGCCGCGATCATGGGTGCGTCGTACCCGTACGTCGTGCTCAAGCTCGGCTTCGGTCCGAACGTGTCGGTCGTCGCGGCGTTCTTCGGCTACCTGTTCCTCGGGATCTTGTTTCGCAACTTCAACCGCTGGGAGAACAACATCGTCCAGACCGCCGGCACCTCGGCGGCGCAGACGGCGTTCATGTGCGTGATCCTCGCGGCGTTCGACTTCGTCGCGCAGAACCCGAAGCTCCACTACTCGTTCGCGCCGTCGCCGTTCCATGCGTTCTTGTGGCTTACCGCCGCGAGCGTGCTCGGGATCTTGCTCGCGGTGCCCCTGCGTCGTCACTACATCGTCGACGAGCAGCTCACGTACGCCGACGGCGTCGCAGCGGCCGAGACGATCATCGTGCTCGATTCGCGTGGCAAGGCGGCGCGTGCAGGTGCGATAGCCCTCGCGCTCGGCGTACTCGCGAGCGCGGCGGTGTGGTTCTTGACTCAGAAGTGGGGCGGCCGGATCTTCGGCGCCGTCGAAGGCGACGGCGCGATTCCCGAGGTCATCTTACCGACCATGTTCGGGCTCACGGCCGCGACGACGAGTGCCGGGTTTCAGATCAGCTTGCTGAGTATCGGTTCCGGCATGATCGTCGGCAACCGGATCAACATCTCGATGGCGATCGGTGGCCTGTTGTCGTGGGTGATCGCGCCGAAGATCTTGTTCGATCATGGCATCATCGCGCACGAGACGCGCAAGGAGATCCTCCTGTGGGTGATGTGGCCTGGCACCGGCATGTTGATCGCGGCCGGGCTCACCGCCTTGCTCCTGAAGTGGCGCACGCTCGCACGCACGTTCAGCTCACTCTCGGCCGATGCCGTCTCGGGCGGCGATTTTCCCTTGAAGTGGGTCGGTATCGGTTCGGCGCTCGCGACCCTCGCCCTCGTCATCATCGAGTACGTGTTCTTCGGCATTCCGCTGTGGCTCAGCTTGATCTCGGCCGCGCTGTCGGCGCCGCTGATGCTCGTCGGCCTGCGCGTGCTCGGCGAGACCAACTGGGGCCCGATCAGCCAGCTCACGAACGTGATGCAGGCGCTGTTCGCGGCGCTCGCGCCCGGCAACATCACGACGAACCTCGTCGCCTCCGGCACGACCGGCACGATCGCCACGCAGTCCGAGGCGATCATGCAGGACTACAAGTGCGGGCACATCATCGGCTCGACGCCGCGCTACCTGACCTACTCGCAGTTGATCGCGGCGCCGATCGGAGCGGCCTGCGTCGCGTTCACGTATCCCCTCTACAAGAGCACCTACGGCATCGGCGGCGAGCACGGGCTGTCGTCGCCGATCTCGGTGCGCATCGCGGGCTTCACCGACGTGCTGTCGTCGGGCTTCGATGCCTTGCCGAAGTACTCGCTGATCGCGATGGTGATCGGTGCTGCGGTCGGCATCGTGATCACCGTCGGCGAAGGCAAGTTCAAGAAGTACCTGCCGTCACCGACGGGTCTCGGCATCGGCATGATGGTCCCCGGCAACGTCGTGTTCACGATGGTGCTCGGCGGGATCCTGTATTCGCTGTGGACTCGCTACCACAAGGACAGCGCCAACAAGATCGGCATGCCGCTCGCGTCGGGCTTGATCGCTGGCGAAGCGATCATGGCGATCATCATCCCCGTGCTGATTGCCGCGAAGCTGCTCTCGCCGTAATACGCCTCGATACGCGTTAATACGCCTCGATACGCCTCGATACGCCTCGATACGCCTCGATACGCCTCGATATGCGACGTGGACGTGGTTCGAGTCACCACCGACTGCGCCGATCCGGTGACCGTTCTTGATGCCGCACATCGACCTCGAGGCGGTCAGCTGACTCGAGAGTCTCGAACGCGTAATCGAGGGTGGTTGCGCATGGGGAGCTACGAGTGCTGGCACGATGCCAGCATCATCGCAGCGTTGCAGTCGCGTGAAACGTGCGCACCACGGTCGTCGAATCGACGACCACTGGTTGTGCCCACACCACCTCGAGGAGGCGGCGCTTCGCATCCAGCGTGATCCGCTCGCGATCGCCGATCGTGATCTTCGTCTTGCGGCCGAGCGGCAGCGCGGCGAACGGCTCGGAGTTGATCGCTCCCCACGGTGTGCACGATGCCGCACCGACGCTGCAGGTCGCGTGCACGAACCGACCGACCGCGCCGACATTGTCGTAGTAGGCGAGGTGGAGCACGCCCGTGAGCGGATCGAGCGCGAGGTTCGGCACGAGATGGATCGCGCAGCCATCGCCGATCGCGGTGCGCTTCCAGGTCTTGCCGCCATCTTTACTCGCGGCGACGACGAGGTCCCAGACCGCATCGCGACCGCCGCGGAGATACGCGGCGTAGAGCCACTTGCGCCGGCTATCGACCGCGACGCTCGGATTCGCGAAGTAGGTTGGCAACCGCTCGTCCCCGCCGCTCACGATGATCGGGGACGAGAACGTCGCGCCCTGATCGCGCGACACGGTGTATTCGATCTTCTGTTGCGCGCTGCCGTAGCCGCCGAGCGCCGTGCCGTTCAAGGTGACGATGTGGAGGGCGCCGGCGTCGTCGATCACGGCATTGCCGAGCGTTCCCCCGAGCGGCGTCACCGTGGTCACGAACGTCGCGCCTGCATCGTGCGAGGCGCGCACGCGCAGGCCGTGATCGGCAGCGCCGTACATCGCGTAGAGCATCGAGGTATTCGCGGCGAGGAACGGCGCGCCGAGCTCGCTGCCATCGTCGGCGGTGACGTCGCGCTTCTCCGACCACGTCACATCATCGGTCGAGCTCGCGAGCTCGATCGCTTCGGCATCGCGCCAGGCCGCAAACCGGGTCGTCGCGGTCTTGACGAGCATCGCGCTCGGCGTGATCGGCGCCGGTGGAGCGATCGCGAGCTCGCTCGCGCCGAATGCAGGATCGCGCTTGTCGGTGCCGGGGCACGTCTTTGCGACGATCGCCGCGAGGTTCGGGATCGAGCATGCGTGCCACACGCGATCGCAGACGTAACCTTCGTCGGCGCGACAGTCTTCGTTGCTGGTGCAGCTCGCGAGGCAGACCGACCCGAGCGTGCCGGTCTCGACACAAGTGCCGTCACACGCCTCGCAGCTCGACGCACACGCCCCACCTGGCAACGGCATGCAGGTGAGCGCCTCCGCACAGGGCTGCGCGGAGTTGCATCGTGCGCCGCGTGCGCTGACAAACGCGGCATCTGTCGGAACCACGACAGGTGCTGCGGTCGCGGGAGGGTTTTTCACGACTGTTACGGGTGCGCCCGAGCACGCCAGAAGCACCGTGAATAAACCCAGGCCACGCACCGTCGAGTTATAACGCCCCCATGCGCTCAACTATCCATTGTCTCGCGCTTCTCTCCACTAGCTTGCTCGCAACCTCGGCGTTCGCCGACACCAAGGCCAAGGCACCCGCGACCGTCGCGGTGATGCCGAAGCTCGGCGACACGCTCAACCAAAATGGCAGCCCGGATTGGCCGAAGCTGCAGTGGCTCTATGAAACCCCGTCCGCAAAGGATGCGGCTGGCAAGGTCGTGCTCCACTGGTTCTGTCAGGCAAAGGTCCAAGCGTGCGTCGATGATCTCGTACGCGTGATCGCCCTGCGTGACACCGGCAAGGTCTACATCGTCGCGTACATCAACGCGGCAACTCAAGCCGAAGCGAAGAAGCTCGATCCGATTCGCGAGAGCGAAGGCGTTGGCAAGGGCACCTTGGCCTTTGGCAAGAACGTCACGTTGATCGACAAGCAGCTCAGCATCACCGGTCCGGCGTCGTTCGTCGCCGACACCGATGGCAAGGTCCAGCTGGTCTCGACCGCGAGCGATAGCGCCGCGCTCGACGCGCGTGACGCCAGGATCGCCGAGCTCGTCAAGGGCATCAAGGACTACACCTCGTCGAAGGATGGCCCCGCGACGGTCAAGACCGGCGAGAAGTTCACGCTGACGCTCAAGATCGCGCTCGCGAACTGGCTGACCTACTCGGCGAGCCAGCCCAAGCAGTTCGATCTCACGGTGCCCAAAGACATCAAGTGCGACTCGGTCTCGCTCAGGGGTGATCAGGTCAAGGTCGATGGTCATGCGCTGACCGCGTCGGTCTCGTGCTCGGGCCCACACGGCACCTACGAGGCGCGTGGCACGCTGCGCTTCGGCTACGACGCGCCGACCGGTCCCGGTTTCGGTCAGGTCGACGGCGTCGTCTGGAAGTTCCAGATCAACTGACGCAGTAGCTCCAGGCGTGAGCGGCCGATCGATCAGGACGATCCGACCGTCGCCAACGCATCTGACTAACGCAGCAGCGTATCGAGACGCTGTTCGAGCGTGCGGATCGCCGCGCGCTCACCGAGCATGATCTCGATCGTCCGGTTGAAGCGCTCGGAGAAGTGGGCCATCAGCTCGCTCGCTTCTTCGTCGGTGCTAACCGCTTGCGCGAACCGGTCGAGGTCGCCCGCGCAGAGGCGCAGCGGCGCGAGGATGCGGCTGCGAGCGGTCCGCGCACGCTCGTCGTGCTTGTCGTCATCGCGCGTGGTCTCGATCGCGGCGAGCGTATCGCCGAGCTCGCCCGTCATGTCGCCGAGGTGAGCGCCGAGGAACCCGCCCAGCTGCTTCACGCCGTGCGCGGGCGTTTCGATGTTGGCGCGCGCGATCTTGCAGATGTCATCGATGTGGCCCGCGAGCCTGGTGTCGGGCGCGGCCGACGAGACGCATCCCTTCATCTCCCGGATGCCGTAGAACGAGCCACCCACGACCGCGAGCGCGACCACCAACCTGGACGTCTTCATGCGTCGACGGTACCGTCGCCGCCGAACCGATCAAGTGATTTCACTCGCTGGCGGGCGCTGCCGCGGCAGCGGCGAGCTTCGGCGTCACGGGCGGCACTTTGGCGGCACCGGACTGGATCGCGGCGATCAAGCCGAGCAGCGCCGCGGTCGCTGCGACCATCGCCCAGCCGAGCGTGTTGTCGCTGTTGAGAAAGAAGCCGCCGCAGACCGGCGCCATCGTCATCGCGAGCGAGCCGAGCGAACCGGAGATGCCGAGCGCGATGCCTTGTTCGTGACGTCCGACGAGCTGCGTGATCCGGCTCGTCAGCACCGGGCGAAGCACGCCGCTGCCGAAGCTGCTGACGGTCGCGGTGATCAAGAGGAACACGAGCGTGTAGGCAAAGCCCATCATCACGTACGCGATCACCGAGGCGATGAAGCCGAGGAGCGCGAGCTTGATCTCGCCGAACTTCTTGACGAGCCGGCCCATCAGGCCGCCTTGCAAGATGATGCCGAGAAAGCCCGCGTACGCGAACATGTAACCGGTCTCGCGCGCGTCCCAGTGGAAGCGCGATTGTGCGAATAGCGCGAAGCCACTCGTGAAGCAGCTGAACGCGAACGTGAACAGGAAGAACTGCCAGTAGACCGACCCGAGGCCGTGACGCTTGAAGTACTCGGCGTAGACCGAGAGATCGAACACGCTCGGGCGCTTGCCCGCGGGGCCGGCGACCGTCGCCTTCGGGAGCTTGCCTTCCTCGTCCTTTTCCTCCGGCAGCAGGCGCCACGTGCAGAGGATGCTGAGGAACGACAACGCGGCCGAGAGCACGAACGGCGCGTGGAAGCCGTAGGCACTGGCGAGCACGCCGCCGAGGAACGGACCGAACAGAAAGCCGATGCCGAACGCCACGCCGATCACGCCGAACGCCTTCGCGCGATTCTCGGGAGCGGTATGGTCGGAGATGTAGGCCTGCGCGGTCGAGAGATTGCCGGCGGTGACGCCATCGATGATCCGGCCCACGAACACCATCCACAACGCAGAGGCGTTCGCGAGCACGAGAAAACCGATGCACGTACCGGCCTGGCTGATCAGGAGCAGCGGCTTGCGGCCGAAGCGATCCGAGAGGTTGCCGATGATCGGGGTCGAGATCAGCGAGCACACCGCGTAGACCGACACGATCGTGGTCGCGACCAGGTTCGAGGCTCCGAACCGCTTCGCGAATAACGCGAGAAGTGGGATCACGATCGTGAAGCCGAGAACATCGACCAAGACGATCAAAAAGATCGGTAGAAGCGGAGACCGCTGCTTCTGCACGTGGAGCGCAGGTTCTCACAGGTGGGCTGGACATGCCCCTCCTCGGCGCCGATACTGAAGGCGGATGAGGTTGGTGTCCCTCGTACTGTGCGTGGCGCTGCTTGCAGGGTGCTTCGGCTACAACGGCTCCGCCAAGCGATGGGCGTACGTCGGTGATGTCATCCTGATCGCGGGTGGCGGCGCGGCCTTGGCCCTCGACCAGACCAACAAGCCGGCGGCTTGCGAAGGGTCAAGTTGCCCGTATCAGTCGCCGGTCCGGGGCGGGACGGTGGCTGGCGCGCTGCTCCTCGGCGCCGGCCTGCTCGGCATCATTTTCACGGCGACGCGCGACACCGTGAAGACCTCACGCTAGCGCGAGCTCGCGAGCCCGTCTCCTAGACGGCGCACTCGCCTTCGCCGGCCTGGAGCTCGAACGGCTTGGACTCGCCGAGGTCGACGAAGTCGGCGTCGGTCGCATCGGCATCGCCGAGCTGCGTGAGGTCGGCGATCAGCGCCTTCAAGACATCGGCCGAGACGGTCGACCAGAAGGCGTGGCTCGTCGCATTGGCCGCGTTGTAGAAGTCGAGCAAGCGCTCGAGCGTCGCGGAGCCGCGACGCGCGGGGACCTTGCCGATCAAGCGGCCAAAGTTGGCCTTGTCGGCACCGATGCCACCGCCGACGTACACGAGGTACTGCGGCGCGGGCTTGCCGGCGAGCTTGCGCATGCCGCCCTGGAAGCCGATGCCGGCGATGTAGTGCTGGCCGCACCCATGCGGGCAGCCGGAGACCTTGATGTCGAGGCCCTTGGTCGCGGCGGTCAGATCGGGGCGCGCATCGAGGAGGTCGGTGAGGATGCCAGCGAGGCCGCGCGAGGCCGTGACGGCGAGCTTGCAGCTCGAGGCACCGGGGCAGCTGGTGACATCGGCGACGCTGTTCGCGCCGGCCTTCGCGAGGCCCACGAGCGCGAGCTCGCGATGGAGGGCCGCGAGCTTTCCGTTCGGCACGTAGCGGAGCACGAAGTTTTGCTCGTTCGAGAGCCGGACCTCGCCTTCGCCGTATTGCGTGGCGAGGTCGGCGACCGCGCGGAGTTGCGCAGCGGTGATGTCCCCGAGGATCAGGCGCACGACGACTGCCGAGAAGCCAGCTTGCTTCTGCGGGCGCACGCTATCCGCGGCCCACTCGGCGTAGCCGGGCTCGGTCTCGCTGACTTGCGAGAGCGCGGCGCGGCGCACGGGTGGCGCGGGCTCGTCGAGGAGGACGAGCGGCACGCCGCCTTCGGCGCGGATCACGTCGCGCTCGGCCTGGTACTCGGCGATGAACGCCGGCACGCCGATCTTGTCGATCGTCCACTTGAGGCGCGCCTTTGCACGGTTGTGGCGATTGCCGATGCGGTGGAACACGCGGATCACGGCATCGGCGGCCTCGAGCAGCTGGCCGACCGGGACGAACTCTTCGACGGTGATCGCGGAGCGGCGCAGCGTCGAGAGCCCGCCACCGGCGAGGACCTGGAAGCCGAGCTCGGTCGATCCGTCAGCCGCGGTCCGGCTGCGCGCGAGGAAGCCGAGGTCGTTGATGAACGCTTGCGAGCAATCGGTGCCACAGCATCCGCCGAGCGAGGGCTTGAGCTTGCGCGGCAACGACGAGGAGTACTTGCCACGGAGCAAGTAGCGCGCGATCGCGTCGACGTAGGGCGTCGGATCGAATGGCTCGCCAGCGGCGACCCCGGCGAACGGACAGCACGTCCAGTTGCGCACGGATGGACCGCACGCTTCCTTGGTCGTGATGCCGGACTCGGCGAGCAAGCGCAGCGCGTCTTCGGCGTCGGCCTGCGGCACGAAGTGGAACTGGACGTTCTGGCGCGTCGTGACGTGGCCCTTGCCGCCGCCGTGCTTGTCGGCGATGTCCGCGAGTGCGCGCAGCTGCTTGGGCGTCGTGATGCCGGCGGGAATCTTCGCGCGGATCATCATCATGCCGTCTTGGCGCTGACCGTAGACGCCGTTGAGCAGGCGGAACGTGCGCCAATCATCGGGCGAGAGCTCGCCGCGCTCGAAGGCCTCGAGGCGCTCGACGAAAACGTCGACATCTTCGTGACGTGCGAAGCCAAGACGACCGATGGGAGGAGCTGATTCTGTGACGCTCATGATGACCTCGCTGCGAGGGCAGCGCTCGAGAGATGTTCGTTCGCGATCTGGGTCGCGAGCTCGACGACGCCACCGACGACGATGACGCCGGCTAGTTCGGAATCGACCCGGGCTGCGCCGAGCGTGGCGAGGGTGCCGAGCCAGCGCGCGGTGCCCTCGTGCGATGCACCGACCACGATCGCTGCCGGGGTGGTGTCACTCCAGCCGCGGGCGATCAACCGCGCGGCGATCTCGGCGCGAGTCCGCAGGCCCATCAACACGACGATCGTCAGCGCGTTCGGTGCGATCGAATCGAGCGCCGGTGCGTACGCGGCCTCGGCATGCCCCGAGAGCACCGCGAAGCCGGTCGCGACACCGCGATGGGTGACCGGAATTCCGGCGAGGGCTGGGGCCGCGATCGCGGAGCTCACTCCGGGGACCACCTCGTACGCGATGCCCGCAGCCTCGAGTGCGAGCGCTTCTTCACCGCCGCGACCCAACACGAACGGGTCGCCGCACTTGAGCCGCACCACTCGCTCGCCGCGCTTTGCCGCGCGGATCAACAGCGCGTGGATGCCTTCCTGATCGATCGAGTGGCGACCGGCGCGCTTGCCGACGAAGAACCGCTTCGCTTGCGGCGCGAGGTCGAGTAGCTCTTGCTCGACGAGCGCGTCGTAGAGCACGAGGCCCGCTTCGCGCAGCCGCTTGAGCGCGCGCAGCGTGAGCAGCTCGATATCGCCGGGCCCCGCGCCGACGAGCGAGACGAAGCCGCTCACGAGGGAACCTGCGCTTTGGGCCGATAGAGGCGATCGAGCGCCCGCATCAGCATCGGGCGACGCTCGGCCATCGCGATACCATCGCGCCGCCATTCGCGACGCGCGACCGCCGCGACCGCGATCCACTTCTCGAGCTCATGCGGCAGGATCGCATCGAGCGCTTCGCGCAGGAGGCCCGCGAGGGCAGGTGCCGTCCCGCCCGTGGAGATCGAGATCTCGACCTCGCCGCGGCGGACCACGCCGCCGAGATACGCGGACGCATTGGCAGGTTCGTCGACGGCATTGACGAACAAGCCACGCGCCGCTGCGGCCACCGCGACATCGCGATTGACGTCTGGCGTCGCCGCGGCGACGACCCAGCGCGCACCGTGAAGATGCGCGGGGCAAAACTCGGTCTCGAGGATCGCGACGGATTCGTGCGCGCGAATCGCATCGACGACCTGTGGCGCGATCACGGTCACGCGTGCACCCGCGACGAGCAGCCCTTCGAGCTTGCTCGCAGCGACGGGACCACCGCCGACGACGACGACGGGAAGTCCGTCGAGCTTCAAGAACACCGGATACAGCGTCATGACTTCACAACTCCTTCGGCCGTGTGCAGCCCGCATTCGCGCTTGTCAACACCTCGCCAGCGACCGGCGCGCAGGTCTTCACCATGGATGATCTTCGAGGTGCAGGGCTGGCATCCGATCGACGGATAGCCGTGCTCGTGCAGCGGATTGAACGGGACGTCGTGCGCGTAGATGTGGCCCCACACGTCGTCGTGGGTCCACGCGACGAGTGGATTGATCTTCACGAGCCCGAACTTCTTGTCGGGCTCGACGATCCGTGCGGTGGCACGCTCGGGTGTCTGGTCGCGGCGGATCGCGGTGATCCAGGTATCGAAGTGCGCGAGCTCTTCGCGCAGCGGGATGATCTTGCGCCGCTCGCAGCAGCGATCCGGATCGCGCAGCCAGAGCTCGGGGCCATCGGCGATCGCTTGCGCGGCGACCGACGCCGCCGGCTTCACCGCGCGGATCGTGATGCCGTACTTCGCCTCGAGCCGGTGCCACAGATCATACGTCTCGGGAAACAGCAGGCCGGTATCGAGCGTGAAGATCTCGATCGGCAGGCGCTGCGTCGCGATCAGATCGATCACGACGCAGCCTTCGGCGCCCAAGCCCGTCGCGAAGCCGACGCGGGGGCCACCGTGAATCGCCGCCCACGCGAGGATCTCCTCCGGAGATTTTCCCTCGAGCGCGGCCGATGCTTCCGTGAAGCTCACGCTGCGAGCTCGAGCGGCGACGAGCTACTCTGCACCGGACCGCTCTCGGGCACGGTCGGCACGAGCTCCCGCACGCGCGGTCGGCTGTGAAAGAAGCTCCACAGGAGGTTCGCATCGACGATCGTGGTGGCGACGAGCAGCTGATACGCGACGCCCGGTGGGATGCCGAAATCGATCAGCACGCGCGAGAGGCCGAACGCGACGAGGTACGCGTCGAAGCTCATGCACACGCGGCGGAACGTCTCGGTGGAGATGCGCTTGATCAGCGCGTGACCGATCGGAAAGCCGATCAGCACGCCGGGCACGATGTAAGGCAGGAGGCCACCCGACTCGCGCGTCAGCAGGCCGAGGAACGCGTAGGCGATCAGCGCGCACAGCGATTCGATCGTGCGCACGACCGCGAGGCCGACCCGGAAGTCATCCTTCGCGAGGCCCTGGTTGTTCCAGAACAGCGCGAGCGGCGGACCCGAGATCGTGGTGAGGCCGTAGAGGATGCCGACGCCCGCACCGAGCGGCACGGAGGCCTTGCGCTCGCGGCGGATCGGCCAGCGCCGGCCCGAGGCCTGGATCAAGATCAGCGGCAGCAACACGAGATAGACGACGAGCTTCGCGCTCGCCGGTGCGACGTGACCCAGGAGCAGCGCGCCGACGATCACGCCGGGAATCAGGCCAGCGGCGAGCGGGATCACGCGACCGATGACGCGGCCGATCGCCTTGCGGTTCCAGAACAGCGCGTAGAGGTTGATCGCGACCTCGACGATGACGAGCGCCGGGTTGAGTACGCGACCCGCGACCACCACCAGTGCGACTGGCACCGAGACTGACGAGTAGCCGTACCCGAGCGCCCCGTTAACGCTGGCGGCACACAGGCTCGTCACCGCGAGGACGAGCAGAATCGTAGCGTCCGCCATAACGGATACAGGTCTATACCCGAGCGGATGATGTGTCAACTATAGCGGACGGCGCGAAAATAACTCAATGTTTGAGCTGGTTTATCGCTTCCTTCACGCGGTCGCGATCGGGGTCGTTCTTGCCCGCATACTTCAAGAACAGCTCGTAATTGTCAATCGCCGGCTTCGGTTGACGCTTCGTGGCGTAGAGGACTCCGAGCGGCAGATAGTTCGCTGGATTCTTCGGCTCGCGGCGCACCGCATTGGTCAACACGGTCTCGGCCGCGTCCAGCTGCTTGCGCTTGATCAGCATGGTGCCGAGCTTCGTCATCGCCTTGCCGTACGGCGGATCGAGATCGACGGCCTTCTTGTAGGCGTTCAGGGCTTCGTCATCGCGCTGCGAGAGCCGGAAGATCTCGCCGTACGCGTACCAGAACCGCGATTCGTTCGGCGCCAGCTGCACCGCCTTTGAAAGCGCGACTTCGGCTTCGGGCTGCTTGGTCTGCGCGTTCAAGAGCAGCCCGAGCTCGAAGTACGCCTTGCCGCTGCGCCCGTCGAGCTGGATCGCTTGGTCGAGCTCGCGCTTTGCTTCATCGAGCTCGCCTTGCGAACGCAGCGCGGAGCCGAGCAGGACGTGGGCATCGGCATCGTTGGAGCCGGTCTTGAGCGCGGCCCTGAACTCGAGCGCGGCCTCGTCGATCTTGCCGGACTTAAATAGCGCCTGACCGAGTGATTCGTGGAACTGCGCGCTGGTTTTGTCGAGGTTGACCGCCTTGTGCAGCTCCGCGAGGCCCTCGTCGTCCTTGTCGATCAACAGCAGCGCGCGTCCCTTTTTTTCGTGCGCGCTCGCGTCGTTGGCGTTGAACGCGAGCATCTCGTCGGCCGAGACGATCGCGAGGTTGCCTTGCCCGGCCGCGATCAGCGTTTCGGTGTAGAGCCCGACGCCTTTGACATCGCTGACGTAGGCATCGTAGTAGACCTTCGAGGCGTCGACCGCCTTGGTCGCGCGGCCCGCGTGGATCAACATGTCGACGCGCTCCTCGAGCACGTCGAACGACTTCTTCTCGGCGTAGAGCTCGGCATACTTCGCGTCGGCCGCGTCGTATTCGTTGTTCTTCACATCCTCGCGTGCATCCGCGAGCAGCCCCTTGTTCACCGGCTTCTTGTGAGCTTTGTCGGCGTGCTTGACCTTCGTCGACGGGCTGGAGCAGCCCACGCCGCCAGCGCCAGCGCCAGCGAGGGCGAGCAGGAGAAGTGCCGAGGAGTACCGAGCCATCGAAAAAGCGTAGCTAATCCGACGGTGTGACGCCACTTCGTGGCCGCCAGAGCGCCAGCATGACGGCGGTCACGATCAGCACGTTGGCCGCCACGGTCGTCCAGCCCAGCGGCTCGTGGTGAAACACCGCGTCCAGGAGGGCGGCGATGATCGGGTTCACGAACGCGTAGCTCGTCGCGATCACCGGGCGAGCGTTGGCGAGCAGCCACCCATAGGCGGTGAAGCCGATCAGCGAGCCGAACAACCACAGGTACACCAGGCACAGGTACGCCTCGGTCGGCGCGTGCGCGGGCCAGGTCTCGCGCCGCAGGAGCGCGATCACGACGAGCGCCGCGCCACCGGTCATCATCTGCATGGCAGGGCCAACGAGCGAGTGATGGGCGCCGCCGACGTCACGGGTCCTGCGCGAGAGCAGGCTACCGATCGCCCACGCCATCGGTGCGAGCAGCAGCAACACCACGTGCGAGGTGTCGCCCCCGAGCGACGGGCCGCCCATCAAGATCAGGACTCCGACGAAACCAAGGACGAGTGTGATCCACTCGCGTGCGGTGATGACCGCGCCGGTGAATCGACCGAGCACGCCGACCCACAGCGGCATCGTCGCCGCGACCACCGCCGCACCACCCGACGACACGGTCTGCTCCGCGATCGCGATAAACCCGTTACCGCCCACGAAGAAGCACGCGCCGACCGGGAGCACGCGCAGCCAGTCGCGCGGCGGTGGGATCGTCGCTCCGGTCCACTTCGCGATCGCGAGCAACGTGACTCCGGCCGAGCCGTAGCGCAGGCCCGCCATCAGCATCGGCGGCAGATGATCGACGACGCAGATCTGCATCGCGAGATACGTACTGCCCCAGATCAGGTAGACCGCGAGCAGACTGGCGATCAGCTTCGGTCTCACGTGACACAGCTCGGCATGCTGCGCTCGAGAGCGACCCGTACAGATACGCCGTACTGGTTCACACGTCCAGGTCTGTGCTGGTCACCTGAAGTCAGGTGATTAGAGGCCCGCGCCACCATCGACATCGATGACGCGTCCGTTGAAGTAGTCGCACTCGATCGCGAACTTTACGGCGAGCCACAGGTCCTCGGGAACACCGATGCGGCCGACCGGAATCGACGCGACGATCGCATCGCGCGCCTTCTGGTTCATGCCCTGCGTCATCGGCGTCTCGACCATGCCAGGTGCCACCGCATTGACGCGAATGCCGAACGGCGCAAACTCGCGCGACCAGGTCACCGATTGCGCGGCGAGGGCGGCCTTCGCCGACGAGTAGTTCGACTGACCGCGGTTACCGTGACGCGCGATCGACGACATGTTGACGATCACGCCAGGCTTCTGTTCGGTCGCCACCATCTTCGCGACGGTCTCGCGGACCATCATCACCGCGCCGGTCAGGTTGACGCCGATCACGGCATCCCACTGATCCTTCGTCATCTTGGTGATCGCACCGGTCGTCCGGTCCTTCTTCACGAGCAGGCCGTCGCGCAGGATGCCGGCGTTGTTGACGAGGCCGTTGAGGCCGCCCATCGCGCCATGCGCCCAGTCGACGAACGCGCCGACGTCGGCTTCGTTCGAGACGTCGAGCTTCTTCGCGTGGATCTTGCCCTTCGCGCCCTTCGTCGCTTCGACGAGCTCGCCGAGCAGCTCCTCCTTGACGTCGCCAGCGGCGACTTGCGCCCCGGCTTCCGCGAGCCGACGAGCAAAGTGCGCGCCCATGCCTTGGGCTGCACCGGTGACGATGATCTTCATGTCCGACAGCTGCATGCCGGCGGCTATATCACGTCAGTTACACTGGCCGGTGTTGGCGATGTCGCACGAGTTGCTGTGGCAACTCGAGTTCATCGTACACGCCGCACCGGCGCACGAACCGCAGGACGACGTGCCGCCACAATCGATGGCGCTTTCGCCGCCGTTCTGCACGCCATCGGCGCACGAGGCAGCTTGACACACTAGGCCGGTACACACGCCGCTCGTACAATCACCCGCGACTCCACACGCTACACCCGTGCCGCAGGTCTTGCCCTGGCCATCACACGTGGCGCCGCCACAGTCGGTGCCGGTTTCGGTGCCGTTCTTGACCGCATCGGTACACGTTGCTGCCTGGCACGAGCTGCCGGTGCAGACCTTGCTCGCGCAGTCCGCGGCGACACCGCAACCGATGCCAGTCCCGCACGTCTTGCTCAGCGCGTCGCACGTCGCGCCACCGCAATCGGTGCCGGTCTCGGCGCCGTTCAAGAAGCCGTCGGTGCACGACGCCGGGCAATCTCCGGGGCAGGTCGCGAACGTCTCGCCCTGGCCCGCGTTGCACGTGCCATCGCCACAGTGACAATCACCCGGGCAGTTCGTGGCGGTCTCGCCCTGACCACACACGCCATCGCCACAGCTGCACGCCAACACGTCGAACTTGCAACCGCCGGCGCCGGTCGTGCAGCCCGGGTTCGTGCCGTGCGAGTAGCCGAGGCTCTGGCACGTGACGCCGTTGAGATCCGGGCCGTCGCACTGCTCGTCACCCTCGGCCTTGTTGTTACCGCACACACTCGTGCACCCTATCGAGGTCAACTTGCAGAGGGTGCACGACGGCGTGCCGCCGGAGTAGCCAAGCGCCGCGCAGGTCGCGCCGTTGAGATTCGTACCGTCGCACTGCTCGCCAGCTTCGACGGTGTTGTTGCCACACGTCGGCACGCACGACGTCACGTTGTAGTGACATGCGTTGCCGCTGGTATCGGTCGACGGATAACACGTCGGCTTCGCGCCCGCGACGCCGCCGCCGTAGCCGAGCTCCGCGCAGGTCTTCGGGATCGTCGCGCCGTCGCATTGCTCGTTATCGGCCGCAGTCACGACGCCATCGCCGCACGAAGGACCACTCGTCGTGGTCACCGCCGAGCACGTGCCGTTGCAGCGCGCACACGACGTCGCGTACGGGCACGCGGTACCGTTCGCCGCGCCTTGATCACAGACCTCGTGGCCCGCATCGGTGCTGCCATCGCCGCAGTATGGCGCCTTCTGCGTCGTGTTCTGCGATTTGCAATCGGCCGCGCACCGCGAGCACGTCACGCTGCCATCGGTCGTGGTCGTGTAGGTGCAGGGTTGGCCATTGAGCACGTCGCCCTGATCGCAGATCTCACCAGCGACGGTGTTCGTCACTCCATCACCACATGCGACCGCGGTGCAGTCCGAATCGCAGGTCGCGCTCGGGACAACCGGGCTCGCGATCGTGGCGGTGAAGCCGCTGTGAGGATCGCATTGTTCACCCGGATCGACCAGGCCGTTGCCGCAGCCGACGACGTGACACTGGATGTCGCACGAGCCCATCGTCGTCGAGGTGCCGTTGTTCGCGCCGTTATCGCAGTCTTCGCCGGGGCCCTTGAGGCCATCGCCGCAGACATTGAGCAGGCACTTCGAGGTACACGCCGCGGCGTCCGCGTTGTTCGCGCCGTTGTCGCACTGCTCGCCGACGGTGCTGCCTGTCGCCTTGACCAGCGGGTTCACCTTGCCGTCGCCGCAACTCGCGGTCGTGCAGTCGTAGTTACACGTCGAGGTCTGGAGGGGCACGCCGCCGGTCCCCGGATCGCAATCTTCGTGGCGATGCGTGCCGGACGAGTCGACGACATTGTCGCCGCAGACGTTCGGCGTGCAATCATTCTTGCAGTCGTCGCTGTTGACCGCGTTGCCGTCGTCGCACTGCTCGCCCGTATCGAGCACGCCGTTGCCACAGCCCGCACCGTGCAAGCAATCGTCTTCGCAGCCGCCCGGTGCATGAGCATCGTCGCAGACCTCGCCGAGGTCCTTGATGCCGTTGCCGCAGGTCTCGTTTGATTTACAGTCCGAGGAGCAACCGTCGGGCACGCAGGTGCCGAAGGCGCAGTCCGCGGTGCTATCGCACTCCTTGTCGTCGCCGGAGCATTTGCCCGCGTGGGTGTTGCCGTCGTCGCAAACTTCGCCCTTCGCGGTATCGACGATGCCGTTACCGCAGACTTCGTTCGATTTGCAGTTGGCCGAGCAGCCGTCGCCATCGACGGTGTTGCCGTCATCGCAGACCTCGCCAGCGTCGATGTTCGTCACGCCGTCGCCGCAGGCTTCGGCCGACTTGCAGTCCGCCGCGCAACCGTCGCCGTTGATGATGTTGCCGTCGTCGCAGAGCTCGCCTGGATCGACGATGCCGTTGCCGCAGCTATTGCTGATGCAGATCTTCTGGACTGCCGCACATTGCAGCGGATCAGGACAGACGATGCCGCTGGAACATTCGTGGGCGGCAGGTTTGTTCGCGCAGCCACCCGCGGCAGCGATCAGAAAGACAGCGAGCGCGAGAACGAGTGACTTCACTTAGAACCTCCCCGTGAGCGCCGCGCCAGCAAAGCTGGGCGAGACGACAGGTGTGAACGAGACGACACCTACATTGAGATCTTCGGGACGAACTTCGTACCCCTCGGGACGATTGATGGCCCACAGGATCGCGCCGGTGATCACCGCGGCAGCACCGACGCCGTACATCACGTAGCCGACGTCCTTCTTCGTATCGCCGCTGCTCTTGAAGTTCTCGAGCTCGGTTGACTTGGCGCAGCCGGTGTTGCCGGTGGTCATCGCGTTACACGCCTTGACCCTGTCGTCGTACGACTTGTAATCATTGCTCGCGAGGAGCTCGACGAGTCCGCCACCCGCGCCGACGAGGACGCCCGCACCCATCACGGCGTACGGCATCCACGTCGCTTCCCACTTGCGGCGATAGCGCGTGAGCTCGGCGGTCGTGTAGAGCTTGAGCTCGATCCGGAACGGCGCGCCGGGGGAGATGTACGGTGCATCGACGCGCGTCGGGTGACCCTCGAGCGTACCCACGATCGTGTGCTTGCCCGCGCGAACCTTGCCCTTGTACGTGCCCGGCGCGGTGAACATTTCTTTGCCGTCGATCGAGACCTTCGTGCCGGCCTTCTGGCATGTCACTTCGACTTCACCGACCTGCTTGTCGAGCAGGAGGATGTAGTCCTTCGCGTGATCGAACTTGTCCTTCGATTGCAGCGGCGCTTCGCCGAATTTTACCGCGGTCTGGAAGTTCGCAGAGGCCTCGATCGGTTGGTCGAGGTTCATCAACGCGAGCGCGAGGTTGTAGTGAATCGCCGGGTGGTCCCAGTGGATCAGCGCCTGCTTGTACGCCTCGGCCGCTTTCGCGAACAACGCGTCGTTGAGCTGGACGTTGCCGTCGTGGAACAGCTGGAGCGCGGCCTTCTGCTCGCTCTCCTTCACGCCCGCTGCCCACGGTCGAGCGTCGCCGCCGTTCTGCAACGATTCGTCGGTACCGGCCTTCTCCGACGTCGTGGGCTGGGTTCCAGCTCCAGAGCCAGCTGCTGCGGAACCCGACGTCGTGTCGGCCGAACCGTCGGCGTGCACGGTTGCCTCCTGGAATACCGAAGCTGCCAGCGCGAGGCCGAGCCCTACCGATAAGCGAATCGCCTTGGTCATCACGTAATCACCCTCTGTGAAGCAGTCGCTACTTCAAATCGTCGACGATCGAGCTGCCGATCTGAGCCTGGATCTTCTTCGCGCGTTCCTGCTCTTGACGGAGCAGGACCTCGGTCTGTGACTTCGCCGCCACGGCATCGGCCTTCGCGTGCTCGGCCGCCGCGGCGTTCTCCTTCGCGCGTTCTTCGCTCTTCTTGCTCTCCTCGAGAGCCTTCGTGAGCTCGCTGTTCTTCTTCGCGAGGTCCTCGGCCGACTGATGCTTCACGTCGACGACCTCGGTCAACGCCGCCTGGCGCTCGCGCTCCTTCTCCTGCATCGCATGGAGCGCATCCTCGGCTTCCTTCTGCTTCTCGACGACCTGCGCGTTCGCGTCTTCCGCGGTCTTCTTCGCGTCGACGGCGAGCTTCTTGTCACTCTCGGCGGCCGCCGTCGCCTCGGTCGCGACGATCGCTTGCTTCTTCGCTTCGGTCCGCGACTTCTGGATGAACACGAGCGCGACCATCGCGGCGACGACGAGCAAACCGAGACCGACAAAGCCAGCGATGATCGCGGACCGGCGCCGGCGCTGGACCGCGGTCTCGTAGCTGGTGATCTCGTCGAGGAACGCGCGCTCGACATCCGAGAGCGGGCCCTTGTAGCGCTTGCGAAACTTCGTCGCTTCGTCGGCGGTATCGCCGCGCCATAGCAAGTCCGGCGAGCGACCCTTGGCGTGCCACTGGCGCGCGGCGGTGCGGAGCTGGTCGATCAGCACCGCATCTTCCTGGGTCTCGTCGAGCCAGCGCCGCAACGCGGGCCAGCTATGGATCAACGACTCGTGAACGATCTCCACGGTCGTGCCCTTGCCCATCGCACCGGAGCCGGTGTTCTGGACGACGAGCAAGCGCGCATCGACCATCTGTTCGACGAGGCGCTGGACCTCACCGACCTCGCGCGACAGTTCGCGGAGCTCGTCTATCGGCACGATCGAACGGGTGCGCTCCGGCGATACGAGCCGCAACAGCAACGCGCGCACGAGCGCATTCTTGCTCGGCCCGAACTCCTGGATCACGCGATCGGCGTGACTCGCGAGCGCACCGGCGACGCCACCCATCGCGGCATACGCCTGATGCGTGAGCATGCGCCGCGCCGTATCGCGGTTCTCCCACAGCTTGCTCGCCGCGAACTGCAAGAGCGGCAGCGCGCCCGGCGTGGTCTCGAGGTGATCGAGCATGTCATCGACCGTCGCCTCCAGCTCGAACTTGAAGCCCGCGAGCTCGGCAGGCTGCAAGATCGCATCGCGCAGACCTTCGCGGTTTGGCGGCCCGAGAAAAAACAGACCCTGCGTGAGCTGGTCGACGAACTGCTGATCCTCGGCGACGCGGTCCAAGAAGTCCGAACGGATCGAGAGCACCACGCGCAACGGCGAGGTCGCGTCATCGGCGATGGCCGACAGACACGCCGTGAACGCCGCGCGCTCCTCGGCATCGGCGACCTGCGTGTAGAGCTCCTCGAACTGATCGACGAACAGCATGATCCGCCGCGAATCACGCCGCGCGCGACCGCGTAGCAAATGACCGAGATGACCCGGCTCCTCGCGCAGCTTCTCGACGAGCTTCTTCTGCTCGATTATCTCGTCGACCAGGTTCACCGCGGTGGCGACCATCGGCGAGATGATCGCGCCGAGCGCTTCCATCGGCTTACGACCCGGCCGGATGACCAGCGTCTCCCACTGCTCGCCCGAACGCTTCAGCGCCGGCACGAGACCCGCGCGCACGAACGAGCTCTTGCCGACGCCCGAGCTACCGACGACCGCCATCAACGGCTGATCGCGGATGCGCGTGACCATCGCCTGGATCTCGCGGTTGCGGCCGAAGAACTTACCGGCATCCGCTTCCTGGAACGAGGACAGACCGGCGTACGGCGTCTCGTCGAGCTGGAGCTCGGCGGTGCGACGACCCGGCATGAACGGCAGCAGCGCCTGCATCAGCTCGGCGACGCTCTGCCAGCGCTGCTCCTTGTTCTTGAGCAGGCAGCGATCGACGATCTGGATCAGCTCGCGCGGCACATTTGGCGGCGCGGCTTCGGCCATCGACGGCATCGGGAGCTCGAGCATCGCGGTGACGACGAGCTGGTTGCCGTCGAGCGGGTGCAACGGGTGACGACCGCAGATCATGCGGTGGAGCAACACGCCACACGCCCAGACATCGCTCAGGCGATCGATCTCGACGCCGATGCCCCACTGCTCGGGCGACATGTACTTGAGCGTGCCCATGATCGTGCCGTGACGAGTCAGGGCATTGTTCGAACCGGTCGCGAGCTCGAGCGGGCTCGGCATCCTGATCGAACCGGACATCACGGGATTGCTGGTCGTCTGCGCCTCGAGCACCTTCGCGATGCCGAAGTCGAGGACCTTCACGGTGCCCGAGTCCAGCATGAAGATGTTGTCGGGCTTGAGATCGCGGTGAACGATGCCTTGGCCGTGCGCGCAATCGAGCGCCTTCAAGACCTGCATCATGATCTCGATGACGCGCGTGTACGGCAGCTTCTGACCATCCTTGATGGTCTCGGTCAGCGGCTTGCCGTTGAGGAACTCGAGCACCATGTACGGCGAGCCCGTGTGCTCGCCGACTTCGTAGATCACGACGATGTTGTCGTGCTGACAGCGCGCAGTGGAGCGCGCTTCGACGAGGAAGCGCTGATTGAGCTCGGGCTGATTGCTCTGGAGAAACTTGATCGCGACGCGACGACCGAGGCGAAGATCGCGCGCGAGGTAGACGGTCCCCATGCCGCCTTCGCCGATCATCTTGATCATTTCGTACTGATTGATGCGAACGCCGGGATGCGGCAGCGCCGACACCGCGTGCACGCCGGTCGTGTCGCCTTCGAACGTCGGCGCTGCGGGCTCCGCGTGTTTGTCCCACTGGTTCGACGAGCCGACCTGCGAAGTCCGCCGCGCGCGCGGCTGACCTGCGATCGTCTGGTTGCTGATCGGTGCGGGGGTGCCTTGCGGCAATGTCCCGGGTCCTGTCGGCAACGGCACCGCGCTGTTCGGCATCATCGTCGTCGACGCCGCGTTCGATGTCGGCGCCGGTGCTTCGCTTGGTCGCTTCGTTCGTTCGGTTGGCTCCGAAGCCGACGCGCCGGCATTCGTGCCGTTGGGCTTCAACAGGCCGCTCTGTTCGAAGCGACCCGCTGGTTTGCGCATGCTGTATTCGCTCGACGCGAGAGGCCGGCGATGAGCGCCGCTACCTTCCGTGCCGATGATCGTCTTCGCGTCCGTTGAAGACGGTTTGTCGTCACTCATCGTTGTTGGTCCCCGCGACCCATAATCCTACTCGTCCCGAACAATTAGATCATCCCCACACTGGGGTACGTGTGGGAGTCACCTGGGACGAGCCAACCAGGGTTGGCTCCGGGAAACCAAAACTACTTACATAATCAGAAGAAGCCGAGAGGCTTTCCGCCGGCGAACAAAACCTTGTTGTCTGCGGCAGATGGCGTCGTCAACTCGATCTCGACCATGAACCCGCGCTCGATCGTTTCATCGTGCGGGTGGGTGTCCTGAACCTCGCCATCGATTGTCGCCGTGACTTTTCCGATGCGCGAGCACATCACGAGGCCCCACGAGCAGCCGTACAGCTTGGTCCCGAGCGCCACGTTGTGACGGTTGCTGTTCGGTACGAACGCCAGCACGACATCGTGCTTGGTCGCGCGCAGATACGGCGATTGCTCGAGGCGACCTACGACGGCCTTCTGATCCTCCACGCGCAATTTCAGGCTCTCGCGACGACTCGTGAGCGGCGCCTTCTTGCCAACCTGGTTCGCGATGTCGAGCTTCGTGTTCTCGACATCGTGATGCAGGCTCCACTGCTCCGGCGTCTTCGGGGTATCGGCGGTGGTGCCGATGTCTTTCAAGAATTTATCGTCGGAGGCGACGGTGCGATCGATCTGCTCGAGCTCGGCCGCGATCTCGATCTGCTCGGCGTCGAGCTGGCTCGCGCGGAGCTTTGCATCGGCGAGCTGGCTGTTCGCTTCGACCACCTTGGCGTGGTTCGAGTTCAACTTGATCGGGCGAACCCACGTGTGATCGAAGAAGTAGAAGACGTTGACGACCAAGAAGCCGAGCAGGCCGATCAAGATCGCGGTCAGCGCGAACAAGCCGGCAACCTTGTACAGCTTGACGATCGTCGGCTGAGCCGCTTCCCAAAAACCACGGCTCTGCTTTCGCGACGCTTCCACGGAAGGAGTCCTACTCCAAAAATCGGGCCTACGCAGCAGGTAGTTGCCGAACGGCAACTTCGCCACCGGTCTGACGACCGATGTTGCGAGATCTCTCGGGAACCAGGTGAGCAGCGGAGGAGATATCCGTGATCGGCTCGACGGGAATCGAGTCGGGCGTGGCCTCGGTGGTGCCACGGGTTTCCCAGCTGCCGGAGTCGAGCGTGAACAGCGCCAGTGGCGCCAGGAGCGCGTAGGCGACCGGCATGAGCACCGAGAGCGGCAGGAAGTCGAACGCGCCGACGCGCTCTTCCTTGGGGAGATGGCGCACCTTCCAGCGATAGAACAAGCCGAACAGCGCCATCACGCCGATGTGGATCTCGAGCGCCTCGAAGAACTTGTGCGAGGCGAGGGCGCGGATGATCGCGAGCGGGTACGCGAATTGGAGCGCGAACAGCGAAAAGTAGTGGATGGCGATGATCGGGTTGAGCCGCCAGACATGCGTGAAGCCGCCGGCGTAGTCGATCGTGTTCGAGCGGCGCCAGCGGAGCTGCTGCGAGAAGTAGCCCGAGAGGTCGTGCGGAACCGTCGTCGCGCAACGCGCGGTGAGGGTCATCGTGGTCAAATAGCCGGCCTTGACGACCTGACGGGTGAGGAAGCGATCCTCGCCGTACTTGATCGGCACGCCGCAGATCGCGCGGTTCTCGAGGACGGGCTCGAGCTCGACGAGGACACTGCGGCGATACGCCGTGAGGCAGCCCGAGAGGCACATCACGCGGCGGAAGCCCCACTCGAGGTTCTTCGAGAAGTTGTAGGCGAACCAGTAGCGGATGACCTGCATGCGGGTCAGCCAGTTCTGCTGCTTGTTGCGGACGTCGATCCATCCGCCGACCGCTGCGATCTCGGGCTTGGTGAAGCGGCGAACGAGCTGACGAACGGCGTCCTTGTCGACGACCACGTCGGAGTCGACCGACAGGATGATCTCGGCGTTCTCGGCCTCGCGAACGGCTCGGATGATCGAGCAACGCTTGCCGATATTCTTCGGGTTGCGCATCACCGTGAGGCGGCCCTTCGCGCTGCGCGCGAAGCCGCGAGCGAGCTCGTAGCTGTCGTCGGTCGAGCAATCATCCACGCAGATGATGCGGAGCTTCGCGTGCGGATAGTTCGAATCGAGGATGCTCTGTAGCGTCTCGAGGATCGCGCGGCCCTCGTTGAACATCGGGATCACCGCCGTGACGGTCGGCTCGAACTCCACGGTCTCGTCCCACTTCGCGCCGCGGATCGTACGCAGCAGGAGACCCGCCACGTAGCGATTGATGAAGACCACCAGCGCGAGCGAGTGGACGAGTACCCAAAGTACGTGCGTGGTCATAGGAGGAGCTAAGGGAACGGGGTGCTGGTGAGGGTTTCAAAGGGGCCCGGACCAGCGGCCAAGTTCAAGAGATGCCAGCAAACTAATAGGTTTCGGAGATCACATCAAGTTGGTTGACGCAGGTTGCCAGAATGTCCGTGACCGATGCACCCCACCCTCAGGATCCTGAGGGGGCTGGCTTGTTTTGCCGCGATCCGGGTGCGATACGGTCCCGTGCTTCGCGCGCTGTGTTTGATCGCGGTGTTGGAAGGTTTGGCTGGGGCCGGATCGGACGCTCCGGCCGAAAACCCTGATCCAAATGGCGCAGTCACGGCGCCAGCGGGATCCCGAAGCGCGACTCCGTGGATCGATCTAGCTCCCAGCGCGGTGCTCGCGAAACATTCGGAAGCCAAAGATTCCGACCTCGAGGCCGGTGGCGATCACCGCACGCGGGCCGCTGTCGAGCTCGGCGGCTTTTACGCGGGGTTCTCGGTCTGGGCGTATTTTGCGTGGTACCGCAACCATCCCCCGCTCTCGAACTACAGGTTCGGCGGCGACGGCATGTTTGGGGTCAAGACCTACGCGGGCGGCGCCGACAAGATGGGGCACGCGTGGGCGACGATGGCGCTCGCCCGGCTCGGCACCTCGGTGCTCACCGAGGGTGGCTGGGATCACACGAAGTCAACGTTGCTGTCGGCCGGGCTCTCCGAGCTGTTGTTCCTCAACGTCGAGATCCGCGATGGCTTCTATTTCGAGTTCTCGTACGGCGACCTCGCGATGGACACGGTCGGCATGTTCGCGGCGCTCGCGCTGGAGCTGTGGCCGAAGCTCGACGAGATGTTCGATTACCGCGTCCAGTACTTCCCGAGCCCGCGCTACATCGAGAACCTCGATGGCGGCTCGAACCGCGACGGATCGCCGTCGTGCCCCAAGACCGCGTGCTCGCGCTGGAACATCGCCGAGGACTACTCGGGCCAGACCTATTTCATCGCGTTTCACCCGAGCTCGATCCACGCGCTGCGCGATTCGAAGTACGGCGTCTGGTCGCGGTTCGTCGATGTCGGCGTCGGCTTCCAGACCCGCGATTACAAGCCGCCACCGGATCCGGGCGACAAGCTCAACGCGCACCAGACACTGTTCGTTGGCGTGTCGCTCAACGTGCAGGGCGTGATCGACTGGCTCGGCCGCGATGGCAAGCACGAGACCCTGCGCAAGATTGGCCACGGCTTGTTCGAAGTGTTCAACTTGCCGTACACGATCGGTGGTGTCGGAGTCACACGTTACGCGCCCGACAAGCCGAACTCCGGCGGTGCTTAGTCGCGTCGTGAGACCCGCCCTCGCGATCTGGCTCGCCGTGTTCGGGTTCTATCTGCTCACGTCGAGCCGCGAGGTCGCTTGGGGCGATGCGCACCCGATGTGGGAGGTCGCCGAGCGGATCGTCGCGGGCGATGGGATCGCGATCAAGACCCGCTGGCCCGAAGACATCCCGCTCGGGCGCGGTGGCAAGATCTACGGCATCACGCCGATCGGTCCGCCGCTCGTGCTCGTGCCGGGCGCCGCGATCAACGCGCTCGCACATCGCTTCGCACCCGCGCAGGAGCGACTCGTGCGACCGCTCGCGACCCACCTCGCGCCGGCCGCACTCGGCGCGCTCACCGCGATGCTGTTCTTCTTGCTACTCGGCGATCTCGGCATTCGCGCGCGCACCGCGAGCTGGTGCACCGCGATCCTCGCGCTCGCGACCACGACCTGGGTCTACGCGCACTACCCCTACTCCGAGATCCTCCAGCTCGCGTGCTTCCTCGGATTGTTTCGCGCGACGCTGCGCACGGCCCACGATCCATCGCGCCGCGAAGCGCTGTGGCTCGGGGCGTGGGCCGGGATGCTGTTCGATACCAAGTACGTGTTCGTGCTCGCGATCATCGGCGCGGCGATCGTCGTCGGCTGGACGCTGCGCGCGCGGCGCGACGCGCTCGTGCGCGTGTTCGCGTGGGCCGCGCTCGCCGGCCTACCGTTCGTGCTCCTCGCATTCGGTTACAACTACGCGCGCTGGGGCTCGATCACGGCGACCGGCTATGGCCCGTATCTCGAGGCCTTCTTCGGCGGGAGTATCTTCGACGGTGCGTGGGGCATGCTCGCCTCGCCGAACAAGAGCGCGTTCCTGTACTCGCCCCCGCTCGTGCTCGCGGTGCTCGGTGCACCCGCTGCCTTCCGCGCGGTGCCACGGCTCGGTCTCGCGATGGGCGTGCTCGTCGTGCCGACGTTCCTCGTGTACTGCACGTATCGCTCGTGGAGCGGTGACTACGCGTGGGGCCCGCGGTTCTTCGTGTGGATGGTGCCGGTGCTGCTCGTCCCGATGGCCTGGTTCGTCGATTCGATGTCCCGGTGGAGGCGGGGGTTCGTCGTCGCGATCGTCGGCGCGGGCATCTGTGTGCAGGTGCTCGGCTGCGCGCTCTACTGGGATCACTTCATCCGGCTCGCGATCACGGCGAAGAATCAGTGGCTCGGCAACCCGAATCGCAGCGGCTCGTACATCAAGGATCGCGGCCGCGGCCACTGCGACTCGTGCTTCGAGGACACGTACGAGATCACGTGGACGCCCGCGTTCCAGCCGATCCGCGGGCACTGGTGGTTGGTGAAGTCGCTCGCGCGCGACGCGGACTCGAAGTCCGCGCAGGTCGATGCGCCGTGGCGGACCTACACGTCTCTCGATCTCGACCTCGAGAAGGATTGGGGCCGAACCCGCCTCGACTGGTGGGTGATGCTGTGGTGGCGCGATGCGGCCGAGACCCAGACGCTCGGCATCGTTCTGTTGTTGGTGATGGTTGGCGGTACCGGAGTCGGCGTTCTGCGGTGGGTGCGGTACCATCGATCGTCCTCATGACGCTGCGCCCGGTTCCGAATCCGCCTGCCTCGCTCGGCGAAGAGCTCACCGACGACGAGATCCTGCGCTGGGCACTCGCCTATCTGCGCCACGCGCCGCTGTCGCTGTCGCTGCGCGAGATCAACCGCCTCGTCGCCTTCCAGGCCTTTCAAGCACGCTCGCCCAAGCAAGGGCCCGTGCTCGATGTCGGGTGTGGCGATGGCTTCTGGTGGACCGTGCGCGAGGATGATCGCGAGATCTATGGCATCGACATCTCGGCTTCCGAGATCGCGCAAGCAAAGGAGCGGATCCACGCGGAGCTCACCGATGTCTCGCGCGCGACGCCGTTCCTTGGCACCAAGTTCGAAGAGATCATCGGTAACTGCTCGCTCGAGCACGTCCCCGATATCGATGCCGCGCTGTCGAATCTGCGCCGTGCCGCGAGCCCGACCGCGCGCCTCCTCATGTTCGTGCCGACGCCGCGCTGGGCCTATCAAGGCAATACTCAGAAGCTGCTGTTGAAGTACGCGCCGCGCGTCGCGATGAGCGTCTCGGGTGCACTCAACGGCTTCTTCCAGCACTGGCATCTCTACGATGCGAAGGTCTGGCAGCGCCTGCTCGAGCAGAACGGGTGGCGCGTCGAGACCACGGTCGGCCTCGGCTCCGCGCGCTCGGAGTTCTTGTTCCGCGCGTTCATGCCGCCCGCGTTCGTCGAGTTCGTCGTCAAGAAGGTCACCGGCTTCTATCCTTCGCGGCTCGCGCGGTTGCTGCCGGATGTCGCGCTCAGGCCGTTCGCGAAGCTCGTGCGCTGGGCGGTCTCCGATCCGATCGTGGCGGCGGATTCGCCGCACGCGTACGAATATCTGATCGTCGCCCACGCTGCGCCTCTACCCGGACAGGCATGACGCAGCCGGGGCAGAGCGACTACTTCGCGAACCACGCGAAGGCGCGAAAGTTCCCGTGGACGCTCTACCACCGTCCGCTCGAGCGCGACCTCGCGCGCTTCCTCGCGGATGTCCACGGCACGGTGCTGGTCGTCGGCTGCGGTCTTCTACACGAGCTCGATGTCGCGCCGCCGGGTGTGCAGTTCGTCGTCGCCGATGTCGATGCGCGTGCGGTCGATGCCGTGCTCGAGCGCGGTGATCCGCGGATCGTCGAAGGCATCGTCGTGCCACCCGAAGCGGCGCTCGCTTTCTCGCATCGCTTCGACGCGATCTACGCCAAGGAAGTCGTCGAGCACGTGCTCGCGTGGCCGACGTGGCTCACCGGCCTGCGCCGATCTCTCAAGCCTGGTGGCCAGCTCTGGCTCTCGACGCCGAACTACGGCGAGCCGTGGTTGCCCGCCCTCGAGTCCACCGTGCTCGAGCTCGTCGCTCGCAAAGATGGCTTCACGCGGCGTGATATCCACCCGACCCGGTTCACGCGCCGCTCGCTCGATCGTGGCTTGCGCTCGGCCGGCTTCGAGGACGTCGACGTCAACGTCACGCCGACGCGGCTCGCGCTCACCGCGTGGGCGCGCGCTCCGCGCTAGCTCAGCTCGGCTGCTGGTTGCGCTCTTGGAAGATGCGCAGGATGTCCGCGGCGGTCTCTTCGATCGCGCGGTTCGTGACGTCGATGACCGGCCAGTTCGCGTGCTTGCGGAAGATCTCGCGGCAGTACGCGATCTCGTTGTCGATGTGGGCGCGCTGGCCGTAGCTCGAATCGTTCGGCATGCCGAGGTGCGAGAGGCGCGCCTGGCGAATGCGCATGAGCATGTCGGGCTGGACGATGAGGCCGAACACCTTGCGATCGTCGACCTGCGACAGCTCCTCCGGCGGATCGACGCCAAGCACGAGCGGCACGTTCGCGACCTTGAGGCCGCGCTGCGCGAGGTAGGTCGACAGCGGGGTCTTCGAGGTCCGCGAGATACCGACGAGCACGAGGTCTGCCTTGGGCAGGTTGCGCGGCTCGGCGCCGTCGTCGTTCTTGACCGCGAACTCGACCGCTTCGATGCGGCGGAAGTAGTCGTCGGTGATCATGTGCAGGAGGCCCGGCACGCCGGCGGGAGGCGACTGCAAGTAGAGCGCGAGCTTCGAGATCAGCGCACCCATGAGGTCGACGGTCTCGATGCTGTGGCGCTCGACGAGCTTCGCGATCAGATCGCGCTCCTCCGGGTTCACGACGGTGAACACGACGAGCGCCTTGAGCTCCGCGGCCTTCTCGGCGAGTTGCTCGAGCTCGGACTCGGTGCGGACACGCGAGAACAAGCGGATCTGCACGGGCTCGCTGAACTGCAGCGTCGCGGCGCGCACCATGCGCTCGGCGGTTTCACCGGTCGCATCGCTGATGATCATGACCGTCTTCATCGGCCTCTCTATATCACGCGGCTGCGTGCGCAAGCACGCGCGGACATTCGGGATCCGGAGCCGATGGATCGCCACCGACGTGCGCCGAGACGACCTTGCAACCGCCGCGACACAACGAATGGTACTCGCAAGATCGGCACGGCTCGGCGGCCTCGCGCCAGGTCCTGAAGGCCCCGAACGCGCCGGGCGTGTCCCAGTAGGATGCGAGCTCGGTGACCGTAGGGCGCTTGCCGAGCTGGAGCAGTGGGGGCGGCGCTGCGAAGCTGCAGGCAGTGATCCGACCATCCGGCTTCGCTCCGATCAGAAAATCGCCGCCCGTGCAGCCGTAGACGCAGAGCTCGGCGAGGAGGGCGCGGTCGGGGCGGTGATGCGCGAGCATCGGCGTGTACGAGCAATCGACCTTGACCCGCACGCGATGCCGCTTCGCGGCGGCAAGGACGGTCGGCAGGAACACGGCGTGCTGCGCGGCGGTGCAGCGCAGATCTTTGTACGCGCTCGCGCCGCGGCCCGCGGGCTTGAAGCGCAGCAGCTCGACCTCGGAGAGCCGCTGCTCGGCGGCGTACGCGAAGATCGCGTCGAGCTCGGCGAAGTTGTGGCGGGTGACGACGACGTTGATCCCGACCTCGCGCTTCTTCGCGCGCAACCGACGAAGCGCGGCATCGGCTCGCGCGAAGCCGTCGAATCCGCGCACTGCGGCGTACGTCGCGGCGAGCCCGTCGAGCGAGACATTGATCTGGCCGAACCGATCGGTAATCTGGATCAGCGCCTCGAAGCCCTCGAGCCCCGAGGTCGTGAGGTTCGGCACGAGGCCGCGTTCCCGCGCGTAGCTCGCGAGCTCTCCGAGCCAGGGCAGGACCGCGCTCTCGCCGCCACCGAGTGCGAGATGAAACACGCCGGCCTTTGCGAGGACATCGATCGCCTGCTTCCACTCGACGAGGCCCCACTCGTTCGGCATGCCGGTCGGTGACGCGCCGGTGTAGCAGCCAGTGCAGCCGGCGCCGCAGCGATTCGTGAGTTGCAGGTGCGCTTCGAGCGGCGCCGACAGCACGTGATCGCCGAGCTCGTCTTCGGGCTCCTGCCACTGGGCAGGGGTCGCCGCGACCCGCGCGACTCGCCGCGCCATCGTGCGATCGACGAACACCAGCGCGCGCGGCAACGCGAGCTGGATGATCGCGCCGAACCGTTCGAGGCGGACGCGCTTCATTTTCAGCGCCGCGCTGCTGCGCGCGCGCACCAACGCGATGATCTCGCGGATCATTTGATCTGCTCGGGCACGGGCACGGCCGAAGGCTTGTTCGAGCGCCAGCGCAGGAGCGCGCCGATCACCGGGGTCACGATCGCGAGCGCGGTCGCCCCGACGAGCAAGAACGTGACGTCGACGCCGAGGCTCGACGAGTTCGGGTTCATGCCCCACTTGATCGCGAGGATTCGACCCCTTCTCGCCATGCCCGGGACTCTACCGCACGATGTGCGTGACGGTGCCGAACATCTCGAGCGGAACCACGGGGCACAGGAGGTGAGAAGTGCAGCCCGGACCGGTAGCACCGGCGCGCAGATCTCGGAGATGGTGATCGTGTAGAGCGGTTCGTCATCGACCGCGCTGACGGAGAAGTGTTCGCCGATCAGCGCGCGGATGCTGCAGCCCGGGTCGAGGTAGACGAGGTCGCTGCTGGCGGGGTCCCCGAGGCTGGACCGATGGAGGTGTTGTCACCACAACCTGCAACGATCAGTGGTAGGGTGGTCTTCGAGCGAGCGAGCATGTTTCGAATTCGCCAGTCTTATCGTGAGGATGTCGAGCAAGTGCTGGCCGTCGCCGAGCACCTCGACACGGTCAATTTGCCAGCGGATCTCAAGAGCATCGAGGGCCTCCTCGATCGTTCGCAGAGATCCTTCGCTGCCGAGCTCCCGATCGTCGATCGGGAATTCTTGTTCGTGCTCGAAGACCTCACGACGAAGCGGATCATCGGCACCTCGATGATCTACGCGCAGCACGGCACCAAGCGTGCGCCGCACATCTTTTTCCGTGTCGAGAACGACGAGCGCTACTCGGTCACGCTCGATCGCTACATGGTCCATCAGACCCTGCGCATCGGCTACAACTACAACGGCCCGACCGAGATCGGCGGCTTGATCCTCCTGCCAGAATATCGCCGCAACACCGACGCGCTCGGTAAGGCCCTCTCGTACGTGCGGTTCTTGTTCATGCGCATGCATCGCGAGCTGTTCCGCGATCACGTGCTCTCGGAGCTGTTGCCGCCGCTCGGCGACGATGGCACGTCGAAGCTGTGGGAGGCGCTCGGTCGCCACTTCACCGGCCTCACATATCAAGAGGCCGATCGGCTGTCGAAGGACAACAAGGAATTCATCCACGCCCTGTTCCCGGATGATCCGATCCACACCGAGCTACTGCCCGAGGATGTTCGCGCGATCATCGGCCAGGTCGGCGAAGATACGCGCGGTGTCGAGAAGATGCTGCGCAGGATCGGCTTCGAGTACGCCGAACAGATCGATCCGTTCGATGGTGGCCCGCACTTCATCGCGACCACGAACGACATCAGCGTCGTGCGCGATGCGAAAGAATCGCTCGTGCGAGCCCACGAGGGTGAAGGCAAGCGCTGGGCGATCCTCGGGCACGAGCTCGCGGGAGCGAACCCGGGCTTCCGCGCGATCGGCACGCGCGTGACAGCGCTCGAGAGTGGCGTTGTCGGGCTCTCGGAAGATGCGCGTCGCCGCCTCGCGATCGAGGACGGCCAGAAGGTATGGCTCAGCTACGGTTGATCGCTCCAAGCCTCGTGATCACCCTCGTGATCGCGAGCTGTGGCCGGAGCGAGGCGGCGCCGCAAGCGCAACTGTCCGGACTCGCGTCGCCGAAAGGCTGGCAGCTCGACGGCGAGCTCGCGAAGACCGCCGCGAGTGCTGCCGCCGATCCCAAGGCCGGCATCACGGTCGTGGGAAGCGAAGCGTGGAGCGAACCTGCGCGCGGCTGCTACGCGGTGTGGCTCGACGTGCGCGGTGATGCCGCGCCGATCGATGTCGCCTCCGAGCAGTTGCTCGCGGCGCTCGCGAAGGAGCTCCCCGACGTGAAGTTGCGCGAGATCGCAAAGCCCGTCGCCGCGGACCGCGGCATGCTCGCCCTCGCGTTCGACTCGCGTGGCTTCCACGGCATGCTGCGCGTGGAGCTCGCCAGCACAGGCGAGGTTCACGCGCTCGCGTGTGCGTGGAATCGACGCGAGCCAAAAGCGTGCGAAGTGGGCTGCACCGCGCTTTTCGGGCTGTTCGGGGCGGCCACGTGAAGGCCCTTCTCTTGATCATGCTCGCGAGCGGAGTCGCCGCCGCCGACGTCGTTGCCCCACCTCCCGGTTGGACCGGCAGCGACTCCACGGATCTCGGCGCACGCGCGAACGAGGCCGGTCACTTCGGTGGCCAGGCCGGCAAGAAGGTGATCGCTGCCGCGGAGCTCAAGCCTGCAAGGGCCGATGCGGGAGTGTCGCTGTTCGTCACGCGCGTCGCGATGACCGTCGCGAACGATCCGGCCGCGGTCCGTGCCGAGGTCGATCAATTTCACGGCGCCTCGAACCGCGCGCAGCTCTCGGGCTCGACGATCGCCGAGCAAGGCTGGCAGGAGAAGGTCGATGACGTGGGCAAGCAGGTCGAAGCGACGCTCGCGTACAAAGACCCGGCGAATCACGTCGCGATCACGTCGCGGCTCCTGATCATCGCAACCGCCGAGCAACTGATCTCGGTGACCGGCGAGTGCATCGCGCGCGACGACGCAGATGCGCCCTCGCTGATCGCGTGCAAAGCGGCGCTCGCCACGCTCGATCCGGGCGCGGTCGCGCGCACCGCCATCACGCTCGCGCCCACCGGCACGCCACCGCCCACCCGCGAAGAGATTCGCAGTACGGGACCGTCGATGTCGGATGGATCGCACATCCCGATCCCACCGATGGTGATCCAACCCGAAGGCCAACCTGCCGTCGACCGCCGTCCCGTGTTCATCGGGGCAGGCATCGTGCTGCTCGCGGGCGCGTTCTGGTGGAACATGAAGCGTCGCGCCAAGCGCGAAGACGAAGAGGAAGAGGAATGACCGACGAAATAGCTGCGCCTGGATCGGTCTCTGCCTTGCCGGCGGCAGACCCTGTGCTGATCGTCGACGACGAAAAGAACATCCGGCGCACCTTGCGCATGGTGCTCGAGGGGGAAGGCCACGTGGTCCACGAGGCGGGCTCGATCCTCGAGGCCGATGCGGTGCTCGCGAAGGAAGCGGTCGACCTGATCCTGCTCGACGTCAAGCTCGGGGAGGACAACGGGCTCGACCTGTTGCGCTCGCTCAAGAGTCGCGGCGAGGACGGCATGGCGAGCAAGACCTCCGAGATTCCGGTCGTCATGATCTCGGGCCACGCCACGATCGAAGATGCGGTCTCGGCGACGCGCCTCGGCGCGTTCGACTTCATGGAAAAGCCACTCGATCGCAACCGCGTGATGGTCACCGTGCGTAACGCGCTTGAGCGCCGCCGGATGTGGCGCGAAGTTCACGAACTTCGCCGGGCCGTCGAGGCGCGCTGGGAGCTGCTCGGCAGTACGCCCATCATGCACGAGCTGCGTCGCCAGATCGCGAAGGTCGCGCCGACGCGCAGCCGCATCCTGATCACCGGCGAGAGCGGCACCGGCAAGGAGCTGATCGCGCGCGCGTTGCACCGCAACAGCAGCGTCTCGAACGGCGCGTTCGTCAAGGTGAACTGCGCGGCGATTCCTCCCGAGCTGATCGAGAGCGAGCTGTTCGGGCACGAGCGCGGTGCGTTCACCGGCGCGGTCGCGAAGAAGCGCGGCCTGTTCGAGGTCGCCGATGGCGGCACGATCTTCCTCGACGAGATCGGCGACATGGCGCTGCCCGCGCAAGCGAAGGTGCTGCGCGTGCTCCAGACCGGCGAGTTCACGCGGGTCGGTGGCGAGAAGAGCATGCGGACCGATTGCCGCGTGGTCGCGGCGACGAATCGCGATCTCGAAGAGATGGTCAAGCAAGGCACGTTCCGCGAGGACCTGTTCTTCCGCCTCAATGTCGTGCCGATCCGCTCGCCCGAGCTCAAGGAGCGTGCAGACGATATTCCACTGCTCTTCGAATCGTTCGTCAAGGAGTGCTGCGACGAGAACGGCCTCGGCTACAAGCCCGTCGACGAGCCGGTGCTCGCGCGGCTCAAGCTCTACGAGTGGCCGGGCAACGTGCGTGAGCTACGCAACGTGGTCGAGCGGCTCGTGATCATGTCCGACGAGGTGATCCAGGAGAAGGATCTGCCTCCGTACCTCGGCGGACCGCGCAGCGCCACGCAGCGCCGCGATAGCTCGGGCCCGATCACCGCGATCGATCTCGGTCGCTACGCCGGCAAGAGCCTGCGCGAGTTCCGCGAGGAGGTCGAATCGGAGTTCATCCGGATCCGTCTCGCCGAGTTCGATTGGAACATCTCGCGCACCGCGCAGGCGCTCGGGATCGAGCGTACGAACCTGCACAAGAAGCTGCGCGCGCTCGGCATTCATCGTGGTGAGGGCTCGCACAACGATCCCGAGTAGCGCGCTCGCGATCCTTTTGTGCTGCGCGATCGCCGGTGCGGGCGAGCTGAGTGATCGGCTCGCGACCGATGATCCACGCGCGCTCGCAGAGGCCATCGCCGAGATCGAACGCACGCCCTCGACGGCCCCGGAGCTCGCCGACCTCCTCTACACCGCGGGTCGCGCGTGCGAGGACAAGCTCGCCGATCCAGCGCGCGCTCTCGCGCTCTACGATCGCCTGCTCCGCGAGCAGCCGGACACCAAGGCCGCGCTCGGCGCCGAGCATCGCGCGGCGCACCTCCGCACGCTGACCGGCGAGGGCCACGCGGACCAGGCGCAGGCGTTCGCGCGGCTCGTGGTGGAGGCCGATCGGCTCTCGCCGGCAGACGTCGTCACGCGCGGCGAAGCCCTCGCGACCGCCGCGTGGCCCGGCGCGGCCGAGGCGACGCTGTGGCTCGCCGATTGGCTGCGCGGTCACGGCCGCTTTCGCGAGGCCGACGCGCACTTCGCGACGCTGCTCGCGACCTGGCCGCACGCACCCCAGGCGCGCCTCGCCGCGAGTGGTCAGGCCGGCGCCGCGATCGAAGCGCACGCGCTCGAACGTGCAGCGAGCTTGATCGCTGCGCTGCCCGCGAGCACCGACGAGGGACGCGCCGTCCAGGCGGATCTGCGGCGCGCCCTGGCGCGAGCGGTGTGGCGCGAGCACCTCGATCTCGTCGCACGTCTCGTACTCGTGCTCGTGCTCTGCCTCCTGTTCGGCTCGCTACTCGAAGCCGCCGCACGTGGGGGCTGGCGCCGGCCCTCGCTGCGTCCGCCATTCGAGATCTGGTTCCTCGGCCCGATATCGCTCGTGCTTGCCGTCGCGTCGTTCACCGCGAATCAGGCGATCGCACCGGCGGTGCTGCGGATCGCGATCGCCGGCGTCGTGCTCGCCTGGATCTCCGGGACCACGCTCGATCTCTTGCGAGTGCGTCGCCGCGCATTCCGGCTGCGGTCACTCGGTCACATCGCGCTGTGCGCGCTCGGTGTCGTCGCGATCGCCTATCTCGCGATCAGCTCGAGCGGCCTGTTCGATCTGCTCGCTGAGACGCTCAAGAACGGCCCGGAGTAGCCCGCCGGCTGCTAGAATTACGACATCCAGGCGCTTGGCAGAGATGTTCGCGATCTTCTGAGGCTCCTCGACGAGCATCGAGTGCGATTTCTCGTGGTGGGCGGATTCGCGGTCGCGGTGCACGGGATTCCCCGCTACACGAAGGACCTCGATATCTGGGTCGAGTGTTCCGAGGACAATGCCAAGAGGCTTCTCGCGGTGCTCGAGGCCTTCGGGTTTGGTTCGCTGGAGCTCTCGGTCGAGGACTTCACGACACCGGACCTGGTGATCCAGCTTGGCTACGAGCCCAATCGTATCGACTTTCTGACTGGCTTGACTGGCGTTATGTTCGATGATGCCTTCCCTAAAAGGATCAGTGCGACGATCGATGGCATCGATGTTCCAGTGATCGACCGGGCATCTCTGGCGATCAACAAGCGTGCGTTTGGTCGCCCCCAGGACCTCGTGGACGCGGAGGGGCTCGAGAAATGACGAAGCGAGAAATTGCGGTCGTGGTCAGACGTACCGCGCTAAGCGCTAGCGACGAATACGCAGAACGTGCCGCGTACTGGAAGACCCGCTCGATCGAGGAGCGACTCCTCGAGGTCGAGTCTCTTCGCCGCTTGTGGATCGAGATAACGGGAGATCCCGACGTACCGATCGTGCGTGCAGTCCACCGACGAAAGCTTGGCGAGCTCGCGATCCAGAAGCCGTGAGCCATGGAGCGCGTGCTGATCGTCGGACCGGGTGGGGCGGGCAAGTCGTGGCTCGCGGAGCGGATCATCGTGCTGCACGACCGCCAGGCGATCACGAAGTTCGCGCAGAGCCTGGCGTAATCTGCCTGCATCCAATCGCGGCTGGCCGGCGAAGTGTTGCTCGGAGGCAATGCTTTGAAGGGCCCGCGACCAGCACGTAGACGCCCCGGAGGCGTGACGTGATAGTTTCCTGCCACACCATGGTGATCGAGGAGCGCCTCTTGGCCGTCCCGTCGCTGCTAGCCCGCGTGGGCGCAGGCGATGTCAACGCCGTGCGCGAAATCGTCACCCGCTACGGCAATCTGGTGTGGTCGATCGCGCGCCGCTACGAGGCTGCCGATGCCGAGGATGCGGTGCAGGAAGTCTTTCTCGATCTGTGGAAGAGCGCGAGCCGCTTCGATCCGGCGGTCGCCTCCGAGGCAACGTTCATCGCCACCATCACGCGCCGCCGCTTGATCGATCGCCGCCGCAACGCGCGCCGCCGGCCGCAGAACCAAACGAACGAGCAGCCGCACGAGCTCACCCTCGAAGAAGTTGCCAGCGACGGTAGCTCGCCGGCGACCTCCGCCGAGGCGTCCGAGGCCGCCCGCGCGCTCGACCAGCTCCGGCCCGAACAGCGCCAAGTGTTGGTACTTTCGACGTGCCATGGCATGTCGCACAGCGAAATTTCCGCGCAAACAGGAATGCCGCTCGGGACGGTCAAGGCTCACGCGCGGCGCGGATTGAGCTCGATCCGCGCGGCCCTTCTGGGCGTACAAAAGGAAAAGTCGTGAAGGGACCAGCTGTCGAACCGATGGATCCTCGGATCGAGGAGCTCCTCGCCGAACGCGCCTTGCGTCCACTCGATGACAAGGAGCTCAGCGAGCTGCAGCGACTCGGCGCCGAGGACGACGATAGCTTCGATCACGCCGCCGCCGCACTCGCTGTCGCGGGCACCGTGATCGAGCCGATGCCTCCGGCGGTCGCCGCGCGGATCCTCGCCGCATCGCCAGCAGGCACGGGCGTGGTCAATTATCACCGCACGTTGCCCGGCGTCGTGATGCCACCTCCCGATCGACCGCGCGATACGATGGTGGACGTCGATCTCGAAGAGATCCGGCTCGCTTCGCAGCCCGGTGCCGATGCGCCGACCACGCAGCCATCGCTCGCGCAGAATCCGGCGACCGCGACCAAGGCGATGCCCGTCGTCGTTGCCGCGCCGCCCGAGACGCTGCCGCCGCCGAAGCTCGGTAGGCGCCCCGCGAAGCCCGCACCGATCATCGAACCGCTCGTTTATCCAACGATCGATCCAGTCGGCCCGACGCTGCCGCCGACGTCGGATTACCCTCAAGACTCGCAGCCGTACTCGATCGAATCGCCCCCGATCTCGGTGCCGTTGCCGGTGTCGCGTCAGACCCACGCGACCCACGCGACCCACGCGACCCACGAGACCCACGAGACCCACGAGACCCACGAGCGCGACGAGCTCGCGCAGCATCGCGTCGCGCAGCGGCGCCAGGCCGCCGAGACCGTCCCGCTCCCTCGGCCTCGTCAGCGCGTGATCCTGCCGTGGCTCCTGGCGGCTGCATGCCTCGCGGTCGCAGGCGGTGCCGTGTGGTGGTCGT
>Ga0209511_1000446_pt1 | contig 42505 bp, 32 predicted proteins | sample SSSSmetaG_FD_184141 | JGI IMG/M metagenome (GOLD analysis project Ga0209511, IMG submission 184141) | Glacier valley bacterial and archeal communities from Borup Fiord, Nunavut, Canada, to study Microbial Dark Matter (Phase II) - ​SSSS... | ecosystem: Environmental > Aquatic > Freshwater > Ice >... | reverse complement strand
TCGGCGCGCGCATAGCCGACTTCGTACAGCGCCTCGACACAATCCAGCCGCGTATTCAACTGCTGAATATTGAGCAGCGGTTGACTGATCCAGGTGCGCAATAAGCGGCTGCCCATCGGCGTTGCGCTGCGATCCAGCACGCCCAACAGTGAGCCGCGCGTTTTGCCGCCGCGAATCGTTTCGGTCAATTCCAGGTTGCGGCGCGTATTGGCGTCCAGCACCATGAAGGACGCCGTGGTATACGTGCGCAGTTCGGCCATTTGCGCCAACGCGCCGCGCTGCGTTTCCTGCAAATATTGGATGAGCGCGCCCGCCGCACTGACAGCTAACGCTTTATCGCCGCCCAACCCGAAGCCTTCCAACGATCCGACGCCGAACTGATCGAACAGAGCCTGCCGCGCCGTTGCCAGATCAAAATAGAAGTCGGCTACGGCGGTCAGGTGGATCGTTTGCGGCAGCGTCACGCCTTTTTCGACCCACGCACGCCCTAACAGCAGCTCACGTGGGGATAAGCGCGCCAGTTCTTCAAGCACCGCGATAGTGGCTTCAGTTTCGGGCGTACTCTCTAACTGCGTCACCGCAAATTCGCCCGTGGTGATGTCCGCGTAAGCCAGACCGACGCGCGCCCACGTCTGCTTTTTGCGATCAGCTTCAGGGCACAGCGCCAGCAGATAACTATTCTGGCGCGTATCGAGCATCCCCGGTTCGATCACGGTGCCGGGCGTGATTACGCGGGTGACCTGACGGGGCATCAGGCCGTTGATCGTTTCAGTGCCCATTTGCTCGGCAATCACGACGTGATAGCCCTTCTCGACTAACCGCGCGATGTAGGCCTCGGCGGCATGGTACGGCACGCCCGCCATTGGCACCCGATCTTCACGGTTGGGGCCGCGTCCGGTAAGCGTCAAATCAAGTTCGCGGGCAGCGATCTCAGCATCTTTATCGAACGTCTCGTAAAAATCGCCCAGCCGAAACAAAACGATCGCGTCCGGGTACTGCGCTTTAATATCGAGATACTGCTGGCGAGACGGCGTTACTTTTGGCATAGTTCTACTCGGAATTTTTCACGTGATTTTCTAGAATCGTTTTGATATGATCTTGAATTGAAATCGTTGTCGATTGAGCTTCTGATTGCAGGCGCTGATAGATCGCAACTTCATCATTCGATGTCCACACAATATCGGCTCTCCGTATTACGCGCAAGGCAATGTGTTCATAGGATAGCGGACTTGCCCAATAACAAACACGACAAATATCAGCATTTTTAGTGCTCATATTTGCGCAGTGCTCACATGACCATGCCTTAGCCCGGTTACATGAGGCACACACCAGCATATAATCTGCAATTTGTTGGTCGATTGGCTCACCACTGATTGCGTAGGGGACGCGGTGATCAATCTGAAAGTAACGTCCCTCAAGTTGAATGTTACAAATAGCACAATGTGCGTCATAGGTGGCTAGTAACGCTTGCTTGAAAAATTTGCTGAAATTTTTTCGGCCACGCGACTGATCGACAGGTACTTGTTCTAAATTTCCTAGACGATAAGCAGCGATAGTGCGCCCCTCACCATCCTTGACGCTGAATTTGTCGAGCGGAATACCCTGGTCGCGTACATCACGAATAGCACGTGGTGGGTGATTGTACCCATAATTTTTGAGGTCTTCCGTCGTAATCGTGCCATGAGCTAAAATATGTTGAATAACAATTCGTGCCCGTTTGCCCGTGATGTTATCGAGTCGAGCACGCCATTCGGGAGATAGCGAGTCGTTCATCATACACGGTACAACCGCAAATTAGCAGGAACACCGCTCAAGCGCTCCAGCAAAACAGGCGACATATACAACGATTCGCAGGTCTGATCAGTGCGGCCTAGCAAGGTGGCTTGTGCTGACCGTCCAGCGGGAATTTGAAAATGGGTCAACTTGAGAGATGCGGGCAGCGTGTTTCCAAACGATTTACTGCCACTGCGCCCATCGTAAGACACAATAAACGACATCGCTTTTGTGTTCAAGTTATCGAGAACCTCTACGAAACTGTCAAATGATACCCGGTTCAGGTAACGCGGATCGCGCTTGTGACATACGCCCTGATACGGCGGGTCTAAGTAAAGCACATCCTGCGAAAGCGCTGTTTGCACGATCGAACGGTAATCGCCAGCCGACAGTATCGCGCGATTACGCAGCAGCGCTGAAACATCTTGTAAGTTGCGCGCCATTGTATCCGGCTGCATTCCTTTTCGGCGGTTATCAGGGCTTTGATTGAACTCACCTTGTGCGTTATAACGGATTGCAGCTTTGACGCAGCGAGCTAACAAGTAAAGCAAATGATCAGGCCGACAAGCGCGGTTAAATTCATCGCGAATTTGAAAGTAAAACTGTTTTTCTTGACCTGCCTGGGCTGCCCATAAGGTACGGTACTGCTCTGCAATCAGATCAGGCGTTTCAATAATGGCACGCCACAAATCCATCAGTGGCGCGTTGATATCATTCAATACAAATCGTCTAGCGACTTTGTGAGCTGCCGCATGATCTGCTGACACAATCGAGAGTGCTGCTGAGCCACAAAAAGGTTCGATCAGCCGTTCCATATCAGCAGGCAAGCAGGCCGTAATAGCCCATGCCAACATGCGCTTGCTACCCTGATAGGGAAAAGGATGCGGAACGCTCATAGCAAATCCCAATCGAATGAATACTTATGTTCTGTGTGATTTTAACCCAGATAGTTTTCTAAAGCGAACGTTTGAACGGTAAAATCATCAACAGGCGATCTCATCACATAAGGGCGAAATTTCTATGGCGAAAGACGTTTTAATCGGCATTGATTTGGGCGGCACACGCTTACGAGCGGCGCGTTTCAGTACGGATTTTCAGATGCAGCAGCGCGTCGAGACGCCGACTTTGGCGGTGGAGGGGCTTGACTCGGTCGTTTCGCGGATCGTTGCGGAAGCGCGCGCGGTGTGGCCGACGGATGGTGAAACGGTCAGCGGGGTCGGCGTATCTGTGCCCGGCCCGACCAACCCGTATACAGGGATCGTCGTCGCGCCGCCGAATCTACCCGGCTGGCACAACGTTCCGCTGGCCGATTTGCTGCAAGAAGCGCTGCACACGCGCGTCTATCTGGGCAATGACGCCAACGTTGCCGCGCTCGCTGAAGCTGAACATGGCGCGGGGCAGGGCTACGATCACGTCATTTATCTGACGGTGAGCACGGGCATTGGCAGCGGGATCATTTCGGCGCGGCGTTTACTGCTCGGCAACGTCGGCTTGGCGGCGGAGTGCGGCCACCTCATCATGATCACCGAAGAAGGGCGCGTTTCCACGCTTGAGAAGGAAGCCGCCGGGCCCGCCATTGCTCGACAGGCACGCGCGGCACTCATGGCAGGTACGGCAAGCGCGATTTTGGATCACGCGGAAGGCAAAATTGAAGCGGTCACGGCAGCCGATGTGGGGATGGCGGCCAAGGCAGGCGATGCACTGGCGATCAAGCTGATCGAGCGCGCCGGACGCATGATGGGACTGGGCATTGTAAGCTTGCTGCACACGTTCAACCCGCAAATTATCGTGATCGGCGGCGGCGTGGCAGAAGGCACCGGCGATCTGCTGCTCGGGCCGATGCGCGCCGCCATTGAGCAATACGCGATCGATCGTTCGTACTGGGAGAGTTTGATCATCATGCCTGCCGCGCTTGGCGAAAACGTGAGTCTGATCGGCGCGGCGGAGTTGGTTCGGCACGAGCAAGAGCGCGCATAAAATCATGACCCCTAACCCCACCCCTTTCCCCGTATACAGGGCAAGGGAGTCGGAAAGCTGTTCTGACGAAAGAAATGTTAACGGAGCAATGGAACAACTTTCCGCCGTATGTTATAATTTATCAACTAACAAACGTTTGTTTTTACGATACCTGAAGCTGCTGAACCATACAAATATGAAGGGCTTTTATGATCCCGCCATCGCTTCCGCCTCAATGTGAAAACTTTTCGACCGCCTGCCGTTGGACGTACTGGAATGTTGAAGGTGCAGCGCCGTTACTCTATCTGCTCATGGCGATCGCCGTCATAATTTTCAGCGTGCGTTTGTGGCGGCGAGTGCAGACATGGCGCGCGGGTCAGGGCGAGCTGCCGTTTGATCATCTGCAAGCCCGCACGGGTCGCGTTGTGAAATGGGTACTCGGGCAGTACGGCGTGCTGCGCCAACGTGTGCCCGGCGCGATGCACCTTGCCATTTTCGCTGGCTTCGTGACGTTTTTCATCGGCACTTCGCTTGCCACGCTGGATTACGATGTGACTCTGCCTTTGTTCGGCATAAAGCTGCTCAGCGGCACTTTTTATTTATTCTACAAAGTGGTGCTCGACGCATTCAGCTTGATCTTCATGATCGGCCTGAGTATGGCCTTGTGGCGACGGTTGCGCGTGCGTCCCAACAAGCTGACTTATTCAACAGCTTTCACAGCGGTTCTGTTTCAACTGTGGTTGTTCGTGCTGACCGGCTTGCTGCTGGAAGGCTTGCGGATCGGCTACCTGAGTGCCACTTTTGGCGATAAATTCTGGTGGGGATCGTATTCATTCGTGGCGTATTGGATCGGGCGCGCGCTGACCCTTTCGACCGCGCCGGGTTATCTGGCCGCACTGCTGATAGGTCATCGCGTGTTGTGGTGGTTTCATGTGTTGCAGGTGTTCGTATTCATCGCCACGCTGCTTGAAACGCCGCTGCGCCACATCATTTACAGTCCGCTTAACATCTTTTTCAGTTCGTTCAAACCCGCCGGACAATTAGCCGCGCTTGATTTGGAAGACGACAAAATCGAACAATTCGGCGTTGGCGCGCTAATCGATTTTCGCCCGTTCCAACTGCTGAATGGCGACGCTTGCACCGAATGCGGGCGCTGTCAGGCAGCCTGTCCAGCCTACATCAGTGGGACGCCGCTCAACCCAAAGCAGGTGATTCTCGATATTCGCGACAGCATCACCGACTATCAGGGCTTTTTGCGGGCTACCTCGATCAGTTCAACCGACGGCGATCAGGCTAAACAGCGCGATGAGATGAAAGTCACGGGCACGCGCATCAGTGAGGATGCGTTGTGGGCGTGTACGACGTGCCGTGCGTGCGTTTATGAATGTCCGGTGCTGATCGATCACGTCGATAGCATCGTCGATATGCGCCGCGATCTGGTGCTGATGGAAGCGAGCGTACCGTCACAGCTTCAAAATACTTTCAACAACGCCGAACGGGCAGGCAATCCGTGGGGCAATCGCGGCAGTCGGCTGGATTGGACGAACGGGCTGGACTTTGAGATTCCGCTGCTGAGTGATGTCAAAACGTGCGAGGTGCTGTATTGGGTGGGCTGTGCGGGCGCTTTCGATCCGAACAGTCAAAAGACGGCACGCGCCACGGCAACGATCTTGCATAAAGCGGGCGTCAACTTCGCGATTTTAGGCGATGAAGAAACCTGCCATTGCGAATGGGCACGGCGCGCTGGAAACGAACCGCTCTATCAGGCGGGCGCACAGTCGAACATCGAAACGATGGCGCAGTATCAGTTCAAAGTCGTGATCACGCATTGCCCGCACTGCTTCAACACCTTCAAAAATGAGTTCCCGCAGTTCATGCCCAAAACGACCGACGGTAAACCAAGCTGGCAGGTAGCGCACCATACGCAGTACATCGCCAAGTTGATCGCGGAAGGCAAGATCAAGCCGGATTACAGCAAAGCGGGCGACTCGCCACAATCGCTTACCTATCACGACTCGTGCTATTTAGGGCGTTACAACGGCGAATACGATGCGCCGCGCGATATGCTGAAAGCGATCCCCGGCGTGACCGTAGTAGAAATGGCGCGCAGCCGCGAAAAGGGTTTGTGCTGTGGCGGCGGCGGTGCGCAAGTCTGGATGGAAACGCACGCCGAACATCCGGTCAATGAGATTCGGTTGGAAGAAGCGATCAGCACACTGGATGCGCAGAACGGTTCGCCCAACGTCGTAAAAACGATCGCAGCGGCGTGTCCGTTCTGTACGGTCATGCTTGGCTCGGCTGCGCAATCGAAAGGTCTGACCGAACAGGTGGCGATCCGCGATGTGGCCGAGATTGTGGCGGCAGCGCTGTAACCAATCAGCCGGGCAGCCGCCCTTTGAGCGCGAACAAATCGGCAATGGCGATCGACGCGCCTATCAGCGATCCGATCGCCGCCCGCCATTGGCCGCGCAGCACTAACAGGCTTGCCGCCCCGAATAATCCGGCGATTGCCAGCGATCCGGCTTTCTGAACGGCTTCATCGCCCAACGCCACTTCGCCCGATCGCTGCGCCGTCGTCCACTTGAGGATCGACGCGGCGTCAAAGTGCGGGATGGGCATCAGCGCCACGCCCAAGTTGAAGGCATTGCAGAACAGCCAGATTTCGGACAGCTCTTTCAGCAGCGGAACTCGCCGCAGCAGCGCATAAAATGGCATGGCGGTAGCAACCAGAAGGCTGGTCACGATCGGGCCACCGGCTGCGCGCCCAACGTGCTGGCGTGCCGTCACGTCTTCGTTGTGATAAACGTTGCTTTGCAAACCCCACGTCAATAGTACGCTGTCCATTGGTGCGCCGATCTGACGAGCGCTCTGAATATGGCCGAGCGTATGCAGCACATACGACAACTCGAAAGCGCCGAACCAGATCGCCGCAAGCACGAGCTGCGCCAGCCGTGACCAGTGCGGACGATACAGGCGCGCCACGACATACGACAATCCGATCGTGCCGAGCAAGCCGGGCAGCGTGTTTTCTTGGGCAAGGACGGGCGTACCATCCAGGTTGGTTACGAAAAAATCAGTCGGTGGTAACATAAAATACAATCCAATCGCGTCTCAAGTCCAATTCTATTTTACGCGACTTTGCATAATTTTTCACTCATCAGTTCAGGGTGCACCGCATCGCACGACCTGAACGCTCACCTGACAGCCGCCTGACGTGGATCGACGCTTACGCACAAGCGCGCTATAGTACGTTCTGTTCACTTCAATGGAATGTAGAGGTTCTTACGTTGATTCATCGGTTTTCCCGCTTCACGCTTTTTATTCTGCTTGTCATCGTCGCCAGTGCCTTGTTCAGCGGTACTCAAAACGTAATGGGCAGTGCCAACGATCCGGTTAATCAGAACAACCCGCCGCCCACCAATACGCCGCGCGCACTGCCACCTGCCACCAACACGCCGCGCCCGACGCAAGTGATCCCAACCGCAACGCCGACGGCAACCGCGACCGAACTGCCCTCACCAACACCCATCGGCATCGGTCCGGTAGATTATCCCGACAACATCAATTCGCTGACTGGCCTACCCTTCCCGAACGAGGAAGCGCGCAAACGGCGCAATCTGATCGTCAAAGTCTCCAACTACACGCCCGTAGTGCGCCCGCAAAGTGGCCTGAGCGCGGCTGATATCGTGTACGAATATGAAGTTGAAGGCGGCGTGACTCGTTTCGCCGCGATCTATCGCAGCCAGGGGTCGGATCATGTCGGCTCTGTGCGCAGCGGACGCTTGCTCGACTTTGAATTGGTCATGGCCTACAACGGTTTGCTGGCTTACAGCGGCTCCAACGACAATATCAAGACGATGATCCTGCAAGGCTCGTGCATCAAGCCGAAATCGGGTTCGCGCGTGCCATGCAGCGATGATCCGACGCTGACTCATGCGCAGAAGTGGAACTTTCAGGCGATGACGCCACAATTTGGTGATAACTGCCCGCCATTCTGCCGTTTCCCACGCCCCGGTCTGGCCTTTGAGCATACGCTGTTCGGCAACACTTTCCAGATGTGGGATTTGGCGAGCAAGCGTAACGTCAACGTCGGCACACAAACAAAAGGCATGGCCTTCACCGATACGCCCGATGCTGGTGGCAAGCCCGCGTTGGATGTGGCGATCAAGTGGTATCACGATCAGGACGCACGCTGGCAGTATCACCCGGACGATGGCAAATATTATCGCTGGAACAGCGGCTTACCGCATATGGACGCCGATACGAATACGCAGCTCAGCGCCGATAACGTGATCGTGTTGCAAGCCGAGCACATCAACCGCCCTGACATTTTCGAGTACGAGAACGGATCGCCCGCCGTTGAGGTTCAGTTGTGGAGCAGCGATAAAGCGTGGTTGTTCCGCGATGGTCAATGGTTTGAAGGCTTCTGGAAGCGCAGCCACGATAAGAGCGGCTTCTATCTGTTGAATAGCGATCAAAAGACGCCCATGCACTTGAAGCCGGGCAATACCTGGTTTGAAATCGTGCGACCGCAAATGTTCGGCGTCAAAGTGAGCGATCAATATACCGATGTTCACGCTACCGAAACGCCCGCCGCTGCCACCGCGACTGCCAATGCGCCGCATTTCCCGGCTCTCAGCCTGACGCAAACGGCAGCCGTCGCCGTGGTGACCAATGCGGTCAGCGCCGCCACTGCCGGTTACAATACGCCGACAGCCAACCCGTCACCTTGACCCCTAACCCCTACCCTTCCCCCGATTACAGGGGAAGGGAGTTAGCGATGGTGTGAAAGTCCCGCCCTGTAATCGGGGAGGGATTTAGGGAGGGGTCAACGATAGCGCTAATAACTACTCAGGTCAGCGACCGTCCGCTGTGCAGTTTGAGCAAATTGAGCAGTTCGTCCTCGACAACCTGGCGGCTTTTGCGCTGCGTTCCGAGCAAGATCAACGAATGCGGTACGTCAGTGCGATCGACAAAGGTAATGCTCAGATGAAATTCCCAGGGCCGCCGCTCAATTTTAGCCGATACCAGGCTGGTCAGCGGAATAATGAACGGCAAACGGCCTGGCGCTATCAAGCGTAGTTCAGCCTCAGTCACCGTTGCGCTGCCACTGTTAAAAGGTGGCAGCAGCCCACCCCACCAGTGATAGCGCTCAGCCCAGGTCACCGCTAACGATGCGGACGAGTCATCGTTATCAGGGCTTGTCGCCGTGCGTGGTGCGCTCCCACCCCCATTAGTCGCTGGCACCGGCACGACCTCCTGCAACGCGCGCAGCAGTTCCGCCAGCCCCTGATCATAGCCCTGCGTAAAATCGACGCGCTGCCGCCGCGACAGGCGAAAGGGCACGTCGGTAGGCTGAATCAACAGCGGGATGATACGCTTTTTCTTCTCAATGAAATAGCTCCACTCGTCAGCCACATTCTGTGAGGCTGCTGACGGCGGGCTGAGCATTACCACCATCGTATCGCAGACTTCCAAGCCGCGCTGGACTTCCAAGTCCCAGTTCGCGCCGTGCGGAATATCCTGAAGATCAAACCAGGTATGGTAATGATTTTTGACCAGATCATCAACCAGCCGCTGCGCAAACGCTTTATCGACGCGCGAGTACGAGACGAAAATCTGCATGATAGGAGTCCTTTGGGCAGCCTGTCGGATACGTCAATTGTAAACCGATTTTGTGTTCAGGGCACGTACAAAGTCATTGACTCCTAACCCCTGCCCTTTCCCCGATTACAGGGCAAGGGAGTCACAGATAGTACTCGCAAGTTTCGCCCTCCTGTGTGCCTATGAGTGGGAGTTAATGGGTTTTGTTGACTTTACCCGTCCCTATTTGACGCCACCCACCCAAATCTTCTATACTGCGCGGAAGATTTTATATCACTATAAATGGGATACGCGCCATGCGTTTATTGATCAAAGCGTGCAGCCTGATTTTGGATTTGAACGAGCCGCGCGGTGTTCGCAGTGATGAATCGATTCTGATTGAAGGCAATCGCATTATTGCCGTAGGAACGATTCCGGCAGATACGCCGGTTGACTTTGTGATCGACGGTCAGCAGCGCTTTGCTATTCCGGGCTTGATCAATGCACATACCCATTCGCCGGAAAATTACGTGCGCGCCACTGCCGAAGGGCTGCCGCTCGAACCGTGGCTGGCGCTGTTGTATGGTATTTCCGAGCCATATTCGCCGCGCGATCATTATTTATGCTGCTTACTCGGCGCGATCGAAATGCTGCTGAGCGGGGTCACGAGCGTGCTCGATCACTTCTGGATGGTGCCCGCGCCCACGCTGGACGCGCTGGATGCCGGAATGCACGCCTACCGCGATGTTGGGATGCGCGCGGGTATTGCGCCGCTGTTCCGCGATGCTATGTATGATGTCGAGGCGGGCGAAGCGCTTGGCTTTCATTTGCAGGAAACTTTCTACGGACGACTGAACGACGCGCTGCCTAAAGTGCCGGAGATGATCGCGCTGCAAGATGAGTTTTTCCGGCGCTGGCATGGTGCGGAAGGCGGGCGCCTGAGCTGTTATACCGGGCCGTCCGGTACGCAGTGGGCGAGCGACGATCTGCTGATCGAGTCGATGGCACAGGCGCGGCGGCATGGCGGCGGTCTGCATATGCACCTGTCGGAAACGCGTTTGCAGGATTGGGCACAGCGGCAGCGGTTCGGCAAAACACCCGTAGCATGGTTGGCCGAACATGACTTACTCGGCCCTGATGTATCGTTGGCGCATTCCGTGTGGATCACCGATCGGGATGTGCAAACCATCGCAGAACACGGTGCGTGCGTGGTTCACAACCCGGCGGCGAACCTCAAACTGGGCAGCGGCCTTGCCCCGATCCGCAAGCTGATCGACGCGGGCGCAACGGTTGCGATTGGCGCGGACGGTTCGGCCAGCAGCGATAATCAGGTGCTGTTCGAGGCGATGCGGTTGGCAGCACTCATCCACAATCCGCGCGAAGACGATTCGACGCGCTGGATCACGGCGCGCGATGTTGTCCGCATGGCGACTGATGGCGGCGCGTGCGTGCTGCTGCATCCCAATGATCTGGGCAAAATCGCGGTGGGTCACCTGGCCGATATTACGCTGCTGGATTTGAACGCGCCGAACCTGACGCCACTTAACGATCCGCTCAAACATCTAGCCTACTGCGAAACGGGCGCATCCGTCCATACCGTGATCGTGGATGGGGCGATTGTGGTGGATGCACGTCAGCTCACGACGATCAACGTGCCCGATATTCTGGCAGAGATCAGCGATCGCGCCGCACACCGTTTGCATCACAAGCCGGTTACGCCGGAAGTGCTGGAAGCAGTTGCGCGCTTCAGTGCTTTTCAGCAGCACATTATGAAAACGACTACTTTTGAGAACCTTGTATAGCCTTTGTCCGACTCCCTTCCCCTGTAATCGGGGAAGGCGCATTCCGCACGGATGGGAAAAAGGCGAAAATGAGGGTCGCTACAACTTGACGAAATACGCCTCACACGCGCGATCGATCATCTCTTTGTTGAGCTGCGGCGGACGGTTCAAATAGCGCGCAATGTCGATCATCTGGTCGAGAATGTCGCGCGGATGCACTGAACGGAACTTGCGCTCCTGCCGAACGTACCATTCCTGCACCAGATAGGCAAACCCGCGATCGTCGTAAGGCACGCGCTTCGATTCACAGGCGCGCCGGAAAATCTCCTGGAATTCCTCTGGTGACGGATCGCCCACTTCAATCTTGTGGCGAATACGGCGCAAAAACGCTTCATCCACCAAATCCGCCGGATCAAGGTTGGTACTGAACACGATCAATACGTTGAACGGCACTTCGATCTTGCGGCCTGTTGCCAGCGCCAGAAAGTCCGAGCCTTTTTCGAGCGGCACGATCCAGCGGTTGAGCAGATCGCGCGGGCGTACCTGCTGACGGCCAAAATCGTCGATCAGGAACATGCCGCCGCTGGCTTTCAGCTGAAATGGCGCTTCATAATATTTGTTCACGCTGTCGTAGATCAGGTCAAGCCCCTCCAACACCAGTTCGCCACCGACCATGATCACCGGGCGGCGAATGCGTACCCAACGCGGATCGCGCCGAACGCCGGTTTGCAGCGCGCGTCCGCCGGGGCCGTCGGTTTCGGCAGCTTCGACCGCTTCATGATTCACGCTGTCGAACACGCGCACGACCTGCCCGTCTACATCGAACGCATACGGAATCCAGATGTCCGAGCCGAGCACCACGCGCCCGACCGCCTCGGAGATAGTCGTCTTGCCATTACCGGGCGGCCCGTACAGAAAAATCGACTTGCCGGAGTTGACCGCCGGACCGATCTTGCCATACATCTTTTCGGAGATGACCAGATGGCCGAGCGCCTTTTTCATCACTTCGGGCGTGGCCGTGATGCGTCCGCGATTTTGCGCTTTCATGGCCGCAATATATTGATCCAGCGTGACAGGTGCTGGCCCCGCGTACTGGCTGCGTTCGAGCACTTCGCGCGCTTTTTCAGTGCCTTTGCTGGTGATTAAATATTTGAAAGCCGCATCGCCAATGCCGCCCTGCCCCTTAATTTCAATGAACTTTTCGCGCTTCAAAAATTCGATCGCGCCATCGACCACGCCCGAATACGGCAGCGCGATGAGTTCGCATACACGCGTAGCCGTCATTTCACCGCCAAAGTACAGCACCTTCAGTGCCAGATCAGCAATCGCGATCAGGTTGAGTCCGGTGTCCTCGATGGTGCGCAGGGGTGGCGGTGACCAGGGCACTGCCGATAAACGCTGCTGTGCGGCGAGCGGTGAAGTGCCGCTCAGCGCGGGAAGCCGATCCGTCATGAGATAATTCCTTCTGTAGAGAGCACTGCCATTATATGATTAATGATGAGCAGTTAACGATGATTTATCAATTATAAGCCGCTGCTGAAAAAGTGAAAGGTGGTTTGCTATCGAGTCAGAACAAACAGGTTCGCCAGCGTGATTTTACATCAGTGATACAATAGGATTCTCTATAGCAATTCCAGGTGGGTAACAACGATGGCTGTCAAAATACTGATTATCGAAGACGACAAAGAGATGAGCCGCCTGCTTCAGCTCGATCTGGATCGGCATGGCTACGATTCATCTATGGCCTCCGACGGCGTGGCTGGCTTGCGCATGTTTCACGAACAACGCCCTAATTTGGTTGTGCTGGATATAGGGCTGCCGCTGATGGACGGCCTCACGGTGTGCCAGCGCATCCGCGAATTGTCAAGCGTGCCGATCCTGATCATGACGGCACATGCGATCGGCGAAGAAGAAATCGCCAAAGGGCTGAACATGGGTGCTGACGAGTACATGATCAAACCGATCCGCAATATTGAGTTTCACGCGCGGGTCAAAGCGTTATTGAGGCGTTCGCAGGCTAGCAACGATGAAGACGGTGCGCTGCCGATCACCTATGCCGACGATTATTTGACCGTAGATATTGATGCGCGCCGCGTATGGGTTGCTGGCTCGGAAATCCGCCTGACGCCGACCGAGTTCAAATTGTTAGCGACGTTTGTGCGCAATCGCGGCCAGGTGCTCACCTTTCAGCAGTTGCTGGAGCAGGTGTGGGGCTATGAATATACGACGGAGCACCACTATCCGCGCATTTACGTTTCGCATCTGCGCCGCAAGATTGAGCCGGAAGCCGAGACGCCCACCTATATTCAGAACGAATACGGCGTAGGCTATCGCTTCACGGGCAAAAACCAATAGTCCACCACGTTGAATTTCGAGGGTTGCGGATGTGGCAGGCCACGTCCTGAATATCTACTGTGGCCGACTACCAGTACGCTCACGGCGCTTTCGTAGCTGTCACCAAATCTTTGCCGACGATCACCTCAATATCCACGCCTTTCGGTCCATTGGTGGCGTGCGTGATCACGCTGCCATTCAAGCCTAAAGCGGTTGCGACTGCGCGCGCCACATCGATCTTGTCGGTGTACACGTGGATCACGGTTTGTGTATAAGCGCCGGGCGAATCGGCATTTTTGGGATCAAGCACGGTGAAGCCTTTGACGCGCAGCTTATCAGCGATTTGCTTACCGAGTCCGTTGATGCCCGCGCCGTTCGATACCTGAATAGCCGCCGAACTGCTGTCGGTGCTGGCTGTTGCCACGCTGACAGCGGCGCTTCCCGTATTGGTGATCGGGGTGGCAGCGGTGCTCGCTGAATTAGCGGGTGGCTGCCCCTGATCGGTGATCGCCTGGCCGGGCGGCGCGTCGAACATCTGGCTGATCAGCGTGTGAATATGCTCATAAATAGGCGTCATCACTTGTTCGCCGCTTGCCGTGGTGCTCGGCAGCAGATAGCCGCCCTTATCGGTCAGCACAACTGAACTGATACTGTTTTTGGAGATACCCTGCGCCATCTGCGCCAATTGCAACATCTGATCGAACGTCATATCAGTTTTGACGCTCGTTTTAATGGTGTCCCACAGCGTGCCCGCTTTGACGATCAAGGCTGACATACCACCCAAACTCAGCACCTTGTCGCGTACTGCTCGGATCACTTCCTGCTGACGTGCTGCGCGTCCGAAGTCGTCGCCTGCATTGTGGCGTACTCGTGAATATTCAAGCAGCTTAGTAGCGTCCAGGTCCTGACAACCTGCCGGAAAATCAACCGTGATAATGCCATAACTGCCGTCTGGATAGTTGCTGTCGTGGATCGCCGTGGACGGGCACACATTCACCGGCCCGACTGAATCAACGATAGCATTGAACACATCGAAGTTGATCAGAAAATAGTGCTGGATCGGAATGCCGAGCAGCGCCTCGACGGTACGCACCGATAAACGCGGCGCACCACCCGGATAATCGGCCATTTCGCCAAGTGCTTCGGCATTGTTGATGCGATCCGCGCCGTGGCCGGGAATCTGGGTATAAATATCGCGCGGCACCGATAAGATCACGCCCGTTTTGCGGATCGGATCGATCGACAGCACGATCATCGTATCGGTGCGAAAGGGACCTTTTTCGCCTTTGCGCTGATCAATGCCGAGCAGCAAAATCGTCACGCGACTCGGATCGCTCAAGGCGGGAATACTGGCTGCTGCGGGCACAGCGCTTTGCGTGGCCGCGCTGGTGGTGGCGGCAATCGCGGGTGCTGCATTGGTCGCAAGCAAGGTCGCAGTCGGGTTGACAGGCACTGGTGCGTCCGTTGGCGCGACCAATGCAATCGCGGTTGGCGGCGCTCCAACATCGCTCAGGCTGCCAAGGGTAGGCAGTGCGATCGGCGCGGTAGCGACAAATTGGCGCACATTTGAATAAGCGAATAAGCCAGTCGCCGCCGTAAAAACAACTGCGAACCCTGCAAAGATCAGCAAGAACCAGGACGGAATCCGCATAAACTATTCTCCAGTTACAGCATTGCTCGATATAGCTTTACAACTCGTAGGTTGTGAATTATAGCGTGTTCAGCGCGGCTTACCTGACGGCTGGCTGACAATAAACCGCTCATTACGCCAATACTCAGCATCTTCTCAGCAAGCGCCTTTAGCAAGCCATGGCTAATCCGTGGTACGCTCTGCACAAGTTGTGAGGTGCTTTTTGACGATCGATACCACGCCGACGCCGCGTTTTTCAACTTTGGACGATACGGGCGATCTCAGTGTTGCCATGCGCGAACGACTGCTCCTGATCATTGCAGGCGCTTTTGTGCTGGTAATCTACAGTGCTTTGATCCTCACGCGCGGCGCAAGCATTTTGAATTTATGGCCGCTGCTGGTGTGGGCAGGCTGCGTCATTGCCGGACACCTCACCTTAGAACGGCGGCTGCCACGGCGCGACCCGCTGCTGTTTCCGCTGGCGATGCTGCTCTCCGGTTGGGGAATCGCGTTGATCGATCGGTTAGCGCCGCCGTTCATGATTCGCCAGGCTGTCTGGTTGATCGTTTCAACGTCAGTGTTGATCGGGCTGCTGCTGATGCCGCATCATCTGCGCTGGCTCAGCCGTTACCGCTACCTGTGGTTGATCGGCGGGCTGGCCTTGTTAGCGGCAACCATCTTATTCGGGCGCAACCCGGCAGGCAGCGGCCCGCATTTGTGGCTCGGCCTTGGTGAAATCTATTTTCAGCCGTCGGAACTGCTCAAAATGGCGCTGATTGCATTTCTGGCAAGTTATCTGGCCGACAACCGCGATTTGCTGGAAACGCAGGAATTGCGCGTTGGCAGGCTGCGTTTACCGTCGCTGCGCTATCTGGCACCATTGATCGGCATGTGGACAATCTGCGCATTGATCCTGGTATGGCAGCGCGATCTGGGCATGGCGACGCTGTACTTCATGATCTTTTTAGCGATGCTGTACGTTGCCACCGGGCGCTCTTATTACGTATACGGGGGGCTGGCGCTTCTGTTGATCGCGAGCGTGGTGAGCTACGGCTTATTCGATGTGGTGCGGCAGCGCGTCGATATTTGGCTCAACCCATGGGCAGACCCCGATAACAGCGCCTTTCAGATCGTGCAAAGTCTGATGGCGTTTGCATCAGGCGGCGTGTTCGGGCAGGGCATCGGGCAGGGGTCACCGACGTACATTCCAGTGGTTCACTCCGATTTTGTGTTCGCGGCCATTGGTGAGGAGTGGGGCGTATTGGGCGCGCTCACCGTGATCGGCTGCTTTGCCATTTTGATCGTGCGCGCTTTGCGATTAGCGGTATCACAGCCGCGCGCCTTCCGAGCTTTATTGGCAGCAGGGATCGGCATTACGTTCGCCACCCAAACGCTGCTGATCATGGGAGGCACGATCAAAGTGATCCCGCTCACCGGCATTACGTTACCCTTTTTGAGTTATGGCGGGAGTTCGCTGTTGGTGAATTTTATTATGCTCGGCTTTCTGCTTATTTTGAGCGACTCACAGTGATGACGCGCAGCCTGAATCGGCTGACGGCGGCCTTGTTGGTGGCTTTTTTGATCATGGCAGCCAGCGTCGTCTATTGGAGCGTATTCGCGTCCGGCGATCTGTTACGGCGATCGCAAAATCCGCGCAACATCGAATTTGAGCAAACCTTAAGACGCGGCGCCATTTATGATCGAACCGGACAGGTGTTAGCGCAAACGATCGACGCCGGACAATCCGGCTCTGGCAAAGTGCTCGCCCGTCGTGATTATCCGCAGCCGGACGCGCTGAGTGCGATCGGTTATTATAGTCTGGCACAGGGTGGAATTCTGGTGCACGGCGGCATTGAGGAAGCGTTCGACAGCACCTTGCGCGGTGACGATCAGCTTGACGCCGGACAGCGCGCTCTCAATGATTTGCTGCATCATCCACAAATAGGCAGCGACGTTCGTTTGACGCTGGATTTACCATTGCAAAGCGCCATTGTTGCCGCCTTGAAGTTGTATAACGGCGCGGTGATCGTGGTGGATGTGCCGTCCGGCGCGGTACGGGCGATGTTCAGTGTGCCATCTTTCAACCCGGCTACGCTCGATCAAACGTTTGCGCAGCTGCTCAAAGACCCTTCCGCGCCATTGGTCAACCGCGTGATTCAAGGCACTTATCAGCCGGGAAGTGCATTGGAAACTGTGGTGCTGAGTGCGTTACTGACCGATAAAGTGCCGCTGGATAGTGCCGTCGTGGCAACTGATACGCCGCTGCAATTCGATGATCTGATGCTGCCCTGTAATTTGAATGGCGCATCGCCAACACTTCAAAATGCGTATGCGATGGATTGCCCGCAGCCATTCGCGCTGGCGGCTTTTGAGCACCGCGCCAACGTTCAGCAAGCCATCGAAGCATTCGGGCTGCTGCGTCCGCCCGCGCTGGCACACTTCAAGACGCAAACAGGCGTCCCACCATCACCACTTTACGCGCTGGCCGATGATAAAGTATTACTTGGCAGACAGGGCGCTGGTCAGGGGTCATTGACGGTCACGCCGCTCCAAATGGCGATCGTGGCCGCTACTGTTGCCAACCACGGCAACGCAGTATCGCTGCATATGGCTGATGCGACGCGCCCACCCGGATCGACAAGCTGGCAGCCGCTCAACGTAGCTGCCGATCAGCCTGCCGTCACGTCGCAAAGTGTAGCGACCTTGCTGCGAACCGCCATGCGCGCTGCCGTCACGAATGGGACTGCGCACGCCGCCGACCGGGATGGGCTAACGATTTATGGGCACGCCAGCTTTGCCTTGAGCGGGCCGAAGAATAATGCGATCTCATGGTTCATCGGCTTTGTTGATCTGCCGAACGGAAACAGCATCGCGACAGCCGTGGTACTTGAAAATACGCGCGATCCGCCAGCAGCGGCGCTGATCGGCGGCGCCGCGTTACAGGCGTCGGTGGGGATCAAGTGAGCTTGATTGTCAGGTTTTCTAATTGCTTAGCCCTTAATTGCCGGAGTCGTCGGCCACCGTGCGGATTTGAATGCCGCCGCGATTGCGCTGCTTGCGCGCCACGTTGATCGCGATCTCGGCACGGCGCAAATCTTGTGCAATGCTGTATTCTTTTTCGTGCGGCGGCCCGCTGCGCATCAAATCCTGAGCACGGGTGCGCGCTTCTTCCGCCTTGAGAATATCCACGGTCGCGGTTGACTCGGCGGTATCGGCCAGCACGGTCACGCGACCAGGGCGTACTTCGACGATCCCGCCATAGATCACGAAACTCTCCTGCGCGTTGCCTTTTTTGACGAGCAGTTCGCCAAAGCCCATCGTGGTCAACACCGGCGCATGATGTGGCAAAACACCCATGACGCCTTCAGTGGCGGGGACGATCACCATATCTGCTTCACGTTCCTCGAACAATTTGCCTTCTTGCGTCACGATTTCAACATGAATTGGCATTACGTTATATTTCCTTCATAGAGCGGCTTGCACAAACGCCGCGAAACGTCACAACTGATTGTGCAAAGTATAGCGAATTGGCGGCATTCTGTCGATTGCGTGGGCAGTGTGCGGCATGATCGCCTAAAATCTGTCGATAAGCAATCAAGTGAGGTCACAATGGCTGAGCAAATCGTTCACAAAGAGTCTGTGTGGGATTACCCACGCCCGCCGCGCCTTGAGCACAGTGCTAAACAGGTGCAAGTCGTTTTCAATGGAGTCGTGGTAGCTGAGTCGCAGCGCACGATTCGCATTCTGGAGACGAGCCACCCACCCGCTTTTTACATCCCGCCGGACGATGTGAAGCTAGCCGACTATTTCAAGCTGACCATGCGCCACACCTTCTGTGAATTCAAAGGCATGGCGTCGTATTACACGCTTACCGTGGGCGATCGCACCGCCGAAAACGCTGCCTGGTTTTATCCTGATCCGACCGTAGGCTACGAAGGGCTGAAGGATTATGTTTCGTTCTACCCCGGTCGGATGGATGCGTGCTACGTCAACGGTGAAAAGGTCACGCCGCAAGCAGGGAATTTCTATGGCGGTTGGATCACTGCCGAAATTATCGGCCCGTTCAAAGGCGGCTAAGCGTACTGCTCGCTTGCCGTAGGCAGCACGACGCCCTGCACATAACCGCGCGCCACCAACAGTTCCGCATTGAGGATCGCGCCGCCTGCTGCTCCGCGAATGGTGTTATGCGCAAGCGCCACGAACTTCACATCTAACAATGGACACTCACGCAGCCGCCCGATCGTGGTTGCCATGCCATGTACGGCGTCACGATCGCGGCGCGGCTGTGGGCGATCCGGCAAATCGGTATAGATCAGGATCGGATCGGCGGCGCTTGGCAGTTCGCGTACACTCTCATGTCCGCGATAGCTTGTCCAGGCATCCCGGATGGCGTCAAGCGACTGCTTCTGATCCAGGGCAACCGATAAGCACACAATATGCCCATCCAGCACCGGGACGCGATTGCACGCCGCGCTGATCGCAGTGGTCAGCCAATCGATCCGTTCGCCGGTGAACGCGCCGAGCATCTTAAGCGGCTCAGTTTCGACTTTTTCTTCTTCGCCGCCGATGTACGGCACCACGTTATCGAATATATCCATCGACGCGACGCCCGGATAGCCCGCCCCACTGACCGCTTGCAAGCTCACCACGTTCAACTGGCGAATCCCAAATTGTACGAGCGGCGCTAAGGCCATGACGACTGGCGTGCTGGTGCAATTCGGCGTGGTGACCAGTGCGCCCGTTGTCCAGCCACGATTGCGCCGCTGTACGTCGATCAGCCCGGCGTGATCAGCGTTCACTTCGGGGATCAGCAGCGGCACATCGACGGCCATGCGATGCGAGCTGGTATTCGAGCAGACAACGTGTCCACGCGCTGCTAGTTCCGGCTCAAGCGTTTTCGCAACGTCGGTAGGCAGTGCTGACAGCACAATCGGTGAATTCAGCGGCGCGTCCAACGGTAAGACGATCAAGTTGGCAACGTCGGCGGGGGGGTTGCCAGTGAGTACCCAACGGGCGGCTTCCGCATAGGGTTTGCCCGCGCTGCGATCGGACGCCACGACTTCCGCCACGCGAAACCACGGGTGGCCGTCCAACAGTTGGATGAAGCGCTGGCCGACTGCGCCCGTCGCCCCTAAAATAGCGACATCGATACGTGTTTTTGGTTGCATAATGTCCTTTTGATTCGGTGAAGATAAGTCTAACAGGACTTTGCAGCGGCGCTATTGGCTTAATGCACACCCTGGCCGATCAACGCCTAATAGTCAGCCACGTTGAATTTCGAGGGTTGCCGAGGGTTGCGGACACAGCAGGCCGTGTCCCTACAGGCAATCCGCCGTCCTGCTAAAACGTGACTACGATCACCGAAATATCGTCGGGATCCATGCGCCGATTAGAGCGATCCTGCGAACGCGCCCAGGCCGCCTCACCAAGCGCCTTAGCTGGATCATCCGACGTTTGCAACCCGGCCAGAATTTCTGCGTCGGTCAGATTTTTGTACAGCCCATCCGAGCACAGGCACAGCTTATCGCCCGCGCTGACTTCGATCCGCGATTTTTCAGCGATCGGATCAATTTTGCTGGTGCCCAGTGCGTTGATCACCACGTTGGAGGCCGGGATGTTCAGCGCCGGGTTGCCCACCAGAAACCAGCGCCAGGCCATGTACATGTCGTACTTTTGACCGCCTAGCATAATCGTGCCTTCGGCAAGCGGCTCGTTGACGCCATCGTAGCTGTTCAAGATCGCGCTGATGCGGGCGGCGTCGGCTTCACTGAGGCCATGCTGACGCACCAGATATTCGATATTGTCCTCATCCTGGCACAACTGGATCAGTTCGCCATCGGTCAACAGATAGCCGCGCGAGTCGCCTATTTGAGTTACCAGCAAGCGCCCGCCGTTTTCGCAAACCACCACCGCCGTCAGCACTGCGCCAATCCGATTGCGCAGCGGCACGCCGTCGCCACCGTTCAGATCGTTGTAAACGTGCTGATGGGCGCGCGTGAGTCCGGCAATCACGCGCTGTTCAGTTTCGTCACCGGGTGCGGCGCTGGCACTCGCCGGAAAATGCTCCAGGTCTTCGATCAACACATTGCGGATCGCTTGCGCCGCTTCACGTCCGGTCAACAGTTCGCCGCTTGCCAGTTGGTGTTGATGGCCGCCCATACCGTCGATCACAGCGAATACGGGCGCTTTGCCGTTGCCCGGCGAGACGAGGATCGCGTCTTCGCAGCGGTCAGGATGCTCGCTGGAGGCTTGCTGAAATTGATACACGGTCATTTGTTATTTGCGATCCTTTTACTTGCGATCTTTTTTGAGCAGCGACAGAATAATTCTCCCGTATGAGTCAACGTGATGTTCGGGCGTCGTGCGGCGCATCGTATCGAAATCCAGATCGGACAGATCGGGCGCAGGTTCGCTATCCGCAGAATGATCAATCGGAGCACTCATCGGAACGTTAGTCGGTGCAGCCTGTGCAGCGGATAGGGCAGGCGGCGCGGCTGGCAGATCAATATGCGGCGGATCGGGCAAACGCGGCGGCAAATCATACTGCGTGGGCAGCATCAGCGCGGGCGATGGTGCTTGCATGATCGGCGGTTCAGTCAGCACGTCATGCGTCGCAAGTGGAGCTTTATTGGTGTTCGCATTCACAAAATCCGTGCGGAATTTGTGACCGCACTGTGTGCATACTTTCGCTTCCAGTCGGTTGACCGTGCCACATTCGGGACACCATTTCTGCCCTTTGGAGAGCATGGCATGAAAGACGTGTCCGCACTGGCTGCACACTTTAGCGCTCAGTCGATTTTCATGGCCGCACGTCGGGCACTTTTTGAGCGGCACGCCGAATGGCTGCGCAAGTGCAGCCGCCGGAAACGCATAGCCGCAGTTCGTGCAAATCTTAGCCGCGAGACGATTTTCGTGTCCACAGTGCGGACACTGTTTATGAGCAGCATTGAGCGCGTCGGACATGTGAGTCGCTTTCTGATCCTGATCCGGTAAGGCGTTTTGTGAAAGGGATGAGCGTTCGCCAAGGTCTCTCCTCGTTGTAAGGAGAGACTCAGAGAAAAGTTTCGACCTTAATCTTCTTCAGTCAGGCTGACCGTGGAAGTGCCGAGCGCCGCCGTTTTACGGGCAACTTCGTTGTTCTCGGACGCTTCAAGCACTTGCGTCATTTCTTTGTTGCCGGTCGCCTGTGCGATTTCCAGCGCTTCCGTGCGATGACGTTCTGCGCCGCGCTTATCGCCGGAGTCGATCGCCTCGGTCATGGCGCGGGTAGAGGCGGCAAGCTGTCCCTGTCCGAGATAACCCGCCACGACTGGATTCACCTGATTGATCAGGCTCGTATCGGTCGTTTGCTGTAAGATCACCCAGGTGCTTTGGTCGCCTTTTTCTTCGATGCGCTGACCGTTCGACACATACACCACTGACGGTTTGCAGGCCACCACGCGCGCGCCGACGCTTGCCAGCTCGATATGCACCACGAAATCGCGGTGATCTTTGGCGGACATGGGCGGCACTGGCACGATCCACGTATGGCCGTCGCCCGTGGCTGCCGCTTCGCCCTTGACCCACTGCGGATAGGCTTGCGACAGCGACAGGATTTTCGCGCCCGCTGGCGTCCACAATTGGAGCGCCACATCGGTTGCCACGGTCTTTGCCATGCGCGCCACCAACGCCGTAAATTCCTGGCGCAAGTCGGCGGGATTCGGTACGGCTTTGGGCTGCCAACCCTGCGTAATCTCGGCCATTTTGGTCAACTGTTTAGGATCCCAGTCGTTGCCATAACCATACGCGCACAGGTGCATTTGCAGGTTGGCGGCTTCTTTGACGGCTGCTGCCAACTGCGCTTCCGGTTCGGTGTTTTGGCCGTCGGTCAGGAAGATACCATAGCGGGCGATGTTACCGCGCGCCAACGCTTGCGCCGACAGCGCTTGCCGGATGCCGGTGGACATTGATGTGCCGCCGAAGATCGAAAAGCGCTTGATCGACTTGCGGAAGGTCTGCACGAGTCCATCGCGCGCGGTCGTCGGAGCGATGCGCGTCAGGGGCAGCACCTCATGCGCGTTGTTATCGAACACCACCACGTTGACTGCCAGATTATCCGGCATGTTCATCAACAGGTCTTCAACGGTTTCGATCATCGAATTGAATTTGGTGCCTTGCATCGAACCGGACACATCGCAGATCAACGAGATCACCGTATCTTGTGCGATTTGTTCGGGCGCTTCGCTGGCCGTGATCGACACCGCGCCCCAAAACGAGTTCGTCGTGGGGCTGATATTCGGGTTGTAGTAACTCTTGAAGGCAAATGCATTTGCCATGATTATTGTTCCTTCTTATCTGGCAAACATGGAGTTTGCCATTTGGTAGGGCTTACACCAGCGACCAGGCGCGCTCCGCCATGATCCGCTGATTGATAATGTCGTTCCGTTTAGCGGCGGGATCACGCGCCAGATAATCGCGCCAGGCTTTTTCATTGATCGCTGCCAACTGCGGGATCGTTTTGATCTGCTGGCTGTTCGGCCAAGCAATCGCAGGCAGCGTGCCACTTTTGCGCGCCAGCTTGAGCGCCGTATAGTAGAACTCCGCCATGAGCCTATAGAACTGTTTCGACTCGACACCGTTCTCACGCAGCACACCGATCGCGCGCGACGCTTGATCGAGATTTTCGGCGCTGCCCTGCAAGGCTTTCTGATTGTACAGGTCGATCAATTCGAGCATCACATCGTTGTAGCTGGTATTGCGGCTGCTCACATCCTCCAGCACCTTGATCGCGTTTTCCAGCCCACCGGAGGACAAATACGCTTTCGATGCGCCGATGTACGCCTGACCGACGTTCGGCTTGGCCTGAATGATCGCCTTGTATTCACCGATCGCCTGCTCGTTGTTTCCATTGCGGCGATATAAATCGGCCAGCAGCAAACGTCCCCGGTGATCGCCCGGCTTGATCGCCATCATGCGCCGATAGCGTTCGGCGGCCTGATCGAAGTGTCCCGAATTTTCGTAAAGTTGGCCTTCTGCCAGCGCCATTTGCCATTGCACCTGCGGATCGGACAGCTTTTGCGCCGCCTGAATATCGGATTGCGCTGCGGCAGTATCACCAAGCTGATTGTTGATCAGCGAACGCAGCACGAACGCCGCCGCACCGCCATTGTTATTGACCGCCTGATTGGTCAATTGCAAAGCGCGCGTCATGTTACGCTGTTCATAGGCTTCCTGCGCGCTGAGCAAGATGGTAGCGGCTGGATTGGTCGCTTCAACTTGCGGTAGATCGATCTTGACCGTGCCAGTGCCGCTCAGGGTGCCGGTGGTCGGCGCGGACATGGCGACGGTCGCCTTGGTGAATTGAGCCGTGGAGCGGATCGGCGCGAGCGCTTTATCGGGCTTTTGACCCTTCACGTAACCGAGCACGCCATCCAATTCGGCCATGATCTCATCGACGCTTTGCGGACGATCATCGCGATTAAGGGCGGTGAGCCACTCCACAAAAAAGCGGAACGAGTCGTCATATTGCGTCCACGGATAATCAGTGGGCGGCGTGAGCGTGTATTTGTATTGTTCGGTGTGAATCTCACCCATGCCGACCAGTTCAGCAAGCGTGCGCCCGATCGTGAAATAATCATCACGCCAATCAGGGTGTGCCGCATTGGGTGAGTGATAGCCGGGCGTACCACGCGCAGGCTTTGGCGGCACTTGCGGATCGTACAGGTACGCCGTGCCAAAGTCGAGCAAAACTTGCACCGTCTCACCGTTAGGCAGTTCCATGCTTTTGACGTTGGCAGGTTTGAAATCGCAATAAATGATCGGCGGGCGCAGGCCGTGCAGATAACGGAAAGCAGGCAGCAAACCCTTGACGCGAATCAACGCTTGCTCCGCTGACATCGGCTGTACCAGTTTGCGTGATACGGCATCTTCGATTTCATCCGCCCAACTGGGGCCGGATACGAACTCCATGACGTAGCACAATTCGTTATCAACCGTGAAAAAGTCGATCACTGCCACAATATTCGGGTGGCGGATGTTGATCAGCACTTCGGCTTCTTTTTGGAGCGCTTTACGCAAGCCATCATCGGGCGTCAGCACTGTTTTGATCACCACGTATTTATTCAAGTGGCGATCGTAGGCTTTCCAGACGCGCCCCATGCCGCCTTCGCCAAGGATGCTTTCCAACCCATAGCGATCGGCAACGATCAAACCCGCTTGTAGAACGCTCGGCGGCCCGTTTTTGGATTGAGCGACCATTGAAGCTGTCGCCGTTGACGCAGCGGGCGCAGCCGCCACCGTCAGCTTTTTGCCGCAGTTCGGGCAGTGCCGCGCGTTAGGGCGCAGTGCCGCGCCACAGTTCGGGCAAACGCTGCCTTCATTCGCGTTGAATTTCAGCGTGCCGGACGCCATTGCTTGCGCAGCAGTCACCGGCTTGATCGCTTGCGAGGCCAGTTCTAAGCCGCATTCATCACAGAAGCCCGTCTCGGTGCCGGTCATCTGACCGCAGTGTGGGCACTTCACTTTATCTTGTACATTGGCTACCATTACAATTTATCTCCTGCGCGCATATACCCTGCCATACCCGCTTTTAGAGTACGCTAACGGCGCGATTATTCTGTATTGTTCTATACGTTTATTGTTCGTGAAAGGTCAGTTCCAGTTTACCGAAGCGCACTTTGTCACCTTCATGCAGCGGGTGCGATTGCCCGACGGACAGCTTCGCGCCGTTGACGCGCGTGTGATTCGAGCTGCCGAGGTCTTCGACAAAAAAAGCGCCGTCGTGCTTGGTGATCTGTGCGTGGCGGTGGCTGATGTATTTGCCGTCCTGATAGCCGTCGAAATCAATTTGCAGGCTTGGGTCCTCACGGCCAACCAATGTGGCATCACCTAATTTGAAGACTGAGCCGGTCGCATCAAGCACCAGCCGTGCGCCGCTGTAGGTAACCGATGGGGCGGGCGCTGCATTGGACGGCACTAATGTTTGCGGCGGCGGTTCGGGAACATCAGCAGGCGCAGGTGGTGAACTGAAAAAGGAAGGCGCGGCGGCGGCTGGCATCGATGGTGCTGCTGAGGGTGACATCGTGGGCGCCGGTGCAGGTGGCAGTGTGGGTGACATTGCGGCAGGGCTGACCCCACCCGTAATCGACACTTTGGCGGGCGCGGCTTCAACGCTGGTCAATTCAAACCCGCACTCTTCACAAAAACGCGAACCTGCCTCATTCCAATGGTGGCAGTTGGGACATTCCATATTTTTGCGACCTTCTGGTGGAAAACGCTTTTAACTGATTCTCTCTATTATACTCTGTTTTGCCTGAAAGCGTGCATGGCAAGCGCGCAGTCACTGTAACGCTATTCGCAAATAAAGCACATCGTTGTGATAAAAGGTAGGGGCGTAACGTGCTACGCCCCGAATAAATCCGACTTGTGCGGGACGACTGAAAGGGAAATCAATCGCGCTTGAAGGTATCGTAATTTGGCGAACGGTAATGCGTTGCGCCACCGCCTTCGATCTCCAATAGCGCCTGCACTTTTTGCGGCAGCCCGAACAGGTGAATGAATCCTTCGGCATCCTTCTGATTGTAAATGTCCATCTGGCCGAACGAGGCGTAATCTTCACGATACAGGCTGTATTGTGAACGCCGTCCGGTCACGATTACGTTGCCTTTGTACAGGTCAAGCCGCACTTCGCCCGTCACGCGTTTTTGCGTCACGTCCACGAAGGCGTCGAGCGCCTCGCGTAAGGTGCTGTACCATTGACCGTTATACACCAATTCTGCATATTTGAGCGCCAGCGTCAATTTCTGATGCAGCGTCTCCTTATCCAGACAGATCGACTCAAGCGTTTGATGCGCCTTGTACAAAATGGTGCCGCCAGGGGTTTCATAGACGCCGTGCGATTTCATGCCCACCAGCCGATTTTCGACCAGATCGATCCGCCCAATGCCGTGCTGAGCGCCCAATGCGTTGAGCTTTTCAAATAAAGGCAGCGCGTCCAATGTTTCGCCGTTCAGCGACACCGGACAGCCCGCTTCAAAGCCGATGATGATCGTTTCAGTCTGATCTGGTGCGGCTTGTGGGCTTTTGGAGAGCACGTACATCGATTCGTCCGGCTGTGTCCACGGATTTTCCAGCGTACCGCCCTCGTGACTCATGTGAAACAGGTTGCGATCGCGGCTGTAAATCGATTTCAGCGACGCACTCACCGGCACATTGTGGGCGTGCGCGTAAGTCAGCGCGTCTTCACGGCTGCGGATCGTCCAGTTATCGTCACGCCACGGCGCGATAATACCCAACTTCGGGCTGAGCGCCATCACCGACACTTCAAAACGCACCTGATCGTTACCCTTGCCGGTGCAGCCATGCGCCACCGCGTCCGCGCCTTCCGCTTCGGCCACATCGACCAAATGGCGAGCGATCAATGGTCGCGCAAACGATGTGCCGAGCAAGTATTCGCGCTCATAAATTGCTCCGGCGCGCATCGTCGGGAACACAAAATCGGTCAGGAATTCCTGGCGCAAATCATGCGTGATCAGCTTGGATGCGCCGCTCGCTTTGGCTTTGGCTTCCAAGCCGTCAAGTTCATCGGCCTGGCCGAGATCGGCGGTGAAACAGATCACTTCGACGCCGTACGTTTCGATGAGCCATGGCACGATCACAGACGTATCGAGTCCGCCGCTGTAGGCAAGCACGACTTTTTTGTATTGATGTTTATCTTGCGGGTAGGTCACGACTTTTTGATCCTTCGTTTGAGGCTATTTTTCAAGTGGTGAAACAGTATAGCAGCATCGGCGCGTTAGCAATTTATTTTGGGCTAATCCATGGCGATGCTGAGTGCCTCACCGTCCGCTTCAACGCCGACGCGCACAGTCGCGCCGCTAGTCAGCCTGCCAGTCAGCAGCAAGCCGCCGATCGCATTGGTGATCTCGCGGTCAATCAGCCGGATCAACGGACGCGCGCCGTACCGATTGTCCTGCCCATGCTGCGCCAGCCATGCCATTGCCGCGTCGTCCACCACCAGCGTAATGCCACGTTGACTCAGCGATTCGCTCAATGGTTTGAGATGGACGCGCACGATTTTCGGCATGTTCTCCAACGTGAGCGGCTCAAATACCACGATGTCGTCCAGGCGATTGAGCAATTCAGGCCGGAAGTAGGCGCGGATGGCCGTCTCCGCCGCAGCTTTTGCGGCTTTCGCAGTTTTAGAAGCCATGCCGCGCCTTGCCTTCGATGTGTCTGCACTGTTGGCCGTGTCCGTCGGTGCTGGCGTCTGAAAACCTAGCGATGGTGCAGCGGACGGTGTGTACGCGCCCAGGTTGCTGGTCATCATGAAGATTACATTGCTGGCGTCCACCGTGTTCCCCTGATTGTCGGTGAGCCGCCCTTCGCCAAAGGCCTGCAAAAAGATGTTCAGCACATCGGGATGCGCTTTTTCCACTTCATCCAACAGCACTACTGAATAGGGTGTCCGGCGCAGTGCTTCAGTGAGCTGGCCGCCCTGCTCAAAACCTGCGTAACCGGGAGGTGCGCCCACCAATCGTGACACGCTTTGCGCTTCCATATATTCGCTCATGTCCAGCCGGATCATACGATCGTCGCTGCCAAACAAGAAATTGGCGGTCGCTTTGGCCAATTCAGTTTTGCCGACGCCGCTCGGTCCCACGAACAGGAACACGCCCACCGGACGTTTGCTGGCGCGCAGATCGACATAGTTGCGCCGGATGGCAGTCGCCACCGCTTCAATCGCTTGATCTTGCCCGATCACGCGCTGACTCAGCACCTCACCCATCCGTAAGATGCGCTGTGCCTCGTCCTGACTCATGTGCGTCACTGGCACGCCGACTTTTTCGGCCACTACTTCACGCACCGCCGACTCGGTCACCACGGGCAGCACCGCCCGATTGTCTGCTGACATACCCGATCGATCGACCTTGCTGTCCAGGATCGCACTGTCCACGATAACGCTATCGATAACGCTGTCGTTCACATCGGCGGGCACATCCGCTGCGGCGCTGCTGTACCGAACACGCGCGGCGGCTTCATCCAACAGATCGCGCGCTTTATCGGGCAAGCGGCGGCTCGGCATGTAGCGTACCGACAAGCTGATCGCGGCGTCGATCGCGTCTTCACGGATCAGCACGTTGTGATGTTTCTCCAGACGCACGCGCACCGAACGCAGGATTTTACGGGTGGCGTCAACGCTCGGCTCAGCAATGTGGATCAGTTGGAAGCGGCGCTCGAAGGCCGGATCGCGCCCGATGTGGCGATAATATTCCGCCTCAGTCGTCGCGCCGATCAGCTTCAACACGCCGCGCGCCAAAAAGGGCTTGAGAATATTCGCAGCATCCGAACTGCTGTCGTCCGTGCGACCAGCACCCGCTAACATGTGCATTTCGTCGATGAACAAAATGATGTTGGGATTGCTGCTCGCTTCATTCACAATGCCGAGAATTTTCTCCTCGAATTCGCCGCGATATTTCGTGCCCGATTCGATCTGCGCTACGCTGATCTGCACAATGCGCCGATTGCGAAATGCTTTATCAATGGTGCGGTTGGCGATCCGGTACGCAATGCCTTCGACAATGGCCGTCTTGCCGACGCCACCTTCGCCCACCAGCACCGGGTTGTTCTTCATTTCGCGGCTGAGCGTGCGCAAAACTTGCAGGATTTCTTCATCGCGCCCGACCGCATCGGAGAGTTTGCCTTCCAGCGCCAACGCGGTCAGGTCAACGCCATTACTGTTGAGCCATGGCGTCTCGACATCTTCTACCGCCGATAATGGAAGCTGCATGGCCGCTTGTAACAATCCCTCCACATCGACGCCCAAACTAATCAGCAAATCACGGATGCGGCTGTTATCGCTATCCAGCAGTGCCGCCAACAAATGCTGCACAGCCACGACTGGCGCATTCGCTTCTGAGGCCAGCACGCGCGCCCGCTCCGAAACAGCGCGGCTTTCCAACGAGCGCGAGATGTGCCGCCCTTTGCTGCGTTCGCCCTTGTTTTGTTCGCTGCTCTGGAAACCGTTGTCACCGATCAAAACGCGCAAAGCTCGGCGGGCTTGTCGTGCCGATACGCCATGCGAGTTAAACAGCGCGAGCAACTGCTTCACTTCATTGGTGAAGCCGTCCACCGCGTCCGGCGCTAGTTTGAGTGCGTCGATCGCAGGCGATACGAACTGATCTTCGAGCTTTGCCAGCCCATTGAACAAATGCTCCGGTTCGATGAATTCAAAGTGCGAACGGCGCGCTTCCGAGGCGGCGTTGGCACGCGCCACGGTCACGGCGGTGCTCAGTTGCAAGGTGTTCGTCTTGAGCGCGGCGATCTGTTGACGCGCCATGTCCAGATCGGCTTGCACGTTCGGGACGCCTAGCTGCGCCGCTTTCTCAAGATAGGGGAGCGCGCCCTGCCGATCACCACGCGCGGCCAATGAACGGCCTGCCCACAACGTCGCTTCTGCATGATCGGGCGACAGTTTCAGGGTTTGCTTGAAGGCGATCAGTGCATCCCGGTAGCGCGCCAATCCGTACAGGGTAAAGCCCCGCTGAAGCTGGTAATCGGCGCGTTCAGGTGCCAGCTTGATCGCCTGATCCAGATCAGCCAGCGCCAATGTATAGCTTTGCACGGCGTTATAAGCTTTGCCACGCTCAAAAAAATCAGTCACCGTCATGACTGGACTGCGCTTGACCTTTGACGGCTTTTCGCCAAACTGATCCTCGAAAATGGCGGTCAACTGTTTACGCAGCCCTTCCGCCGTGGCGGGTCGCGAGTCGCGCTCTTTGGCGAGGCACTGCGCAATCAGCTTATCGAGCGTTGCCGGAATGCCCGCCGTTTGAATCAGAGAAGGGATTGCGCCGGATAAATGCTGCTGGCGTAATTCGCTAACGTCGCTGCCGGTGTACAACGCTTTGCCAGTCAGCAGATAAACGAGCAGGCCGCCGATCGCGTAAATATCGGCGCGCCCATTGAGCGGTTCGCCTCGCCACGCTTCGGGTGGCATGAGTTCCAGCGTACTTTGCGCATCGCCTAAGCCATATTCCAACACCACATCATCGGCGCTGTTAGGGGTGGCCGTGGCTGTCCAGAAGCTGCCAATTTTGACGGTTTGAAGCGCATTGCTTTCGCTGCCCGATAAGCTCACGGCGGCAGGGCGCAAACTGCGATGCACAAAGCCAGGGCGCTGCTTAACGATATGTGCCAGGCCGCGACAAATTTGGATCGCCAGGTCAAGTGCTTGTTTGATCGGCAGCGGATGAACGGGTGCGCCTTCTTGCGAATCAGCAGCGGACGCTTTGAACAGATTAGCCAGCGTGCGCGCACCGACATACTCAGCAATGATAAATGGCACGCCGTCATGCGTTTCGACGCGGTAGCAACCCTGTACATTAGAATGTGCGTCCAGGCTCAACCACAATGCCGCCGTCTGATTGAAGGCATCGCGCACCTTGCGATCGGCCAGTAAGCGGCGGGCGGGGCTATCCAGCGTCACCATATGCTCAGCAGTACGTGCCGCATAACTTTCGCGGCGTTCAGTGGCCGTCGCTTCCGTAATCTGGTAAGTATCGCCAATGCGAGTGCCAATGGTGTAAGTGGGTTCAAATGCCATACGAATGGGTACGCTTTCTCACTGTGTACTTTTTCTCACTGTATAAACGTGATGCTTCAGGCAGATTTTACAACTTAAAATGTTGAAATGCCCTAACTTTTTCAGTTTGCGGACACTTGCATCACGCTGTGCTTTACTTGCTGAATCGTTTGTCCTGCGCAATCGTACGGGCCAACCCATCATCAAGCGATACGTGCGGCTCAAAGCCGAGTGTTTGGCGCGCCAGCGTCAATTCGGCGCACATGCGTGTCACACTGCTATTACGGGCGGGCATATTCAGCGGCGACGAATGATTGCCAAGCACAACGCTGATCTTTTCAATCAGCTCGTTGACGCTCGTTTCAACCCCGCTGCCCACATTGATCACCCGCCGATCGACATCCGGCGCGCTTGACGCTGCAACTAAGGCGTCTACCACATCATCAATATACACGTAATCGCGGGTTTGCTTGCCATCGCCATATATGACGATCGAGGCACCTTTGAGCATTTGCCGCAAGAATGCCGGAACGACGGGCGGGTGTGCCGTTGGCAACTGCTGACCGGGGCCATACGCATTGAAAATACGCAAGCTGACCGTTTCGATTCCCCACAAAATGCCAGTCGTTCGCACGTAATATTCAGAAGCCAGCTTACTGACTGCATACGGCGAACGTGGATCGGGCGGCATTCGTTCGTGAAGTGGCTGGCTTGGCTGTTCGCCATACACCGCACCCGACGATGTGAACACGATTCGCTTGACGCCCGCATCACGAACCGCCTCCAGGACGCTGACCGTGCCACCGACATTCACCGCATTATAATCAAAGGGGTACAGCACGCTTTCCTGGACGCTGACGCGCGCCGCCACATGGTACACGCAGTGAACGCCCTGCAACAGCGTCCACAACTTTGGAATATCGCTGATGTTGCCCAATGTGAAAGCGACTTCCGGCTGCAAACGGCTTTGATCGCCTGTGCTCAAATCGTCCAGCACCACCACTTCATGACCCGTTGCCAGCAGTCGATTGGCCAGTGCACTGCCGACAAAGCCAGCACCGCCTGTGATTAAATAACGCATGAAACCTCAATTACAAAATTAATGCTTCAAAAATTTACGCGTACTAGTTACGGACACGGTAGGCTAATTGCGGACACGGCAGGCCATGTCCCTACAGGCAATCCGGCCTGCTACGTCCACAACCCTCGAAATTCAACGAGCCGACTATTCGTACTATTCATATAGATTATACACATCGCGCCGTATCCAACCGGAAGCCGCTGCCACCACGCGCGCCGCTTCTTTGCGCGACTCGCCCGCCGCAATGCGCTGATCAAGGGCCGCTTGTACGCGTGCTGCGTCCCACACTTCGCTAGGCACATCGATCGCGCCACCGATCACCAGCGTGATTTCACCGCGCGGCGTTTGTTCGGTGAAGTGTGCAAGCGCTGTATTGACCGTGCCACGATAGATTTCTTCGTGCAGTTTGGTCAGTTCGCGACCGACCACGGCTGGCCGATCGCCTAACACGTCACGTACAGCGGCGAGCGCGTCACACAATCGATTCGGACTTTCGTAGGCGATCAGCGTGCGCCGTTCCGCGCGTAAGTCGCTCAACAGATCGCGCAATGTGCTTTCTTTGCGCGGCAAAAACCCTAGATAGACATATCCATCAGTCGGCAAGCCAGACGCGATCAAAGCAGTAGTGATCGCGGATGCGCCGGGCAGCGGCACGATCGTCACGCCGCGCGCGATCGCCTCACGGATCAGTTCATAGCCGGGGTCGCTGATGCCGGGCGTACCCGCGTCCGAGACAAGCGCCACATCGCCAACGCTCAGCGCATCGAACAGTGCATCCAGTTTCGTCAGCTTATTATGCTCGTGATAGCTGGTGAGCGGCGTCCTGATCTCGTAGCGATCGAGCAAAACGCGCGTAGTGCGCGTGTCTTCGGCGGCGATCAACTGAACTTCGCGCAAGATGCGCAGTGCTCGCAAGGTGATGTCTTCCAAATTGCCGATCGGCGTGGGTACGATGTACAGCGTGTTCACAATATTAATAAGCTGTGCTAATGATTTTGCTGAAAGTTGACGACGACCACGTTTTGCTTACAATCGGCGCGCGTGCGGACGGTCACTGAATCCGACAGCGGCGAATTGGTCTTGCTCAACAGCTGCACCGTGTAGGTGTCCACGCGCGGCTGGCTGCCCAGAAAGACTTCAAAGCCGCTGTCACCGAAACGCGATTCCTGCCCGCTGAAATGCGTCTCGTCGATCGTACCGCCGCCACCCATCACACTGACCGCCACGCCTTTGAGCGGCACTCCTTGTATATCGCTGACAGTGCCCGCAATGCTGCTCCATTTACAGTTATCCGACGTGCGATTTGGCTGGTAATCGATCGATTTGACCGTGAACGGCACAGCGGCTTGTGTAAAGCGCGGCGTATTCGGCAGCGTCGTTGATAACGACGTCGCCAGCGTGGGCAGTGCCAACACAGGCGTCGAACTGGCCGTTGGCGTCGCAGTCGGCAGCGGCGTAAAGCTGGCGGTAGGCGAACCCGTGGCGCTGGCCGTCGCAGTCGGTGGCCCCGGCGTAAAGGTGGCCGTCGGCGTGTAAGTCGGCAGATCGGTTGCCTGAACCACGATCGCGATCAGCGTGGGTTGTGGCAGCGGATTGAGCGGTGAACGCGGATTTGCGATCAGCAGCGCTACAAAGGCAATCACAGCGACCGTCAGGAGCAAGAAGATCGCCGTCACAATGTCGAGCAAAGGTGAAAGTTTCATAGTACGCACATTAAGCTGAACGCGAGCAAGCGCAGCATCACGTTTTGGCTTTTACGAATTGGCAGACGCCACTTGCTTGAAGGTCACGATGATCACATTGTTCTTGCAATCGTTGGTGAACTGCACATCGACCGGCACAGACACTTGTTTTTGCTTGGCGTCGAGCACCTCAACCGTATATTTATTGGTATTCAGCGTGTTACCGACAACCAAAACCCAAAAGCCCGCGCCACCAAAAGCCGAATTGAAGGTAGTCGGATTCGCTAGCTTTTTGATGCCCGATCCAGCAATGAACACCTGAATGTTTGTCGTGACGGGTACATCGGCGGCATTCAGAATTTGACCGGCGATCGCCTGCAATTTGCAGCCTGTTACCGGATCCGGGTTAGGCGCGCTTTGCGGAAAGTTGGGTGCCACGGCAAAGGTGTACACTGGCGCAGTCCCGGCGCTGGTTGGCGCAGCAGTAGTGCCTGCTTCAGTGGTTGGGACGGGCGTATTAGTGAACGTAGCGGTAAATTGCACAGGCGATGTGCTGGTGAACTGTGACGTCGGCGTGAAGGTGCTCGTCGGCGTGGCCGTTGGCGGTGGGGTGGGGCTAGGCAGCGGCGTATGGGTAGCCGTGAAGGTAGCGCTCGATGTCGGCGTGATGGTATCGGTGGGTGCCAGGAGCTGCGTAGGCACCATCGCGACGGCTTGTTTGCTCAGAAAACCCGGCGGCTGAATGATATGGATCAACATCCCCAACACGCATAGAAACATAAAGACGGTCAGGCCGACGAACACCAGTGAGATCGCGTTGTAGGGCGTTGCAGAAGCATTTTTCATGATTCGAATCTCCGTTAGGCTGGCGGATATTTCTCAATATGGGCAGTCTGAACCAGGCTTTGCAGCCACGCCTCAAACGTCTGGCGTGCCAGATTTGCGCGCGTTTCAGCATCGATCGGGCGATCCTTGACCCGTTCCAGCGTCTCCACAATATGATACCCCAGGTCGCTTTTGACCGGAGCGCTGTATTGATTCAAGGGCAAGCTGAAAGCGGCGTCTTCAATGCTCTTTTGCAAAAGCTGGCCGCGCGGAAACCAACCCAGGTCGCCACCCGTCTGGCGAGTCGTCACATCCAACGACAGCTTGGCTGCAAGATCGGCAAAATTTGCGCCACTTTTAAGCTGCTGCAAAATCTGATTGGCTGAGGCTTCATCCAATACCAGAATATGGCGGGCGTGGACTTGTTCGGCAGTTTGACCGACGCTGGACGTGATCACGTCGCGCATCTTGCCCGTAATCAGCGCTGAACGCAGCCCGGCGCGATATTCTGCTTCAGTCATCCGATCGGCGGCAATGGACGCCAGCCATTTATCACGGCTGCCCGCGAGCTGAATGTAACTCTGAACTTCCGCCTCAACGTCCTGATCCGTCACGGTGATCCCACGCTTGGCGGCTTCCTGTTCGATCAACGCCTGTTGAATCAGCGAATCGAGCACGGTATTGCGGTAGGCTTTCACATCGGCGGGGAGCGGGCTGCCGACGCTGTGCAGTGCATCTAACTGGCTGTTGACGGTTTTATCGAGTACGCTCAGGCTGATGCGGATCGTACCATTGACGATCGCAGCGGCTGGCTCAAGCGTGGCCGCACGAGTCGCAATTACAGTGGCTATCACGGGCGCAGGAACGGTCAGAATGCTTGTTGCGGCGGCTGGCAGCTTTGCTTGCGGCGTTGGCGGTACCGGTGCGCTGGTGGCGGGCGGCTTCACTGTAACCGGAATAGCTGCCGCCGTCGTGCTGATAGGTGTGCTGAGCGCATTATTGGTGACGGCACTGATCGCCGTGTTGATAATCGGTAGTGGTGCGCCGGTCGCGGTCGCTTGAAGCGCGGCGGGTGCGCTGGCACAGGCACTGGTGAACATCGAAAGTGCAGCTAGGCTGAGCGCGACGATAGCGTGTACAGCGTGATCATGCGCTGCCCGTATAAAAACTCGATCCACGCGGCTGGACTCCTTGAGCGATTGAAACGTAAGTTGCCGCGAACTATAGCGCACCTGACAATCAGCGGCAAACCACCAATAAGGAGAGCGGGCTAGCTTTCTGTCGGAAAAGTCCCTCCCTCCTTGTGGAGGAGGGATTTAGGGTGGGGAACTGATTTTACACGCATCGGTTCGCACCCCATTCGCCATTTCGTGCTAAAATCAGTGCCATCTCACATTGAGCCTTGGATTGAGTCACTTTGACCGATAATAATCGCGTTTTTCAGCTTGCTCGGCTCTATACAGGCGCGCAAAGCCTTTTCGAGCAAGTTTCGCGCACGCCCGGCATTGGCGTCGATCAATTGGCCGAATGCCGCCGCTTAGCGAATCTGCTGCCCCCGCTGCCCGCACAGCGCACGGACGATATGCCCGGTGCGCTCGGCTTGTTTCGCGGCGACAGCATCGATTTTATCCTGGTCAAAGCACAGCAGGCGGCCAATGGTGCCCCGCTGTTTCAATATCTGCTCATGCCCGCCGCGCCGCTGCGCCTGTTGGCAGGCCATGTGCTGACTTTCGAGAGTTTCGCGCGTGAGCCGATCCCGCAGTATGCCACGCCGCGTACCGATCTCGCGCCTTTTGTGCTGGAAAACCCGGAATCTGCCGATAGTGAGACGCAGATCGAGGATTTGTTGGCGCTGCTCACCGATTGCAAAAATCGCAGCGGCGTCATCAATGGGCTGCTATCCGCATTGGTTCAGATGATGGGTATCGGCGTTATCAATGCGCCGCTGTCGATGCACGATCGGCTGACTTTCGTGCAAGGCTTGCTGACGCTGCTGCCCGCGCCGGTGCGCAGCGGAATTACTTTTGCGACCAGCGTGATCGACCCATCACAGACCAATACGCAGATCAAGTTTCTGGCCTCGGACAGCCGACCCGCGCGCCACCTGATTTTCGATTGGGAAGCTGGCAAACTGCTGACTGATCCGCCCAACGATACCTATAGCAACTTCATCATGTCGCAGTTTCGACTCGATCCGTCACTGGTCATTCAGCAAACGCGCCAACTCGAAAAAACGGCAGCGTGGCGTCAGTTTCACAAGGACGAACTAGCCACGGCGCTCGCGTGGGCATCCAAACGCGCCAGCCTGGACAGCGCGCTGCGCAGCGGTCTGCCCGCCGACTCTAAGATGGTGGCCGATGTATTACGCGATGATCCGACGCTGCCCGAAGATTTGCGCATTATTTATGCCAGACATCTGGTCACGATCGCCCTTTCGCTGGATGAACCGGAACGCGCCGACAGCCTGTTAACGGTCTTTCCGAAGTATCGCGGGTTGGCCGAAGCCGTCTATGATCAGCTTGTGCCGTTAGCCGAAGATAAAACGCGCTCTGCCGCTGCTTATCACCTGGCCGCGCGCTGGATCAACAGCAGCCCTGATAACGGTGGCCGTTGGCGTCCGCTGCTGACTACCGCCACGCTGACGCGCGCGAACACGTTAGCCGAAGGCGATGATCTGGAAGCACGGCGCGTATTTCTGGAGTCGTTCTTCGATGTATCGCCCGCCCTGCAACTGGACAGCGTAATCGCGCAGGTAATCGGTATCAGCCGCAAATGGGCGTACAAAGACGCGCGTACCGCCTGTGACGTGTTTCTGTTAGCGGTGACCTTCTTACCCGTGGGCGGCTTGCAACGGCTGCTCGCGGATCAAACGCTGGTGGCACAACTTCCTGAGCCGGTACGCATGGTTTTCGTGCATCTCACCCCAAACGCTCCGCGTCCTGCGCCGCATAGTTTGCTCGCACGCGCGGCAGGTGCTTTTGCGGCGGAGCGTAAGCCGATCGTGTTAGCGCGGCTGGCAGAGTGGGCACTCCTGATGCAGCGCACCGATCTGATCGACGCAGATGTGCTGCGTGGCATGGTTGAAGTGGGCAGTAAACCGCTCGGCGTGCGCTTCGATGTGCTTTCACAACAGATCGTGGAAGAACTCAGCCGCCTGACTATTCTGCGGACGCTGGATATGCCGTCCGTACAGGCGTTAGTTGCGCTCAGCCTCGTTCGGGATCGCTATGACGCCGCGATTGCGCAGCTCGAATTTTATCAGAATACATTGTATCGAGGTGGCAAACCGGAGTTGATCACGCGGATGGTGCGCGCCCTTTTTCAAGAAACGCCGCTCACGGCACAGCAGTTCAATGAGGCGTTCGACGCCCTGCAAAACAGCCAACTGCGCGTGATGCTGCGCGCACAAGCCTACTTAGGCGCGTTGGTCAGCCGCAATTGGTCGCCAGACATGACGGGCGCTATGCAGCGGCTAACGGCTATTCTGAGCAGCGACGCCAGCCTGATCCCGCAAATCGGTTTTGAAGCGACTTTGCGCCTGATCAAGACTTACGCCGATCAGCGCGATACGCTCAACGCGCTTAAATTGGCATCGGCACTGGTTGAAAACGCGCTGTTGCTCGGTGATAAAGGCATTGCGCTGACCGATCACACGTACACGCTGCTCAATTGGGGGCCGGAAATGGCCTCGTCCGCGTTGGAAGTGCTGCGCAATTATGTACGACGCGCGCCGCTGGAACAGGCGAAAGTATTAGCTGCACGAGTCGGTAAGCGCCAAGGTGAAGCCACCATGAAAGCGCTGGATGCCACCTATCAACTGCGCCTGCTGCTCGGCGGCGCAGATTTTGTAAGCATTGCCGATCAAGCGCTGATCGCGGTGCAACTGCTGACCGATATGTCTGCCACTTATCACGAATCGCAAGAGACGCCGCCCATTCACAAGATGCGCCGCACGCTGGAAGGAATGCCGGGCGGCCTGAGCGACGCCGAACGTGAGCGGCTGGCTGCTAATTGTTATCGAATTGCCGATCAGGTGTTGCAGCTATCCAAACGCGCCGCGCATAAGCCGGAAATCATTCGCCAACTCGTTCAGAATGCGATCGCGCCTCTCTCAAGTGTGGACGCACTGCGCTGGATCGGCAGCCATTTTGCCTATAACCAGCCCATCCAACTCAACCTGGAGCGCGCCGAGCCACCCAATTTATTGAGCAGCCGTTCGGTAAACATCTTTTTGCGCGAAACCGATATGATCGTCAGTACCTTCAACAATATGCTGACGGCTTTTCCTGAAGGGCTGCCCGCAGTGGATAACGCGGCTTTTCGTGCTGAAGTTGATAGTGTATGGGCGCTGCTGCCACCCTACCTGCAACGCCAAACGCTGACGAAACTCGCTGAAAATACACAGCTGCTGGCAGAACTGATCGCGCTGGTGGGTGATAAGGGGCATGAGCGGAGTCTGGCGACCAATGGCTTTGGTCGCCAACTGGCAACCGGACGCGCTCAACCCCGCTCGGTGATCGATGCGCTGCGCTGGATCAATGGCTATTTCAGCAAGCAGCACATCGGGTGATGCGTTGACCCCTAACCCCCACCCTTTCCCCGATTACAGGGCAAGGGAGCAAGACAGGGCTTGAAAGTCCCGCCCTGTAATCGGGGAGGGATTTAGGGAGGGGTCAACGACTTTGCACCAATCCTGACTAAAACTCTAATTTGACGCCTTCAGCATTGAAAATCGACATTGTGTCGCGAGTACCATATACAGAAATGCAGTCGATCTCAATATCGATCTCAAATTGATTTTGCTCAAAAACACCCGCAATCATCACAGTAAATATCTCACCCCTGCGCATGGTGTATATCATGCCGTAAGGTTCAATGCGGAACTGTATTTCATCGGCGTAGCTGTTAATAATTTGCAGGACGCTGGGTACTGATTCGGTTTCAGTCATTATTTAGTTTTCTGCTAAGTAGGGAGCGCAGTACGCCGCGCCCCTACCATTTATTGCTATGGCTAACGATGCAAAGGCTGATTATTTCGCGTGGATCAGCGCTTGCGTGCCTTTTTCGATGCTGTCCTTCGGGCTGACGCCGACTTCGGCTTGTTCAACCTTGCCGTGTGCGTCGAAAACGAAGTGACTGCGATTGATGCCCATATAGGTTTTGCCGAACATGGAGCGCTCGCCCCATACCTGAAAGCGCTCGGCTACTTTGTGTTCCGGGTCGCTGATCAGCGTGTAAGGCAGGTGCTCGTCGGCTTTCCATTTGGCGAGTTCTTGCGGCGAGTCAGGGCTGATGCCGATGACCGTTGCGCCCGCTTCGGTGATCTGCGGAAAATGATCGCGGAAGCCGCACGCCTGCGCTGTGCAACCGGGCGTTGCCGCTTTTGGAAAAAAGAACAGCAAAGTACGCTTGCCCGCGTAATCGGCCAGTGAGACTTTCTTTCCTTCGTCATTGAGCAGGCTTTGATCGGCAAAATCGGTCAGGCTTGGATATTGGATGTCAGACATTGGAGTTCCTCATGAATACTCTGCACGCCAAAAAATTGTAAGGCTTTTCTTTGGAGCGTTCTACGCATACGTTCCTTACGCTATGTTCTCACTATTCGACAGCGCTATTCAACAGCGGCGGCACTATCAGCGATCGCTTTGTCGGTGAGATTATCGGCGGCTTCAGTGCGATGCGTGGTGACCACGGAGTTATCGCCGCTGAACGGGTTGGAAACGTATTTATCGGCTTCCCAATCGTTGTGCCAGTCGGTGCCGTTGACCAGATAGCGGTACTGATATTCGCGATCGTTTGCCAGATCGATCGTGATCGAAAAATGGTTGCCGCGTTTCTTCTCCATCGGGTTCGCGCGTTCGTCCCAATTGTTGAAATCACCGACCAGATAGACACTCTCCACGTTTTCGGCAATGCCTTCAGGCACCTCGAAGGTGACTTTGCACTTTGTTTTCAGGAATTTTTTTTTGAACATGTGATCCTTATGGAAGCTAGTTGGTGCTGGATACGGAAGCTATTCTACCACAGTGCAGCAAACCGCCTGCCACCGCGCAGTGCATCTCAGGGCAATTGCATCTAATTGAGGATTGACATTGAGCCACTCGACAAGCTTATTTGAGCATTTTCAGCTCAGCCCTTAATCTGCTTAAGCAAAAGACCTCCGCCAAACAGGACTTAAAAGGCAAGCGCCTCAGAGCTGCCTGGAGTGAGGCTTACTTGCTTAAAGTCCTTGGAATTCAGATGCAATTGCCCTGATCCTATACTTAATTGAACGTGGCGCGCAGTGCTTAAAAGTCTCGCGCTCAGGACGGCTCGCCGCCAACAAGTGTGCTGATAGGCGTTGGCGTTATGGTTAAAGTACCTGTTGGCGCGAACGGCGTTGCAGTTATAACAGCCGTTGGCAGCAGCGGCGTATGAGCAGCCGTACTGGTCGCGACTGGCGTGTTCGTGTGTATTCTGGTTGCAGGTCGCGGAATCGGTGTTACCGTCAAGCTGGCCGTTGGCGCAATCGGCGTGTTCGTGCGCGTACTGGTTGGGGTCACGGTGAGCGTTGGCGTATTGGTGCGCGAAGGCGTTGCGCTGATCGGGCGCAGTACGGGTGCGCTGGACGGTGGTGGCGGCGGGGTGGGTGGCAAGCCATTATATTCAACAGCGCCGATGTCGCACTGCGAACCGACCGGACGCGCGAGCTGCATTTCGTCAGTCGGTGGACAATTTGCACCCGTAACCGGCACCACATCGATTACAGGGCTGCCACCACGGGGTGGATTGGTTTGCAGCGGCGAACCTCGATAGTTGCCAAGCGGGTACAGGTTTGGGTCTTGGTTTGTTATGTCGCTACCGACAAGCCCACCTGCACCGGTTGAATTTTGAATCAGGTTATAACCTTGCGAACTAACATAGCCAGCAATATCTTGGGAACCATTGCCATTCGCGTTGGCAAAGATAGTATTTTGAGTGTTCATTGTGGCGTTGAAATCGTTAGAGTACAGATTGGCGCCCGGCGAACTGCTTGAGTTGTTATAGATCGTATCATTAAGCAGTGTCAGGTTTGTGTTAATATACGTAGAACCCGCATCGCCATTTTGGATGCCGCCACCGCTATAGCCCCCGGTATCAGCTTGATTGCCGGAAATGGTGCTGTTGGTGATTTTAGCAGTAGCGGTGTAATTATAGACGCCCCCACCACTTCGGAAAGCCTGATTGCCCGAAACGGTACTGGCCGTCATTGTCAGCGTTCCGCTAAAGTTTCTGATGCCAGCTCCATTGGTACTCGCCTTGTTCCCCGCGATAGTGCTT
>Ga0209511_1000445_pt1 | contig 42527 bp, 29 predicted proteins | sample SSSSmetaG_FD_184141 | JGI IMG/M metagenome (GOLD analysis project Ga0209511, IMG submission 184141) | Glacier valley bacterial and archeal communities from Borup Fiord, Nunavut, Canada, to study Microbial Dark Matter (Phase II) - ​SSSS... | ecosystem: Environmental > Aquatic > Freshwater > Ice >... | reverse complement strand
TGCCGCCCACGCTGCCCACCACCCGAACGCTGCTCACCGTTCACGATCTATCATTTGTGCGTGCGCCGGAAAGCGCCAGCCCACGCCTTCGCGCCTATCTGGATCGGGTAGTGCCGCGATCAGTGCGCCGTGCCGATCAAGTGTTGGCCGACTCGCAGGCGACGAAAGACGACTTGATCGCGCTGTACGGCACACCCGCCGACAAAATCACGGTGCTGCTCAGCGGCGTTTCGGATCACTTTACGCCTGTTCGTGATCCGGCGCAGCTTACGGCGGTACGAGCGCGTTATAAAATTGGCGACGCGCCGTACATTCTGGCGGTCGGCACGGTGCAGCCGCGCAAAAATTATGAGCGCCTGATCCATGCACTGGCAACGCTTCCGGCGGAGTTCGACGCGGTGCGGCTGGTGATCGTGGGCGGACGCGGCTGGTTGCAAGCGCCTATTTATGAGGCGGTCGAGTCGCTGAAAATGGCCGATCGGGTGGTGTTCGCGGGCTTTGCCGCCGACGCTGATTTACCCGCCCTGTACAGCGGCGCGCGTGTGGTCGCTTATCCATCGCTGTACGAAGGATTCGGGCTGCCTATTTTGGAAGCAATGCGCTGTGGCGTGCCCGTGCTCACGTCGGATACGTCGTCACTGCGCGAGGTGGCGAGCACGGCGGCACTGTTGATCGATCCGTATTCGATCGAGGCGATCCGCGATGGGCTGGTACGTTTGCTGCGCAATGAGTCGCTGCGCACCACTTTAATTGCCGCCGGAGTCGCGCAAGCGCAGCCGTTCACATGGGAGCGCGCCGCCCGCCAATTGCGTCAGGTGTACGCGGCGCTTCTGTAACACACTTCATCCATTGATGATAAAATCTTGCGCAGAACATGCCCTTCGCAATTTCGCTTCTTGTCTATTTGGTACTTAGTTTCTATCTATAAGGCTATATTTGAAGTCGATTTTAAGTGCGTACTTAGTTTTTCTTAGAAATAAAATGTGTACGTCTTGAGCACTTTTCAAATACGCTTCAAATTGATTAATATAATTTGGGTGCATTCCTATAAAATAGGTGTCGAATATATAGCGTTTAGATTTTGCTTTCTCAAGTTGAAATTTATAGGTTACACATACATATGTATCTGCTAACGAGTGGGGTGTATGACCGATACTTGATTGTACATACTGAGGTTGGATAAAATAACCGTGCTCTACAATTTCGCTCTTTAATTGATGTTCCAATTTTTTTCTTCTCAACAATACACAAATTAATGGTAAAACTGTACAAAGGAATATCATTACAGCTATAGACCCATCGTTAGGGTTAATGAGATGCTGTATAATGGGAGAACATACGTTGCAGAACATGACACAGATTATTAAAATTGACGAATACCAATAAATACCTGTATTCAATCTGACAACCTTTTTACTTAAGGCTACTTGCGAAAATGTCTCATGTGGGTCAGATGTGAATTGCAAAATGTCTCATCCTGTGTTCGCAAAATCATTTTAACAAGCAAAATGCTGCCCGAACAGTTGCCGTATCTTTCAAATATACACAACAGCGATTAATCGCCCTCAGGATGGATGGTGATTTGATGTTCAGGGCACAGCACAACTGTACCCTGAATAAGTTGTTACGTTAGCGCCTGCCTAGCCGTCGTAGCTGTTCTGCGGCAGCGGCGGCACTGAACCAGGGGCTGCGGTCGCTGGCGTCGCTGATTGCGCACCCGGCACTACAAGATTGTTCAATGCGTCGGGGCCAGTCACTCCGCTCACGTTCGTCCAATGGCCTGCCACTGGAATATCGTTCGGAACGCCGAACACTAGCGCGTTATCCGCAATGCCCGTGATCAATGCATTTTTCAGATAAATCTGGCCGTTAGTCGGACGGAAAACGCCAACGGATGCGTGCCCTTGCGCGATCCAATCGCCCACCACTGGAATGTCACCTGACACGCCCAGGGTCACGCCATAGTCACCGAATACCGATGAGTTCGCCACCTGATCGGACAGGTAGAAAGTGGCAATGTTCGGGCGGAACACGCCAGGGCTATCGATTCCATCGCCGTTCCAATCGCCTGCGACCCCGATGTCACCCGGAATGCCAAGCACCATCGTGTAATCAGCGAAACCTGAGGTCAGTTGTTTCCGCAGGTAAATCAGACCGTTCGAGGGGCGGAAGACACCTACACCGGCATGGGTCATATCGCTCGTCCAGCGGCCTGCCAATGGTTGATCACCCGGATTACCGAGCACTGGTGTATAGTCTGCGCCGCCGGGAGTGTTGCTATCACGCAGCAAAAATTGGCCGTTGGATTGATCATAGACGCCAATCGTATCGACGCCGTCGCCGTTCCAATCGCCCACAATCGGATAGTTGGTAGCCCCGCTGCCAAACTGCGTAATCGTGTCGGCAAAGCCGGTTGTATTGCTGTTACGCAGGTAAAACGTATTATTCGATGGGCGGTAAATGCCGATGGTACGCGAACGGGTATTAACGCTGCTGCATGTTCCGACTTTCGTAATGGTCTGGCTGTCCACGGTAACGTTCACGGATGCCGTGCCGCCGTTCACAGCAAGCGTGACAGCCGTGCCAGCGGCGGCATTGCGTAGCGACAATGTGGGCGTAATCACCACGCCGAAGTTGGTGGTAACGTTCGCTACTGCCGGAGCATTACCATTGTTGAATACCGTTCCATTGCTATCCGTGAGCAGGTTGAACGTGACGCCCAGGTTGCTGGCCGCTGTACATGTCAACGCGGCTGATAAGATCAGATGCGGCTCCAGGCTTCCGCCGTTGGTGTAGGGATGGCAGGACGAACCCGGCCCCGCGTTACAGCCCCACCAGTTGTCTTCAACGTGAGACGACGAACCGCCGCCGCTGAAGTTCAGCTTGCCCAGAATGCTGTTGAAGTGCATCACGCTGTAGGTATCGGTGTACGCGTTGTTCAGACGGTTGCCAGTCCACGTTTGCGAGCCTGAACCGCCTAAATTGTTCGCGTGCAGATTTGCATCGCCGCCGATCGAGTTGCCGATCAAGCTCAATGCGCCATTCAAAGTTCCGTTGATCGACCCTTGAAAGGCAGACATAATGTTGTTCTGAATAGTGCCGCTGCCGATAGCACCGTTGTTGCCGGTTTGGATTACCACAAAACCGTCGGTGGGGCCAGGAATGCCTCTGGCTGGATTCAGGACGTTGTTAACGATATTGAACGGCCCGTTGTTGGTCGTTTGCACCTGATACAGGATGTGCGCGGCTTGATTGCTTTCGATCGTCGTTTGTGCATCATTGCTGCTCTGACGCGCGATCACGGTGATCAGCGTGTTGCCCGAATTTCTGGCAAGGTCGATCACGCTGTTTCCGGAAAAAGCATAGGCATCGACGGCAATGAACGTCCCGGCACTGGTGCCCTGATAGACGATGTAATTGTCGTGTACCGCGAGCGAATTGCCTGCATAAGTGCCGTGGTAGCCCAATTCCACGCGCTCGCAACTGTTGTTGGACACCTCGATGCTGCCCGTCATATTACTAGGGCCGGGTGAGTCGGTCGTGATCACCGCAATCTTGTAGGTCACATTGGCGTTGTAAGTCACGTTACCGCTGATCGTGCCGGTCACGTTTTGTAGACCCGCGCCGCTCGTCAGACCGTTGATAGTGATCCCTAGTCCTGAGTCGGAAGCCGTCGTGGTGTTTGAGTCGAACAGGATATTGCCGGTGATGTTGCCGACGCCCGTATTGTTGTTGCGATAGCTTATGCCCAGGTTGGCCGAGTTGATGATTTTGTTTTGCGTCAGCGTGATATTAGCGTTCAGGTCGCCGTGACCGCCTGCACTGACATAGGACAGTATGTTGACCGAAAACAGCGTTTTGTTATTGCTGATCGTGATATTGCCATTGATCGCCGCACCGTCCGCACTCAAAATCGAGAGCGTGCTGTTCGCGCCAGGAAATGTGTTGTTAGTGATCACGATGTTCCCGCCAACAGTACCTGATTGGCCGAGGGCGATCGATCCGCCAGCGCTATTGAGGAAGGTTACATTATTGATTGTGACCCCGTTCGGCACCAGCGCGATCGCTATGTCACCGGTGAGCCTGAAGTTTTGAAAGGTCCAGTTGTTGACGGTCGGCCAGTTCATGCCACCTGTCAACGTGATCAGGTTGGTAGCACTGTAGCCTTGAATGGTCAAATCGGTGAGCGCCGTATTGGCATACAGATCGCCTTCTGCGATGTCCGTTTGAACGATAATCGTATCACCGCTGGCCGCGCCGTTGATCGCATTGACAATGGTGGTATAACAGGGCACTTGCTGACCACAATTGCCATTCGGGTTGACATAGCGCGTTGTTCCCGCCGCGTGAACGTGCATCCCGGTCAACAGTGAGCCGCTCAAAATCACTGCAAACGCCGCAAGCAGCGTCCAATGCCGATTCGTGAAAAAACGGAAGGGTTGTATCATCAATAGCCAATCCTATTCAGGAAAGATCAATGCGGTTATTATAACTGAGCAACCGCAATATCAGACAAGCGTTAAAAAATCAGCACAATAGACGTGATGCACGTCAACAATCGCGATTAACACAAAATCAACTTATAATAGCGTGCAATTACTATGCTTTTGAGTAATACCATGCCATCTGACTTCATTGTGTATTGCATTTTATTAAGTATTGGCGCTGCTGTTGGTGCATTCATCTACGGCTGGCGGAGTCGGACAGCAAGTGTGTCCGTGCAAACCAGACAGGTGCATCAGCTTATTCAGGAAGCAGCTCATCAGGCTGCTTTGATGAAAGCCATCAGTGATCCATTGATCGTAGTGGATTTCAGCCCGCAGCGGCGTATTACGGATTGGAACTTGTACGCCGAAAAGCTGTACGGATTTTCAGCACTGGAGGCGATCGGCCAACCGATCAGCGATTTATTACGAACTGAACGCACTGCTGCTATTGCTGAACAGTTCGATCTCGCAATGAACGCAAGCGGCGCATGGCATGGAACGCTTATCCGGTATAACAAGGGTGACGCTTGCCTGCATATCGAAGTCGCCTTTTCAAGGCTCTACGATGCACATGGGCAACCTAACGGCTTGCTTGAAATTGATCGTGACGTGACGCACATGATCGAAATGCAGCGTAGTTTAGCGCAAAGCGAACAGCGTTTTCGCGCTTTGATCGATAATTCGTCAGATATGATTATTGTACTTGGCGCAACAGACCAACTCATTCATGCCACTTATAGCAGCCCATCATTCAAAAAATTTATGGGTTACACGTTACAAAGCTTGATCGGCATAAACCCCTACAGCCTCATTCACCCGGATGACCTGATACGCACTGAAATGCTTATTGGTACAGCAATCAAAACCAAAATCAATATAGATCGTACCGAAGTCCGCGTTCGCCATCAGGATGGCTCATGGCACTATCTGGAGTATACCGCCACAAATTTGCTAGATAATCCAGCCGTGAAAGGCATTGTGATCAATGCGCGCGATATCGACGATCAAAAGCGCAGTGAACAAGCCTTGCGCGAAAGTGAACAACGTCTTCGTGCCCTGCTTGAAAACAGCATGGAGATCATTTCGGTGTTCGATGCGGATGGCAAAGTCGTATATGTGAGTCCGTCCGTTGAGCGCGTGCTCGGCTACTCGCCAGCGCTTTTGCTCGGTGTCGATGGTCTCAACGGCTTTGTTCATCCAGATGATCAGTCTATGCTGCTTCGCCGTTTCCAGTTGTACAACCCACCCGAACCACGTTTACCGTTTACCTATCGCGCCCGTCACAAAGACGGTTCCTGGCGTTACCTGGAAGCGATCGGCCAACCCGCCTTTGATCTGTTGAGTGTCGACGGTTTCATTATCAACGCGCACGATGTGACCGCGCGCCAGCAGAGCGAAGCGTTACTGCGCGAAGCTAACAATAAGTTGCAGGCGCTCATTCAATCAGCGCCTATGGCGATCGTGGCGCTCGATACGCAAGGCTGCGTGACGCTCTGGAATCCGGCTGCCGAGCGCTTGTTCGGCTGGCAAGAATCCACCATACGCGGCCAACCCAACCCGATCATGCCCGCCGACGATGCGCTCAATGCATCGGTCACAAACGCGAACAGTCTTGAACATGAACCGCCCGAATACCTGGAAGTGAGCCGATTATGCAAAGACGGCTCACTCATCGAGGTCAGTCTTTCAACCGCTTTGCTGCGCGATGTAGAGGGTCACATCAGCGGCACGATCGCGACAATGATAGACATTACACCGCTCAAGGACACGCAGCGTACGCTGGAACAGCAAAACGACTACCTGACCACCTTGTACGATACCATTTTGGGTATGGTCGATCAGCTGGATACGAATGGCTTACTGGCGTTGATTTTAAGTCGAGCAGGCGCTTTGTTGAATACGCTGGACGCCTTTCTTTATCTGGTCGATCCTGATGAAAAACAACTGACTCTGCATGTTGGAGTAGGTTTCTACAAATATCTGATCGGCTATCGGGTGCTCAAAGATGCAGGGTTAGCAGGACACGTTTGGCATACTGGACAGGCGCAAGTGATCAATGATTACGGCCATTGGCAAAATCGATTGGCGGATGTGGAGTTCGACGCGATCAACGGACTGCTCGCAACACCGTTACGTGTAGGCAATCGCGTCATTGGCGTCATCGGGCTGACACGCTTCAACCCTGATCCGGGCTTCACTGCCAGCGAACTGGCATTGTTTGATCGCTTCGGCGTGCTGGCATCCATCGCGCTGGAAAATGCGCGTTTGTATACCGAAGCGCGCCAGGAGTTAGCCGAACGTGTACGGGTTGAGGGACAGCTCCGCGAGTTGAATACCGAACTGGAAGCGCGTGTGCAAAGCCGCACCACCGAACTTCAGGGCGAACAGGCGCAAATGCGGGCATTGCTCGACTCGATGGGCGAAGGGGTTATTTACAGTGAACAGTCACACATTATCTACGTCAACCGCGCCATGACTGAACTGACCCGTTATCCAGCCAATGAATTGATCGGGCAGTCGCTCGCCATCTTTCTCGACACGGATGCACCGCTGCCCGTTTCAAGTTTTGAGCGTATGGGTGATGAAACATGGCGTGGCGATGTTAGTTGGCGGCAGCGTAATGGTGGTCTGTTCGATGCGGCTTTGACAGTGCGCGCGGTTCGGCAGCCCGATCAAACGAAGGAAGGCGCGGTGACGGTGGTGCGCGATGTGACCGAAGAACGACAATTGCAAGCGCAAAAAATGGATTTCATTGCCAACGCTTCGCATGAACTGCGCACACCGCTGACCAACTTCAAAACGCGCATTTATCTGATCCGTCGCCAGCCGGAGCGTGCTCAAGAGCATCTGGCAGTTCTGGAACGTGTCAACGAACGTATGATCCACTTAATCGAAGATTTGCTTGATGTATCGCGCTTTGAACGGGGTGTCATCCCATTGAGTCTGGAAACATTCCTGATGCAAAAATTGATCAATGAAGTGATCGAAACGCAGCAGCCAGAAGCGCAGCAAAAGAATATCCGTCTGCTGATGGATGTGTCCAGTACACCGATCCGCTTGCGCGCCGATTTCAGCCGCATCATGCAGGTTGTCATAAACCTGGTGGTCAACGCGATCAACTATACCCTGGAGGGAGGCACGATTTCGATCCGGTTAAGCCAGGAAGCAGACGAAGCACTTATTGCAGTGCAGGATACCGGAATCGGAATCGCGCCGGAAAACTTACGCCGGGTGTTCGAGCCTTTTTTCCGTACCAATGAGGGGACTGCGCGTGGCACTGGTCTGGGGTTATCCATTTCGCGTGAGATCGTCCTGCTGCATGGCGGCTCGATCACTGTGACCAGCCTACAGGGGGTAGGTAGCATTTTTACTGTACGGCTGCCCATGGCGGACGGTATCAAGCAAATAGGGTGATCACATGGAAGTCTCGCGCGCTCAAAAGGCGGGTACAGACAGATACACGGCAGGGTGAGACTTGCCGCACCGTCTGACCCCCTTGCCCTGTAATCGGGGAAAGGGCGGGGTTAGGGGTTAAACAGGCAAGCGCCATTGGCATTTCCAGTTACACATGGCTACAATGCGCGTCATGAGTCACTTTACGCGTCAACCCGCCACATGCCAACGCGCCACCAGGCCGCAGATTGTTTCCTTATGCCGCACCTTATCAGGCTTTTTGCTGCTGTTCGCTGGCTTGACAGGTTGCACTGCCCAACCGCAAACACCCATTTTAGCGACGGCACGCCCCATTGCGGCAACGGTCAATATCGTTTTTGTGACGCGCACGCCAGCGCCAACTGCGAGCGTTGTGCCAACGGTCACGCCTTTCTTTGACGCTGCCCGTTTAGCTGGAAACTGGCAGTTTAATTTCACCTACCATTTACGCGGTTATCCCGCCTTCGATGACATTCGCTACAGCGGCAGCGTACCGCTGAAAGTGGCGTCGGATGGCAGCTTGAGCGGTACTGGCATTTTCTACACAGCGCTCGATCAACCGCCTTGCAGCACAATTGTGCTCAAAAACAGCGGCCTCCCCGTATCGCTGACGGGCAGCCTGATCAACACTCCGCAAGGTGTGCTGGCCGATGTGCAGCTTGTCCCACAAGATGCTGCAGTTCAGCAAACTTTTCAGATGATCTGTCACGATGCAGCGCTCAGTAAAACGGTTGCCGCCGCGCTGCTATGGCCTGCGCTGGACACATTGAATGAACGCCGTTTTCGCATCCCGCTGGCAGTGGCGGCGCAGCATTCAGCCGTGCGCGACCTGACCGCGCCGAGTGGTGGCCTGCTGCACGGCACCTTGTCGGTCTCTGTTCAGCTAAGCCGCTAAGCTGCCCTTCCGATCTTGTGTGCCGCGATCGGGCGTAAAACACTCAGGGATTAAGATTAAGCAGTGCTATCTTCCAGCGCAATTTTGCTCGCCTGCTCCATGGACAGCAAGCGCCCTTCTTCCATCATCGCCAACATACGCTCCGGCGAGATCGTTGGCTTCAAGCCGCTCATATAATGCTCGACAATGCCCTTTGTTTCGGCATCGATGCGCGGGTTTGCCATTGCGAAGGCGAGCAGACGCAAAGCATCTTCCACGCGCCCTGTCTTACCATAAATACCCGCTAACCCGGCCATTGCTTCCAGGATCGGGATGATCGCGCCGATCTGCGTGGATACTGCGATCGCTTCGCGGAAAGGCGGGCGCGCTTCATCGAACCGTCCGAGCGATACCAATGGATGCCCCAGATTGACCAGCACATTACTCAATTGGCGCGGATCATCCAGCTCACGATACAGCGTGATGCTTTCCTGCGCGAATTTCACCCCTTCATCGTGATTACCACTCAACCAGGCGATCATGCCTAACCCTGAAAGCGTCGCGGCGATCCCGGTACGGACTCCTAATCGGCGGTAAATATCCAGTGCCTCAAAAAAATGTTCGGTCGCAGCCGTATAATCTTTCAACAGCCAACTGACGGTTCCCATACCCCGTAAAGCGCTGGCAGCCCCGCCCGGCGTACTCATCTGCCGATAAATCTGACGGCTTTCCTTGAAAAAGTTGAGTGAGTCAGGATATTTTCCGAGCCGGTAGCTGTTCCAACCCAACCCGCTGAGCGCCGCCGCTTGCCCTAACGAGTCGCCGCTGGTACGTGCCAGATTCAGGCTTTCGCTGAAATATTTGCGACCTTCGATCCAATTGCCAGTCGTTTCGATGCTCATGGCCAGGTTGAAACAAGCCGCCGTCATGCCCCACCGATCGCTGTGCGCTTCGAAAACCGCTCGACAATCGCGCAAACGCTGAATCACTTCGTCCGATGTTCCGTAGCTGTTCCAGATGTTAGCAAGCGCTAATTCGTGCGATGCATCAAGCTGCGTCAACATGGCAACGCCTTCACTCATATGTTGTTCGGCCAACGTGCTGCGTTCGACGCGACGATGCAGCGCGCCATGTAAGGCCAGCAGCAGGCCATAGCCCACGCTAGGAGTCTCGACACTGCGCAGCGCGTTGACGGCATGGCTGAAAACGCTTTCGCCTTCCTGTAAGCGATCGCGGTAAATGTAGAAGTTCCATAGCGGCTCTAGTGCCTGAGCGATTGCATCGAGTCGTTTCATCTGGATAGCCCGTTCCCAGGCCAGGCGCACATTATCGAGTTCCATTTCGATCTCGGCAATCGCTTCTTTTTGGCCGTAACCTTTGAGCCGTCCATCTATCTGATGCAATAGCGTGACGTAATAAGCGCTGTGTTTATCGCGCAAGGCTTCGTATTCGGCGGGCGCGTCCTGAAGCTGCTCAGCAGCATATTGGCGCAGCAGTTCGTGAAGTTCATAGCGTCCCGACCGATCGCGGCGCAGCAGTGATTTGTTCATCAGCCGCATGAGCGTTCGCAGCGCGGCGTCGGCCACCTGCTGCGCTGCCTCACGGGTGAACCCGCCGCGAAAGATCGACAACCGCTTGAAAGCGTCGCGTTCGACATCTTCCAGCAACCGCCAGGTATAGTCGAACACGGCACGAATGCTGCGCTGGCGGGCGGGCACATCGCGCAGATCAGTTTCCAGAAAGTCGAGATTTGTCTCGATTTCTGTGCTGATCTCCGGCAGCGACAGCATCTCGACCCATGACGCGGCCAGCTCAATCGCGAGTGGCAGCCCTTGCACGAGCCGACAAATATGCGCAATATCGCGCAGCACTTGCGGACTCTTATCAAAATTGGGCTGCTGTGCGTGAGCGCTCTGCAAAAAGAGTTTAATCGCGTCGTACTGTTCAAGGTCGGCACTATCGGCGTCGGGGCTGCCAGGATCACTCTCTGTGAGGTCAGGAAGCGGCATCCCATCGATCACGAAAGGCGTTTCAAGGCGCAGATTGAGTCGCTCGCGGGAAGTCACTACCAGTTTGACGCGCGGTGCTTCCTGCATGATCTCGTTGAGCAGCTCTACGCCCGCCAACAAATGCTCGAAATTATCAAGCACCAGCAGCATTGCTTTTCCGCGCAAGTAACCGATCAACTGCGCTTTGGGATCGATTCCCTGATAAAACGTGAAGTGCACCGTCTCAGCCAGCGTCGGCACGATCCATTCAGCCGAAGCAAGCGGCGCTAGCGCAACGAAAAATACGCCGTCCGCAAAATCAGCGCGCAGGTTGCTCGCCATTTCGATCGCTAACCGCGTTTTGCCCATGCCGCCCGTGCCCAGGATCGTGATCAGCCGCACTGCCGGGTCGTCAACCAACTTGACCAGCGCATCGAGTTCCTGATCGCGTCCGATAAAAGAAGTCGTCTGGCGCGGCAAATTATTGTCAGCTTGCGTGCTTTGCGAACCTGCCGAGTGTGCGCCGGATGGATGCGCGGCGGATGGGTGCGAACCAGACGGTGAATTTGCTATGAGGACAGTGGGGCGTGCGGGTTTGATTACTGCTTTTGTGCCCGACTCCAGCGTTTTAAGCAGCTTTTCAAGTTCACCCCCCACAATGCGCATACTTTGAATACGCTGCAACGGGTCTTTTTCAAGCATTCGATAGATCAGATCGGCCAATCCGGGCGGCGTATCGGGGCGTGCGGCTTCCACATCGGGCGTTTTGTGCGTCAGCACTGCCGCCATGACCCCGCCTGGCGTCTCCGCCTCAAAGGGGCGTTTACCGACGAGCATTTGAAACAACATAACGCCGAATGCCCAGATATCCGCGCGTATATCCAGCGAGTGTCCCTGAAACGCTTCGGGCGCAAGATACATATACGTGCCAACCATCACGCCGCTTTGGGTAATCGTGGACGTACCGAGCCGAGCCAACCCAAAATCGGTCAGGCGCGGCGTGCCATCGTCGGCCATAAGCACATTTTCAGGCTTAATGTCGCGGTGGATCACATCTAAACGGTGGGCACGGGTGAGCGCGTCGGTCAGATCGAGTGCAATTCGCAGGCTTTGCGCAATTGCCAAACGCGATTGTTTGACCAGCAAATCGGCCAATGAACCGCCCTTGACATACTCCATTACCAGGTAATGGCTGCCATTTTCTTCTACGGCGGTGACGATCTTAACGATGTTCGGGTGATTGAGCGTGCGCAGCAGTTCGCCTTCGCGGACAAAACGCGCGATCGCATCTCTGCCGCTTTCATCTTGCGTTTCGGCTTTCAGGCGTTTGAGCGCCACCCATTCGCCCGACTGTTGATCGAGCGCGCGGTACACTTCCCCCATGCCGCCTTGCCGAATCAGCTCAGCCACTTCAAAACGACCTGCGATCAACTGCTTTATATTCACAAGTGGTTGCCAATACGCTCACCGAACGACAAATATGCTGTGCCTATAGTTTAACACGAAAAAAACAAAGCTCTGTCATAAGTTTGCATGAGCGGTCAGGAGTCCCCTAACCCCAACCCTTTCCCCGTTTTACAGGGCAAGGGAGTCATAATCGCTTAGCCCTAACCAACAACGCCGCCCAAATAGGCATCCTGAATCTCGCGGCTGTCAAGCAACTGCTGTGCAGCGCCTTCTAACACGATACGCCCATTTTGCAGCACGTAACCACGGTGAGCGATTTGCAACGCAAGGTTGGCGTTCTGTTCGACCATAAAAATAGTAGTGCCCTGCTGATTGATCGTCTGGATCAGCGCCAATACCGTATCTACAAAGGCGGGCGAAAGTCCCATCGTCGGCTCGTCCATGCAGATCAAACGTGGCCGACCCATCAATGCCCGCCCGATCGCCAGCATTTGCTGTTCGCCGCCGCTCAGGACGCCGCCGCGCTGTGTAAGGCGTTCTCGCAAGCGTGGAAAGAGATCAAGCGTGCGCTCATAATCCTGTGCGATGGCAGCTTTATCGGTGCGCTGAAAAGCGCCCATCAATAAATTTTCGCGCACCGTCATATTGGCGAAAATGCGCCGCGCTTCCGGCACTGATCCCATGCCTAGCCGAATGATTTTGGGCGTCGTATAGCCGGTAATATCGATGCCATTAAAGCGTACCTGTCCGGCACGCGGCTTGACCAACCCCAAGATGACTTTCATCGTGGTGCTTTTGCCGCTGGCATTGCCGCCCAACAAGCACACGATCTCGCCCGGCTGCAAATGCAAGCTGACGCCAAAATGGACTTGCACCGTGCCGTAATAAGTATCGACGCTGCTCAGTTCCAACAGCGGTTCATTCGTCATAGCGCAGCCTGCTTGCGACCGAGGTACGCTTCGATTACGCGCGAGTCGTTACGCACAAGATCGGGCGATCCTTCCGCGATCTTTTGACCGTTATCCATGACCACTACCCGATCCGACAGTTCCATGACCAGCGATAATTTATGCTCAATCAGCAGGATCGTCATGCTGCGCTGTTTAAGCTGGCGGATGAATTCGAGCAGTTCGGCGGTTTCGGTCTGATTCATGCCCGCCGTCGGTTCATCCAATAATAACAGGCGTGGTTGCAACGCTAACGCGCGCGCCAATTCTACCCGGCGGCGATTAGCGTAAGAGAGGCTGCTCGCCGGATCGTGCAAGCGCGGCGTCAGGCGTTCGCCAAATAACGCGATGATCGCTTCCGCCTCATTTTGGAGCGCACGTTCTTCAGCGTGCGCCGCCGGACGCGTGATCAACGCCGCGAACAATTCCCCGATCGGGTTGCGCGGGCGGGATGCGCGCCGCCGGACATGTGCGCCGATCAGCACATTGTCCAGCACGCTCATGTTGCCAAAGACGCGCCCATGCTGAAAGGTGCGCGCAATGCCACGGTTGGCAAACTGATCAGGGCGCAAACCAATCAGCGATTTGCCCGCAAAAGTGAGTATGCCATGCGTCGGTTGATCGGTGCCGCTGATCAGGTTGAACAGGGTGGTTTTACCCGCTCCATTCGGACCGATGATGCTCACGAATTCGCCCTCGTTCACATCCAGACTGATCGCGTTTACTGCTAACACGCCGTCAAAATTGCGCGAAAGCTCCCTGACTTCAAGCAGCGCCATCGCTCAGTCCGTCCCCAATAAGCCCTGTGGCCGAAAGCGCACTAACAGTACCAGCACGAATCCGTACAGGATATAGCGGTAGTACACAAACCCGCGAAACACCTCTGGCAGAATCGTTAAGCCGAGCGCGCCGATCACCGCGCCAAGCACATTGCCCATGCCACCCAAAATCGCGGTCGTCAGCGCCAACGTCGAGTCGGCACTGCTGAAACTGTCATGATTGATGTAGGTGAACATATGCGCGCTGAACGCACCGCTGAGTCCGGCAATGAACGCGCTGACCGCAAACGCCAACGCCTTATAGCGATACAGGTTGATCCCATACGCTTGCGCCGCCACTTCATCATCGCGCAAAGCACGCCACACGCGCCCCAACGACGATCGCACGAGTCGCCATTGCAACAGCATCACCGCCAACAGGATCGCCAACGCATACCAGTAAACGTCTCGCGGCAATACGATCTCCATGCCAAATAGCGTCGGCGGTGAGATAGCGCTCAGCCCGGATGCACCGTTCGTCAGCGCGTCCCAATTCAAAATGATCTGACTGATGATCTCGCCAATGCCGATCGTGGCGATCGCCAGATAATAGCTGCGCAAGCGAAAAGTCGGAAAGATGAGCAGTGTGCCCAATAGCGCCGTGATCAGCCCGGCGGCCAGCAGCGACAACTCGAACGGCCATTGCAGGCGCAAAGTGAGCAGCGCCGACGTATACGCGCCGATCGCCAGAAAGCCCGCCTGTCCGAGCGAAGTTTGACCAGCCGTGCCCGTGACCAGCGTAACGCTCAGCGCCACCAGACTTAGCAGCCAGGCATTCGTCAGCACCTGCAAAATATAGGGGTCTCTGGTGATCAAGGGCAGTGCTACCGCCAGCCCGATCCCGCCGATGATCAGCCAACCGGGTAAACGTACTCGCTTGTTGTTCGGGATGAAGCTGCCTGTCAGCGGTTCGGGCGGCGTCTGGCGGCGCGCGTTGAATAACCCATTTGGCCGAAAGATGAGCACCCCGATCAAAACCGCAAACGCGAACAGATCGCGATAACTGGAGCCAAACAGCGCCACGCCATAGCTTTCGATCAAGCCCAACAGCACGCCGCCGATCATCGCGCCCGGAATATTACCGAGTCCGCCCAACAGATTCGCCGTGAAGCCTTTCAATCCCGCTTGAAAGCTCATCGTCGGGTAGACCGTCTGGAAGTACATGCCGACCAGCACTCCGGCAATCCCGCCAAGAATGGCCGCCAGTGCAAAAGCGGCTTGATTGACCGCGTTCACATCGACGCCCATTTGCTGCGCCGCATCGCGATCCTGAGCGGTGGCGCGCAATGCCCACCCCAATTTGGTATAGCGCAGAATGGCGAACAGGATTGCGGCGGCGCTGATGCCAGTGACTGCGATCAAAATGTCGATCGTGCCAATGCTGACGCCGCCCAACTGGATACGCGTCAAGGGCAGCGGATTTGGAAACGACTGCGGATCAGGCGAAAAGACGATCGCCGTCAGTTGATCAAGGATGAAGCTAATCCCGATCGTTGCCAACAGCGGGGCAATGCGCGATGAATTCTGTAAGCCGCGTAAGCCGAAACGTTCGATCACGAGGCCAAGCAATCCGCAGATTACAGCTACAGCAATCAATGCCAAGGGCAGCGGCACTTGCAAGCGCATTACGCAGAACCAGCCTACGTACGCGCCGATCATATACACCGATCCGTGCGCAAAGTTGATCAGGTTGCCAACGCCGAAGATAATGGCGAGGCCAACCGCGATCAAGGCGTAGATATTGCCGATCACCAATCCGTTGATCGTTTGATCGAACAGCGTGCGCAGGAATTGATCCATTTGCCCCTGACCTGTACTCCGACTTCACTAAAAACCGCTCAAAGAACGACTAAGACCTTAAAGACCTTCGGTTTGCGCGATAGTGGCGGCTTCACGTAAGGCGTGTAAATTCGCGGATGGCACGTCCAGATTGGTGCCACAGCCGGGAGTCAGCAGCAAGCGCCGCCCATGCGTTGCGCGGATCGCTGTCAACGCTTCCGCGATCACCTGTTCCGGCGTGCCCACTTGCAGCGTGCCCACTTCATCGACGCCGCCTACCAACGTTTTGGGAGTGAGCCGACTCGCTTCCACCAGATCGGGATTGTGCTGGCCGAGCGTTGCCCAATTGATCGCCTGCACCGGATAATCGGTCACATCGTTAAAGTAAGCGTACGGTCCGCAGATGTGCAGCATATTGAACGGCGCAGCCTCAACCGCTTTCAGCACTTGCAAATCATATGGCTTGCCGAATTCCGCGAACTCCGCTTCGGTGAGCACACCTTCACGCGCCAACTTGACGATCGCAAAGAATAAACCGCTGGCGCCTGCATCGATCGTTGCACTGGCATACTGCGCAAGCGTGCTGCTGATCACCTGTAACGCATCGTGAACGCCCTGCGGATTCTCTCGAATGTAGTCACGCAGCCCGTCATATTGGGCTTGGACCGACGCCTGAATTGTGTGCGTTTTGGGGCGCGCCAACAGAAACGCGAGCACGGACAGCGGCGAAAACACGGTCTGCAAAAAGTGTGCATCGCCAATGCCCGCCTTAACGCGCTGTGTCAGATCGAGTTGCTCGGCAAAGACGCCCGCCGTCGGGTTGACAGGCTGAATCTTGTCCAGATCGGCGGGTGTGTTGAGCGGCCCGTCGATCAGTTCGGGCAGCACCGAATCATAATGGTCGAAATCGTAGCGGTTGCCCCACGCCTCAGCGTAATAAGTGGCGCGCGGGTTGATTTTGAGCCAATCCCAATCGAAATCGGTAAAGTGCTTCAAACTGATACGCGCAAGGCTTTCAGGATCGCGTTCTTCATCAATGAAATGCCGCCACGCGGATACCGGCACGCGATCGACGGCTTCGCCTTTCAAAGTTGCGTCTACGCGCTCACGTTTAGAAAGTTCAGACATTGGATTGCGTCCTCTGGATAGCTTGTTATGAATAGCAGCGCTGACCCCTCTCCATCATGGACAGGGGCGCAAAATGTGATCTGGAAAGGCTCTCCGTGATGAAGCGTCGTTCAGGGCGTCGGCTTCACACCATCCCACGGCACAAACTGACCATCTTTGATGATCAAATTCTCGAAAAACGGATTTTGTACGCGGCGCGTCGTGACATCGAAGGTCACTTTGCCATACACCACGCTCGGCACATCTTTCAGCTTGGGCAGCGCATCATGTACGCCCTGACGGGTTGGCCCGCCCAACTCGATCGCCTTGTCGAGCAAAATCACCGTGTCATAGGCCAGCGACGCGAACAGATCAGGGTCTTCGTTGTAACGCGCTTTATACGTTTTGACGAACGCCTGCACTTCAGGGCGTGGGTCGGACGACAAGAATTCACCGAGAATGAACGTTCCTTCGGCAGCTTTACCACCCAACTTCGGATAGTCCGGCGATTGCAAAGATGCGCTGGCAACCAGTGGAACATTCAGGCCAGCATCACGCGTTTGTTGAGCGATCAAAGCGCCGTCCGCTTCATACGAGATCAGGATGATCCCATCCGGGTTGGCGTTCTTGACGTTGGTCAGTGCTGACCGGAAATCTTTTTCAGTGGGCAAATACACCTGCGTGGATACGATGCTGCCGCCCAATTCAGTGACGCGTTTGGCGAACAATTCATTGGTGGATTTGCCCCAATCGGTGTTCTGCTGAAACACCGCCAGCTTTTTCAAGCCCAGGGTGGTGATCGCAAAATCGGCCAGCGCAGGCGATGCTTGTGTCTGTGTAACCGAATTGCTCCACGTATAATCGCCGCCCGCTTTGGTGAAATCCGGGTGTGAATTGGTGAAGCCGAACTGTACTAACCCGCCGCGCTGATAAATCGCAGAGGCGGCCATGGACGCGCTGCTGCTGAAATCACCCATTTCGACGATGATGCGCGGATCGGATACGAATTTTTGCGCAATCACGACGGATTGTTTGGGGTCACTTTGCGAGTCCTGAAAATCATAGATGAGCTTGCGACCATTGACGCCGCCCGCGCCGTTGATCTGGTCAAGCGCCAGGTCAAAGCCTTTTTTCCACTGTGCGCCGTACTGCGCATTCGGACCGGTGAGCGGACCGCTGACGCCCAAAACGACCGGATCGGCAGAAGCGTCGAGGGTTTTGACAGCGGTTGGCGCTTGCGTCGCCTGATCGGTTGCGGATTGCGTGGCCGACTGTGCAGCGGATTGTGCCGCGCCGGGAGTCGCTGTCAGCAGCAGTGCGGCGATGAACAGGAACAAAACGCCGAATGTCGCAAGTTTTGTTGCGCGCTGAACGGGTTTGGCAGATGGGTTGATCATGTCTCAATTCCTTTTTGCTTATGAGATTCGTAGTCTGTATGCACTAACAAAAAAGCCCTGGCGCTTATGGCTCAAGGCTTCTACAGTACCTTACGCAGGTATCGATGTGTAGATAACATCATGCAGCCAACGGCCAACAGCTTTCGCCACAGCGAGGACAACACGTACAACACATTTTTACCGACTTTGCCGATACGACTAAGGCTGCCAACATTTTCGCGTCCTCATACTCGCTTATTATGGAAGGTTTGATGTGCCGAACGCGCTAATGTTTACCGATATGGTCAAAAGAGTCAAGTGCGAAAAGCAAACAGCCCAGGGCGATTGCATCTAAAGGAGTGGCGAAGATCAAGGGCAAACGAAATCTCGGACGTGAGCCGGATAGTTGGGAAAGGCGCGTTTGTGGAGTTGACGACGATAATACAATGGCTGAGCCGGTCTACCTTGGTGATGATGTATATTTCGTTTTTGTCGCCGTAGGGGGATGGGGAACTGACTTCGCACGCGCTCTAAGCCTCAAACGGGTGTTGGATTTGATCGGAATGTGGGTCAAAATAGGCGGATTGCCGTAAACACTAAATCGTAAACATTGAATAGGATCGTTCATGCTCACTCGCCTCATTCGCGCACTGCTGATTATTTTCCTGACGCTGGCCGTTCCTGTTTTGCTGGTACTGATCAGTACGCGGCTGTTGATCAACGATTCGTATCTGTCGATCGAATATCACAAGGCGGATTTTCCACCTGACGCGTATGGGTTCACGCTGGATGATCGGCTAATGTATGCGCCTTACGCGCTGCACTACATGCTCAACGACGCCGATATTCAATATCTTGGTGATTTGAAATTCCCGGATGGCAAGCCCTTCTACAATGAGCGCGAATTGCAGCATATGGCCGATGTAAAGCGCGTCACACAGGCAGCCTATAACGTTGTGTTCCCTGTTTTACTGTTGTTATTCGCGGGCGCGATTGTGATGCTGCTTTCCTCAGCAGATCGGCGCGTCACGCTGCGACAAGGTTTGTTCGGCGGCGGCTTACTGACCATTGCGTTAATCGCGCTGCTGGCGATCGGCGTACTTGTCAATTGGGACACCTTTTTTACGCAATTTCACGAATTGTTTTTCAGCAATGGAAGCTGGCAATTTTATTATAGTGACAGCTTGATTCGGCTGTATCCGGTGCGCTTCTGGCAAGATGCAGCGCTCACGATCGGCGGCTTGACGATTGGCGGCGCGTTGATCCTCATGGCCGGATCATGGTTGTGGGCACGGCGCGTGCGTTAGATCGTATGCGGAGTCCTTACGCTAATCACGGGCGTCTATATTTTGTTTTTGCGAACCCTGAGTGACTTCGCGGCTTGTAGTTTGATCAGCCGTGCATCAGCCCGTAATAAATCGTGTGGCCCACCCACCGATAGCCCATTTGCTCGTACAAGCGTCGTCCCATCGAGGACGCCATGAGCACGCTGGATGTATACCCATCGTCTGCCGCCTCGCGCAGCGCATGGATCAACAGCGCCGAAGCCAGCCCACGCCGTCGATACATTCGCAAAGTGCCCACGTTCCACACGCCCGCCACGCCGCCGCTCAACAAAATAGTGGCACAGCATACCGGCTCATCGTCTATGTAGATCAGATAATGACGCATGGCCGGATTCTCGAATTGTTCGGGACGCACAATACAGCGCGCAACCTCTGAACCGATGAAGAATGCGCCGTACAGGATGCGCAACAAATCGTGCTGATGTTGCAATCCGGCACGAACTATGCGCCCGCTGGTATGTGTGTGCGTCGGTTGTGGAAGTCCATCCAGCATAAGGATCGGCGTGCTGACTCGTTCGGCATAACCATGCGTGCGCAGCCAATCCGCAGTGGCAGGCATCAGCGGTTCGGTGAAAACGACGCTGTATTCGGCGCTGTATTTGCGAAAAAAGCGATCGGCCAACCGCAGATAAATATCCTGTTCAACCGCCGGAACGTTCAGCCACAGTTGATTGACGCTGTGCAGCCACGTAACGCCGCTGTAGGTGAGCGTATAATCATGGGTATAAACGGTCGTAGCGCTCGGCGCTGTCCAGTACACCTGCCGATAGAAATCTTCGATATTCAGAAAAGCCGAAAGCAGCGAATCGCTCATGCGCTATACTATAGCCGATCGCTCGTTGAAAGTCTGTTTTGAAACGTGCTCAGTGAATATATGACATCGCACCTGATAAAACGCCTTGGCCTGTTCGCGCTGATCCTCAGTCTGCTGGCAGCGTGCAGCAGTCCATCTGCGAGTACCCCTGCTGATGGGGCTGATAAAGTGCAGCCTGCCGCCGCCGGACCGACGCTTGCCCTGACGATCGAGCAAGCACAGCAAACGGCAGGCGATTTTCTGAATGCCTGGAATGCTGGCAATTACGACGCCATGTACAGCTTGCTGCACGTCAAGAGTCAGGGCACGATCACGCGCGCCGATTTTGCGACAAGCTATACCCGCGCTGAACAAACGCTCACGGTGCTCGCGGGTGGCAAAAGTTATGCGTTCAGCAATGCCATTCAGCAAGGAGATCACGCGCAAATCGCGTATGGCATGACCTTCAAAACGCGCTTGTTCGGCACGGTCAACGACTCCGACCGTGTGCTCACGCTGGAAAGTACCGCGCAGGGTTGGCGAATTGCCTGGTCAGCGGGCGATGTGTTCGCGGAAATGAAAGACGGCGCGGTGCTCGATCTGATCACCAGCACGCCTAATCGCGGCAATATCTATGATCGCGATGGCAACGTACTGGCCGATCAGAATGGGCAGCAGGTGACGGTCACGCTGCTCACCGAACACTATCCGACGAATGACCCGGACGGCTGCTTCACGCAGTTAGCGCGCGTATTTCCGGCGCGCGATGCAGCAGCGCTCAAAAAAGTCTATGCGCAGTTCACCGGACGTGCGCAAGGCTACATCGTCGGTGAGCTGAGCAGCACGCGCTATACCGCCGAAAAACCGACGCTCGATAAGGTCTGCACGCTCGCTTACAAAGCGCAGCCCGCCCGTGAATATCCGCAGGGTGGATTAGCGCCGCATGTTGTCGGCTATGTCGGGCATATTCCGGCGGAAGCACAGGCGGATTGGGTCGCCAAAGGCTATTCGCCCGATGCGCTGATCGGGATCGATGGTGTCGAGAGCGCCGAGGAAAGCGTGCTCGCCGGACATGGCGCGACGACGTTGGTGCTGCGCAATCATGGTGTGATCGTGCGGACATTGGCGCAAAGTGCCGCAGTGCCGTCGCAAAGCGTGTATCTGACCATCGATAGCAAGCTGCAAACGTCGGTACAAAATGCGCTGAAAGAGGCGTATTCCTCCAGCAGCGCCTATTTTTACACCTCGAAAGGCGGCGCAGCGCTCGTCATGGATGTGCATACGGGCGCACTGTTAGCGATCGCCAGCTATCCTGATTTCGACGTCAACGCTTTCAACCCCAACTCGCCCTTGCCGAATGCACAAACGCTCGTCAATCAATGGGCAATCGATCCGCGCAAACCGACGTTCAACCGCGCCACGCTCGGCCAATATCCGCTCGGCTCAGTGTTCAAGATCGTATCGATGGCCGCTGCTGCGGACTCCGGCACGATGGGGTTGAATACGCCTGTCACCTGTACTGGCGTGTGGGATGGTAAACCGCTTGGCGATCGCTTCCGTACCGATTGGATTCACAATCAGGGGCCGGGGCAGCACGGTACGATCAACATGAAACAAGCGCTGACCGGCTCCTGCGATATTTATTTCTGGCACATCGGTTGGACGCTCAACGCCGCCGATCCAAATATCTTGCCGCGCTATGCGAAACAGATGGGGTTTGGCGCACCGACCGGGATCAAAGACGCGCGCGAAAGCATTGGCGATGTGCCCAACCCGGACACCTATCCACAAACGCAGGGCAAGCAGTGGACGGGCAGCGACGCGCTCGATCTGGCGATCGGACAGGGAACGCTGCTGGTAACGCCGTTACAAGTGGTACGCATGGTGGCAGGCGTTGCCAACGGCGGCACGCTGTATCAGCCGATGCTCGTCAAGCAGATCGGGATCGCTAACCAGCCGAGTTACGTGGCAACGCCCATCGTTAGCGGCCAGATGAACGTTAAGCCCGAAATACTGGCGGCCATTCGCGAGTCGATGTGTCAGGTGACGACCGATCGCACACTCGGCACGGCAACCTTCGTATTTCACGATTTTGACTTCAAAAATGTAGTCGTGTGTGGCAAAACGGGCACGGCGGAGAGCGGTCAGGCGAATCCGCACGCCTGGTTCGCCGCCTTCGCCGGACATACCATCGATACGCCGGATATTGCGGTGGTGGTGGTGATCGAGAACAGCTATGAAGGATCGTATGTCGCCGCGCCGATCGTGCGGCGTATCATCGAAGCTTACTACGGAATGCCCTATAATCCGTGGCCGGCCTGGTATGGCTCGCAATCCATTCACACAACGACGGGCGGCGGTGATTAACGGTGTTCACAAATCATCGCCTGATCTTTGTGGTTGTACTGAGTCTCTTAGTGGTGTTCATGATCTACGCCGCGATTGCTCGGCTTGGCTGCGATGTGGTCACGCTGACCGTGCTCAATGACCTGACCGCGACTCCGACGGGCGGCTTCAGCGATGTAAAGTTTCCGTCGCGCGATCATCAGTGGATCGTTCACGCCTTCTATATGCCCGGCCAGTTCGGTCGTCCGGTGCTGATCAACGTGCATGGCTATCGCGGTACGCGCCACTCCGATTTTGAGTTAGGCCGTGCGCAGGATATGCGTGAGCTTGGCTATACCGTGCTGACAATCGATCTCAAAGATGCAGGTGGCGATACGATCGACAACAGCCGCATCAGCATGGGCTACAGTGAACGTTGGGATGTCCTCGGCGCATTCGATTATTTGCTGGCGCATGGCTTCACTGCCGAGCGGATTGGCGTGGTGGGAGAGTCAATGGGCGCTACCACCGAGCTATTGGCGGCAGCCATTGAGCCACGGTTGCGCGCCATTTGGGCGGATAGCCCTTACGCCGATACCTACGCCGTGCTGGCCGAAGATGCACCTACCCAAAACTTTTCGCCCTTGCTGATTCCGGGTGGCCTTTTTTGGGATTGGCTGCTGACGGGCGATCGAATTTGGGAAGCCGCGCCGATCAACGATGCAGCGACGCTTGCTGCAAATCATCAGGCGGTGTATCTGGTTCACGATCAAAATGATACCATGGTGTTTTTTCATCACAGCGTCGAGTTGAACGCGGCATACATCAAAGCGGGTGTCGATGTGACTTTTTGGGCTGTACCCGGCCTGGATCATATTCAGGCGATCACGTACCACCGCGCCGAATATTTGCAGCGGCTCGATGAATTTTTTGGCAAGCATCTGGTTCAGGAATTCTGAGCCAAAGCACGCCTTGCGCGCTGCTGCCAAGTTAAGCATCCGCTAAGCGTGCACACCGCATGATTAATCGTGCGGTAAAATCAGCCGAATCGGGTAGTGAGATGTTTTGAATATTTTATGACGATGCTGCAATCCTTGGGTAAATTGAGAGACTTGAACGGTGCGACCGTTGTGCGGCGCTTACGCGGAATGCTGCGCGCCATGATCGGGCGCGGCGATGTGAGTACGCTGCTGATCACCTGCGCGCTGATGGTCATTCCGGCGTTGGCGCTGAACGGGCTGCTGGATGTGCCTAGAGATGCGTCCGAATGGCCGGTCGGGTTGGGACAACTGGCGATCGTCGGCGCAGCATCGGTGGTATTTGGTTATCTGCTGGCGCGCAGCCGTTATAGCGAGCTGGTGGCGCTGCTCATGAGTGCTATGTACGGCGTCGCAACGATTGCCATTTTACAACTGTTGAGCGCCCCCGGCGATCCGCTGACACGCTTGATCGCAGTCATTGCACGGCTGCGCGACTCGTTTGCGCAGATTCAAGCGGGTGCGATTCAAGACCCGTTCTTGCTGGTGTTGTTTCTCTCGACGCTGTTCTGGTTTTTAGGACACAACACAGCCTGGCACGTCTTCCGCATCGATCGGGTATGGCGCGCGGTCGTGCCGCCGGGAATTGTGCTGCTGATCAACGGCCTGTACAACTTCAACCCGTCAAACCTCGATCTGTACCTGATCGTTTATGTGTTCTTGTCTTTGATGCTGGTCGTGCGCTCACACATCGATTTGCGCGAGATGCACTGGTACGTCAATCAGATCGGCTTCGATCGGCGTTTGCGAACCTGGTTTTACCGAACGGGTGCGGTCGCTGGCATTGCGATATTGATGGTCGCCTGGGTACTGCCCACCGGCTCGCCCGATCAGAATCAGCAGCGCTTTCAGCAGTTCATGAACGGCGATGTACTGACTCGCCTCACCAAGTTGTGGGAACGGCTGTTGACACCCTTGGAGAGCACGGGCAACACGTCCGCCGAATATTACGGACGCAGTACGTTACAGCTGAGCGGCGCGATCCAATTGGGCGATCAGGAAGTGCTGCGCGTGCGCGTCCCCCAAAGCGGAACGGACTCGCGTTACTACTGGCAATCGCGCGTTTTTGACACCTATTCCGGCGGTACCTGGGATTCGCGGCGTGGGCTGAACATCACGGCGCAAGACGGCGCGTTGAGCCTGAACCTCGAATCTTACGCGTTTGCCGACGCACGGCGCGATGTGACGCAAATGTTCAGCATGACCACTGGCCCATCGCGTTTGATCTACGCCGCGCCGGAGGTTCGGGTGATCAACCTGCCTTCCGAAGCTGAAGCCGATTACATCGATCCGAAGGCGAAAACGGTCAATGCGTCGGTCGTGCGTCCGCAAAGTGCGTTACAAACTGGCGATACCTACAGTGCCGTTTCCTCAGTCAGCACGGCGAGCGCCAACACCCTGCGCCAGACCGCTGCACAGTATCCGGCATGGCTGGCGAGTGATCTGGCATTGGACGCCAACGCCGCGCCACGCGCACGCGCGCTTGCCGTTCAGATCGTGGCGAACGCCAAAGCCTACACCGCCTACGATAAAGCCAAAGCGATCGAAAACTGGCTGCGTACCAACATCGCCTATGATGAGAACATGCCAGCGCCACCTACCGATCAAGACCCGGTGGATTGGGCGCTGTTTCAAGTCAAGCACGCCTACTGTACTTATTATGCGTCGGCCATGGTGATCATGCTGCGCTCACAGCACGTCGCGGCACGGTTAGCAGCGGGCTTTGCACAGGGCACCTGGGATCCGACCGATCAATCCTACGTAGTGCGTGAACGAGACGCGCATACCTGGGTGCAAGTCTACTTTCCGGGCGCAGGTTGGGTGGAGTTTGAGCCGACTGCCGCGCAAGATGCATTGGCTCGGCCTGATACGCGCGCGCCCGCTCCCACTGCCACCGCCACGCCAACCTTTACGCCAAGTCCAACGCCGCTGCCAACCCTGACGCCGCTCGTTAAGCCGCAAAATTCGCTGCAACAAACGGTCAACGCGCCAACCGATACGCCGCCGCCGAGCACAACACCGATGGTCACCGCAACGCCGCTTCCATTAGCACCCCCGCCCGCCCGCCCAACGCCTTTTTCTGGTTTGTTAGCATTTGGCGTTTTGCTAGCGGGCGTGTTGACAATCGGATCGTTTATAGGCGTCGGCGCTTTGTGGTGGATCGAATATCGCGGGCTGGATCGGCTGAGTCCGGTGGGGCGCACCTATGCGCGGCTGACCAAATATGGGCGCTGGCTGCGCGTTCCACTGCTGCCCGGCGCGACTCCGCTGGAGCGTGGCCGTCACGTGGCGCGTGAAGTGCCTGCCCGCGCCAACGATATTGTGGCGATCACCGACTTGTACATTCATGAGCAGTACGCGCCGCCGAGTCCGATCACGGCGGGCGAAGAAGAACGCGCCAAGACAGCCTGGCAATCGGCGCGGTGGGGTTTCATCCAGCGCAAACTGCAAAAATGGCTGCGGCGCGGTTAGAAGACCGCCACACTAGATTTCAGGAATACGACGGGACGCCGGATTGCCGGTAGGGACACGGCCTGCCGTGTCTGCCGTCCCACTAGTTACGCATTCACACGCGGACGCAGCCGCACAATCTCGCCTTCACGCAGTGCTATGTAAATCCACCCTTGCGGGCTGATTGCCAGCGCGATCGGATGCTGTGGGAAAAACGTGAGTAGAGACAGCGCCGCATCTGACAAGGTGCGATCAGTATCGGCAGGAATGAGTCGCGTCACGCTGCCCGGTTGCCCATTGTTATCAAACGGGATGAACAGCAGCGCGTAACCTGTGAACGTCAGCGCGTTGTACGATCCGCTGGTGACGCACAGCAGCCCATTCGCGAACTGTGGAAACGCCGCGCCGTGATAAAACGCGAGTCCGGCGGGTTGACTGTTGGCTTCCACAGCGATCAGCTTATTATTCACACTGTCCGCTGAATGAATCGCCGCGCTGCCGTCTGATGCCCACATTTCGCCATGCGCTGCCCAATCAAAATCAGCCGCCGAGTCGCCAACATCTGGCAAATCGCTGACAACGCTCACCCCTGATCCGTCAGTCGCCAGTCGGATCAACTGCCTACCCCGGATCGTGTACAGCAGATGGTCAGCGCCGATATGCAATGGGTGTATGTGCTGCGCCGCTAAGCCGGAAAAAATGACGCGCGTGGTGCCATCCTTAAAATCAACGCGCACAATGTCGGTTTGTGTTGTGACATAACACGCATCCGGCGCACAGGCAATCCCATTGGGGAAATCCAGCCCGTCTGCGATCACTTGCGGCGGATCGAAGAAGTGCGCCTCATGAGCCACCATACGCATCACCTGCCCGGCTGCCGGACGGGTGAAATACAGATCGCCATTTGCGCCGAACGCGAGTCCCCAAATGGCAGGCGCACCGATCGCGGCGGGTACATCCGTCACAAGTTCGGGGCAGATAGTGGGCAGCGTGCGCGTATGCAGCATCCAACCGTTGCACGGCGGATCGACGACAGCTTGGCGGGCGGCAAGCATAGCGATAAAGCTGCTCACAAGGATCAACAGCCGTATCATGAGGCGTGTTTGCTGTTATTTACGGGCACATCGGACGGTTTGGCGACGATCACAGGCAGCACCGAAATCCGCTCGATGCGCATTCCGTTCATTGCTTCCACGCGCAGCAAAATGCCGCCTTCGGTAATCGTGTCGCCCACGTCCGGGATACGCTCCAAGCGCCCCATGATATGCCCGCCGATCGTGTCGTAGTTTTCATCGACAATATGCAGCTTGAATTCACCGTTCACTTCGGTGATCAGCATCAAACCATCGATTAATGCGCTGCCGTCTTTGAGGCGCTGCATCTCCGGCACTTCACCCGTCTCGAACTGATCGGCCAGATCACCGACGATCTCCTCGATAATATCTTCCAGCGTGACTAAGCCCGCCGTGCCGCCGAATTCATCCAGCACGATCGCGATTTGCTGGTGACGGCTGCGAAAGCGCGCCAGTAAATTTTCGACGGGCAGCGCACCGGGGACGAGCAGCACTTCGCGCGTCAGGCTGCGGATCGTGCTGTGCTCGGATGGATTCGCCAACACTTTCACCAGCTCTTTGATGTAGACCACGCCGATCACATGATCGGCATCGCTTTCGTAGACGGGAATTTTAGTGTGCGGCGACTCGACGGCCAATTTGACGAGCGCTTCAAACGGCTCGTCGGCATCGATCATTTTGATCTCGGTGCGTGGGATCATCACCTGTCGCGTGACCAGATCGCGAATATCAAACACGGCGTTCAGCATTTCGCGCTCCTGCTCAGCCAGCACGCCGCTTTCCTCTGATTCGCGCACAATCTGCTTGAGTTCTTCGACGCTGTACAGCACTGAATGCGCGCCGCTCGCTTCAAAGCCGAGCAAACGGACTACCCGTGACGCTGCCCGATCCAGCAGCCACACCAGCGGCGACGTGATCCACTCGAATACGCGCATGGGTAAGCTGAGCAGCGCGGCAGCCTGTTCGGGTGCTCGCAGTGCGACGACTTTTGGCACTTGTTCACCGAACACCACATGAAAGCTGCTGACGATGATCAACGACAGCGTGAGCGGGAGCGCGCGTAAAATACCAACCAGAGCGTCCGGCACCTGCGCATTGTCGAATACGGGGCTGAGCAGCAGCGTAAAGGTGCGCTCACCCAGATCGCCCAACGCCAGCGATACCATCGTGACACCCAATTGCGACGCGGCGATCAACCGATCGCGGCTTTTCGAGTCGCTCAGCCAGCGCTGCATCACCTGTGCGCCGCGACTGCCGGTTGCTACCATTTGATCGATACGCGATCGGCGCGAAGCCACCGCCGCGAATTCGACCATCACAAAAAACGCATTCAGGCCGATCAGCGCGACGAGCAGCAATAACTGTGCAGTAATTTGGGCGGGCGTCATCTATCTAATGATCCCTGATGATCCAAACGTGGCTCAAGCGCCGCACGCCACGCCGTTATTGTCAGCTGTGGGGGGGTCTTCAACACCGATCGTGAGCGTATTCATCTTGTCGTCAGGGCGCGCCAGAACATGAAATTCCGCCCCTTTCGCGCGCAATTGCAAAAGCATTTGTGGCAGCGCGCCTACCGTCAGCTTGTCGTTCTCGAACAGTTGAATTACCAGTCCACGCGCGGCTTCACTTGCACGCTTTTTATTCGTGCTGACGCATAAAAACATCGCCGCGCCCTGTGCACTTTTGCTACCCGTCACAATGCGCCGGGTGAGTGCATAAGGCGTTGAGCGCGCTTTGCCGTTCACTTTAGCGGGTTCAACGCCTGCGCTGACGTGCCAGCCGGAATAATCGTACACAGCTTTGAGCCACCCAATATTTTCAACATAATTTTTCAAAAATGGTTCGTGCGTCAGCCCCTCGTAATTGGCTGGATCAAGAAAAGCCGCCAGCGCGTTATCGCCGCCCGGACGCCGATAGAGCTTGACCTGTGCATCGTAAGCAGTGGCTGCATCCTGACTCGTTTGCTGGATCAGCGCGCGCAGTTTTTTCTCAGTTTTGAGATACTGCTCAGCCAACAGCGACGGCGCGGATTGATCGGCACTGGTGTTGCCCTGAGCCTGCCACAAGCGATTGCCGATCGCGTGCCCCTCACTGAGTATGCGTGAGAGCAGGGCACCGTCCCAACTGTGCAAATCGCGTCCGCTCGCAAAGAAAGTAGCGACTGCTTTATATTTCTTCAAAATGTCCAGCAAATCGGTGGTTGCGCCGCTCAGATCGCTTTTGCTGATCGGGCCACCTTCAAACGTCAGATAGACCGGGAAGGGAGTCGGTGCGGCTGCCGATGCAGTGAGCCAATGCGCGCCGCTAAACAGAGCGCTCGCGCTGAGGGTTGCCAGTTGCAGGAACGTTCGGCGCTGCATAGGTTGCATGAAGTTGACCCCTTATAGTTTTATAGTTGCTCGATCGCTGCTCAGAACCACATAGCGTTTACAAACACATGGCTCAATACTAATTCCAAAGTGGGCAGCAGCGGCGTTTCGATGCGATCTGCGTCACGATAAATGCGGATGGTGTTTGGCGTGTCACGTCGATACTGATGAAGTTCTTTTAAGCGCGGGTAGACAACCCACACTTCGTCTGTGCCGAGCGCAAGATACTTAGCCACTTTTAGCAGCAGATCCTGTATGTCATCGGTGGGCGACGCAACTTCAACCGCTAATGTCGGCACACCCGGAAACGGCGCTTTGCGGTCCCAATCAGCGGGAATCGCTGCTTTAGCAGTGTACGATACATCTGGCACAAGCGAGTCGCGCAAATGCGGTTTGGTGTAACCCATCAAATAGATCAACCCGTCGCTTGCTACAAGTCCGAGCTTGCCGCTGACGATTGGCGATCTGAGTGCCATATAAATATTGATCGCATAATCGTTATGCTCCCAACCTGTTGGTGTCATCTCTTTGATTTCTCCATCGACGATTTCAACGCGCGCATCAGAGCCGAGTTTCATCAACTCGTCATAGCTCACCGTTTGGAGTTCCTGACCTTCATTTGCCGGGGCTAATACCGGAGCCGAGTCAACCATTGCGTGCTACTCCTCTTCATCCAACCGCAGGACGGCCATAAACGCTTCTTGCGGCACTTCCACGTTGCCGATCATCTTCAGACGGCGCTTGCCTTTTTTCTGCTTTTCGAGCAGCTTTTTCTTGCGCGAAATATCGCCGCCGTAACATTTGGCGAGCACATCTTTACGGATCGCTTTCACGTCGGCGCGGCTGATGATCTTGCTGCCAACCGCTGCCTGAATGGGCACGTTGAACATCTGACGGGGAATCAACTCTTTGAGCTTGCTGACCAACCGCTGACCCTTGCCATACGCATCGTCGCGATGCACGATCATCGACAGTGCATCGACCGATTGGCCGTTCACGAGGACGTCCATCTTGACCAAATCCTGCGGCTGATACGAGTCGAAACTGTAGTCAAGGCTGGCGTAGCCTTTAGTCAGCGATTTGAGCCGATCATAAAAGTCGATGATCAGCTCAGCCAACGGAATCTTATAGGTCAACATCACGCGCGAAGTGTCCAGATATTCCATGTTGATGTATTGGCCGCGCTTGCGAGTGACCAATTCCATGATCGGACCGATGTACGTATCCGGCGAAAACACCTGAATCTTCATCCACGGCTCGCGGATTTGCTCAATCGTACTTTCTTCGGGCAGTCCGGCGGGGCTGTCGATCGTGATCGTCGTGCCGTCTCGCAAAGCGATCTCATAGGCCACGCTCGGCGCAGTTGCCAGAATATCCAGATCGTATTCGCGTTCAAGCCGTTCCTGCACGATGTCCATGTGGAACAAGCCCAGAAAGCCGACGCGAAAACCAAAGTTGAGCGCCGTTGAAGTTTCCGGCTCATAGACCAATGCCGCGTCATTCAGTTGCAAGCGGTCGAGCGCTTCGCGGAGCTGCGGGTAATCTTCGCCTTCCGTCGGATAAAAACCGGCAAAGACCATCGGCTTCGCTTTTTGATAACCCGGCAGCGGGTCAACAGCACCATTGTGCGCCGTCGTGATCGTATCCCCGACGCGACATTCCTGAACGGTTTTAAGGCCCGTCGCCACATAGCCGACTTCGCCCGCCACCAGCTCGGCGCTTTCCTTCATAGTCGGGCTGAACACACCAATTTCGAGCGGCTCAACGGTGATCCCGGTCGCCATGAGATGCAGCGGCACATGCGGCGACACCTTGCCATTGATCACGCGCATATAAGCGATCACGCCCTTGTAAGCGTCATAATGGCTGTCGAAGATCAGCGCTTGCAGCGGAGCTTCCGGGTCGCCTTTCGGATGTGGCACCCGCAGCACCACTGCTTCCAACACTGCCGCCACATTGAGTCCCGTTTTGGCGCTGACGCGTACCATGTCCTCTTTAGGAATGCCGAGCAAATCTTCAAGCTCTTGCGCAATATCATCCGGGCGCGCGGCGGGTAGATCGATCTTATTGATCACCGGAATAATTTCGAGGCCGTTGTCCAACGCCAGATATAAGTTGGCGAGTGTTTGCGCCTCGACACCCTGGCTGGCATCCACGACGAGCACCGCGCCTTCGCAGGCTTGTAGAGCACGGCTCACTTCATAGGTAAAATCGACGTGGCCGGGGGTATCGATCAGGTTGATCTCGTATAATTCGCCGTCCGCTGCCGTCCAGGCCATACGCACCGCCGACGCTTTGATCGTGACGCCGCGTTCACGTTCCAAATCCATCGTATCCAGCAGCTGCGCGTGCATATCACGATCGGAGACGGTGCCGGTAACTTGCAGCAGACGATCGGCCAGCGTGCTTTTGCCGTGATCGATGTGGGCGATAATACAAAAGTTGCGAATATGCGAGGAATCCAAGGCTCACTCCAGTACAATAGTTGTCTAAATCGGGACAAATGGGATATTAATCACGATTATGCCTTTTAGAACCTACGCCTGATTATGTGCGAGCGGCTCGTCCCCATAACACTAGGCGGGCGGTTGGACTACGGCCAACCGTTTTGCCGAGACTAGCTCGGCGGTTGTTGCAAAAGCCAAGCGGCGTGCCGTTTATCTAGGAGTTTTTTTATTGCTTCCTTGTTTGGGCATTGCCGTAGTTCAGTATCGTTTAGTCGCGTTTTCAGATTAGTCGCGGCTACCACGTCGGCGTGACCCCTATGACCGCATTTCACACAGCAAAACGTTTGCTGGTCAGGACGGTTGGCACGGTCAGCATAATGGCAGTGAGGGCAACTTTGCGATGAATAGGCGGCAGGAACGGCCACCACAGGCACGCCACGTTTAGTCGCCGTCCAGTACAGGTGATCCTGGATGTGACCAATTTGCGAAGCGCGCAGGTAGCGGTTCATCCGGCTGGACTTGAAGCGCATCCCGCTCACGTCCAGTTTTTCAACGACAAACAAGGTGTCGGGATGAGCCTCAAAACACTGGACGACCGCCGTTTCGATGTCATGTTTCACCCGACGAGCCAAGCGTTGGGATTGCGCGCTGCTGGTTGAAGGCAGTTGCTCATCGGCCACACCGCGCTTTTTGAGACAAGCGCGCAGCCTAGCCTTACGCGCCGTTTTGATGTTGACTCGTTCGACCTGCTGCATGAAGCGCTGCCCCACCGTTCCAAACTGATGGCCGTCACTATCGCTCAGGAAGTTGACAATCCCGACATCCAAGCCGATGGTATGACTGGTCGTTTGTAGGATCGGCAGCGGCTCACTGATGCTCAGGCTGAGCCACCACCAGCCGTCCCGCCTGCTCAACGTTACACTGCGGTTAGGAACATGCCCGCTGAGCATTTTTCGGTGACGTTTGGCTAACATAACCGGCAAATAGAGCGGGTGACCCTTATCCAGGGTGGATAGCCGCAGCCAAAAGTCAAAAGTGCTATCGGTTGCCTTCTCCAGTTTGACCTGTAGGGCTACGTTTTCGTTCGCCTGAATCGAAACCGCATGTAGCGTTGGTAGTGCTGGCTCGTTCCACTCAGGTTTTTTATGAGCTTGCTGCTTGATCGGCTCAAGCGATTCATAATAAACCAGCTTTTCATGGTACGCCTTCAGGGAGTTCAGTCGATTGCTGTGCCAGCTTTTCGTGATGCCAGCCGCTTGCTGAACGGCAACCCGCTGCCAACGCGCTGAAAGCACACTGTCAAAACAAAAGGCCAGCATCGCATCCGGCTCAAGCGTCTCACAAAATAAGCCGATGTATTGTTTACACAGCGGTTGGTAGGCTTCCCACAGCACGTCTAGCGCGACCAATTTACCGGTGTTTGCCGCCGCCAGCCGAATATGGTTAATAGTGCGGGTTAAACTAGGCCCGGCTCGCTGCTTCTTTTTCGGCATCCGCTTCACCTCGCTTAGCTTCATGCCCTTATTGTACATCACACTGCCTAATTGCCAATGATCTAAACTAGCTATCAAAATACATGGTCGCATTATAACACATTGCACGGGCAGCGCGGTTGCGGGGCGGCATGTTATCATTCGGGTTCGTATCGACTGAGTGGGGCTGTATAAGCTCTGCCAAACAAGGAAACATTTGTGACTCTACCACGGACTAGCCAGCCGATCTCTTTACAGCGACTGCGCACTCTGTTTCTGCTCTTGCTAGCGGCAGTTGGTTGTCGATTAGGGGTTGGGCTGCTCGCTGCACACATTTACGATCAACAAAGCTATGAAATGGTAGTGGCTGCTGTACGCGCAGGCCATAACGTATATGCCAGCGTAGCGCGCTACAATTATGCACCGGTGTGGGCTTATGTCTTGACGGCGATCGCAACATTGGCGGACGCGCTGCATATCCCCTTCTGGCTGCTGCTGCGCTTATTTCTGGCGCTGATCGACTGCATCAACGCGATTCTGATCGGGCACATCGTAACAGTGTCCGCAGCGTTACCCAGAAAGCGGCTGGTCATGCTCGCGTACTTGTTCAACCCGCTGGCGATCGCCATTACTGGCTACGATGCGCAGTTTGAAGCGTTCGCGGTGCTGCCTTTATTGATCGCCATTTTTCTGGCACGGCGTGGTGACTTTCGCTGGCTGTGGCCGTTGGCGACTGCGGCACTGCTTATCAAGCACATCACGCTGTTTGCGGTGTGGACCTTGTTTGTTGCGCACTATCGACCACGCCGCGCAATAGCCTATATGAGCGGTTCGCTCGCCATTTTCGCGCTGAGCTTTGCGCCTTTTCTGCCCGACGGCGCAAGCGGCATCTGGACGAATGTGCTGCACTACACATCGATCAATACCGTGTACGGCTTTGGCTTGATATTGCCCATCAGCATTCACGCGGTGCTGTTTTACACCGCTATGTTCGCCTTGCCTGTATTGGTCGCGCCCTTCCTCGATTTAAGCGCACTCGCATTCCTGGCGCTGACTTATGGGATCGGCGATCAATATCTGATCTTGCCACTGTTCTGGACAACGCCATCGCGCCTGTACTGGCTGTTCTCGATCGTTGGCAGCCTGGCGATCCTGCTGCCACCGTTGCTATCGCTGTTAGTCCCATCGCTCGTTGGCGAGGGGACTAGCGGCTGGCTGATTGCTATCGCGTTGTTGAATAGTGCGTGGCTGATTGTGTTGATCTGGTTGATCGCTCGCCTGCGACGCGCTATCCGTTTGAATAAGCAGCAGATCAGCACGCCGCGTTACCTGCTTGATGCGTGATCAAACTTACAACTGATACTGTTCGACCGAGCGCAGCAACTGTTGTGCCATATCGTTCAGGTTGTGCGCCGCGCGTTCGGTCTGCAAGCCCGCCGTGACGGATTGCGCCGTGACTTGCTCGATATTGTCCATCGCTTCGACCATTTGACCCATGCCGAGCATTTGCTGCTGAGTCGCTACCAGAATCTCTTGCGCTACTTGTGAACTGCGCGTCACGGACTCGGCTAATGCCTCGATCGCATCACCCGCGCGCCGCACAAGTTGCACCGCGTTATCTACCTGCTTGATGCCTTCTTCGGTCGTCATGACAACTTTATTGGTGGCGCGTTGAATCTCGCCAAGCATTTCGCCAATGCGTCCGGTCGCCTGCCGTGATTGATTCGCCAGATTGCGCACTTCATCGGCCACGACCGCGAAGCTCTTGCCCGCTTCACCGGCGCGCGCCGCTTCAATTGCCGCATTCAGCGCCAGAATTTTTGATTGTTCGGCCAAATCGTCGACACTCGAAATGATCTGGCTGATCGCTTGTGTTCGTTCGGAAAGCGCCAGCACACTCGCCGCGATCGTTTCGGTTTGGCTGCGTACGCGATCCATGCTGGATACATTTTCTTCAATCGCGGATTCGCCTAAAGCAACCGTTTCTTGCAAGCGATTAGCGGTAGTGGTAACCCCTTGCGCCTGTTCGGTCGTTTGCCGTGACGTATCGCGGAACTTTTCGATGATCGCCCGTAATTCAACCACGGCGCGCGATTGTTCGTTGCCACCCGTCACTTGCGACATGACCGCCGACAAAATTTCAGCGGCTGCCGAAGCCGTGCTGTTGGCGATCTCACGCGATTGTGAGGCAATGCCTGCAAGGCTGGCAACCGTACGATTCATGCTCTCACCGAGCATTCGCAAATCGCTTGAAACGCGATCTCTGTCGCTGTCAGCGGGCAGCGTCAGGTAGGTACTCAGGTTGCGCTGGCCGACTTTATCCAGGTACATAGTGTAGTCACCGATCGCTTTTTCGAGCCGTTCACGGACGCTGCGCTCGGAGATCGCCAGCTCCTCGACTTCAATACGCGCCGATTTAATGCGCGCGATCATGATGTTGACCGCCTGCGCAAGCTGTGTCATTTCCACGCTGGAATTGAGCACCATGCTTTGATCCAGATTGCCGCGCCCGATCGACTCGGCGGCGGCCAGCAGCTGCGCCAGCGGGCCCGTCAGGTTGCGTGAGAACACGATCAACAGGATACCGATGATCACCAGTGCCAACACACCCGCCGTCAGCACCTGCGCAATGACCTGTTGATAAGCGTCTTGCGCCTGTTGTTCAGCCCTCAAAAGGGAAGCGTCCGTTTTAGTCAGCAGGGTATCGATATTGAATATGAACAATTCCAACGGATTTTTGCTGATTTCATAATTGGCATAGTTGTTCACAAAATCAAGCGTGGCCGGAACGTAAGGCGTCAGCAATTGCAAGGCTTGTGCAGCATCGGGTTTGGCTGCCGCTTGAAACGCGGGCTGCAAACTCTCCACAAATTGCGTGTAGGCAGCCTTCATTTTGTCAAGCGTAGTCACATCTTCCGGCTGTGCTTTGCCGACATCCTGATAGAGCATTTTGAAGACGTCGTTGGCGTTGTTCGTTCGATCGTTGAAAGCGCCGTCCAGCCGTGAAGCTGCGACCAGATTCTGCACCGCGATCCGCACTTGATCTTGCGCAAGCCCACGCAATCGGTACAGGTCGAGGTCAAGCACATAGGCGTTCGTGGCTGACTGAAAATAGCTATTGTAGTTGTTTGCCGTGCGCAGTGCCGTCGCCGCAATGAGCGCGGTCATGGCGGCGATAATGACGAATACAATGGCAATCTGCTGAGAGATTCTTAGACGCATAGTGGACTTACCTTACCGTGTCGTTGACAAGCCATCGGGAACCCATGAGAAGCTGTGACAAGTTGAGGAGCACAGTCATTTGACCGTCGATCGTGGCTACTCCCGTCGCAACATCCGATGGCAGGTTCTGAAGCAATTCTGACGCCATAAACAGCGCGCTCTCCTGCACACTGAAAACACCGCGCAAGCTGTCAATGCGCACCGCAACCGTTTCGTTTTGCCCGACTGCCGCGACCATGATCTGTGCCTTTTGAGCGGCTTGCCCTGCCTTATCCGCCGTCACCGTGATCGGCAAATCGAGCATCGGGCGCAAATCGATCACGGTGAGCAGCCGACCACGCCGATTGATCAATCCGATCACATGCGGCGGTGTGCCGGGCACGGCGACCGTTTCCGGCAGCGGATACACCTCCAGCACATGCACGGCTTCCACTGCGTATTGAGCGCTCTCAAGCGTGAAGCAAAGCAGCACGCGCTGTTTACCCATCGTCTCACCGTCCGGCACAGCAGCCAGCCGTACAGCACGTTCCTCTAGAATGCGGCGCGCTTCATCGGGGGTCATTGTTTTTGTCCTCACCTTGACGGAGCGGTTTCGTAACAAAACGCGCACTGCTGAGCGAACGCAAATAGCCAACCGTAATTTCCGGGTTACCTTCGATCGGCTCATTATCGGGTCTATCGAGCAGCAGCGTATGCAGCGCTGCCCAGGTGCGCATCTCACGCGCATCGTGCAGCCGATGATACAGGTTAGCTAAATAAAAATGAGCGAGCGGTGCGTGTGGTGCCAGATAGATCGCACGGCGTAGCGCTTCACGGGCGGCGATCAAGTCAGCGCGCGTTTCAGCGATCAAGCCGAGCAGTTGATGACCGCGATAATCGGTAGGCGAGCGTGCAATAAGCTGGCGGCAAATGATCAGCGCCGAATCCCACTGTCCCGCGTTAGCTTGTACCAGCGCCTTCTCGTAAAGCTGCTCATAACCAGGCGTATTGTTGGGCATCGACGGAACGCGAAGCGCAGGCTGTGTTTCACGATTTTGCAATTCATGGCTTTGCGTCTCGCGAAGCTGCTTTTCGCGCATTTGTGACGTTTGGCTCTTTGCGGCGGAACTTCCCACCACAGGCGCAGCATGAGAGGGCACAGTATGAGACGATGAAAGTGTCCCGGTTTTAGGACGCGCGGTAACGCTCGGTTTTGGCAGCACCACAGGTAAAACAGGCAAAGGCAAAATAGGCGGTGCTGGCGTGCTTGGCTTGGAAGGTACAGCAGCGGACGGCATACGCTTGTGATAAACGATCGATTGGCCGAGCCACTGGGGATGCAGCTCCGGCAAAACGCGATTGACTGGTTCGACTTGCCCACTCAGCAAAATGCCGGACGCTGCCAAAGCGTCATAAAAGTGATCCAGCACGATGCGCGCTTGCGGCTCGGCAAAATAGATCAGGACATTGCGGCAAATGATCAAATCGAAACGTAAAGCGCCGTTGAAAGGGGATGGATAAGCCGCTTCGATCAAATTCAGCGGCGCGAATTTCACCCGTCGGCGGATGTCGTCTGAGAGTTGATAAGAGCCGCCGGGTAGTTCCGTGAAAAAGCGCTCACACACGCTTTTAGATACTTCACGCAGCGCCGATGGCCGATAAACAGCGCGCTGAGCGTGCGCAAGCGCCGCGCTGTTAACATCCGTCGCATACAGCGTGACTTGCCAATCCTCTTTGAGCAAACTTTCCAGCCCGATCGCCAATGAATAAGGCTCCTCACCCGTGGCGCAGCCTGCGCTCCAAATGGTGAGCGTCCGGTCAAGCTGATGCTGCGCGATCAGGTAGGGTAGCAAGTTCGTTTGCAGGTTTTCCAGCCGCAGTTCATCGCGGAAAAAGTACGTTTCGGTGACCGTCAACAGCCGCGCCAGCCGATCGACTTCGATGGGGCAAGTTGCCTCGTCTTGCAAAAGCCGCCAATAGTGCTCGTAGCTTGGTGCGCCCGCTTCACGCATGGCACGCGCCAATCCGTTCGACAGGTTGCGGCGCTGCTTCTCGGTAAAATCGATCGCCAGCCGCTCGCGAATCCAAGCCCGAAAACGGTTGAACCACACATCGGGCAGCAGCTCATCTGTCGGAATGCTGTTGGTCATGACGCTTTCAGTTCAATAAAGGTGGGCGCGCTAAGGGTGGGTACGAACGAGAGCAGCGCCTCAATATCAAAAACGAGCCGTGAAGCGCCATTGTAAAGTACCGTGCCACCGATCCACGGGAGCGCTCCCGTAAATGACGCCGGAATCACATCGACCGTCACTTGCAGCTGTTCAGGCATCACGAGTTCAAGCGCTTCTTCGACCAACAGCGCCGCCCGCCGCCTGCCGATCCGTAACAAGATCAGATGCTCGGTCACTGATGGCGGACCAAAGGGCAGCCCTAAGCGCGTGCGAACATCCAGCACAGGCACTGCAATCGCTCGCACCGTTAACAGGCCAGGTAAATCGGCAGGTGCGCCCGGAATTGGACGTAACGCAACCATTTGCACGATCCGCTCGATCGGTGCAAGTGGAATCAAAAAGATTTCAGTGCTCAGCCGAAACGAAAATAACGCTTCTACCACTGCTCCCCCGGATGAAACGTTCAACAAAGCTGTATTGCTTATTTAGCAATCCTTATTTTAACATAATACGCCAAGATTTCCTTAATGGATGTTTAGCGCGAAAGTGCCTGCTCAGGCCGACAGATGTTCACGCACGCGGCGCTCGATTTCGTCAGGCGTAGCGCCATATTTGCGCAGTAAACGCGCCCCACGTGAATCGCGTGAGAGTGCCAACAGCAGATGTTCCGTACCTGTATAGTGTGATCCGACCGAATCGGCGTAAGCGACTGCCCGATCGAGCAGCGTTTCGAGGCCGCCGCCCGTTGTTGAGCGTGGCTTGTACAAATCAGCCTCAAGCGCCCGATCGTTGAAGCCGCTTGCCTCTAAAATTCGGCTGCATACGCTCCGCTGTTCGCGTGCCAGCACTAATAACAGGTGCATAATGCCCACCTGCTTATGATGCGTTTGTTCGGTGATCTGCTCAGCCGCGTTCAGCACACGCCGTGATAATTCGCTGAGCCGTGCCAACCGCCGCATTTGCTCAATGCTGATCTCAGTCACGCCCGCGCGTAACAGCCGCCGAATGTCGCGGCGCACTTGATCGGGGTCTACCGCACTCCTTTGCAATAAGCGCAGCAATTGGGCTTCCCCCACCCGACAAATGCCGAGCAAAACGTGTTCTGTACCCACGTAGGCATGACCAAGCCAGCGCGACTCATCGGCGGCCAGGCTCAGCGCTTCAGTCAAGGCAGGTGACATGCTCAACAAATCACTCGACGTGTTCACCTGAGCGTTAGCCGCCCGCTCACGCAAAGCGGTATCCGCAGCATCGATCGCTAACCAGTGCGCTTCCGCACTTTCCAGCGTCAATCCTAAGCCGTGTAAGACGCCACAGCCGACGCTGCTTTCTTCGCGCAAAATGCCAAGCAGCAAATGACTCGCATCGATGCTGCTCAAATTATTTGTTTTTGCTACCCGCCGCGCGTAGTCCAGCGCCCGCTGCGCATAACGGCTGTACGGTCGATCGGTACGGTTAAGCCTCATCGCAAAAGCTACGCGATCATTTGGCACGTGGGCTAGGCGTCACGCCATTCGCTTGCCCGCTCGTCTTAGTGGGCGTAAACGTGGGCGGAAGGATGATCACGGGTGAGCCGATCCGAATGGGCGTGAGCGTTGGGCGCAGCGGCGTAGGTGGTGCACTAATCGGGGTAGCCGTCGGTGGCAGCAGGATCGGCGTACTGAACGGGATTGAGGTACTGGTCGGCGGAATGATGATGATCGATGTGCTGGTCGGGAAGGGGCGCGGCGTGTTGGTCGCAAACGCAATATAGGTTGGCGGCACGACGGTTGCCAGCAAAAGCTGCGTAGGCGTGGGCAGCAGCGGATTAGAACCAAACGGTGTGGCAGTCGTAATCGGCGCGACCAGCGTTGCGAACGGCGTGATAGAGGGGTAAGGCGTGTTGGTAGCGTCACCAATGACGGGCGTAAAAGTGGTGATCGCTTGCGTAACGCGTCCGCTGCGCGATGGCAGCCCGGCAAACAGCACACCGCCCAGACAATAAAACGGAAGTGTTGCCAATATTATGAACAATAGCACCGTTTGAATGACGCGCTGACGCCGTGAAGCTGCTTCCGTGACACGTTCCATGTAAAAACTTTTCCTCGCTGCGCGCCGTTGTGCTGTTGGCTGCCGAATGCCGATAACGCGAATACTAGCACGAACAGGGCGCGATCGCAACGGATCGGCAAGCGGGCGACAGGGTTGTTGCAGGTTGTGCTAACCGTCGCATGGTTGTAGACTACCGAACGTTTTAGTTGTGAGCCGAGATGCTGTAAATCCTTTATGAGCTTTTTACGAAATTTGCGCAAGCAAAATCCACCTGAACTACTCACTGAGCTGCCTGCCGAGCCGACTAAACCCGCGCGCCCTGCCGAGCCGACTGATCCGACAGAGCTGGATAAACAAATCAAACGGCTGTCCAAAGAACTATATCGTTGGAATACGCTGGTCGAGTCGCAAACTGAACAAACGCGCACTGCGCTGGAAGGTACTCAAAATGCGCTGGCAGCCCTCTCTCGTGAGCGTGCCGCCTCGTCCAAATCTGACGGCAAACTGATTAAAGCGTTGTTTTCGGTGCTGGACAATGTTGAGATAGCGCTGGCATCGGGCATGGCGCAAATTGAGGTGCTGCGCGAGTCCACGCCTGAAGCGGCGGCCATGCTCGCAGCCTGGTTAGAAGGTCAGCGTCTGCTGTTGGAGCGCTTGCTCACGCTGTTAGAGGCTGAAGGGGTCAAGCCGATCGCGACCATCGGGCTACCGTTCGATCCATATCGCCATATTGCGATCAAAACGGACTACGATCCGAGCAAAGCCGCGCAGATTATTCTGGCTGAGGAGCGTCGCGGGTATAGTCGCGGTGAGGATGTGCTGCGCTTTGCCGAAGTGGTTGTCAACAAAGCGCAGCCGAATAATATGTGAAAGCGGGTGGAAAGACCAAGTACAGATTTGCCAGGCGATGAGTATTGAGGTTATCCTGCACCAGTCGGATTTTCTTCGCCTCGGGATAACGGACATCGGCCAACCACTGCAACTGACGGGCGTAATCCTCGGCAGTCCGCCGCGCGGTGACTTCGACATATTAAGAATTGCTCCAAAAGCATGAGAGGTTGGTTTTCTAATTCACAATTGATTAGATCCTCGAACATAGTGTAAACCCCATCATCATTTATCGAAACACACGGTAAAACCCCTGCCTTTAGGCATGGGGATATAAGGTGGAATTTGTTTTTTTTGAGTTGAACCGATACTATCTAACCATCATGTTGAACCTGGTTGAAACGCACAGAAACTACAAATACCGTTTGTACCGTTGCGACAAGAAAGATCGCAAACTGCGGCACAAGCTATTTGTGGCATCGCTCATCTGGAATCACCTGGTTGCTTTACAGCGGCGTTACTATCGGCTGACAGGCCAATACATTGCATTGCTGACGATGAACAAGCATGTTCTGAAGCTGCGTCGAAGCAGTAAGTTCAAGTTGTGGAAAAAACTGCATTCGCAATGCTGTCAGGATGTGTGCAAGCGTTTAGACGATGGCTACCAGCGTTTTTTCAAGAAGCTGGCGAAAGGCCGTCCCAAATTCAGGAAAGCGCGAAAATATAGCTCGTTCACGTTTCCACAATCGGGCTATACCGTGAAAGATA
>Ga0209511_1000441_pt1 | contig 42780 bp, 39 predicted proteins | sample SSSSmetaG_FD_184141 | JGI IMG/M metagenome (GOLD analysis project Ga0209511, IMG submission 184141) | Glacier valley bacterial and archeal communities from Borup Fiord, Nunavut, Canada, to study Microbial Dark Matter (Phase II) - ​SSSS... | ecosystem: Environmental > Aquatic > Freshwater > Ice >... | reverse complement strand
GCTGCTCGATCAGCATCCCGACTTCAATCAGCTTCCGAGCATTGGTGAGATTGAGCCGTCAGTAACTATGGCGAAACTAGCTTATCGCAGAGGCAACGAGGCAGCGCATTGGGACAACTTTCCTGATAACGCATCGCAGCGGTTGGTATACACACGTAACTCTGGTTATTCAGGCTGCGCCCATACGGTGTGGCTGCTGAATTTTCCCACAGCCGATGCGCGTAAATTGGATTGTGGTATCGGCTACTTCAATGTCTTTTTTGCGCCTGATAAAACTTTGTTTGCCATGAGCAGCAGTAGCCCGGATAGTCAGCAGCGTGCTAGTCGCCTCCATATCATGTCAGCCGATGGAAAGCAGGATCAGATTACGGAACTACCAGGATCAATCAGCGCAGTGGGTTGGTCACCGGACAGCAAAATGCTGATTTATTGGCAAGAGGACACACAGGTGCTTCAGATCGTAGCAGCAGATGGCAGCCCTGTACGCACGATCGGACCTGATAGCAATATTAATTATGTCAATGTGGGTCCGGAAATTACGTGGACGGCTTTATGCAGGCCCGTGCTCGTCAATCAATGATATAGCAAAACATTTGCAACGTATTGGTTCAAAGTGCCGTATAGTATGGATGAGGCGCACGAGCTTGAGTTGTGCAAATCGCGCAAGTTTTGCTATGAACAGGAGTCTGCGATGAGGAAAATTGTCAGTTTCGCTTTATTCGTCGTGTTAGCCCTGAGCGCAATCGGATTTTCGCGCACGCCAGTCGCATTGGCAGCCACCGCACCTGCATCGCTAGCCGATCTGATGCCCGCCAACGTTGCTCTGTATATGGATGTGCGCACCGCTAATTTGGATCAGACAATCAACACTTTCGTTGATCTGTTCCGCAAGGCGGGCATGACCGTTCCGACCGATCTGTACGCCCAAATCGATCAGGCGTTGACCCAGGGACTCGGCCACCCGGCTACGTTCAAGGGCGATGTGCTCTCCTGGTTGGGCGATCACCTGGCGATCGGTGGAGTGATTACCGATCAAATGCTCAAGGATTCGACCACGCTTGACGCAACTACGTTAAATCAGGGACTCGTCATTGTTGATGTCAAAGATGAAGCCGCCGCCGATAAGTTCCTGGCTAATGTGTTTGCCGTTATCCAAAAGCAAGGGCTGACCTTCAACAAAACCACTGACACTATCAACGGCAGTTCGGCGTCCATTTACACCAGCATTCTGTCGGTAGATGTGGTGCGCTTCAAGGGTTACCTGGTGATCGGCAATGCACCCGTCGTCAAAGACATGATCGCCACGCTAAAAGCCAAAAAGCCGACGCTTGGCGCTGATGCGAAGTTCCAAAAGACGCTGGCACTGCTCAAGCCAGATAATGGGCTGACCGCATATATCAGCGGACGCGCGCTCGAATATCAGACAAACGTTACACAAACGAGTCTGGTAAGAACACGAGCCAACATTAGTGATAATCTGTTGAATACCACCGCGACTCCTACGCCGGAAGCGACTTTGAAGCCGACCCCAGTACCTACGGCCAGCGCTCAATCAAAGCTGATGCAGCAGGCGTACCGTGCGATCAACGGCATAGCATTCGCAGCGCGTCAGGATGGCAAAGTGCTGGCGCTAGACATCGCAACCAGCACTGATGCGGTGGCTATGCAAGCGCTCATAAAGGCGGAGGGGCTGCCAGCGAGCACGCTGAAACCGCGCACAAATTTGACGGGTAAGCTCGCCGCGCAAATTCCGAGCACCGCCGGTGCCGTAATTTATGGCGCTGATTTAGCTTCAATCTATACAGGTTTGCGCGCAGCATTCACCTCAGTGAACAAGCTGCAAATGGCGCAAACCCCCGGCCTCAATTTGAACCAGGCAGAGCAAGGGTTTCAGAACTTTGAGGACAGTATCAAAAGTACCTTCGATCTGGACATCAACGCTGATGTTCTGAGCTGGATGGGCGGCGAGTACGCGCTCTACATGAATTACGACAAAACGGGCGATCTGGCCGTTGCCAGCAATAACGCTTTCCCCTATGACAGCGTATTGTTGATCCAGGCGACCAATGGCGCGAAAGCCAAGTCGTTTGTGGAACAGATCAACACGACGTTCAAAACACAAGCGGGTTTGGATATAACCACGATGGGTGCGCCTGATTTGTTCAGCATTTCTGGCGGCCAATCGCCGGTGCGGATCGGTTACGGCACGGCGGGCGATACGTTCATCCTGAGCACCGGCAGCGGTATTAAACCTGCCGCTGATGCAGTCAACGCCGGGCAGAGTGGCGACACGTTAGCCGCTGGCAAAAACCCAATCTGGACACATGCGATCGCTGCGCTGCCCTCAACTTATCAGAGCTTCTTGTACTTCGATCTGGTACAAGGCGCGCAATATCTTGACACAACGATCAAGACGCAAGGTACCATGGCAGGGTCTGACCCGCAAACCAAACAAGCACTGGCCTTCCTCAATGAGTTCGAGAGTGCTGTGATCTATAGCAACCTCACTACTGACGCCACCAGTGGCAGTGTGACGTTTGCGCTGCTGCTGAAGTAGTAGTTTACTCAAATTGTGCCCCGGTCTTTAGGCCGGGGACTTAGCCCTTGATTTTACAATAATGCCAGTTAGCCGCCGTTATTTTGTGTGCGCCGCTTTTACGGTAAAATTTAGATCAGCTCACAGGGTGAAATTGTTTAAGGACGCAAAAATGTTATCTCCAGATGAAATTTTACAGGCAATTCCGCACGCGCTTGAAGGGCTGGAAGTCCCTGGCGGAATGCCGCGCGGCAAAGTACGTGACTTTTATGTGATGAACGATGGCAAGCGGCGCGTACTGATCACGACCGATCGGCTCAGCGCGTTCGATCACAGCATCGGCTTAGTACCTTACAAAGGGCAGGTGCTCAATCAATTATCGGCGTGGTGGTTCGCGCGCACGGCGGACATTATTCCCAACCATTTTATCAGCACGCCCGATGCTAACGTGACGATCGCCCGCGAGACGCGCCCGATTTTGATCGAAGTGATCGTGCGCGGCTACATTACGGGCGTCACGTCGACCAGCTTGTGGACGCGCTATGCCAGCGGTGAACGTGAAATTTATGGGATGCAGTTTCCCGACGGATTGACTAAAAACCAGAAGCTCCATCATCCGGTGATCACGCCCACCACCAAATCGACGGTCGGCCACGATGATCGGTTAGCGTTGAATGATGTGACCGCGAAAGGCTACGCCGATGAGAATACCTGGAAACAAATTCAGGCGGCGGCGCTGGCCTTGTATCAGCGCGGCTGCGATATGGCCGAAGCAGGCGGCTTGATCCTGGTCGATACTAAATATGAGTTTGGCTTTGATGAAGAAAACGGCGCGCTGCTGTTGATCGACGAAGTACATACGCCCGACAGCAGCCGTTATTGGAAAGCCGACACCTACAAAGATCGCATCGACATGGGTCTTGAGCCGGAAAATTTCGACAAAGAGCTGGTACGCCTGTGGTATGTGGCGCAAGGCTATCATGGTGAGGGCACGCCGCCGCTCATGAGCAGTGACCTGATCGTGGCGACCAGCGAGCGTTATCAGCGCGTGTACGAGATGTTGACGGGCGAAGTATTCGAGCCAGCAGCGTATCCGGCAGATGAGCGGATTCATGCTGCGGTAGCCGAATACGCTTAAACCCGATTTAATAAGCGTCGCAAGGATTGCCCCGGCCTAAGACCGAGGCTCATACAGAAGAAATGGAAGAGACAATGCTTTTTTTTCTTCTGTATGAGCGCTGTGGCTTCAGCCCGGCGCATTAGGCGAGTAATCTATCGTGCCCAATAAGTAAACACCGAAAGCGAGTTTTGTGGCCTACGAACGCTTCCGTGGTCTGGTAAATGAGTCGGACAGCGTTACGCGTATCATCGCGGGCGTGGCGCTGCTGCTGCTGCTGGTGATCGCGCTGCCAAGTCTTGTGCCGAGCATTCCGGGGTTAGCCAACGGTGCGGCGTGCGATGCTTTGTATTCGCCGAACGCCAATGGTAATCATCAATCATTGATGGCGCTCAATGCCGATCCAACGTCGCTGCATCTTGAACTGGCCGCACCTGCGCTCATCATCCCAAGCGGCCAACCGTTGACGCTGGCGGTACGCTTCATCAATGAAAGCACCGCTCCGATCACGCTGGCCTTTGTGCCGGATGAGTCAGTCTTTCGCTTCACAGGCAGCGAAAGTGGCCTGATGTTTTCGATTATCACGGCCAGCGGCGCGGTACTTGGTGAGCCGCAAACGGTCAAGCTACCTGCCCCGATCCGCCAACAGTTCCCGCAGCCCGTACTGCATCTGCTCAGCCCGCGCCAACATTGTACGCAGTCGATCACAATCGCGCCGAATCGGTTGGCGGCGGCAGGCATGGCGTCCGGTCAATTTCAACTTGTAGCAGTGTATCGCAATTTGTATACTGGGGTTGTACCCGCCATTGGCGCATTGACGCCAACGCCTATTTTTGGTAATCAGGGTGTATGGGTCACGGCCAGCGACGGCGTGCGTTCCAACCCGATTATCATCTCGATCGGCAGCTAATAGGATTGCCATGTCCGCAACCCTCGAAGTTCAACTCAGAATTCGATACCCGCCTGTGCCAGAATGCCCTGATCATCGTAGGGATGTTTGATTTGCCGCATTTCAGTTACCAGATCGGCATATTCAACGAGTTCGGGGAGCGCATCGCGTCCGGTGAAAATGATATGCAGCAGCGGCGGCTTATGCGACTCCAGCCAGGCGCGCACCTCGCCAAAGTTGAGCCAGCCATAGCTGAAGCAATACGTGATCTCGTCAAGCACGACCACATCGTATTGACCACTCACGATCTTTTCCTGCGCCAATTCCCACCCATGCCGCGCCTTTGCGCCGCTTTCATCCAAATCTTTGCTGAGCCATGTGAAGCCGTCGCCACTGCTCAGGATTTCGATGCCCATCTTCTGAGCGGCTTTATGCTCGCCAAAGCTGGCATTCTCGTTTTTGATGAACTGAATAATGCACACCTTCATATTGCGACCCCAGGCGCGCATCACAACGCCGAGCGCGGCAGTCGTTTTGCCTTTACCGTTGCCGGTATTGACGATGATCAGCCCTTTTTTGATCGGTTTATGTTCGGTAGCGATCGGCTTAACGGTCGCTTGTTCGTCAGTTTGATCGGTCATATTCACCTGATAATAACGTTAGCGGCGCGAGTGCCTGTTCGGTCGTGATAATCGTTGCGAATTCGTTGTGCAGGCTGACCAGCGCCAACGTGTGCATCTGCTCAGCGCTGTAGTGGTTGCCGTCATGCCCGACGCGCTCAAAAGTGGCAGTCGCATCGGACACGACGAACGTTTGAAAGCCCAGATTTCCCGCCATGCGCGTCGTGGTCGAGACACAATGATCAGTGGTCAGGCCGACGATCACCAGTGCGCTGATATTGTTTTGTCGCAAGCGCGCTTCCAGGTCAGTGCCGATGAACGCGCTGTTCACCGTTTTGTGAAAGAGCGGCTCATTTGGCAGCGGCTGCGCAATCGCTTTGAAGTCGTTGCCCGGCTGATTTGGTCGCAAGGTCGAAGTGGGCAGCACCGAATCATGCTGAACATGGTACACAGGCTGTCCGGCTTGCCGCCAACCCGCCAGCAAGCGCCCGATGTTCTGCTCGGCGTCAGGATTGTTGCGCATCCCCCAACCTGGATCGTCAAAGCCTTTTTGCACATCGATCAACAATAAGGCGGTATTTTGTGGAAACGTGATCATCCTAATGTCCTGTCGTTCAGCTACGAATTGAGCACCCAATGCGTGAACAAGCCGATCTCTTGAAAGCCGATGCGCCGATAGACGCGCGTTGCCTCGTCCGTAGCGCTTGATAGAAAAATGAGTTCAGCCCCTGAAGCGCGCGCACGCTGCACCGCCTCCAGCGTAAGGGCTGCCGCGACGCCCTTGCGCCGATGGGCAGGTATAGTGGTCACATTGATGATCTCGGCACTGCTGCTGCCCACGATCACTTGCGCCGTGGCGACAGGCTCATCGCCTAAATGGCCCGTCAGAAATAGACGCCGTTGATCGAGATGATCTTGCCAGAGTGGGGCGAAACGTTCATCGACATTATCGGGCGGCTCGTGATCGAAACCGGCATCGCTGATCGCCAGATGCGTATGCAGATCGTCCGGCGTTTGCAAAGTACGTAATGTAAAGCCGCGCGGTGCTGTAAGCGAAGTCGGCCATAGCCAGGCCATGAGCGGCATTCGGCGTGTTTCGGTGAAGCCGTGTTGATCCAACAATAAGCCAAGCATGGGCGCGATTTGTGCTGGAAATTCAAACCGTGGACGGCGATTCGCTTCCCGAAAATAGCGGATAACTTCCATAATATCGGCGCGATCGATGTGTACCGTGACCTTAGAACCATCCGCTACCATCGGCCAGGCATAGTTCAGGTGCGAGCGCGCCGACGGATGAGTCATCACAGCCAGCGAGCCGACCTGTTCGCGGCGCGTGTCGGGACGGGTGCGAGTTTGTTCATTGTGTTTGATAATCGCATGAAGCATTTTTTCGCAACTTATCCAGTAAACTTCAAACTCTATTTTAGCGGCGCTGCCAATATGCACTGCCGATAGATTATACGAACAGCGCCGAAACTTTCAGCGTGAAACCGGGGATCACGGTGCCGCCGTCCAACGTATCATCAGCAGTGCGCAGCAATGACCGTTGATTCTGCTGATAAAAAGTAACCGTACGCAAGCCCGGATCGATGATCCATACCAGTGTAATCCCATCGTCAAGATAGCGCAGCACTTTTTTGAGCACCTCGCTATAACGATCATTCGCTGAAATAATTTCGACTACCAGATCGGGCAGCAGCACAGCGGGTTTTTCGCGCCAATCAGGGTTCGCAGCTTTGTAGGCGTCAAGTTTTGCCGCGCTGAAAAACATTACATCCGGCACACGCGATCCCTTGACCCACCCGGCCACATCACTCAGCACAAAGGGTGCTTCAGTAAAGACTTCGCCCAGGTTGTTCGTCGATACTGACGCATGTAAGGCCAGGAACAGGATTTTCGTGATCACTACATGGCCGATAACAGTTGGACTCACGGCAGCACGCTCTCCATCGATGAACTCAAAAGCGCCTTCTTCATCGTATAAACGAATAAAATCCGCCAGCGCTAAAACGTTGAGCTGCTCAGCGACTATCACCATCGAAAACGCCTCATCAGGCTATTTGCCAGCTACTGATCATACACTGAGCGTACCGCCTGTCTGCGAATGCCGCCACATCTTGCCCTTGTGCTACAGCGTCTGACTCCCTTCCCCCGATTACAGGGGAAGGGCGGGGGTTAGGGGTCAACGTGCCGACTAAAATTCCGCCGTTGACGCCCTCTGTGACGCATGTTATAATCCGTTTCGTAGCCCGAGGTAGCTCAGTTGGTAGAGCAAGCGACTGTAACTCGCTCTGTCGGGGGTCCGAATCCCTCCCTCGGGACTCTCAATGCCCTGCGTTTATCAAGCGCGGGGCTTTTTTGTAGCATTTTGCGGTAATTTTGAGCAACGTCAATCGTACCAACAGGACTGTAGACTATCTATGACCGTACCCGACAGCACGCTGGCGAATAATACACTGAGCATTGCGGAGCGCATCGATCTGATCACGCGCAACCTGGAAGAAGTCATCGGTGCGGACGAACTGCCCGGCTTATTGGCTCAACCCATGCCGCTGCGCCATTACATCGGCTTTGAGATTTCCGGGCGGCTGCACCTGGGGACGGCGCTCGTGTGTATGCAAAAGATTCGCGATTTGCAAAAGGCGGGCGTGCGTTCAACGGTATTTTTAGCCGACTGGCATACCTGGATCAACGACAAGCTCGGCGGCGATCGGGAAGCGATCAAGCGCACGGCGATCGGCTATTTCAAGGAAGGGCTGAAAGCGTCGTTGAAGGCGATCGGCGGTGACCCGGATAATCTGGATTTTGTGCTCGGCACGGAACTTTATCACCACAACGATCGCTATTGGGAAACCCTGATCGAAGTCAGTAAGAACACGACTTTGGCGCGTATTGTGCGCAGCGTCAGCATCATGGGGCGTAATGAAGGCGACTCGATCGATTTTGCCAAGTTGATCTATCCGCCGATGCAGGTGGCGGACATTTTCATGTTGCAAGCCAACATTGCGCAGGGCGGCACGGATCAACGCAAAGCGCATGTGATCGCGCGGGATGTGGCGCTGCAAATGAAAGTCAGTCCGCTGTGCGATAGCAATGGGAAACCCATCAAGCCGATCGCGCTGCATCATCATTTGCTGCTCGGCCTGCAAAAGCCGGATGTGTGGCCGGTGCCCGCCGATCAACTGCGCGATCTGTGGACTTCCATGAAGATGAGCAAATCCAAGCCACAATCGGCGGTGTTCGTCCATGATGCGCCGGATGACATCCGCAAGAAGATTCGCAAAGCGTTTTGCCCACCCGATAATGTGGATTTTAATCCGGTGCTGGATTGGGCGAAACATTTGTTGTTCAACAATGGCCGCGTGCCGTTCGAGATCAAGCGCACGCCCGAAAATGGCGGCGACATCGCCTTTGAAACATATGATTCCTTGGTTGAAATGTTTCAAAGCGGTACGCTGCATCCCGGCGATCTCAAAAATGCGGTCGCTGAGGGGATCATCACATTGTTGGAACCCGTCCGTCAGCGTTTCGAGCAGGATGATCTCAAGCAAATGTGGGACGAGTTCGAGAAGCTGCTGTAAGCGCTTACCCTGTTACGCTTAGCCGAAACCACTACGTTTGGCGAAACAACAATGTCGTATGGCCGACGAGCAGCACATCACCATCTTTGAGCGAGCGCGGTGTGCCCGTCACCTGCTCCTGATTGAGAAATGTTTTGTTGACGCCACCCAAATCGACAATGAGCCACTCGGCACCTTTTTTCTGGATACGGCAGTGTGGCCGCGATACTGCCGGGTCGCGCAGCGAAATATCCCAGGTCGAGTCGGTGGTGGCGCGCCCGATTGTGGTCAGATCGCGCGTCAGCACAAATTCCGCGCCTTCTTCAGAGGGTGAGGCAGTGACGCGCAAGCTCGGCGGCTGATTATGCACGGGCGGAATGCTGATATGACCAGTGGTACGCGCCATTTGTTCTTCTTCAGGCGTGACGAACGCAGAGAAATTAATGGTCGGCACGTACAGCCGAATTACGTCGCCGTGCGCCAACGGAAACGGGGCGGTCAGTTCGTGATCGTTGACGAATGTTTTATTAGCGCTGCCCAAATCGGTGATCACGAAAACGCCGTCACGAAAAGCGATCACGGCGTGCTGGCGGCTGACATGCCGTTCCGCAATGCAAATATCGTTCTCAGGCGCACGCCCGATGCTGGCCGTCCCGCCCTCAAGCAGGACGAATTCCTGAGGTTGCAAGTTGGTGGGGTCTTCCCAGGTCAATTTGGCGAGGCTGGTATCGGGTTGGGCATTCATGCGGAGCGCTGTCCTTTGCGTGACGATCACCCCGAATTATACTCAAGTTTGCAGAACTTGGAATAGCGCGCACTATTCGTTATAAATAGCACAAACAAAAATCGCTTGGCGAAAAGGAACTTTTCATGCGCATGTGTACGACCATCATATACACCGATAAACTAGCGGATGTGAGCGCGTTCTATACGACTCATTTCGCATATTTGCCCACTGAGGCAGATTACACCAACACGTTCAGCCTGATGCCCGGCCCCGAAGTGCGGCTGACGTGGGTGGATGCGGCAAGCGCCGGAGTGCCTACCAGTCAGAATATTGTGCTGCGCATTGCAGTCGTGGATACGCTGATGGAGCGTGCCGAACTGCTGGCGGCGGGCGTGGCGTGCAGCGAATTACGCGTTGAAGATTGGGGGCCGTTCTTTGGTCAGGCGGTGCGCTATTTCGACATGATCGATCCGAGCGGCGCGCACCTTCAATATTACGAGTCGGATTTTGGCGAGAATCGACAGTTGATGACCACTGGAATGGGCGTCGGCACGCGCGAAGTACAGGCGCAGCACGAGGAGCAAACCGAGATGCAGCCGCAGGCACAAACCAACAAATCCGAGACGCGAAGTTGGCAAAAGTGACCGACGGTTTGCGACATAGTACGCTATACTGTGAGCCGATATGGTGCTTGGACGTAAAGCGCTGAAATAGTCACGGCAGTACAAGGAATTTTTGAGCATGAGTCTGACCCGTGCCCAGGTCGAATATATCGCTGAACTGGCAAAATTGGCGCTCACCGACGCCGAAACCGAACGGTACACCGAACAGCTGTCGGCGGTGCTGGATTACGCATCACAATTGCAGGCGGTCGATACCAGCGACATTCCGCCCACTGCCTCGGTGCTGCCCCTGACAACCGTGCTGCGCGAAGACGTAGTGCGCCCGTCGCTCTCGAATGCGCAGGCGATCGCTAACGCGCCGGATGCCACCGATGGACAGTTCCGCGTTGATGCCGTGCTGGATACGGACTGAGTTGGAGAATTGAATTGACTATCTGTGAAGGGCGCTCATGGCTCAAATCCTTGTAATCGATGAAGATCAATCGACAGGCGTGCTGCTCAAAAATGCACTGAGCGAACAGGGCTACGTAGTTCACATTGCGGCCACTGCCAGCGAGGGATTAGCCGCTTCACTTGAGCATACGCCGTCACTCATTTTATTGTCGAACACACTGCCCGATCAACCCGGCATGGATGTATTCACGATTTTACGCAGCCGCGCCCGCACGATTCATATTCCGGTGATGTTTCTGGCGTCACGCGGCGATGCCAAACAGCAGAATGCAATCTTGCAAGCAGGTGCTGATGATTTCATCACCAAGCCATTCGATATTGACATTTTGAGCCTGCGCATCCGCAACATGATCAAGCATACCGAACGGGATGGACTGCAACATCCGCAAACCGGGCTGCCGACGGGTCGCTTACTGCAAGAGCGCGTTCGCAATCTGGCCGACGAATACGGCTGGTACAAAATCGACTTTGAAATCGACGGTTTCGCTAACTTTCGCGAAGTATACGGCTTCATGACCGGGCAGGAAGTGCTCAACTATGCGGCGGGTTTGCTCAGCAGCATGGTACAGGCGCACGGCACTGCGGACGATTTCATCGGTCACCGCGCCGACGCCGAATTCATGGTCATTACGCGCCTGGAAAAAGGCGACGCTTTGCGAGACGCTTTGCAAAAGGAGTTCGATGAGGGTGTGCTGTCGTTCTACAATTACATGGAGCGTGAGCAGGGCTATATAGATATCGCGGACAGCAGCGGTGGTCACACGCACGCGCCGCTGATGCACGCCAAAATCAAGACACAGCAAGGCGAAGCGGAGTAATCCGGGCATGTGATCCTGATACATTGACCCCTAACCCCGCCCTTTCCCCGATTACAGGGCAAGGGAGTCGAATGCGGTGTGAAAGTCCCGCGACCAATAGCCCGAATGTCCTAAGTGCAATTGGTTGACTCGTGCCGATGGCTATGTTATCATCGAACGATGTGAGCATGATGTGACACTACCCGCGTAGCTAAGACGGGTCAAACGCGTTCGTAAAGGAAAAGTCGGCAATGGCGAAATCACGTACTGAACTTATGGTCGACCGCTTGCGCGATTTGCAAGGCGGAACACCGGACATTGAAGCCTCGGCAGTGGTCAGCGTCGATGGGCTAATCATGGCGTCGGCACTGCCCGGCGGCGTTGAAGAAGACCGCGTTTCGGCTATGTCTGCCGCCATGCTGTCCCTTGGAGAACGTATCGCGGGGGAGTTGGGGCGTGGCAGCCTCGATCAGGTGTATATTCGCGGCGATCATGGCTACGTCATTTTGATGTCAGTCGGTGAATCGGCAGTATTGACCGGGCTGGTACGCCAAAACGCCAAGCTCGGCCTGATCTTTCTGGATATGCGGCGCGCGGCGGATGATCTGCAACGACTTATCTAACCCGTTAACCGACCTTTCGCCCTCTTGCGGCGGGGAAACTTCCACAATTTTGTGGGTACTGAGTTTCCCCGCCGTTCGTTTGTAGTGTACATAGGCAGTGCAAAAGTGGGTTTTGCCCGTCTGTTGAAACGTTTGTCCAGTGAAGCCCTGCCAAATGGCAAACGCTATGTTTGCTAAATAAGACATTCAATAACGAGGAATTTGTGGTGCGTTATATATTCTGTACAGGCGGTGTCGTCAGTTCGGTGGGTAAGGGCGTGACGGCAGCGGCGATCGGGCGTATTCTCAAAGCACGCGGCTTGAAAGTTGCCATTCAAAAGCTCGATCCATACCTGAACATGGATCCGGGCACGATGAGTCCCTATCAGCATGGCGAAGTGTTCGTGACGGCGGATGGCGCGGAAACCGATCTTGATCTCGGCCACTATGAGCGTTTCATCGATGAAGATTTGAGCCGCGCTTGCAACGTCACTGCCGGACAAATCTATACCGAAGTGATCAACCAGGAACGGCACGGTGAATTTTTGGGCGGCACCATTCAGGTCATTCCGCACATCACGAATGAGATCAAGCGGCGCATTGAAAAGGTCGCCACCGAAAGCGGCGCGGACGTAGTGATTGTTGAGGTGGGCGGCACCGTCGGTGACATCGAAGGTCAGCCATTTTTAGAGGCGCTGCGCCAGATTCGGATGGATGTAGGTCGCAAAAAAGCGATGTACGTCCATATTACGTTTCTGCCGTACATCGGTGCTACCCATGAACTCAAAACCAAGCCGACTCAGCACAGCGTCCGCGAACTGCGCAGCATCGGTATTCAGCCGCACGTGATCATTCCGCGCACCGATTATCCGGTGACGCAAGACATGATGGAAAAGATCGCGCTGTTCTGTGATGTGGACGAAGAAGCCGTGATCCCGCTCATGACCACTACCTGCTTGTATGAAGTGCCGCTGATGCTTGAGGACGCTGGTTTGGGCGATTACATCGTGAAAAAGCTGCGCCTGAAAGCGAGTCCGCCCGATCTGACCGAATGGCGCGCCTTAGTCGAACACATGAAGCAGCCCAAGCCGCCGATCAAAGTGGCGATCGTCGGTAAGTACGTTGAACTCCATGACGCCTACATGAGCGTCAAAGAAGCGCTGGCGCACGCCGCCACTGAGCAGGATCGCGATGTACAGATTTCGTGGATCGCGTCGGGCGATCTGGAAGAAGGCAAGCAGTTGGCGGAACTGGCCGCCGTCGATGGGATCATTGTGCCGGGAGGTTTCGGTCAGCGCGGCATTGAAGGCAAGATGATCGCGGCGCGTTATGCTCGTGAGCACAAAATTCCGTATTTGGGATTGTGCCTGGGGATGCAGGTAATGTGCATTGAATTTGCGCGGAACGTGCTCGGTCTGGAAGGCGCGAACAGTACCGAATTCACCGACGCGCCTCCCTATCCGGTGATCGATCTGATGCCCGATCAGCAGAACGTAACCGATATGGGCGGCACCATGCGCCTGGGCCAGTATACGTGCTGTTTGCAGGATGGATCGATGGCAGCAGCGGCGTATGGCGTCCCGGAAATCAGCGAACGCCACCGCCACCGTTGGGAGTTCAATAACGACTATCGCGCCCAATTTGAACAGGGTGGAATGCGGTTCAGCGGACTCAGCCCGACGGGTCAATTGGTCGAGATTGCAGAAATTACCGATCACCCGTTCATGCTCGGCAGCCAGTTCCACCCCGAATTTTTGAGCCGTCCAAATCGCCCGCACCCGTTATTCCGCAAGTTCATCGAAACGATCATCGCGCAAACGGTTGAACCTATCGCTGAAATCATGTTGGAAACAGTCCCTGAAGCAGAGCAGAAAACGCATGAGTTGGCTTGAGGAATTCTGGTCGGATATGCTGAGCGAGGAGCCGCTGCGCATCACAGCGGCCTGGCTTACCCTGGATGCCGAGTCGCAAATATCAGTGCGCGCGCATTTGCAAGACATGGCAACCGAAGACGGTTGGGCGGCGTCGCAGCGCGAGTCAGCGCAAACGGCGCTCAGCGTGCTCGATGCGCCGAGTGATAGCGAAGTACCCAACGGTTAGCAATAAAGGAACTAAAACACATGCCCGTAATTCCACAATCAATCGAACATCCATTTGGCATTACTGTTTTCGGTTCAGCGGTTATGCGCGTTGAGCCGGATATTGCATCGCTCAGGTTTTCCGTTTCTCGGTTGGCACAACAACCCAAAGAAGCCTTTGATGAAGTGCGTAAAGGCGCACAGAGCGTGCAAGCATTTTTAGCGCAAACAGCATCGGTCAATGATGTAGGCACTTCACGAGTGACACTCGCCCAAACGAGCCAATTTAGTAATGGCGAATCTCGGTTTATTGGATACACCGCTACCGTCGCGTTTGAAATTTTGCTGCGCGATCTCGATCGTCGCGAAGAACTTCTGTCAGGCGTAATCGATGCAGGTGCTAATCAACTAGGGGCGTTTAACCTTCAGACAAGCCAACTGAAAGCACATCGGGCAGAAGTGCGTCGGCGTGCAGTACAAGCAGCTCAGGAAAAGGCACAGAATTATTGTGCAGCAGCAAGCGTTACGCTTGGACTCGTGATTCACATAGAAGATGTAAGTCCCGACATGCTGTCCGTTAATTTGGGTCATGGCGGAAGCCGAGAGACGCCAGTTGATGATGAAGCCACGCCGAGCGCTATTGACCCCGAAAGCATTGCAGTCTCAGCAGCGGTGATGATGGCTTTCGAGTTTGGGCATTAAGCCTGTTCAGTCGTACTTTTTCAAATTCAAACCAAGGAACTATCATTCATGCCAGTGCAGGCGCTTCATCAACTTCCGCCGGGCTTCCTATGGGGCACGGCAACCGCAGCGCATCAGGTCGAAGGCGATAATGTCAACGATTGGTCGCGTTGGGAACAGCAGGGCGGCGGTCACGTTTTCGGTGATCATCAAGCGGGGCGCGCCTGCGAGTGGTGGGCTGGACGTTATGAGGAGGATTTCGATCGCGCCTTAGATATGCACAACAACGCGCTGCGCTTCTCGATTGAATGGAGTCGCATCGAGCCGCAAATCGATCAATGGGATCACGCCGCGCTCGATCGTTACCGCGAGATGCTCAAAGCACTGCTGGCGCGCGGCTTGCAACCGATGGTCACTTTGCATCATTTCAGCAATCCGCTCTGGCTAGTCGATCGCGGTGGCTGGCAGTGGCAAGACGCCCCGATGCGCTTTGAAAAGTACGTGCGCCATATCGTCGGCGCGCTCGGTGACCTGTGTACGCTGTGGTGTACGATCAATGAGCCGATCGTGCTCGCCGCGCAAGGCTATTCGCTTGGCAGGTGGCCGCCGGGTGTGAAAAGTCGTCGCGCACTGACTGAGGTGGTCGCCAATCTGATACGCGGACACGCCGCCGCCTATCACGCGATTAAAGCGATGCAGCCGGGATCAAGCGTCGGGTACGCAACGCATCAGGTCGGCTTTCAAGCTGCGCCGCCGCGCCTGATCAATGGCTTTGCACAGCGCTTCATGCATAATTCGTTCAACCGCGTGTTTGAATTTGCCCTGCGCGATGGCATTCTGCGCGCGGTTGGCAGCCGCAATATTCACATTCCGCAGGCAAAAAACGCGCTTGATTGGGTAGGGCTGCAATATTATCAGGAGTTCCGCGTCAATTTTGATTTGCGCACGCCGTCCACGTTCTTCCTGAATCCGACAAAGCCAACCGATATGCTGGTTGGGCCGGGGCAGTGGGGCGGCATTTACCCGGAAGCACTGTTCGATCAGATCAAGGCGATGCATAAGCTGTTCGGCAAGCCGATCTATATTACGGAATGCGGCGTGCCTGATCGCGCGGATGTCTTGCGCCCCAATTATCTGGTGAAGTCCGTGCGCGCAGTGTGGAAGGCGGCGAACTTCAATTTTCCGGTACGCGGCTTCTTCTTCTGGAGTTTGCTGGATAATTTCGAGTGGGCAGAAGGCTACGATCCGCGCTTCAGCTTTGGCTTATACGAAACTGATTTCGCCACGCAAAAGCGTACCGCACGGCGCAGTGCAGCCTTATATGGCGAGATTTGCGCGAATAACGGGTTATCGGCGGATATGGTCGCACGCTACACGCCTGAGCTATCGGCGGAGTTGTTTCCGGGCGAGGCCGCTGTGGATGGCGTGCGAATTGCGGCGCGTGCTACAAATGGGTAAATGTTTCAGCTCGCGGTGCTATGCTTAGAGTTGCTTTTTGAGAACCACCTCAACAGCGTACTCGCTTTGATTACTTTGATTAATTAAGCTAACAAGGTCCCAGCCATTTGCACCCAGACTTGATAAAACATGACTCAAATCTTGATTATTTATTTTGAAGCATTGTCTAGCCTCATCCGTAGTTAGACCCGACAAACCGCTACCTTCCATATTTTTCCAACATTGATTTAGACCACTGAAAAGTGTTTCCTGTAGAACGGAATCGCTGAGAGTTACAGAAGCGGCATAGCGTTTAACGGTAGCATTAAAATCTAAAACATCAGCAATTTGTGCGTATTGTAGAGTCAGGTAAGCCCATTTTACCTCCTGTGATTGCGGAGTAACAATTAGATGAAGCGTTGGCGTTGGCAGAGGCGTTATAACTGTTGCTTGCAAAGCAACGCGGTTGTATAAATTGTTGACGCTCGATGCAGTCATGATTGAGCCAACAGCGGCAACCAACACTGCCAACGTGAGAACACCTAACAAAAGTGAACTTAGCCCGCGACGTTGGGGTGAATCAGTCCGTGAGTAGGCGTTCGATTGAGCAAGTGCAGGAATAATCTCAACGGCGGGCGCTGGTGGCTCAGTTGGTAGGGGCAGAACCGGCGCCACTGCGAAAAAGGATGCAAACTCGGCTGGATTTGTCAGTTTGTTCAATCGCTGCGCTGCTTTTGCAAAGTTCGGATCAAAATTCAACGCTTTGTTGAGCATCTGAACTTTGCGATCTTCTTGATCCACCAGAAATGAAGCTAAATACCACGCTTCCGGGTCTTTAGGTGTTTTCTCCATCAGGGACGAGAGCGCTTGTTTGGCTTGTTTGATGTCGCCGCGATTTGCCAGATCAGCGATGAATTCTAGAGATTGCGTTGAGAATGTTTCATTGATCAGCATATTCGCTCAAGACCTCAATTGGTTGAATCGTCGTTGTGAAGGAAGATAAGATTATCCCGCCTCACAACGACAATGGCTTTATAGAGGTTAGTGTAGCGTGTCAGATCACAACGCGAATATCGAATCTATAACAATCTCGTTATTGCGTTAAACCTGTGCTGTCATGCGCTCGGCAGCGGTGAAATGCAGCGGCAGCGCTTTCAGCGAGTTGATGAGTAGGCCAGGGTTCACCGCCAGCGTCGCGCTTGGATCCAATTCGATCTGATGGAGGCGTTTGAGAATTGCTTCGAAGGTAACACGAGTTTCTAACCGCGCAAGCGGCGCGCCTATACAAAAGTGGATGCCGTTGCCAAAAGCAATATGCTGGTTCGGCTGGCGCGTAATATCAAAACGGTCTGCGTCAATGAATTTAGCTTCATCACGATTGGCGGAAGCAAGCATCGGGAATATGCGGGAACCCGCCGGGATTGCCTGTCCCCCAACGGTTACATCCTTTACCGCGCTGCGCAGTACCGTTTGCGCTGGCGAGTAATAACGCAATGTTTCTTCAATAGCCGACGTGAGCAAGGTTGGGTTTTCGCGCAGCCGTGCAAATTCGGTTGGATTTTGCATGAGTGCCAGCATCATGTTGCCGATTAAGTGCGTCGTGGTGCCATTGCCGGCGATGAGCAGCAGCTCGCAGAAAGCACTGATGTCGCGTTCCGACAGCCGCTCGCCATCAATTTCGGCCATGACTAGGGCACTTGTCAGATCGTCCTGAGGGTGGGTCCGGCGTGCTTCGATCAGATCTTGAAAATAGCCATGAAGTGCTCGTTCAGCTTGCGTGACTTCCAGCGGAACTTCGTTTGCGCTGACATCCGCTTGAAGCAAAATATCCGAAGATTTACGGAAGTCATCTTCGACCTCAGGTGCTACGCCAAGCATACCGGCGATCACTTTGGTAGGTAGCGGTTCACTCACATCCCTGATAACGTCAAAATTGCCGCTTTCAATGACCTTATCGAGCAGCCCATCAACGAGCGTCCTGATTTTCCCTTCGTATTGTTCAATAATACGCGGCGTGAAAGCGCGCGAAATCAAATCGCGCATTTTGCGATGTATCGGTGGGTCAATTCCAACAATGCTCTGCAACGCCAGCGCTGCATCCGGGTTTGCTTCCAAACGCGCTTTACCAAAGTGTTTGAAATCGGATGAAAACGTATCAGGGTCAGAAATAATGCGCCGAATATCTTCGTAGCGGAAAATGAACCAGAGATCAGTGTTAGGTATGGGCAGCACGGGCATATTCTGGCGCAGGACACTAAAAGTAGCGTAGCGTTCTTGCATATCACGCGGCGCCATCAGTGATTGTGAGTTGAACATGGACATGACTCCTTTGAAAGATTATATTATGAGTGTATCTCACCGTAATAAAATACCCTAAATTGAGATTTGTGGTCAGATTACGAGCCGGTCCCCGCCAACAGCACTTCCGGCGAAAGCGGCCCGATCAAGCCGCGCGCATTGACCGTCGCCACTGCGACGATCGCATTCTGCGCAATGGCGGGCGCGCTCAGCTGCGGATCGCTGCCCGTCACGAAAATCTGATCGTAGGTCAGCCCGTCAGCCTGACGCAGTGCCACCACATAACCCGATGCGCCCGCCACTGCGGACCATTTCAGCGTTGGGATTGCGCCGTCTGTGTGCTCATCTGTATGCAAGGTCAGATCGTGCGGAGCGTCCGAGCCATCCGCTAAGGTGTAGAGCGCCGCTAATGTGCCGCGCGTGACGCTCATCAGATAGGCAGTTTGAATGCCATCCACCGTATCTTGCGCTGAGCGCTGCCGTGACGGATTTTCAACGCCTTCGATCAACCGAACCGCCGGGATGTTCGCGGCGCTGAAAGACTGCTGATCGCTGAAATGGCCGTTGCGTTCTTCGCTGGATTGAATGATCGCCGTCGGAGTGTCACGGTAGGCGCTGGCCGCCAGTTGAAATTGACGCGCCAATTGACGAGACGGCGAATCGTTCGGTTCGGCGGAAAAAAGACGCAGCGTGTTCGCGCCGATCGTCCCATCTGAAGCAGCATTCGCGCCGATCGTATCCAGATTGAACATGGCGCGCGGCACAATCGGCGGCGTTTGCGCTTGCAGATAGCCACTCACGAACGCAGTGCTGCCCTTCCGCCCGATCTCCTCAGCGGTGAATGCCACGAACATGATCGTCGCGCGATGCGGCTCAGCGGCCATGATGCGCGCCAACTCGACTAATGCCGCCACGCCGGATGCATTCTCATCAGCGCCGGGAGCGGGCGCATTGCCATTGTTGAAGTCCAGCGCGTTGAGACTGTCATAATGCGCGCCGACGACGATCACGCCCGCGTTGATGTCCGTCCCTTGCAACACCGCGATCACGTTTTCGGGCGCAGCGGCGATCCCGTTCAGCGTGAGCGGCACGGGCTGCGTCCAAATCATGAGCGGCGACGATGCACCGGGCGATCGAGCATGGATCGTCTGAAAAGCATCGACTAACAGCGCCCGCGCCCCTTCAATGCCATAGGTCGGATCATCACTGGCAGACAGCACATGCCGCGTTTGGGTAGCCACCAAACCATTCAGCACAATCAAGAGTTGATCGCTTTGCACATCGTCCAAACGTTTTTGCACGGCGGGATCAGTGGGTAGTGTACGGTGAATGGACGTTGGCGTCGGCGTGAGCACCGATAATACGCGAGTCGCAACCACTGCGCGCAGCGTGATCGGCGGCGTATCGCTCACATTGCAAGCCGCCACGCATAGCACCAGTAGCGGCAGCAAGCCGAGTAACAGGCGTGACGTGATCACCTTACAAAGCGCCCGATCTGCTTGATCAAGTGGCCGATCCGCCCGCGACTAAACGCGCTTCGAGACTATCGATCGCCGTTTGCAACTGCTGCTGACGGACACTGGTAGTCATGTCGCCGCGTGTGCGCTCCAGCACCGCGCGCACGTTATCGGTACGGTGGCGCAGCCCGCCGCTGATCGCATCTGGAAAATCGAAAGTGACCAACACATCGTAAATAGCGTCCATCGCGCCGAGTAAATGTTCCGCCTGACTGGAATGCGTGTAGCGCAAAATATCCAGAATGTAGCGCCGTAATTCGCTGGCAGCTTCAGCTAAACCGTTCAGGTAGGTCGCCTCCTCGACGCGCAAATCAGCAGGCGTGGGCAGCAGTTCACCGCGTACTAAGGCGAATACCACCGCTGCTTCGACATATTCTTTGAGCGCGTCCTGTGTATAACCCGCGAAGTACAAATCAAGATAGGCAGTGTTGCGCATCTGATCAGCGGCAGTGCTTGCCAGGGCGAGCAGCTGACTCGCCGCCTGCCATTCCTGGCGATGCATGGCGCGAATGGCGTTGGCGCAATGGCGAGTCAGCGTCCGTGCCAGACCGAGCAAAGTTTCGCGCGCAGTATTTTTAGCATCCAGCACAGCGCGGATACTTTCGCTGATGGACTCAAGATTATCAAGCATCTATTGCACCTGTATCGTCGTTAAAACCAGATGATCCTGCGCAGCGTTAGTGGTACTGCCGTCTAGCGTGACGGGCAGATGGGATCCATCCTGCCAATTGTATAGCAAGACCCACACTTGATACACCCCCGGCGGCGTATTGGGCGGAACTGCCAGCCCGTGATTATCGCGATAGTAACCGCCTTTCACCCATTGTGAGGTCAGGCCAAATGTGCCGAGCGGCGTTCCGCTGCGCTGCGCACCCGGCACGAGCGCCCCATCAGCATCGATCAGCGAAACGTTGATGCTGTAATCGAACGGCGTGCGCAAAGATATTTGATCGGCTTGCCAGCCCTCAAAACGCCACAGCAGCGAAATTGGTAAGATCGCGCCGCGCTGGATCGTTGGCGGCACATCATCGCCGATCAAGGTAAAGGTTTGCGCAAATGTCGCGCCTGATCGCGCGGACGGCCACGGCGGAAGCGCAGCGGGTGGCGCACTGTGCGCGCTGAATTCGATCACGCGCACACTGTCGGAGGTGAACGCCTCTTGTACCGGAAAATAATGCTGAGTCAAATATTGTTCAGTGGTGCGCGTGCGCTGTGTATCAGCGGGCACGAACTCGATGATGAACCACCAGCGCGGCGCGATCAAGCCAATACGCGGCAGCATCAATTCCAGCATCGGATTCACGCGCGCGTCCAAATTCGGCGCAGTGATTTGGGGCGGCGTGCCAGGGATCGTAACTTCGCCGGGCGAGTCGGGCAGTACAAAAATCGGCACATTCGCTTTATCGTAATTGCGAAAATACGGCGCATAGCTCGGATCGTTGAGCAGTACTGCGTCACCGGGGCGCACTTGCGCGTTGAGCGTATCGAGCGCTTTTGCCAGCGTCGGATTGTCACCGCCATAGCGCGGATCGGGATAATACGCGCGCAAGCCGATCGCGAGCAGCGCCGCCATGCTCACTATGATGCCCATAGTCCATAAGCGCGCGTGTGCCTGTATGATGCGTGTCTGTACAGAGCGCCACTGCCATAAGCCAACTCCGCCGATCGCCATGACCACTGCACACAAGATCGCTACATATTCAGTATGCGGTGTGACCAGCCATGCCAGATCGGACGGCACATGACTCACCTGATAAGGCACGATCGCCGCCGGACTGTACAGTAGATTCCAGGTGCCGTCTTGCCAACCATACAGCGCACGCCCTACCTGTGGCGATAGCTCGGCCAGCCGCTGAAAATAAGCGTCTACAGGGGTGATCACGCCGAGCACCTGAATGATCACGCTTTGCGCCGTCAGCCCGATCGCGGTCGCCTGTGCCCACAACGGCGCGCTCGGCAATATGTCGATCACAGGCAGCAGCAATAACATCAAAAAGGGGATGACAGGCAGCAAATAACGCGGTCCCCAGCCTAGCCCGCCGTACCAGTTAACGTTTTGCAAAGCGGCATAGCCCATGCTGAGCACAACCAGCGTTACCACTGGCATTGCAAGCTGTCGCCACTGCTTTTGCCGCCACAAGCGCACAGCGCCCCATAGGCTGATCAGCAACACCGGCGAAAATGCCCACAAACTGCGCCCCGGACTGAGCAAATAGCCGCCTAACGCTTCTGGGAAAGCGGCCATTTGTGGCAGCGCACGGCTCAAACGTGCCAGCACATCATAGCGCCCACTGGCGATAAAGTGCGAGCCGATAATGATCGTTGCCAACCCGATCGCGATCAGCCCGACAGCGCCGAACAGTGCCCGCCGATCGAGCCGCCGGATCGACGCAGGCAGCACGATCACAAACAAAGTCGGAATTAAGAGCAGTGCCGCGCCCTTCGCAAACAGCGCTGCACCCATGAGCACGAGCGCGAGCACTAGCCAGACCGCGCGCGATAAACGCATTGTATTCTCTGACAAGCTCAAACGTCGCCACCGCTCCAAACTGTACGCGCAGCTCAGCGCCAACAGCGTGAACAGCGGCTCACGGAAGAACGCTTTGCTATACGGCCATGCCATTGTCGCCACGCCAAATACCAGCGCGCCGATCAATGCAGTGCGTTCGCGCCAACCTAACAGCACGCCGTAATAAAACAGCACGACCGCCGCAGCTGCCGTGATCAGCACGTTGAGCAGCCATACCGTTTGCATCAGGCCAAAGCCCGGCACGATTTGCGCCAACCCCAATAAGGGCAGCGCGGCAAACACTTGTAACGGATCGGAGTCGAGCGATGGGACGGGCGCATTGTTCGGGTACGTGCCGATCGGTCGTAAGTAATTGGTGGTGCTCAGCCACAGGTTGCCATGCTGTGCAAAGCTGTGTACGCTGTCGTATAGCAGCAGTTCATCATCGCTGATGGCATGGCCGCTGTACGTGACAAAATAGAGTGCCGTCAGCAGCGCAAACAAGCACACCGCACGCACACCACGACGGACGCACTCAATCACGGTTTGCACTCACGGCGCGCCTGACTAGACAACGGCGATCGCTTCAATCTCGATCAGCATCTCCGGGTTGATCAACCCGCTGACTTCAACCATCGTAGTCACCGGGCGAATTTTGCCAAACACTTCGCCATGCGCGCGACCGTAGACTTCCCATTGCGTAATATCCGTGACGAACATGCGCGTTTGTACCACATCCGCCAATGATGCGCCTGCTTGCTGCAATGCGCTCCAAAATCGCTTTGGTTTGCCCATACGCATCACCCACGCTGAGCGCTGATCCATCCGGCGCGGCAGCGGTCGTGCCCGCTACGAAGATCATGTTGCCAACGCGGACGGCACGCGAATAACCGACAAGCGGCTCCCACTTCGATCCAGAGCTAATTAGCTGGTGCGGTTGGTATGGCGCTGAAGGTGTCTCTTGCATGGGGTTGCCTTTTTGAGTTTGAATGTGCTTTGCCACCTATTTTACGGGATCAGGCGCGCACTTGCGATTTTTCGGCGGCGGTGAGCAGGGCGCGTTGAAAAGGGTTGACCCCTCCCTAAATCCCTCCCCGATTACAGGGAGGGACTTTGACAGAGGCTCTGACTCCCTTCCCCTGTAATCGGGGAAAGGGCGGGGGGTTAGGGGTCAACGCTTTTCAGCGCTATTGCACACTCCCTCAGTTCCGCGTAAGCTAAGGGTTACCGAACGGAAAGGTACTTACCATGTCTCCAGACACCTCTGAGCAAAACTCAGATCACGCGCTCATTCCCGCCAATAGTGTGCAGCAAAAGCATCACGCCGCTTTGCAGATCGCCCGGCAACTCAATCGCAGCGTGGCTAGAAATGCGAAACACGCGCTGCTACCCTTCAACGCGCCACGCTGGATGCTGCCGACGGCGGCGCTGCTGAGCATCACAGGCGCGTTGATCGCCGGAACTGCGGCGGCGCTCAATGCCCGTAAGCGGGTCCGTAGTACCGTCAAAGATACGCACCCTGCTATAATTGACTCGACAAGCGCACTGTCAAAAAGTACAGCGCCAATAAATACAGCGCCCATCATGCAGCAAAGCGGCGCGGCATGGATCGCGATTCGCCAATTGATGATCGTGGTGCGTACTCCGAAAATTGACGTTCAAATAGTCTCACAAGCAGTTGTCATAGTAAGCAAACCAACTGGCAAGGAATAAACAGATGACCCAACAACCTCAACCTGTCGCAACAGCAGCAACTAACGGACATACTCCGCGCCCGCAAGACAGCACGCGCCAATGCGTGAAATATTCGTTCTTCAAAGTCGATACAGCTTTTCGGCGGCTGCCGGAAGATCAGCAAATGGCGCTCAAATTAGAGTTGATCGCCACCATTCGCGGCTTCAACCGCCGGATGCTGCTGCGCCCGTACAGTCTGGTTGGCTTGCGCGGCGATGTGGATATTCTGCTGTGGCAGGTGGCAGAGGAAATCGACGCTTTTAACGCGCTGGCACAAGCCATTTTCAGCACGGGTATGGGCAGCTACATGACGATGCCATACTCGCTGCTCGCTATGACGCGCAAGAGCATTTACGATATTGGTGTGACCGATGAAGGTGAAGAAGCCGATCGCCTGATCATTCAGCCCGGCGACGGCAAATATTTATTCGTTTATCCGTTCGTCAAGACGCGCGCCTGGTATGCGCTTTCCCATGAAGAACGGCAGCGCATGATGAGCGAGCATATCCGCGTGGGTCGCCAGTATCCGCAGATCAAGCTCAACACGACGTACAGCTTCGGCTTGGATGATCAGGAATTCGTGGTGGCTTTTGAAGGCGAAAATCCAGCTGACTTTCTCGATCTGGTGATGGAGCTGCGCGATACGGAAGCCAGCCTGTACACTTTGCGCGATACGCCGACGTTCACCGCCATTAACATGACGCTGGCCGAAGCACTCGACAGCATCGGCGGCGCGCCCGTGGCCGAAACTGCGGGACCCGATATGGCGACCCATCAGGGTTGGATGCAAACGGTCGCGCTCAGCGAATTGGCTGAGGGCACGAGCGCCAAAGTTTATTTGGGCAATCAGCAAGTCGCGATTTTCAACGTGGGTGGCGAACTATTCGCGATCAACAATCGCTGCCCACACGCGCGCGGCCCGTTATGCGAAGGCACGGTTCACGACGGCGCAAATCCGAGCGTGACGTGTCCCTGGCACAAAGCTGATTTTGACCTGCGTACTGGCGCAGTGATCGACGGCCCAATTCGCACACCCGTCGAGTCCTATGCAGTGCGCGTGGGTGATGATGGGTATGTGTATATCGCTAACCATGACAGCGTAACCGCTGAGCTTCCGCATGTCGGCTAATCACCCGATCGACACATTAGCCGACAGCCGTTTCATTCGCGCGTGCCGTCGCCAACCGACCGACGCCACGCCCATCTGGTTGATGCGACAAGCCGGGCGTTACATGCCGGAATACCGCGCGATCCGTGAAAAGGTGAGCATGTTGGAAGCGATCCGCACGCCGGAACTTGCTCACGCGATCACCATGCAGCCGATCAACGCCTTTGCGATGGACGCGGCGATCATCTTTGCGGACATCCTGACGCCGTTGATCGGGATGGGCTTATCGCTCGATTTTGTGAAGGGCGAAGGCCCCGCGATCGACAACCCGATCCGCACGGCTGCCGATGTGGACGCGCTGCGCACGCCACCCACCGCCGAAACTATGCCGTTCATGACGGATGCGATCCGTTTGTGCGCCGCCGATCTGACACCGCGCAGCCTTCCATTGATCGGCTTTGCGGGTGCGCCGTTCACGCTGGCAAGCTATGCCATTGAAGGCGGCGGCTCGCGCAACTATCAGATGGTCAAAGGCATGATTTGGGACGCGCCGGACGTGTGGCGGCGGCTCATGGAAAAGCTGGTCATTGTGATCAGCGATTATTTGATCATGCAGGTGCAGGCGGGCGCGTCGGCATTGCAACTGTTCGATTCGTGGGCGGGCGTGCTCAGTCCGGCAGATTATGCGCAGTCGGTCGCGCCGTACACTCGTCAGATCATTGCCAACGTGAAAAGCAATCCGCAAAGTGCGCGTGTGCCGCTGATCTATTTCAGCATCGGGACAGGTACGTTGCTGGATCAGGTGGTCGCGCTCGGCAGCGATGTGATCAGCATTGATTGGCACTTATCGCTTGATCGGGCGTGGCAGTATATCGGCAGCGATCGCGCCATTCAAGGCAATCTCGATCCGGTGCTGTTGTTTAGCGAATGGCCTGCGCTTCAGGCAAACGTCGATCGCATTTTGGCAGAAGCGAACGGACGCCCCGGCCATATTTTCAATTTGGGGCACGGCATTTTACCGGGTACGCCCGTCGAGACGGTACGGCGTCTGGTGGATTATGTCCACGAAAAAACGCTGATCGCGCAAGCATCCGCAGAGCGTTAGCCAATGTCGCAAGTACCAGTCTTGATCGTTGGCGGCGGGATCACAGGGTTAGCGGCTGCCTGGGAATTGCAACAGCGCGGGATCGCGTATGTGCTGCTGGAAAGCGCCGATCGCTTAGGTGGCAAGATCATCACGGAGCGCGCCGACGGTTTCGTGATCGAAGGCGGCGCGGACTCGTTCCTGACGCAAAAGCCGTGGGCGTGGCAGCTTTGCCGTGACGCTGGCTTTGCCGATCAGTTCATCGGCACGAATGACGCGCATCGCAACGTGTATGTATTGCGCGGCGGACGGCTGCATCCGTTTCCGCGTGGGATGCGCTTGATCGTGCCGTTGGATGAAGCGGGCTTGCGTGAGTCGGATTTGCTGTCGGATGCTGGCAAACAGCGCATGTTGGATGAGCCAACGATCCCGCCGCGCCTTATGAGCGATCCGATAATGGGCGTAACAAACGATGAAAGTATGGCCGCTTTTGTCGAGCGGCGTTTTGGTAAAGAAGCGCTTGACGTGTTCGGTGACTCGCTGTTGGCGGGCATTCACGTTGCCGATCCAGCCTATCTGAGCATCGCGGCCACTTTCCCAAATTATGTACAGCTAGAGCGCACTTATGGCAGCGTCATTCGTGGGATGCAGCAAACCGTCAACAGCGCAGCGCGTGATCCCGATGCGCCACCTACGGCGTTTGTGTCCTTCAAAAACGGGATGCAAACGTTGATCGAGTCGCTGGCGGCACGGCTCACGGGCGATGTACGGACCGGTTGGCGCGTCACGCATATTGCAGCAGATCGCACCGTGACAGCAGTGCATACGGAAAGTGGCGCGCAAGCCACATTCAAGCCCGACGCCGTGATCCTGAGCACTCAGGCAGGCATTGCGGCTAAGCTGTTGAACGGTCTAGCGGCGCCATCTGTTACTGAGCGTTTGAGCTACTTTGAAACGGTCAGTTCAGGGACGGTATCGCTCGGCTTTCGGACAGATCAACTCAATCACGATCTGGACGGCTTTGGCTTTGTCATTCCGCGCAGTGAGCCAACCCGTATCCGCGCGTGCACGTGGAGCAGCACCAAACTTGCCGGACGTGCGCCGGATGGTTACGCCTTGCTGCGCGTATTTGTGGGCGGCTCTGGCCGTGAAGCCGATGTTGCACTGCCCGATGATCAGTTGATCGCGCTGGCACGCGCTGATTTGCGGCAAATCATGGGAATCGACGCCGCTCCTGTGATCAGTCGTATCTTCCGCTGGCGCGACGCTAATCCGCAGTACGCCGTCGGACATATCGAACGTATCGCGCAATTAAACGAATTGTGTCCGCTGTGGCTGACGTTAGCCGGATGCAATTACGACGGCGTGGGCATCCCGGATTGTGTCCGGCAAGGGCGCACAGCCGCACAGCACGCAGTGACGATGTTATTTGCTGAAACACAAAACTTTGAAGGACAACGCAAGCTATGACCAGTGATCCAATAACCAGTAATGCACCTGTGACAGCGCTCAGCTTCGAACGCTCAGCGGAACTGTTTGCCGCCGCGCAAAAAGTGATCCCCGGTGGCGTTAATTCGCCTGTGCGCGCTTTTCGCGGAGTCGGTGGTACGCCGTTGTTCATTCAGCGCGCTCAGGGGCCGCATTTATGGGACGCCGACGGCAACCGCTATATTGATTATGTGCTGAGTTGGGGGCCAATGGTGCTCGGCCACGCCGCCGCGCCAGTCGTTGAGGCAATCCGCACGCAAGCACTGCTCGGTACCAGTTACGGCGCGCCGACTGAACTTGAAACGCGTCTGGCTGATTTGATCGTGAAGCTGGTGCCGTCGATCGAGATGCTGCGCTTTGTGAACAGCGGCACTGAAGCGACCATGAGCGCTTTACGGTTGGCGCGCGCCTACACCAAACGTTCGCTGATCGTCAAATTCGCCGGACATTATCACGGCCATAGCGATATGCTGCTGGTACAAGCCGGATCAGGGGTAGCGACTCTTGGCTTGCCGGACAGTCCGGGTGTGCCGGAAGGCGCTACCCGCGATACGCTGACGCTGCCGTTCAACGATTTGGAAGCGGTACGCGCGTTGTTTGCACAGTTTCCGGGGCAGATTGCCGCGCTGATTTTGGAGCCAGTGGTCGGCAATATGGGGTTTGTACTACCAGCGCCGGGCTTTTTGCAAGGCTTGCGTGATTTGACCACGCAAAGCGGTACGCTGCTTATTTTCGATGAAGTCATGACCGGCTTTCGGGTGGCGATCGGCGGCGCACAGGAACGCTACGGCGTGACGCCCGATCTGACCACGCTCGGCAAAGTGATCGGCGGTGGCTTGCCCGTGGGCGCATACGGCGGACGGGCGGACATCATGCACATGGTCGCGCCATCCGGTCCGATGTATCAGGCGGGCACGCTGTCCGGCAATCCGTTGGCAATGGCGGCAGGGCTGGCGGCATTGGAAGCATGGACAACCTCTGACACGTTTGCGCGCACGGAAGCCGCGACGACTGCGCTTGTGCGAGGGATCGCACAATTGGCGCGTAACGCATCAATTCCTATGCAGGCAGCCAGTGCGGGCACAATGTTCGGCTTCTTTTTCAACGCTCAACCTGTGACCGATTATGACTCCGCGAAAAAGAGCGACACCGCGCGCTACGGACGCTTTTTCCACGCGATGCTGGAACACGGCGTATACCTTGCGCCATCACAATTTGAGGCTGGATTCGTGTCAGCGGCGCACAGTTCTGCTATCATCGAACAGACATTAGACGCGATGCAAAAATCACTGGCACTGTTATAAGGCGAAGGAACTCATGGCGGCTGAACTGAGCACAGAAGTAAGCACGACGCAAACAACTTACGACGCGATCCTGATCGTGTCTTTTGGCGGGCCGGAAGGCATGGACGACGTAATGCCTTTCCTGGAAAATGTACTGCGCGGTCGCAATGTGCCGCGTGAACGGATGATCGACGTTTCGCATCATTACGCGCTGTTTGATGGAATCAGTCCGATTAATGCGCAAAATCGCGAATTGATCGCGGCGCTTATACCGGAACTGCGCGCAAATGGCGTCCATCTGCCGATCTATTGGGGCAATCGCAACTGGCAGCCGTATCTCACCGATACGCTGCGCCAAATGACCGCCGATGGAATCAAAAACGCGGTGGCATTCGTGACCAGCGCGTACAGCTCCTATTCCGGCTGTCGCCAATATCGGGAAGATATTATGCGTGCGCAAGCCGAAATTGGAAGCGACGCGCCACAAGTTGCCAAGCTGCGCGTATTCTATAATCATCCGCTGTTCATCGAAGCGAACGTCGAAAACTTGCAGGCGGCGATCGATCAGATTCCGGCGGAACGGCGCGCCGCCACATCGATCGCATTCACCGCGCACAGCGTCCCGTTAGTCATGGCGCAAGGCAGCAAATACGTGATGCAGTTACAGGAAACGTGTCGCTTGATTGCTGAACAAGCCGGACTCAGCAACTGGAAACTGGTCTATCAGAGTCGCAGCGGATCGCCGCGTCAACCGTGGTTAGAGCCGGACATTCTGCAACATCTGCAAACGCTCAAAACAGAAGGTGCGTCGGATGTGGTAGTGCTGCCCGTCGGCTTTGTATCCGATCACATTGAAGTGTGCTATGACCTGGACACTGAGGCGCAAGCGTTGGTCGCCGAACTCGATATGAAGTTGGTACGTGCCGCCACTGTCGGTACTCATCCATTGTATGTTAAAATGATCAGCGAACTGATTATCGAACGCCTTTCACATGATCCGGCACGGCAAGCGATCGGGCTGTACGGCGCGTCGCATGATGTGTGTCCGATTGATTGTTGTCAGATCATCAGCGCGTAATTTCGTGTACTATCCATGCAAGACTAGAAAGTTCAACCCATGCTTGATCGCCCAACTGCTGCTAACTTCCCTATTCCGGCTTTCGGCGTAACCGATCGACTGCAAAAGCTATCGTTCATGTTCCCCGCGATCGATGCTATTTTTCAGGAGTTCGCCACGCAGCGGCACATTCCGGGGCTTGCTTTTGGGATCGTCATGGATGGCGAACTGGTGCACAGCGGCGCTTTGGGCGTGCGCAATGTGGCTGAGCAAGCGCCTGTCATGCCTGATACGCAGTTTCGCATTGCGTCCATGACCAAAAGTTTCACAGCAATGGCGATCGTCAAATTGCGTGACGAGGGTAAGCTGCATCTGGAGGAAGCGGCGGCGCATTACGTGCCGGAACTGGCCGCGCTGACTTATCCCACCCGCGACTCAGCCCCGATCACGGTACGCCAACTGCTGACGATGAGCGGCGGCTTTCCGCAAGATGATCCGTGGGCAGATCGTCAATTGGCGGCAAGTGCTGATCAGTTCACGGTATGGTTGCGTGAGGGGATCAGCTTTTCAAATCCGCCCGGCGCAGCATACGAATATTCAAATTATAGCTACGCCATTTTAGGACGCATAATCGACAATGTGAGCGGGATGCGCTTTCAGGATTACATCAAGCAGTCGATCCTTGAACCGCTCGGCATGATGTCCAGCACGTTCGATATACACGCTGTTGCACCCGATCGGCTGGCAACCGGCTATCGATTCGACGCCGATAACTGGATCGCGCAGCCGCTGTTAGAAGATGGCGCATTCGGGGCGATGGGCGGACTGTTCACGACTATCCCGGACTTTGCGCGCTACATCGCTTTTCTGCTGGCAGCGTTTCCGCCGCGTGACGACGCCGAAAATGGCCCAATTCGGCGCAGTTCGGCGCGCGAGATGCAGCAAGCGGCGCGTTCCGCTTACGCGATGAGTCACCGTCCAATGCCTGACATGCCCGCCATTGTCATGAGCTACGGCTATGGCTATGGTTTGAGCGCGGGGGTTCACTCCATTTTCGGTTATACCGTCGGGCATGGTGGCGGCTTACCTGGCTACGGGTCGTACTATCGGATGCTGCCCGATTGCGGCATTGGCCTTGTAGCGTTCACCAATTTGACCTATGCACAGGCCGCACTGCCGATCGACGCCGCGCTTAGCGCCCTGCAACGCGCGGATAACCTGCAACGGCGAACGCTTGCTGTATCGGCGGCATTGCAGACCACGCGCGCCGGGCTGCTTGATCTGTATGCGCAGTGGGATGACGCCAAAGCCGCCGCGCTCACCACCGAGTCGTTTTATCAGGATATGCCGATCGATAAGCGCCGTGCCCAATTTGAACAGCTTCGAGCAGATTTCGGCGCGTGCTTGTCAGCGACCGCGCTTGAGCCGGAAAACGCGCTGCGCGGATATTGGACGCTGCACTGCGAACGTGGACAGATTGAAGTGTTCATGACGCTCGCGCCAACCGTGCCGCCGCGCTTGCAATATCTGGTCATGACGCTGGCAAAGCCGCTCAGCGACACCTTGCGCCACGCCGCGACTCAGCTAGTGCGCCTACTCAATTATTGGGACAACCGGGACAGTACCAAATTCCGCACGATACTTGCCCCATCGCTCAAATGGGCGGCTCTTTCTATACAATTGGAAGCCGTTCGCGTGCAATGTGGCACGCTGCAACTCGGTGATACGCTGGAAAGCGACGGCGAAACTTACGCGCGGGTTCGGCTCAACGGCGAAAAAGCACCCATCGACGCCCATTTGAAGATCGATCCGAAAACGCGCAAAATCAGCGCGATAACATTCAGCAAACCGCGCGAAACGCCCTTCGCGCCGTAAAACATGCTCAGTTTAACTTTTCCCGGCATTCGCTTTTCCGGTCGCTGGCGCGCCAGTTGATTGTGGGTGTGCTGCTCGCCGATGTTTATAGACCGCTAACTGAATCATCATATTCCAGGCGTTGGTCGTTGCGCTGATCAACGTGATAATGACTGCCCAGATCAGCCAGTACAATTTACTTGTGTCACCATTGAGCAGCGTCAGCGCAACGCCGATCATGATCAACGATGCAGTTGGCAGCAAAAGCATCCACAATAAATAGCGTCCCACGTCGCGCAGCCCGTGCAGATGCTGCATGGCCGCTTGTATGCGATGGATAATACTCAAAATTGCACGTGCTATATTGAAGATTCCCAAAATCAAGACTGGCAGCCCGACCCCTGCCGGAGATGGACTGGCGCTGTTCAACACAAGCGCTGTGATCAGCACGATGAAAAAGCTGATCAGCGTTTGCTCCGCCACTTCGCGTACACGAAGCTCCGAGTCGTCGCTGAATAAATCGATATGCAGCGACACTGCGATGAATAACAGACCAACCAGCGTAGCCGATGCGCCACCCGCCAGCAGATAAAAGTTTTGCCAATGTTCGAGTGTTTGCGAAAAATCTGAATTCATCGATTATTGCGCCCTTAAGCCGCGCTTTTAACTCACCCACATCACTTAACCGTCGTTTGCCAGGTCTGTACTGCACCGGCTGATCGCATCGCTACCTGAACACGCTCCGCGTTTTCGGCGTCTACCAGCGCGATCAGGTTGCCGCCGCCGCCGCCGCCCGATAGCTTCGCGCCGAGCGCACCCGCTGCCCGAGCCGCCGCAACGATCCGATCGAGCACTGGCAGCGAAACGCCCAACAAAGCCAATAATCGGTGATTATCGAGCATCAGGCCGCCGAGCGTTTCAGCATCACCCTCCTCGATAGCACGCCGCCCCAAATTGACCAATTCACCGATGCGGTCAATGATCGGTACAGTGCGTGCCGGATCGGACTCGAACTGCTGGCGGACAGCGGCCACGGTCTCGCGCGTGGCACCGGGGATACCGGAATCGGCCACGATCAACGTCAATGGTGCGCCGATGCGAAAAGACTGCGTTCGCCTGTCGGGTGGCGCATGGCGCGGTGCGTCACGCACAAAATAGAGCGGACGCTCAAACACGATCACCGTATTGTCAATGCCGCTCGGCGTGCCGTGATACAGCTTTTCGGCCTCATAGACCAAGGCGTTAAGCCGATCGCCCTCTAATGGATAACCGATAAAAGCGCTCAATTCGCGGATCAAGGCAGTGCTGACGGCTGCGCCACTGCCTAGCCCACTGGCAACCGGAATAGTCGAGCGCACATCAAAAATCACGTCCGGCACAGGTTTGTTGAGCGCAGTAAGCACTAATTGCACCGTCTGTGCAAGCGCTCCGTTTGGTTTCGGGTTGGATGCCGTAAGACGCGCCTCTTTATTGATGTCGTGCGCGCGCAGGGTGATGCCGCTGCCGAGCGGCGCAGGGCGCGACTCGACGGTGGCCGCCAATGCCGTGAAGGGCACAGCGATCGCGGGCTGCCCATACACCACGGCATGTTCGCCTAGTAAAATGATCTTGGCAGGCGCGCGGCTAGTCAATGAACAAGTGGCAGCGCGTACAGAACGGCAACCACGGTCACCACCCACAACACGACCGACGCAAGCAGTGGCTTATCTTTGAACAACAGTTCATCTGGCGCACCGCCTTCGCCTTGTACATGAATCAAATACAGGTAGCGAAAAATGCCGTACACCACGAACGGCACCGTGAGCAGCATGGCGTTCGGTGCAAGGTTCGTTTTGCCCTCGAAAGTGTACAGTGTATAGGACAGCACCGAACTCGTTGTCACCGTGCGCAGCATATCATCCAACAATGGCAGATTGTAATGCTTGTAAGTAACTCGCACATCCGACGCACTAGCCGCCAACAGGATTAATTCCTGACGCCGTTTGCCGATCGCCAAAAAGAGCGACAATGCGCCCGCGCACACGTATAGCCACGGTGAAAAGTTGGTCACGCTGATCACGACGACGCCAGCCAGCACGCGCAGCACAAATCCGGCGGCGATCGCGAATACATCAATCAGAACGATATTTTTTAAGTAGTATGAATACGCAACTTGCAGCACCAAATAACCGAACAGCACCAACGCTAATGGCACACTGTACGACAGCGCAACCCCTAACGCAAGCACAGGCAATATGATCGCTGTGACAACCGCCAGCGGGATCGGCAGTTCGCCGGATGGAATCGCGCGCAGTTTCTTTTTGGGATGCAGCCGATCGCGTTCGATGTCCGCGATGTCGTTGATCAGGTAGACCGTGCTGGCCGTCATGCACATCAGCACAAAGGCAACCGCAACGCGCATAAACGGTTCGACATGATGCAGTTGATGGTCGAATAATAATGCTGCGAAAACAAATGCGTTTTTAGTCCATTGTTTCGGGCGCAGCGTGCGGATCAGGCCGCGTAATGGTAGCGGCAGTGTACGCCATAACCCGATCGGACCTTGCATATTTGCTTCCACGATGATCACACGCTCCGTTAAGTCGCCTTATTATAGCAGTGATCGACGTGCGCGGATGTGCTGGTCTTGTTAAAAGCCGGGGAGTGTGCAAAACCGTTGACCCCTAACCCACGCCCTTCCCCCGATTATAGGGGAAGGGAGTCGGATGCTGTATGAAACTCTAGCAGTGAATAAATGCGGCACAAAAAGTTCACTAACCTCGGTCCCTTTATGCCCAAGGAAGGCAAGAGGTCGGAAGATTTCCTTTCTTGCGGCTTCCTCCGACTCCCTTCCCCTGTAATCGGGGGAAGGGTTGGGGTTAGGGGTCAACTGGATAGGGATGGGGAACTAACTTTGCGAGCGTTAAACCTTCACGTAGACTTTGGCTTCACTCTCAGCCAATGAATCCTTCATAATGCCGCCTTGCACATCAATATCGTAATTGTTGTGATACTCATGCCACTTGCCATCACCCGGCCAGTTGGCGATCTCGATTTCGCCCGCGAATGCATCCTTCAGATTTGCCACGACCACGGTAACGCCGCCCGCATCATCCCAACGCTTGTACGCCAGAATGCCACGTTCCGGGTTGGCGTATACTGGCTCGAATGTGCTGGATTGCAGCGCACGCGAATTCTTGCGCAGATAGATCAGGCCGGAATAATACTTCTGCAAATCGGCGTTCAGCGGATTTTGCAATAACGCCCAACTGATACGCTCCCAATCGGTCGTTTTGGGCAGCGCCTCGCCCCACTCCTGACCCATCCACAACATCGGAATGCCTGCTGAGGTGAGCAGCAGCGCCCCGCCCAATTTGAGGCGTCGGAACGCGGCTGCATCGAATGTTTTAGCCACATCCCCTAGTAAGTAGGCAATCCGATCCTGATCGTGATTTTCGATGTAGTTCACGACGTTGAAAGCGCCCAAAAAGCCATCTTTGCGCGGATCGAGCACGTTCAGAAGGTTTTCCACGTTAAACGGCTGATTGCCGTCGCGCTCAATGCCGAGCGTGGTCGAAACCATCTGCCACTTAAAATGCTCATGCCATGCCGAGTCGAGCGGCCCATTGGGTCCGGCCACCGATGGGTCTTGCGGACTATTTTCCGCGATTGTATAGAATGGTTTGTGCGTGATATGCTGAAAGATTTCGGAGTGCAGCCAACCCAGCACATCGTGATTGATCACCAGCGTAGCATCGAAGCGCACGCCGTCGATATGGAAGTTGTCGATCCAGAATAAGATCGCGTCCCGCACGTGTTGGCGGGCAGGCCATATGTCAAGATGATCGTCATGGTGACCATAATCGAACTTTGGTCCGAACTGCAATTCGGGTGGGTCGGGATTCTCTTTGTAGTACCAATACGTGTAATCGATCTTGGTGAGCGGCGCTTCACTTTCCGAGTGATTGTATACGCCGTCATGAATGATGCGAATGCCGCGCCCGTGACATTCATCAACCAATCGGCACAGATCGTCGGGCGTACCGTAGTTATTTTCGACGGCGAAAATGCTGCGCGGGTTATAACCCCATGAGCGTTCGCCGGGGTACTCGTTGCATGGCATCAGTTCGATCGCGTTAATGCCGAGCGATACCAGATAATCGAGCTTATCGATCACATTCTGGAAGCGACCCTTAGGCTTGCCGTCGCTATCATCGCCAGGGCCGCCGCTGAAATCACCGACATGCATTTCGTAGATCACGAGCGCGTCATTAGGGGGCAGCGGTTTATCGTCGTGCTTCCATTGGTAACTTGTGATCACACGCTTACCATTTTTGACGGTCAGGCACGTATTTTCATTGGAATCCATCGTCAACTGAACCGCGCGCGGGTCAGCCACAGAGACTACCTGACCGACTTGAAAATAGCTGAGCGATTTGACTTGAAAAAGATACTGGTAATCACCATCGGCCAACGGTAGGCGAATGTTCCACCAACCCTTATCGTCTTTGCTCATCGGGGCGGGCTTCCAATCGTTGAACGTGCCGATCAGTGCCACTGATTCGTTGTAGGGTGCAAAGAGGCGGAACTCAATGCCTTGCGCGGTGTCAGTCAAAATAGCGCTTCCTCTTTCAGGATTAGTGATGCTTGGTTATGCGTAGTAAGCAAATGCTGTGCCCGCTTTAGAGACGTAGAAATCGAAAAGCGCATGTATCTGATCATGATAGGCCAATCATGTTAAGCTATAATGCTATAAACAATAATCGCACAATCTAGTCGGCAGGACACCCCCAATACAACCCACCACACAAAACCCACGCGCTACCCGTGTACTGATCATTGAAGATCAACTCAAAATTGCGCGCTGGCTTGCTACGTTTTTAGAGCAGTCCGGCTTTGAGACGCAACTCGCCACCAACGGCGCAGACGGCTTGCGCTGTGCCCGTACTGAACACCCCGATGTGGTGATCCTCGACCTGATGCTGCCCGATATGGATGGCCTTGACATATGCCGCAGCCTGCGCCGTGACTCCGACGTATTCATCATCATGCTGACCGCGCGCGTTGAAGAAACCGATCGGTTGGTGGGGCTGGAAATGGGTGCTGACGATTATGTGACCAAGCCGTTCAGCCCGCGTGAAGTGGTGGCGCGCATTCGGGCGCTGCTGCGTCGTGCCAATGGCTCGCTCACTCCGCAGCCAGCGCAAGCGAAACCGATCACGCGCGGCGCTTTGACACTTGATCCGGCGCGCCGCGTGTGTACGCTCACTGGCGAATCGATCCCGCTGACCCCTACTGAATTCGCGCTGCTCGAAACGTTGATGCGCGCGCCGGGCATTCCCTTCACACGCGAACGGCTGATCACGGATGCGCTCGGCTACGATTACGCCGGACTTGAACGTACGATTGACGTTCACATTCGCAATATTCGTCGTAAAATAGAGCATGACATTCAGAATCCATCCTACATTCTGACCGTGTTCGGGGTGGGCTATCGGTTCGCTGAGGAGTTATCGTGAGAAAATGGTTACGCGGGTCGCGCTTACGCTGGCAATTGATGATCAGCTACTTGCCATTGATCATCACGCCGCTTATTTTGACGGCGCTCGTCACGCGCGGCGTTACTGAACAGGGCTTGACGCTGTTCACGACGGGTGGTGCGCAGCGCCGTGCGGAAGAACTCGCCCCGCAATTTGCGACCTATTATGCTGAACACGGCTCATGGGAAGGGCTGCCAACCGTCCTGTTCATTGCGCCGCCGCGTCCGCCGTGGCTGCCCGTATTCATCCGCGATGATATGCGCAATGATGATGTGCGTGCCGATCAACTGCTGATTGTGGACACCAACGGCGTGATCGTCGCCAGCGATCACAATAACGGCGTCGGTCAGTTGCTATCGGCAGATGCGTTAAAACACGGCGTCCGCTTGCTCGTCAACGGTACGCAGATCGGTACGCTGGTCATGGGCGCGGCGCTCGGTGTGATCGATGCTCAACAGCGCCAATTGCTGGATGCGGTGAACGCGGCGCTGGTAGCATCAGGCGTTATCTCGGCACTGCTGGCGGCTGCATTGGGTTTGGGGCTGTCGTGGCAGATTACGCGTCCGGTGCAGCAGTTGACGATCGGCGTGCGACGGTTGGCGTCTGGTCAGTGGACTGAACCGTTAGAGATCACATCCGATAATGAGTTTGGCGATCTGACGCAAGCTTTCAACACGATGGCTGCCGAAGTCACCCGTCAGCAGCAGTTACGCCGTCAGATGGTGGCCGATGTAGCACACGATCTGCGAACGCCGCTCAGCGCTATGCTGCTCGACATTGAAGCAATCGAAGCTGGTCTGCAATCACCCGCCGAAGCTGCGGTCAGTTTGCGTGAGGAAATTACCTGGTTACAGCGGCTCGTCGATGATCTGCGCATTTTGTCGCTGATGGACGCCGATCAACTGCATTTACATAAAGTACCGACGGCGCTCACCCCATTTTTAGAGGGTGTATTCGATTTCTGGCAATCGATCGCTGATGAAGGGCAGCGTCATTTGCAGCTCGACATTACGAGTTTGGTGGCGCAATCGCTGCCTGCCGTGCCGCTGGACACTGGACGAATGCGGCAGGTGCTCAGCAATCTGATCGACAATGCCATTCAGCACACCGAAGTAGGCGGCCATATTACGATCGGCGGCTGCGTAGAAGATAGCGCGCACGTCATGCTCTACGTTGCCGACGACGGCCATGGCATCAACGAGGATGATGTGCCGCACGTTTTTGAGCGCTTTTACCGGGCCGATCGCGCTCGCCAGCATGACAGCAGCTCAAATGGTGCACATAACAACGCACACAGCGGCCTCGGATTGAGCATTGCACAGCGGCTGGTAGAGCTGCACGGCGGTATTATCAATGTGCAGAGTGAGCCGGGATACGGCGCAGCGTTCCGCGTGACGCTGCCGATAAAAGGCTAACGTTGATGCGCTGACAATATATTACGCTCGATATTATGCGCGCAATGCTTTGGCAAGCAGCAATCCGCTGACACTTTTACCGTCCGCAATTTCGGCGCTGTGGATCATGCGGATTGCTTCATCCAGCGAGACGCGCACCACTTCTATGAATTCGTCGGCATCCTGTGCTAATTTCGACTCGGTCAAATCGCTTGCCATATACAGATGGATAAATTCTGTCGTATAGCCTGGCGCTGTATAAATACCGCCGATCTTGTCGATCGTGCCCGGCTTATACCCGATCTCTTCTTGCAATTCGCGGATTGCGCAGGCCAACGGGTCTTCACCCGGCTCAAGCGTGCCCGCCGGGATTTCCAGCAGCATTTGTTTAGCGGGCAGCCGATATTGCCGCACCAGTATCACGTTGCCATCCGCATCGAAAGGCACGATCGCTACTGCGCCGGGGTGTCGCACGACTTCGCGTTTGGCGGTTTCGCCATTCGGCAGCAGCATCGTTTCCAGATACAGATGCACTACGCGCCCATCATAGAGCAGCTCGGAACTGATCATCGTTTCGCGATTTGCGTCCGCATCGGACATAGCCAAAGCCCTGTTGTTCTGTAATTTGGAGCGTGTTCGATAAACAAAAAGACCACTTCCGTCCGACTCGGTTTGAACCGGACGAAAGCAGCCAAAGCAGACTCTATTGACCGGGAATATTGAGCATCTGACCGATGTAAATCAGGCTCAGGTTGGAGATGCTGTTCGTTTGCGCCAATGAAATGACGCGCACGTGATAGCGCATTGCAATCCCATACAGCGTATCACCATCGATCACCATATACGAGCCGCCCGTGGCAGTGCCGCTGCCAGTGCTACCAGCGACCGTCGTAACGACAGCACCAGTACCAGGTGTGCTTCCGACACCGACGCTACCGGGCGTACTCCCTGTACAGTTCGGGACGCGCAAGGTTTGGCCGGGTACGATCAAATCCGGGTTGATCAGGTTATTGGCAAAAGCCAGTTGATAAGGCGTCAGGTTGAAGCGCAGCGCGATACGGAACAGGCGATCGCCTTGCACTACGCTGTAAATGCAGTCTCCCGTGATCGTTCCGGCTGCGCCTGATCCAGCAACCCCTGGCGTCCCTTGCGGCGTGCCACTAATGAGCACTGGCGCCACTGTCGGCGGAACCGTGGGCGGTAAGCCTGAGCCTGGAGTCGGTGGTACAGTGCCAATATCAACCGGCGCGCCGAATGTACCAAGGGAAGTCGCTACCAATGTTTGCTGCTGCATCGCGCCCATGGTTGCGGTTTGATAATTAGCGGCTGCTTGTGCGTTGAGTGCCGCCTGCGTTTGCGTCTGGCCGGGTGCGTTGAACAGTGAAGCCGATGTAGAAGTGAGCGCAGCAATGGCGATGCCGGTGGCGCGCGCATTATTAGTCGGCGCAATTGCTACCGAAATGCCACCTTTCGTCGCGGTAACGCTTGATTTGCGCGTCGGCGTGATGATGATCGGCTCCGTGGGCGTGCTTGACGGGAACGGTGTAAAAGTGGGCTGTGATGTAAAAGTTGGGTACGGCGTGTAAGTCGGATAACTGGTCGCGGTTGGATAGGGTGTCAGCGTGCTGAGCGGCGAATTGGTCACGACAACCCCGAATGCAACGGTACTGGCAGGAGTCAGCGTGCTGAAATCAACATTTGCAGTGATTGAAATATCAGTGGCAGGTGCTTGTGACGGTGTAACGGGCAGGGGTGTTTGCGATGCAAATAATAATCCCGGCTGCGCAGTGTTTGTGGCCGAGGGAATAATAACCGTTGGCGAAATTGCGGTAGGTGGCGCTACCTGGGTCGTCGGGCTTGCGGACGCGACCGCTACAATGACAGCGCCGCCGGGTGGGGTAACGGTCGCATCAAGCGCCGCACCCGCCGTTTGAAAACACCCCGATACCAGTGCTGCAAAAGCAAACAGGCTGACGGTGAGCCTTAGTGATCGTATGTTGAATAAACGCACGCTTGCCTCCTGAAAAGGGGTGTCGCAAAAGTCTAACGAGAGTGTATCATCCCGATGCAGCAAGAGCAAGCCTTATGCCAGCCTTGTTATTCGCTTATTGCAGGTGATCTTTGAAGAACGTCAGCACGCGCTGCCACGAGTCTGGCGCAGCGGCTGGATCATACGTTTTGCCTTGATCGTTGAAAAATGAGTGATGCGCCTTCGGGTAGATTTTCACATCATGCTCGATGTTGTATTTGGCAAGCGTTTCATCCAGCTTGCGCCCACCGCCAGCCGTGAAATCTGCTTCGGGATACGATCCGACCACCGGACAGGCGCGCGCCACTGCTTCCAACGGGCGCGGGTTCATCGCATAATAAGGCGCAATCACCCGCACGCGCGGATCGGTGCAAGCCCACGCCAACGCTAAGCTGCCGCCCATGCAATAACCGACAGAGCCGATACGCGCTGGATCGACGCCGGGCTGCTGCTGCAAAAAGTCCAGCGATGCTTTCAGATCATGAACGCCCATGTGATTCAACGAATTCAAGAGCATTCCGCTGAACAGGCGCATCATGCACCATGTCTGATTGCGTCCGCTGAACAGGTCGATCGCCAATGCCACATAGCCTTCATCGGCAAAGCGCCGCGTGATGTCCTTGATATTATCCGTTAGACCGAATGCTTCGTGAATGACGACGATCGCAGGCAGTGCGCTTGCGCCGTCCACGCTATCAGGCCGCGCCAGATAGCCTTGCAGCTTTTCCGAGCCGGAGTCGAAGGTCACTGTCTGAGTTGCTACCATAATCGGCTGTTTCCTTATTTGGCAGAGTTTTCATTGACTACACGCTGGACAAACTAACGCTTATCAGGTACTTTCGGCGTCACTCATGCGCATCTGTTATCCGAGTACACTTACATTCTATGTCAGACGTTCCGCTTTTGCCCACTGATCTCGATCCGCAAACACGCGCCAATTTACACGCGGCGCATATCGTCAACGGACGCCTGCCCGATGATCGACTCGGCGCTTTTCGCAGCGTGGCCGAGATGCTCCCCATGCACGCCGCTCAAACACCCGATAAGCCATTCTTGATTTATTACGATGCAGACGGCCAACGCCAGCAATTTACGTATGCGGAGTTCAACGCGCGCGTGAATCAAACCGCGAACGTGCTGGCAAATGTGCTCAATGTGCGAGCTGGCGATCGGGTGGCGACCATTGCCTATAATCACAGCGACACCGTGATCGCCTACTTCGCCTGTTGGAAGATCGGCGCAGCGCTTGCGCCCCAGAATACCGCAGAAGATGATGCGCGCATTGCTTTCATTCTGCGCAGCAGTGCGGCAGTGATCGCGTTGGTCATGCCCGATTATCTGGAGCGCGCCGAACGGATCATCGCGGACGCGCCGAACATTCGCCAGCTTGTGCAGTTGAGCGGATCAGCGCACACCGGCTATCTGAATCTGCCTGAAGTAGCGTCCACGCAAGCTGCCACTTTCACGCCCGCCGATCCGCCTGATCTGGACAGCGAAAGTTTGCTCGTCTATACCAGCGGCACTACGGGCGCTCCCAAAGGCGTCGTGCTGACCCACTATAACATGTTGGCCGACGCCTACGGGATCACTCAGTGGCAGCGCATCACCGCCGATCAGCGCCTGATGAATGTGCTGCCCCTGCATCATGTCAATGGAATCATGGTCACGCTGATCACGCCGTTGTATGTGGGCGCTAGTGTGGTGATCAATCGACAGTATCAATCTTCCACCTTTTGGACGCGGATCGCGCGCGAACAAGTCCACATCGTGAGCGTGGTGCCAACGC
>Ga0209511_1000440_pt1 | contig 42819 bp, 39 predicted proteins | sample SSSSmetaG_FD_184141 | JGI IMG/M metagenome (GOLD analysis project Ga0209511, IMG submission 184141) | Glacier valley bacterial and archeal communities from Borup Fiord, Nunavut, Canada, to study Microbial Dark Matter (Phase II) - ​SSSS... | ecosystem: Environmental > Aquatic > Freshwater > Ice >... | reverse complement strand
GCCAGCTTCGGCCCACCGGACGCTTGCGCTGGCGACACACCGCGGCGAGCACCGGCAGCATCTTGATTGCCCAGCGGTGAATGGTCGAGTGATCGACCACCACCCCGCGTTCGGCCATCATCTCCTCAAGATGCCTCAGGCTCAGTGGATAGGCCACGTACCAGCGTACGCAAACCAAAATGATTTCCACCGGATAGTGCAGCCGCTTGAACACCCGGCACAGCGTTTCAATCATCTTTTTCGGCTCAGCTCGCATCCACTGAACCTACCATTGCCGGCCTATTGCGACAGAACCGATCGACTGCCATTCCCTGCCTGCGCTATCGCGACGGACCGCGAGCGATCGAAGTGCTTTGCCGCGTGCTCGGGTTTCAGGCTCACCTTGTCGTCGCCGGAGAAAACGGCTCAGCGTCTCACGCCCAGCTGGTTCTGGAAGGCGGGATGGTCATGCCAAGCTCGATCGACCACAGCTCCGAATATGGCGATCTCATCCGTCATCCGGATGAGATCGGCGGCTTTGAGACGCAGAGCGCGTACATCGTGGTCGATGATGCCGATGTGGTGCTCGCTCGGGCCCAGAACGAAGGCTGGACCGTCCTCGTGTCGATCCGGGACGAGGACTACGGAGGGCGCGGCTTCACAGTCCGCGACCACGAGGGGCGGCTTTGGAACGTCGGGACTCATGACCCCTGGGCGACACCGGCCTCTGACGTGGCACGAGCTGCCCCATGACCGACCAGCTCATCTCCCTCCCTGCAGAGCAACGGCACCTGACGGCGGCGCGCTTTCAGGGACTGGCGGAGGTGCCGTCCGAGCTCGAGTGGTTCGCGAACATCGACAACAAGAGCACCCGGCGGGCGTACGAGAACGCGCTGCAGGACTTCATGGGCTTTACCGGGATCAAGCAGCCGGGGGAGTTTCGGATCGTCACCCGCTCGCACGTCATCGCCTGGCGCGATGACCTGGTCGGGCCTGCCTTGAGCGGGATGACCATCCGGCATCGGCTGGCCGCCCTCTCCTCTTTGTTCGAGCACCTATGCGAGAGCAACGCGGTGACGCACAACCCGGTCAAGGGGATGAAGCGGCCACCGGTGGAGAGCTACGAAGGTAATACGCCGGCGCTGGGCGACCACCGCTACAACGGCGAACCGTAGAACCGGAAGGGACGATCGATGGCGCTGTTTTTCCCCGGCATACCCTGCGCGCTTTGCGAAGCGCCCATCGAACAGCCAAAAGATCACATCGGGTTCGCCACGCTGCCCGCGACGCACTCAGAGTTCGACGAGCTTAACGACGCGTGCGTTCATCGGAGCTACTTGGGCTCATGGGCGCGAAAAGAAGCTTTCGTTGAACGCACAACAAACGCGTAGACAACGTGGCTACCGGCCGCCTATCCAGGCTCGTGGGGGAGGAGGGTGGGAATGTCGAGCACGAGGTCGACTCGGTAATCCGGCGACTACCGCTCGGCCGGCAGCAATGCGGCCGGCCATAGAGTGGGCTAGCCGGCTGTCGTTGTCCTCCGACGGGACGTCCTCCCAGCAATCAACTTTATTCCTTGCTCATCTGGCCATTCCTTCAAGGTTTCTGGGCCCCATACGTCGCAGCTAAATAGTCGACGATGACGGGAATGTCGGTGTCGTCCACGGGTGCCTTGAAGACGGTCTTCATTCGCTTCGTCATCGCCTCCCAGTAGGCTCGGCTTGCATTGGGCGGCTGATAGAGCATGTATTCCGCGGAGTGGCATATCACGCAGTTGGCCTGTGCTTTGGCGTAGCCAGGAAGAGAACTCGGGCGAAGCTGCGCGCCATCCGCCGGAAGATCTATGGTCTTCGGCGACGAAGCAGCGAGCGTGGTGAAGATGCTCAATGCTGCGGCAATGGACGTCGAACGGAAATACAGAAGGGGCATGGTTTCCTTATTCATCAAATCGCGTTGACCTTGATGGATTCGATGACATTGCGCATGTAGCCGGCTGGTTGCCACACTGCTGTCGTCGGCTGTCCGACGCCAGCACGCGTCCAAGCACACGTCCGAATGTCGTAGAGCCCCGCGCGTTTGGGCGCGAGGGGAAACGTGAACTCCCGAAACGAATAGCGGCCCATGTCCTGGCCCAAAACGGCGTCGTACCAGGTCTGCCCGCCGTCGGTCGACACGCCCACTTCGTGAATGCCTTGGCCACCGTCAAAAGCAATTCCGCGCACGGTGGTGGTCCCGCTTGCCGAAACACGCTGGCCATCCTTGAGCGACGTGATGAATGAGCGCACTGTCAGACGCCCAATCGGTCGTGTTGCCGCTGGGGTCGTTCCCGGCTCAATGCACGCGCAGTCGTTGTCCGGAACACGGTAAGCAGGCTTCATCCAAAAGCCATCGAACTCCTTGTCGATGATTTCGATGGATGACAGATGCTTGACCCAATATGTGCCGTAGTAGCCTGGGACGACGAGCCTGACCGGGTAGCCGTTGAGCATCGGCAGGTCGGCGCCATTCATCTGATAAGCGATGAGAACGTCAGCATCCAACGCGTGATCGATGTTGAGCGCTTTGACGAAGTCGCCGCCGCCCAGGACGGCGTTGTCGAGCCCATCGAACGTCACCTGCTTCGCAGAGTCCTTTAGCTCGGCCAACGCCAGAACGTCGCGCAGCCGGACGCCGAGCCACCGTGCATTGCCCATGGCACCGTTTCCGAGCTGCCCTCCGGTCACCCGAGGACTGAAAAAAGCGCGGCTGTTGCCCGAGCACTGGTTGACAGCGACGATCTCGACGGGCCTGAACTTCGACTTGAGGTCGGCAAGACTGAGCTGGAAGCTCCTGCCGGCGGCATTGCCCCCGACCTTGATCACATGCGTTGCGCCATCGACCGTCGTCGGGATAGCAGCGTTGTGGTAACGCACGAAGAAGGCGTCGTTGGGTGTCAAAACACCCTCGTTGAAAACCTCGAAGGGCGTCTCGAGCTGCGGAGGACGCGATGTCAGCACGATCAACGGCCGCTTCTCTGGATAGGCGACCAGCTGGCGCTCGCCATTCGCAAACGGTTGTTGGAATGCCGAGCTTTGTGCGAAGACCGACCGAGCAACGCTCGCTAGGCCTCCTCCCGCTACCGCGCCCAAGCCCGCGGCCAACAAACGTCTGCGATTTGATGAATTGGGGTCCATGAGCTGCATTGCTGTCGTGAATATATGGTGTTAATTGTGAGCGACTCGTCAGCATGACGCTCGCCGTGCCTCCTCAGCGAAAGCCCTTAGTTGGAAGCCACGACGGAGTGCTTGCGGCCTCCCGGCGAAGTGCCCTTGTCGGCGGACGCGCCAGACGAGCCTTCAACCGACAGATGCTTTTCACGCCACTCCGGCATGCCGCCCCGGAACCAGTAGACCTTCGTGTAGCCGGCAGCGAGGGCTTGGCGCGACGCTTTGTACGACTTCCAGCACTCCGGTCCGTTGCACAAGAACAGGATCGGCTTATCTTTGGCAAAACTCTTCAGTGACGAAAAATCATCCTTCGTCGCGTCGAAGTCGACCTCCTTCAAACTTTTCTCGATGTAGGGCGCAAGCACCGAGCCTGGTACGTGCTCGTTGTCGAACTCCTTCTGCGACCGGGTGTCGACAACAACAATGCCCCGCTTCGCGAGCTCAGCGACCTCTTCGGCGTTCACGCGGGTGACGCCCTTCACCGAATCGGGCGTTGTGATGCCGAGCGAGGCCACGTACGTGAATTGATTGCTGGCGCTGGCGGATGCGACCTGAAAACGCCCGACGCCCGGGATCTGGCCGTCGGCCGACTTGACCCATTCAGTCAGACGGCCGCATTCTGTGACACAGAAGTCCTTCCTAACGACCATGCTCATGCCACCCGGGACCGGGCGAGTCGATTTCAGGATATGTCCCTTGTTCGGGTGCGCAGCGATCCAGGCGCGCGCCTGCGCCTCGTCGGCAATCGTCGCATCGATCATGCGGAACTCAAGGGCGACGAGACCGCCGCCCGACGTATTCCCGTACTCGACATGGGACAACTGGCTGAGTTTGATGCCCGACTCAGCCAGCAGACCCTTTGCAACATAACTCCGAAGGGAGTCCTGCTGGGGAAGGTAGAGGCGTTTGCCAACAAGCTTGTCGACCGTGTCAATTCCCTCGGCTGCGACCAGCACGTACGACTGTTCCTGGCCACTCGTCGCCAACAGCTGATACGCATGAAACATCGCCGAAGCGGTGACGTGCGCAGGCGCGATGATTATTTCGTTCTCCAAGGTTCGGCTGGACCGCATCACCTCGGCCATTGAAGCCAGCGGTGTGATCATGGCTCGGGTACCCGTTGCGCGTCCGAGAGATTGCGCGGCGGGTATCAAGGCAGTCGTCTGGAGTACGCCCGGGTCGGAGGGGTCACGACCGAGCAAGACTCGAATGTCGGAAGCCGCGTGAGCCTGACCCGCAAAGGCCGCCGCAATGGCGGCCGCTGCGATCAGACCTTTGGCGCTCGCTGCGCCTACTTGATTGAACGTGACGAGGCGCGTGAGCGTCATGAGAGGTCTCCGGTACGAAAAGCTAATCGTGGGCCGTTGCCACCGACACGTCCACGCATTGCACGAGACGGAGTATCGGGCTGCTTGAAATCAAGACGGTGACAAGTCCGAGCGCCAACCCGCCCTTACGACGGTATCGCGAAAAGAACTGCCCTACATGCCGAAGCGTAGCTCCAAGGCGTCACGCTTTGCGAATAGGTTCACAGACCGGAGGATCATCCGACGCCCGGAACCGGACTCGTTTGCGGACCTTGGCGGCGAGTCCTATCGCTCAGCTCCGTGGGAGGGTACCGAGTGGACCCGGTCGCGGGCAAGCCACACAACGATGAGCCCTACGATTGCTACCCCTGAAGTTGCCGCCACCCAAGACGACGCGACCGTTGGAGTGATGAGCGATGCGGTCAACGACGACACGAAGGCAGCACGTTGGATAACAGATCGCATGCCAGACCGATCAAGGAACGCAATAACGCAATCCTAGGCTGAGCCGAGATCGGTTGACAACCAGTTTTCACAATGCTTGTTCATGCACCCGTCAAGCCTTGAGCGCAGCAAATCAAGAAAGCTCAATGGCTGTCCAAGCCGTCGACCGGCGGAGGGAGTTGCTGACACTCCTCGAAAACACGAATTCGGCACCGGGCACAGATACCCCGGTCTAGACGCTCGAAAATGGTCGCGATGGCGATGCGCTTGGCCGCGAAGATGTGCCCAATCCCAAGCTCACCGACGAATCCCGTGCGCTGCCAGAGCTCCATGACAGACGGCCGCGGTCGATGGAAATGAAAGTCGCCGCCCGCAGAACGACGAGCCAGGAGCTCGGCGCGCCACATCTCCCCTGCAGTAAGATCAATGAAGTTCATGCTCCTCGACATCACGAGGAGGTGTTTCGCAGAGCTCTCCGGCGCACGCAGATCGTTCAAAAGGTCTGCAACATGCGGGACGGCGCCGAAGTAGACCTCACCCTCCATCGGGACCATCTTCAATTGCGGGCATTCGGCAAGCGGCGCGGCAACTTCACTGCGGATGACGAAGGGACGCGCCGGCTCGGTGCTGTCGAACCCCATGATTCAAATGGCTGGCTTCGACGTGCGGTTCAAGTAGGCAACGAGCGAGAGGATCGTGCCAAGCAAGATCGCCATCTCGAGACGGATCGTGACGGTGGCAACGAACGTAGCGGCCGCGACCCCGAAGTCCTGCCGACCGACGCGCTAAAGCCGGCGCCATCCTGCGGCGTCGAACAATGACCACGAGATCAGCAACAGCAGCGCCGCGATCGCAGGAATCGGCAGCAAGGCAAGGACAGGCGCGCTCACTGCGATCAACAGCAGAAGCCAGAGTGAAGCGAAGACCGCAGCAAGCGGCGTCCGCGCGCCCGCCTGGAAGTTGGGGAGTGAACGATTCAGCGACGCACAGAACACGTACGACGAGAAAAGTCCTCCGGCGATATTCGACAGCCCCTGACCTCGGAACTCGCGATTGGCATCGATGTGTTGCCCCGATCGCTCCGACACCACCTTCGCGATAGCGATCGATTGCCCGAGCGAAACGACGGTGAGCGCGATGCCGATACCGACCAGGTCCGGCAACACTCTCACGTCCACCGCGGGCAGTGCAAAGTGCGGCAGATGGACGGGATCGCACCGACGACGCGAATGGTTTGCGTGGGCGTCAACCCCCAGCGGTCAAGCGCGTACGTCAATGCCGTTGCTCACATCAAGGCTTGCAGTATGACCGGAGAACGGGGCGCCAATCGCTTTAGCAAAGTCGAGCAGACGATCGTAAAGAGTCCGACCCCACCGCGTCCAATGATGCGTTACCGATGTTGTCCAGCACATACCCGCTCAGCGGGCCGAGCTGGTGAGCGGCAGGGGGACGCAGACCGAGGAGATCGGGCACCGAATGAATAGCAATTAGAGCGGCAGCGCCGCTCATGAAGCCCCGGAGCGCTGGCGGTGAGATGAAGTTGGCGATCGTGCCGATGCGGAGAACGCCGATCGTGAATTGCATCGCTCCGACGATGATGGTGACGACGAGGGCAAGCTCGACGAAGGACCGCGATCCGACCGCGGCGATTGGGGCTAGCGTAGCGAAGATCGCCAGCGATATGGCATTGGCTGGCCCCGAGACGACGTGCCAGCTGGAGCCGAAAAGGGCCGCCACCGCACACGGAACGATCGCGCTGTAGAGACCGTAGTCGGGAGGCAATCCGGCCAACGTGGCGAAGGCAAAAGCCTGTGGCAACACCAGCAACGCACCGAGCACGCCTGCGATCAAGTCGGCCCGAATCGTGGAAGCGTTGACTCGGTGAATCCACGAACCGAAGACAGCAGCAACGATGCGGTTCACGTCGCGTGAGTCAGGCTTTCTGCCGGAGTATCGAGATCGTCATGAGACCACTTGGTAGTAGAGATTCTGAGGGTGCTTGGCCTGCGCGAAGAAAAGCCATCGATCCGCGACAAGGCCGGGGATCTGAAGCACAAGAGCGGTCGTCCACCCTGCGTCCCACTGGCCTAGCCACGCGATTGACATCGCCACTAGTGGCGCAGCGAAAGAGAGACAGATGCCCGCTTGCCGAATGCCTTTGAACATGAAGGGTGAGGCGCGATGAAAGAACTCTCTCGTGTTGAACGAACCCGCTGACATACCCATAGACGTCTGAACAAGCCGAGATGCATGTATGCCGGTCGCGGTTTGCAAGGTTGAGCGGTGACGGATGGCGGCGTTGCGACGCAGCGCCATCGTCCGGCTCGCCCACGCCAACGCAGTGAACGTGATGGCGGCAGGCCCGCTCGCCGCCAGGAACGCCCGCTCCGAATACCAGGACGCAAGCGCGCAGGCCAAGAGCAGCCCAGATGAGAGGCCGACGAGTACGAAGTTCACGAGCGTGATCGGGTGAGCCCACTCCTCGATGAAGCGCAGGCAAGCGTAGATCATCGACGTGCAATACCAAAGCGCGGCAGATGCTGCGAGGATGCCAAGGGGTATCAAGCCCCGCGTCAGCAGCGTGTGATCCGCTTGCTGCAGCGTCAGCCACCAACAACTCAGCAATGCGATGCAGAAAGGCAAGACGATCACTTCACGCGACAACCACGACGTGCGCCACATCGTGGCCGCGCGCCAGGCTCTCTCCGGACGGCCTAGGTGCACGAACGATGCGCCAAGGCCAAGTAGAAGCATGCCGGTCGCAGTCAATACGCTCCGAGACAGAAAGTGGGGAGTCATCGCAACGCCAGCTAGCACCGCAAGCGAGCACATGACAGCGAGGCCCTGGGCTGTTCCGGCGAGCAGCGTAAATGCGATGACCGAGAACGCGGGATTCATCGGGTCATGCTAGGTCCCTGGGTGACGGAGTCGGCGTCGTCTCACCGACGAATGTCGTAGGGCGGCGAGGCAAATACTGATTTGCGGGTCGGGTGTCCCATTCAGGCATAAGTGGATAGCCACCACGTTCGCGGATCGCCTTCGAGACTTCCGAATCAGGGTCCTTGACGTCTCCGAACAGTCGCGCGCCGGTCGGACAGGCCGACACGCAGGCCGGCTGGCGATCACGGGGCGGCAGGGCGGCATCGTAGATGCGGTCAATGCACAAGGTGCATTTGGTCATCACCTGTCGTTCCTCGTCGATTTCGCGTGCACCATAGGGACACGCCCACGCACAGTACTTGCAACCGATGCATTTGTCGTAGTCGACCAGGACGATGCCGTCCTCTGCTCGCTTGTAGCTCGCGCCTGTGGGACAAACCGGGACGCAAGGCGGCTCCTCGCAGTGAAGGCAGCTCTTCGGAAAGTGGATCGTCTCCGTGTTCGGGAAAGTACCGGCCTCATAGGTCTGGACGCGATTAAAGAACGTGCCCGTCGGGTTCGCACCGTATGCGTTCTGATCTACCAGCGGGCCGGCGGAGCCCGACGTATTCCATTCCTTGCACGACGTCACGCAGGCATGACAACCCACGCAGACATTGAGATCAATCACCAGCGCCAGCTGACGCGCTAGGGTTTGTGATGGTTCGGGGTTTGCGCCGGTCGAATCGGGGGCAGTGTCGTCAGCTACCGTACGCGAAGTAGCGTGTGTGGCGGGCCTGTCTCCGCCACCCAAGACGTTCGACTGCAGAACGCTTTTCAGCCATTCGATCATGACTTTTTGCCTCCTGCAAAGTAGGTCAGCGGACCCGACAGGCCCTTGCCAAGGACGCCGGGTGCCGCTAGCCCCGCTGGAATCTGCGGTGAGGTTATCTCTGGTGTCTCTGGCTCTGCCGGCCTGATTCGCACGCGAACGTCATACCAACCCGCCTGCCCTGTGACAGGGTCTGAATTGCTGATGGTTCGACCACGGCCAAACGGCAGCTCGTCCGTGATCAGGTGGTTCAGAAGGAAGCCCTTGCGGGCCTCGTCCGCGCCGGGTGCGAGTTGCCAGGCACCGTCGGCCTTGCCGATCGCGTTCCACGTCCACACCGTGCCGGGCTCCACTGCTTCGCTGTAGCGAAGCATGCATCTCACTTTGCCCCATTGGCTCTCCACCCAGCACCAGCCGCCGTCAGCGATGCCCGCTGCCCGTGCGGTCAATGGATTGACTTGAAGGTAGTTGTGGCTGTGGATCTGGCGCAACCATGCGTTTTGCGAGTCCCACGAGTGGTACATGGCCATGGGCCGCTGCGTTATCGCGTTAAGCGGATAGACCGACGTGTCGGTCGCGGCGTCCTCTAACGGCGGATACCAGAAAGGCAGCGGGTCGAAGTAGGTGGCAATTCGCTCCCGCAAATGCTCTGGAGGTTGACGACCTACGGTCTTGCCCTGGGCTGCAAGTCGAAACGTCTGCAGGGTGTCGCTGTAAAGGGCGAGTTGGATGACGTCGTTCTTCTGCCGCCAACCCTTTTCCTTGGCGAAGTCGAGGTACTCCCGGTTCCAGTTGCGCATGTACTGCATCGACTGGGGCAAGTGGTACTGGAAGACGCAGTTGTTGGCTGCATACATCTCCCACTGCTTCGGATTGGGAGCGCCACGAAGGTGCTCGCTGCCATCCTTGCCCCGCCAGCCCATCAGGAACCCGACGCCTGGCGCCGCTTCGAAGTTAATCACAAAGTCCGGATAGTCCTTGAATTTGCGGCTTCCGTCTGGGGTCGTGAACGCGGGAAGTTTCAACCGTGAGGCGAGTTCGACGATCACTTCCTGGAACGGCTTGCATTGCCCCGTGGGAGGCACCACGGGCACTCGAACCGAGTCGCACGGCCCGTCGAACTCGGAGATCGGACGGTCGAGCATGCTCATCACGTCGTGGCGCTCAAGGTAAGTCGTGTCCGGCAGAACAAGATCCGCGAACGCGACCATCTCGCTCTGGAACGCATCACAAACAACGAGGAAGGGAATCTGGAACTCGCCGTCGGCGTTCTTCGCGTTCAGCATCTCCCGGACAGCCATGGTGTTCATGGTCGAGTTCCACGCCATGTTGGCCATGAAGATCATCAGCGTGTCGATGCGATACGGGTCACCCCTGGTGGCATTCGTGATTACCGTGTGCATCAGGCCATGCGCCGACAGCGGGTTTTCCCACGAGAACGCATGATCGATGCGCATCGGCGAGCCGTCGGGGTGGATCGCCAGCTCTTCCGGGTTGGCCGGGAAGCCGAGTGGTGCGGCGTTGAGCGGCGTGTTGGGTTTGAGCATCTCGGGCGAGTTGAACGCCCGAAAGTTCGGCACGATGTGGCGCGGGTACGGCGCCTTGTGGCGAAAGCCCCCCGGTGCGTCGATGGTGCCCAGAACGCTCATCAGCACGGCAAGCGCCCGGATTGTCTGGAAGCCATTTGAGTGAGCGGCAAGACCGCGCATCGCGTGGAAGGCCACCGGGCGACCTTGGGTCGTCTCGTGATGCTTGCCCCACGCATCGGTCCATGGGATCGGCAGCTCGAATGCCTGATGCAGCGCGGTCTCACCCATTTCCAGCGCGAGCTTGACGATTCGCTCGGCGGAGATACCGGTAACTGCGGCAGCCCACTCAGGCGTGCAGGGCGCGACTCGCTCGCGCAGAAGCTGGAATGAGGGTGCGACTGCGGTGCCATCGGGCAGCGCGTAGTGCCCTTCGAGCGCCAAGTCGCGCCCTTCGGCGATGCCCTCAGGATACGCCGCCACGATGCTTCCAGAAGCCTTGTCGTACACCAGCTTGTTGTGCGGTTCGCGCCCATCACCCGGCGGACCTTTGGCCGGGTCGGGGTCGTGCGCGAACATGCCCTCGCGAGAGCCACCAGTCTCAAGCACGACGAGCTGCGGAGCGTTGGTGAATCGCTTGAGAAATGCGTGATCGATCAAGTCGCTCGCGATCAGCTGATGCAGGAGCGCCATGAAAAGCGCGCCGTCGGTGCCTGGCCGGATCGGGATCCACTCGTCCGCGATGGCGGAATACCCGGTCCGTACCGGATTGATCGAGATGAAGCGACCGCCGTTTCGCTTGAACTTCCCAAGCGCCATCTTGAGCGGGTTGGAGTGATGGTCCTCAGCGGTCCCAATCATCACGAACAGCTTTGCCCGCTCCAGATCAGGGCCACCAAACTCCCAGAAGCTCCCGCCGATGGTGTAGATCATTCCCGCGGCCATGTTGACCGAGCAGAAGCCACCGTGCGCGGCGTAGTTCGGTGTGCCGAAGTTCTTCGCGAACAGGCCCGTCAACGCCTGCATCTGGTCGCGGCCCGTGAACAGCGCGAACTTCTTCGGGTCCGTGGCGCGTATTCGGCTCAGACGCTCCTCGAGGATCTCGAAGGTGCGTTCCCAGGATATGGGCTCGAAGTCGCCTGCACCGCGCGGGCTTCCCGCCTTTCTCAACAGCGGTTGGGTCAGGCGCGCTGGCGACACCTGCTTCATGATCCCGGAGGCACCCTTGGCGCAAATCACGCCCTTGTTGAGCGGGTGGTCCGGGTTGCCGTCGATGTAGCGCAGCTCACCATCACGGAGGTGAACACGAATGCCGCATCGGCACGCGCACATGTAGCAGGTGGTTGTCTTGACCTCGACCTTCGACTGCGGCGCCGGCGACGCAAGCGGGTCGTGCACCGGCTCACGCGAAAAGATTCTGAAGAGGCTTTTCTTGGCTCTGGTGTGCAGCGACATCGTGGCTGTATTCCATCACATAAGTTGTGAGCGATGTCCTGGGCGGCGGCTTAGGAACCGCCAACTTGATCGGCTTGGCCTGACTTAGGGCTTTTCGCGTCCGAGAAACTGGGATGTCCTTGCAGGCGCGCGCTTTCGCGCTTGGTCCATGGGACTGCCGGCGCTGCCGTCCCCTTCCAGGCAACCTTAGCCGACCACCGTTTGGCCCAAGGGAAGTCTCCTGTTCCAGAGCCGCATTGAGGAGCGCCCGCTTTGCGGGTGAGCAAAGCTTCCGGGGGACGGGGGTGCAGCCCCCGTCAAGACCCGTCGCTCGAGCTGGCTACTCGGCGCGGTGCCGGCACAGGGTTCTGTCGCAATAGCGCAATAGGTTCAGCGAACCGCGCAGTGTGCCGACGATCAAGAGGCCAGCGAGTAGAACTGGTGTGCTGCGGACGAAGCTCGGGCTTTGGGCCTGTCGAGCTGGCCTTTCTTGATCATGTGCATCGTCTCGATGCCAGCCAGAATGGCACGTGCGCAGTGGAACGATTTGAAGCCCAGCATCGGCCGCACGATCCTCTTGATCGCCCAGTGGTCCTGCTCGACGAGGTTGTTGATGTACTTCGACTGGCGCAGCCCGATGTCCGCACCGGAGTCGGCGCGCAGGCCCTCGATGGCCGCCGTATTGGCGCCGCTCTTGTCGATGGTGATCGTCTTGGGCACACCGTGCCGTTCGATGGCGAGCTCGAAGAAGCACCGCGCCGCGGCGTAGTCGCGGTGAGTACGAAGCAAGAAGTCGATCGTCTGGCCGTTGTGGTCGACGGCCCGGTACAGGTACTTCCACTGGCCACGGACTTTGATGTACGTCTCGTCCATCCGCCAGCTCAAACCCACAGGGCGCAAGCGCCTCCGAAACAGCGCGGCCAACACCGACCAGCAGTGCCAGCAACGCAGCCACCAACACGATGTAGGTGCGTTCCCGATGGCGAACGCGCGTGCTGGCCAGCAACGTGCCGAGGGTCAGAAAGACGATGGCGGACATGCTCGCATGGCCGCTAGAGGTGCTTTACGCGATCGCCGCCGGCACCAACCGCTTGGTCAGCATGACCTTTACTGTGTCGTTGACGACCAAGCAGGCGACCATCGCATAGATGAACAGGGCGAAAGTTTCCCATACGGGCAGCGGTACAAAGCCCGAGAGACCGACGTACGTGAGTCCCGTGCCGACAAGGGCGTCGGCGGCCAGAGCCGCGACCAAAATAGCGCTCGGCTTCGTCGACCAGAACCAGCGTCGTTCCCGCGCGGACACGATGGAAAAGACCGCCAAATAGAGCAAAAGCAGGAAGCTGAACGTTGTCAGGGCGGCATCGCTGTGCGCCAGGCCGAGACGTGACCACGAAAGCCACAACAGCAGCAGTGCCTCGGCCACCATGAACAGTCCCAGCACGGCGGCAACGGTGATGAACCCGCCGATGTTCCATGTCTCCGGCCGGCGCGAAGGCCGGACGTGGTCGGTGGCAATGGAGATCTTCGCGAAGTCGGTCATGAAGGTCAGCAACAGCATGGCCAGCGCCGACACGACGAATTTGCCGGTCACCAAGTAGGCAATCGCGACGAAGGCTGCCTTCAGGATGGTGCGGCTGATCTTGTTGATGATCCAGGTGAGGATTCGCTGGTAGATCGTGCGGCCCTGCTCGACCAGGGCGACGATATCGGTCAGACCCGCAGAGGTGAGCACGACGCTTGCCGCCCCCTTCGCCACGTCGGTTGCCGTGCTGACTGCAATGCCCACTTCTGCCTGCCGGAGTGCCGGCGCATCGTTGACGCCGTCGCCAGTCATGCCTGTTACATGACCGGCGGCCTGCAGATGCTGCACGACCGTGTACTTGTCCTCCGGATAGACCTCGGCGAATCCGTCGACATCCGACAAGAAATCATCGGCGGGTCCGCCCTTCTTTACGCCGGCGGCCTTGAGCTCGTCGACGCGCCGGATGTTCGGCAGGCCGACGCCCTTCCCGATCTCGATCGCTACCGGCAACGCATCTCCAGTCAGCATCTTCACTCGAACGCCGAGATCGCGAAGCTCGGCGACGAGTTGGCCGGCGTCGGGTCGAAGCGGATCGACCAGCGTCACGAGGCCGAGAAGGCTCGGCGTACTGGTCACGGGACCTTGCGCAACCGCGAGCGTGCGGTAGCCCTCTCGAGCCGAATCGGCCACGCGCGCCTCGAGGGCGTCGATCGCAGCGGCGTCGAGCCCGCAGGCCGTCGCAGTGGCGCGCATCGCTCCTTTGATGACCCGCAGTTGCTGGCCGCCTTGATCGATCACCGCTTCGGTGCGCCGGTTCTTGGCGTCGAAGGGCGAAAACGAAACCGGTGTGGTCGCTGCCCGCCCTTCTACGACGTTTCGTTGCTTCGCTGCCGCGATAAACGCCAGGTCGATCGGGTCCTGGTCGGCCTCCTGGGACGCCAGGGCACCGGCGAAAAGCACATCCGCTTCGGTCGCGTTCCCTAGCGGGATCACGCCCGTGACGGTCAGCTGGTTCATCGTCAGCGTGCCGGTCTTGTCGACGCACAGCACCTCCATCGTTGCCGCGTCCTCGGCAGCGCTCAGCCGGGTCACCAGAACGCCGCGCTTGGCAAGCTCCTTCGATCCGAGAGCCATGCTGACGGTGAACATGACGGGCAAGGCGACCGGGACGGCGCTCATCAAGAGCACGAGCATGAGCGGGACCATCTCGACGAGCGGTGCGCCGCGGACCGACGACATCACGATGACCAACGCAAGCAGGGCCCCGACAATCACGAACAGCCAGCGCACGACCTTCCCGACGACCGCTTCGATGTGCAGCTTGGGTCGCGCTTTCTGGACGAGCTCCGTGGTGCGCCCGAACAGCGTTCGCGAACCGGTCAGCATCACCTGACCGTCACCTTCGCCGCGGCGAACGATGGCGCCGGACGAGACGTTGTCTCCCAAGGCCAGGTCAACCTCCTTCGACTCGCCAGTCAGCGCCGACTGATCGACACTCAACGTTCCACTCACCAGTTTGATGTCTGCAGGAACGACGTCGCCTGGGCGCACACGGACGATGTCGCCAGGGACCAGCTCGCGCGCTGCGACCACTTGCCACTTCGAATCGCGCAGGACGCGGGCGCTGACCTGTAGGCGCCCCCGAAGCGCGGCGACGACGCCGGCCGCCCGACGTTCCTGCGCAAAGCCAAGCCCGGCGTTGAGCAACAACAGCGCGGCCACGACGGCGACGTCCGAATACTTCCCCAGAACTGCCGAGAGAATCAGGATCAGTTCGAGCATCCAGACGGACAAGCCCCAGAACTTGCCCAGGAACCTGCGGATCGGATGCTCAGGCTGGTCAGCGACTTCGTTGTAGCCGCCCGTGTTCTGCAGGGCAAGGGCAGCCGCGCTGGTCAGCCCGTTTGTCGAATCGCTCACTGCTTTGGCTCAGCGTGGCGGGTCGGCAGCTTGCAGACCGCCGTCGCCGACCGCGACAGCACCGGTGGATGCCATCCTCGACCCTCGGAGTCTGACTGACAAAAGTACCTTTTCGCTCAGACCGCTGTCTCGTCAAGATCCGAATCGGTACGAGGTCTGCTTTTGTGTCGGGGCTCGTGCTTGCCGATGGTGCTCGTCAACGCGCGCTCGAGCTTTCCGAGCGCGCCGTGGATCGCCTGATGGGCCGAGCCGGCACGATCTTTGACAACGACGGGATCCAGTCCGACCAGTCGGGCCTCAAGCGTGCAGTGGCTCTCGTCAGTATTGGCCTTGGCGGGGCTGTTCGCATCGGAAAGGTGCGCCTCGACACGCGTGATCCGTTCGCCGTAGTGACCGAGTACCGCAGCCACCTCGGCTTCCAGGCACTCGGCCATGGCCTGGCGCCCATCGGTGTGCGGATCGGTATTCAACAGGACTTGCATGCGTCTCTCCCAAGAGTGAGGCGATCAACTGTGCCACGCCTGCCAATCTAGCGCGCTCCCTTGTGATCCTTCTGACCAGTGTTCTTGTGCCTGCCGACGACCTCCGTCGCTTCGGCCTTCTCCTTTTGCTTGTTCGCGTCTTCACGACCGGCGGGATGAGTTTGCCCTGGCTTGTGCTGAAGACCTTTGTTCTGATCCGTCATGAAGTGACCTTGTGATTGCGGGATGGCTTCCACATTAGAGGCGTGTACCTGCATAGTCTGTGCGGTAGCACACCGTCCGCGATCCGCAACCGTCCAACACCTCGGCGCTCAAGTCTCTCGGTTTCGGAGCCTCGCCGCGGTCGGCATCGAATTGATCCGGAAATAGCCGTGTGCCACGTCAGCGCTTCCAGAATGCGCGCGTCTACATCGACTTCTACAACACCCGCCGGGAATACTGGAGCCTCCAGGCCCGAACTCCGGAAATGGTGCACCTCGCTGCCTCAGCCTTCGGCCGACGCAGCCTGACCCCGCAAAGCCCAGTTAAAAACCTTCGAGATCTGTTCCGATCAACGGCGCCAGCTTTCCGACGCCGTCGTGATCAACATCATGCTGCCTGAAGTCCTGAGCAAAATTCTGCTCCGCAGGTAACAAGGATGCCGGTCGCAGAAGCGGCGCTCAATGTGCGCTGGTAGCGAGCTCACCCTTAAATTCGCTTGCGGCCCTAAATTGGGTTAAATGGTGTGATCATACAAACCTTCACTTGCGGAGAAACGGCAATGGCAACGCAATACAAGACTATCTTTTATGGTGGCAAGACAGGCATTTCTGTCGCGAAGGCAAATATCGCCGACATTGCTAAAGAAATGGGTATCTACCTACATACCAACGGAATGCAGGCGCAAGGCATCAACTTGCCGGGATTGGGCGATGCGCAAAAGCTTGTCACGAGGGCCGCGGGAGAGTTGAAAAAAGCGTTGTCAACTTCCAGCATTAAGAATGTCGGCTTTAGCCCAGATCTCAAGATTATCGGAGGCATTGACGTCAATGGCAACCTATCGGCCACCGTGTCGGGCATTATGCCATCGCCAAAACTTGGTAAACCGCCAGTTAATTACGCCGAGACGGTGGTAATCCGCAAGGACTGGACCAAGCTAGAAACGGAGTTGAAGTCGGAAACCAACGTCGTGGTTAACTTGACCAAGCAAAACTGGCAGATCATCGAAACAGAGGTCAACAAGTTAGTCGAACAGCATAAGGGCGATCTGGCTCTTGTCCGGGCAGACGCAAAGTTCCAAAAATTGCTGGAGAAGTACGAGGACGGCGATGATGTCATTAACAAAGCCGCAGCCAATCAGGCAAAAAAGTTCAATACGGTCGAATTGAACACTGATCAGGCCGACTTCGGCGACATGACTACCGGGACGGTCGTGCTAGCTGCACATGGGTCACGCGCTGATTTGCCCTCGGGCAAGACTCTGGGCATTGCATTGGGCAAGAAATCGCCTGAGCAAATTGTCGAATTGCTGACGGAAAACAACGACAAGGCCAAGAACCTTTCCAAGGCGTTCAAGGGCACGGTCTTGCTGTCGGGCTGTTTCACCGCGGCGGGCGGCATCGCCCCCGAGGGAGCCTATGACTATGACACGTTCGCCGGCAAAGTCTGGAATCTTTTGAAGGCTAAGGACATTCATTGCAAGGTTTCCGGGATGCCGGGACAGGCCCGCACCAACGCCCAAGGTGATAAATCCTCGGTCAAGCCGACTGAGCAAAATGAATATGACCGACTGAAAAAGGAATTTGAGACGTTGACGAAGGCAATCAATCAGTTGGGGCCGCAGTTAAAGTTGAAGAACCCGATAGTAGTGCAGACGGTCAACAAGAAGATCATGGAAATGACCAAAAAACTGAAGACCGTGAAGGCCGAAAAGGAATTAATGGTGATGAAGCAATTGATCATGAGTTATGGCCTAGACCCGCTTCGTTGAATGCATGACGGCACAAGGAGCGGTCCGGAGCCGCCTTTTTTCCCGCAAGAGTGCATCATCGCAACGAAACCCGATATGTCACTGCGTCTGTTTTTAGGCAGATCATCGAAAAGGCCCCGAGGGCGGAAAATCCGTCCGGGTTCCGAACTACCCTGACGGTGATTCTTCGGGTCGCGCCGACGATGGCGAGCTCGCTCGGATCCGACAGGCTGGTTCCGGGAGGCGAAGTCTGCGCCGCGGATGTCGCGTTAGGGTCGACAGTGACCGGTCGCGGCGCACGAAAGGTGTCACTGGCTAGCGCCTTGGAGAACCGAGCCAAGTTGCCATGGTCCTTGAAGTCCGGCAGGTCTTGAGGCACACCAGTCATTGGCCCGAATGGCCAGCGAAGGTCAGGTTTCGGCGACTGCTGTCATTCGCCTATCGAACCTGACCGACCGCAACTAGTCTGAAGCCGCCGGTGGGTCGGCGAGTGCGAAGGCAGCGAAGCCGGAGGTGAAGCAGGCGCAGTCGTGATGTAACCGCTCTCCTACTCTCCTACCGGCGCGGCCTCCATTCCAACTCGACCGCATCCAACGCTTCGTGCTTCGCAAGTGCAGCCGGGTACAGCGGCCGATAAGTGGGCAACGCATCTAGCTGCTTGCCGCATCCCAGCTCTACCGCCTCGGCCACCAGCGTGCTGCAGTAAAGCGCCCTCCTCCCCAGATTGATTTGCGCAGGAACAAGCTTCGACGCGATTGCCGCCCACCAGCTGTAGCTCTGCCCAATATACGAAGCGGCAGCGTCAGCGATACCAGTACGTTCCTGGTCGCTGATATCCGGTAGACGCCTCAGGCCAACAGGCCGGTTGACATACGCCGCGAGAGATCTGCGTGCGATCCCACCGCGCGGCATGGCATCAATCAAAACACCTTGGCCGACATAGATCCCGGCATGGGTGTACTCGTGCCCGTCCCGGTTCGCTCGACTCAAGCTCGCCAACTGCACCGCGTTGAGGAGCCACTTCCCCTGCACCACGACGACGTCGCCCACCATCCAATCACTGAGGTTGGGAACGAGACGATGCGGCCAGCTGACTGGCGCGAATTCGGCAGGCTCGCGACCATTCAACGCTGCCCTTCCGACTGGCGGAAGGACGGTACTAAGCAAGCGTCGCCGAAAGAACCCGTGGGGCGAGAACGCCTTGCAACGTGACCTTCAAAGGCTGCCCCACCCGAAGCGTGCGGACATCAACCCCTGGCGTTTTGGCCGACAGAGATACGCACAAGGTGCCGTCTTCGGTGGCGACCTTGACCTTGTCCAGCTCAGGGACCAAAGCGGTCACGACGACGTTCACGCTGACTCGCTCGTGGTCTCTGCTGCGCAGGCTTCGCGCCATCTCCGGGTCGAGTTCGCGCAGCGCTGTCGCCGGATCGACTTCCTGTCGGCCCTTCAATTGGGCTGCATAGGCGTGCTTCATAGGCTGCAGGGTACCCGCGTGGCGATGTAGGCGCAACAGCCTCTCGCGAGGGGCGGGCTCATAGAGGGGGCAAGCGGCATATCTTGCACACCATCAAGAATCGCCGAACACCTTTTCGACCTGTGCTTGGCGCCGCTCGATCTGCGTCCGGTAGTAGCGAGCCGACGTCCGCGGGTCCGAGTGGCCGAGGTTGGCCTGCAGGACGTCGAGGTCCCCTCCCCGCTCCGCAAATCGCGTCGCATGCGTATGCCGCAGCCAGTGCAGCGATGCTTTCATGGCGGCGCGCTGCTGGTCCGGCTCGAGCGAGCTGTGCTCGACCGCCCTCCTCACGAACCGCGTGAAGGTCTCGTATAGCGATGAGTACGTGAGCGGCTCTGACGAATTCCGCAAAGAGCCCAGGAGCGGTGTTTCGGGGGGCGCACCATCGAAGTCAATTCCCCGCGCTGCGAAGTACTCCCGCGTCGCTTCAATCGCCACCTTCGGTAGCGGCACCTCGCGCGCCCTACTCCCTTTGCCAATGACCTCGAGCAGCGCGCCACCACGCGTCACATGAATGTGCTCCCGCCGCGCTGCGATCAACTCGGCGGCTCGCAGTCCGGTCGACTCGCACAAGATGCACAGCCACCGGAGTCGCGACCTGGACAGGGGGAATAGGTCGCGCATCTCACGTGCTGAAGGCTCGCGCTCGAGCTCGTCCTTCAGCGCCCTCCACGCCTCCGGCGTGAACGCCTTGGTGGTCGGCGACCTCCAGCTCGGACTCGACCGGTCATCGGCCACCTTGCGGTTGACGAGCGCCCAGGGGTTGCTGCGCAGATAGTTTGCTGCCGCCAGCCATCCGAACAGCGACGCGAGCACCACCACGGCCCGCTTCTGACTTGCCGCCGAAAGCTTCCCCGCAAACGGTGCCACCCTTTAGTGAAGGGTGCCACCTTGGCCCGGCTGATCCACGCCGCCGGCACATCTCCCAAGAAGGCCATGTAGGCACGGCAGTCTTCGACGCGCACGTCCGAAAGCGCCTTGCTTCGCTCGTTCAGGCACCAGAGCATGAAGCGGTCGACTTCGCGTCGATAGGCGAGGCTCGTCGCCGGCGAGTTCGATCGCGCTGCCAGCCAAGCGGCAACCGCTTCTGCGTCACTTCTTGCGTCGATCGAAGCAGGCAACTGGAGCTGTCGGTTGACGCCGGCACGGCCGTCATAGACATCAGGCGAGCTCACCCGCGGCCAGTCGATTGCCCAGCTTGCAGTGCCAATCAGGCGCGTCACCGTGGCAGCGATCGCACGCGCCTTGGCATCGCCGAGGGCCGGGACCCCAGCCCACCAGCGACTGCCCTGCGAGATCCAGAGCTGCACGTCGCCAAGGGTCGAGGCGCCGGCGGCGCTCAGCCGCTCGGTGGTCACATCATCGAACCAGCCAGCGAGCTTTTCGTCGACCCGTGCAGGCGACGCGGCGACGTGCTCGAGCTCGCGCAGGAGCGCAAGTCGTCGCTCGCGGAGACGGGCGGTGCGTGTCTGTAGCCTGGCTGCTCGCGTCGCGTCACCAGTATCCTGCCCCGTCTCGCCGGCGGATCCGAAGCGCTGCAGGTAGAGCGTGAGCTGCTCGCGTTCGCTCCAGTCCTCGATCCCCTCCTCGGCAGCCCATTCATTGAGCGGCGGCTGGCGCGCGGCTCTAGCCAAGGCCTCACCGCGGCCGGGATCGACCTCGATTCCTAGAAGCCGCCAAGCCGGGTCGCCGTGGCGGCGGGCTGCGGTGCGAGCTTCGTCGACGGCCTTCCTGTGCGCCGCCTTGTAATGATCGGGGTCCTCGATGCCCAGGTAGCGAGCGGCTGCGGTCGGCGCGAGGACCCCTTCGGCCACAGCGCGGAGATAGGCAAAGACAGGGCGTGTGGCCAAAGCGTCCCCAAATGACGCCTCGATTGTGCCCCAAGATAAGTACGGTTATTATGGAACTAGTATTAATCGAATCTTGTCGCTACGTGCGGATAGTTAATATGGTTTTAGTACTGACGTAGTCGATTTCTATGGCCCAGGTTCACGCTTATAAGGCTGAACAATCTCGACTTTCAGCGAGTCCTTGCTGCTGCCCATCGACCAGTCATACCGGGATACAGCCGCCCGTTTACCAGATGCTGTCCATAGTATTTAAGCCCGGGATCGCTTCGCGGGTAGACGCACGCAATGTTTGGTTGGACGGTGGCGGCGGCGAACAGATAAACGCGCCAAAGTAAGGAACAAGCATTAACTCAGAAACGCCATCGCCTTCGGACTGACGTGTGCGGGAGATGCCTTTATCTTTGCTATTACTCGGTTTGCGTTACCGAGTACCGTTGCCCTGAGCGCTGCGCATCCGCCTGCAGACAGAGAGCCGGGTGTGTGAGCTCGCTCTCTTCAACCTAAGAATCGTCAGCAAATTGCGCGGCTGCTATCTTGTCAGCCTCAGACTGCAGGACATTTGTCACGGCGACCAAGTGGCATCGCCGGCCGTGGTGATGCAGCACAAGAGTCAGCGCCCGGTTCAGTTCGAGCGGACGCCCGCGACCCGCGATGCCGTCCAGAAGTGGATCAAATACGCCGGGTTGAGGCCGGACGACTTCGTGTTTCCGAGTCGCGTCCACGACTCGCCACGCCAGAATCGGTCGGCCACGACCGACTGTTCCGAAGTGTGCCAAGTCACGCTGGCACTCGGTTGAAGCAGCGGGTTCCCCGAGCTTCGTGCTCGACGTCGGACTCGTTGGCGCAGTGTTGGTGACCGTGTGCACCGGGTCGCTCTCAGCATCCACCGCGATGTGCGCCTTCATGCCCACGTGCCATTGATGCCAGCAGCGCCTTCCACGGCACAACCAGTTCCATCTCAGCGAGGAACACCTCGCGCTGGGTCTTCTTGCGCTTGCCAGCGTACTCGGTACGCGAAAAAAAACTGATCTGGCCCACCGCGGCTCGCGCCTCCGCTGACCTGCATCAGTCACGCAAGAAGCATGCACTTGTCCAGACCTTCCTTAGCGGCACAAGGCTCTGGTCTTACATCTGCCTTGTCCAAATTCGATCGGAAATCTCGTCCGTGAGATGAGACCTCTGGAAATCGAGTTCCGGCTCTCACTTCCTGCCTGCCTGACCGACACGAACCTCCAACCTGGACCTAGCGATGACCACCTCTCCCAGCCGAATTCAACGCCATGCCAGTCGAGACAGGACGATATTGTCCAGACTCGAAACGTTCGCATCGCTCGCGCTGGCCGGCGCGGCAGCCGCCGCCATTCCGGCCGCGGCGCAGGCGAACAATGAGTACACGCAGCTATATGCCACAACGTGCAGCCCTTACATCACGGGAGGTTGTCAGACCGCCGGGATCCTGGAGCCGCTTCCCTTGGGCTTGAACGTCGGCGGCGGCTATGCCTTCGCCAGTGGTTACCGCGGCGGGTTCGCGATCGCATCGACCGTCTTTGCGCCGGGCGCCGGGCCGCTCCTCCAAGGCGGTCTCTACAGCAACGGCTCGGTCGCCAGCTACGGCTACAGCTTCCGCGTCGAAGGCACGCCGGAGACGTTGGTGCCGCTCCACGTCTACGGCCTGCTTTCCAGCAGTGCGATCCATGTAACCGATGAGAGCGGGCAGGTCGTAACGTTTGTCGACGGTGCCAGCCCGACGGCGCCCACGCGGGCTTGGAACGTCGTCAACGAGGCCCGTCTTCAAGTCGGATCGGCCCGGCCCACACCGTACCCGAACAGCAGCGCCAGCATATCGCTGCAGACGAGCTACCAGGTGGGCGGCCTTGGCAACTCGTTCTGCCGCAACTGCACTGGCGGCAGCAGCCCGCTCGACCAGACGATATGGGTCTGGTCCAACAGCGACATCAATGTCAACCTCCAAGCCAGCGCCTACCTGGGATACCAAGCACTCGGTGGCGGACTCGATCCCATGACCTTGTTCGGCGATGCATCCATCGAGGTCGACCCCACCTTCAGCATCGACGACGCGGCCTTTGCAAACTTCGCGATCGTCGGAGTGGCCACCGGCGTCGCACCGCCATCGGTTGCCGCCGTTCCAGAACCCGAGACCTGGGCGATGCTGCTGTGCGGCCTCGGCGTCGTCGCATCGATCCGGCGCAAGGCGACGCGCAAATCTTTGCATTGAGCGCAGGCGATGATGGGCGGAGGGCGCTGCGCGGGGCTCCCTTCGCGCGGCGCGTGCCGTGACGTCGCACCCGCAATCGATGGAGGCCCCATGCCGATCTACTTCATTGTCTTTCTTGCGACGCTGGCAGCCTCGCTACTTCTTTACGTCGGCGCCGTTGCCACCGTCGCGATCACGCGTCGCCCTCCGCCCTCCGTGATCCGCGGGACGGCCACGAGCCCGCTGCTGGCCACCGGCGTCGCATTGCTGTGGTTCTCCGTTGGCGTCGGCTGGCTGCTGTTTTTCAACGTCTACCGCATTCATGTCGACATGAGTGCATTGGGAGATGCCGCATTCCAGGCATTCAGCGGCGGCTACACGCGGAGGTTGCCTATCGTCGTTCTGCCCTATGGCGCGACCTGCTTGGTCTGGACGCTCGCGCTGTGGAGCACGCCGGCCCGGATTTCTCGCCGTACGGTGTGGTCGATCGCGACATTGCAGATCGTTTCGATAGCGAGCACGCCGTGGGCCGCCGGAGCGCAAGACGCCATGCACGACCATGGGTACAGCGCGGACGCATACCGTCAACTTCAGACCGCCCATCTGGTGCGCACGCTGGCCATCACGATCTCGGCCGTGTGGGCGCTCGCGGAAGCGTGGCGGGTTCCGAAGCCGGACGGACAGGCGCCCACGGACCGGGCGCGGCAGATGATCTCGCCCGTGCGACCCACCACTGAGGCGTGAGCGCCGCCGAGCTGTCAACACGGGCAATTTTCTGGAGCGGCCGACGGCCGACCATTGCGCGGCCAGGTTTTCCAATGACTGACCATCCACGGCCGCATGCTCGGGAACGCCTTCTGGCCTACCGCGCGGGTCACGGTGGCGGCGCGTCGGGCGGTCGAACACCAACTACAGCCCACCGGGTGGTTGAGCCATGCGTATTCGCGCGAGCTCTCCGGTTCATGGCGGGCGCGTTCGTTTGTGGCGAGCGCGCCGCGCGTGCCGCCGTCCATCAGCGCCATCCGCGGCGCGGTGACGAAGACACGCGGTTACGCGGCACCGCAGTCGGGGCAGACGGCGGGCTCGTCGCGACATTGAGCCGACGCGGGCCCGTCAAGCCGGGACCTAACAACTCCGTGATGAAGTGAGGCAGGCGCTGCGCATGCTGCGCACGTGCTGGTTGTTGATCGAAGCGGACTGAGGCGGATGGACGTCGGCGCAGGTCTTTTACAGACCCGCGAGTTGGCGAGCCTGAACGAGGCGAGGGCTGTCGCGGCGCTGACCGGTCAGATCGGTCAGCACCGCGCGTGCCGTGGACACCGCCTCTGCGTGGCGGCCCGAGGCATTCAAGACCTCCGCCCGACGCAGACCGGATTCGGCGCGCTCCGCGAGCGAGGAGAAAGGGGCGGACGCCGCCGTCTGCGAAGCTGCCAGTGCTCGCGTGGCCTCGGCGACATTGCCCACGCGAGCAGCGGCCACCGCAGAGAGTTCGGCCGCAGTCCGATAGGCGCGGCCGGTAGTCGCACGCTCGTTGCCAAGCACGGTCAGCAAGACGCCTGCCGTGGCCAGCGCCCTGGCGGGTTCAGCTGCAGCCAACTCTAGCGTCGCCTGAACCTCAAGCGTGCGGATCCACGTCAGCGTCGCACGGACGGGCTGTGGGAGCGTGTTTCTGTAGGCCAGCAGGGCGTCCAGCGCCTCGCGCGGGCGGCCTGCGAGGTCGAGTGCAAGCAGCGGCCAGAAAGAGGTCAGGTCGTTGTCGCCCAATGCGACGGGGCTCAGCAGTGATTTCGGATCGTCGACAAAGCCCGCGGCGGCAGACGCGCTGTCGCCCGAAAGCCAGGCGTTCTCGAGCTGCTGCTCCCGAAGCATCCGTTCCATCGAAGCCGAAACGCCTCCGGCCGTGCTGGCCATCTGGCGTTTTTGCTCGGTAAGAAAGCTTTCGCTTCTTGGGTAGTCACCCTGGCGGGAGATCGCGTCAGCCACTGCCGCGACTGCACGAATGCTGTTCCGGTTGTTGAGCCCGAGGCTGGAAGTGAAGTGACCCAGCGCAGCGCGGGCAGCGACCTCCGCTTCCGCCGCACGCCCGTTGGCCTGCAACCCGTAGCCCAATTGCCGCAGCGAAGGACCTTTCTCAATCGGACCCACGTAGGCCGCCCTAGCGAAGCCCGCTTGCGCCAACTGCGCATACTGCAAAGAGCGAACATCGTCCCACCCAAGCCAGAACGCCGCAAACTGCTTAAGATTCTCGAATCGGCTAAAAGCGTCGGGTAACAAACGGGCCGCGTTCTGTTCGGTGCGCGCAAAGACCGCTTCGGCCTCCGCCCGCTTTCCCTGGATCCGCAGAATGCTGCCTAGGCTCGCCGCGAGAAACGCCCGCGTCTGTTCTGTATTGACGTCGCGGATATTGGGAGACCATTCAACACCTGCGCGGCGCACCGCCTCGCACTCGTCCCACCGTCGCAGTCTGAACAGTGCTGTTCCGAGGAAGCGATGGGCGGTGATGACCTTGTACGCCGGGGCATTCTGCGCCTTCAGACTGTCGATCAGCTGCCGCGACACCGGCACCAGAGCCTCGAAGTCCTCGCTGTGATCGAGCTGGAGGGCAACAGCGAAGAGCTGCGCTGCACGCGGAACGGGCTGGTCCTTCAGCCGGGAAGCCATGTCGTCCAGAGTGTGCCGAAGCGCGAGCGTGACGGCATGCGGGCGGGTAAGCGACTCGGGCGCCTCTGCCGCCGCGACCGACAGCTGCATTAACGTTTCTGTGTAGAGCTCGAGCACCGCACCCGCGCCATCCACTTCAATTTGCCCCATCCGCTGCTCTTCCCGCGCAATCCGCGCCTGCCAAAGCGATATTGCGGCGCCGCCGACGATCGCACAGCCCAGCGCTGAGGTCATCGTCACCGCGAGTGCATGGCGGCGCACGAATTTCGAGGCCCGGTAACGTCGGCTGTCGGGTTGTGCCAGGACCGGTTCGCCACGCCGGTAACGCTGCAGATCCTGAGCGAATGCTTCCATGCTCGGGTAACGCAGCGCCGTCGATTTCTTCAGGCCGCGATTCAGAATGGCGTCCAGATCGCCGCGCAAGGCCTTACGCGCTTCAGGCGTGGTCGCAGCAGCGCTTGCCAGCCGCGGTTCGGTGCTTGCAATGGCCTCTTCGACCTCGGCAGGGGTGCCGCGTTTGAGCCGGTAGGGTCGGGCACCCGACAGCACTTCGTAGGCGACGACCGCCAGACTGTAGACATCGCTCGAGGTGCCGAGCGGCTCACCGCGAATCTGTTCTGGGCTCGCATAGTCCGGCGTCAGCGCGCGCCCAGTAAGTTCGGTCAATGCGGTGCTGCGTGTCAGCTCTCCCTCGAGCAGTTTTGCGATGCCGAAGTCAAGCAGCCTTACTTGCGAGTCGCGAGTCACGAGGATATTCCCAGGCTTCAGGTCGCGGTGCACGACCAGTCGCGCGTGCGCGTGAGCGACCGCGGCCATCACCTGCAGCAGCAGTGCGACGCGCTCGCGCACCGGTAGCGCGTGCGCGCGGCAATAGGCGTCGATGGGCTCGCCCTCGACGTACTCCATCGCCAGGAACGGGCGCCCCTGTGCATCGACGCCCGCGTCGTAGAGGCGGGCGATGTGCTCGTGCGCGAGCGTGGCCAGGATCTCGCGCTCGCGCCCCAGCCGCTTGAAGAACGCGTCGCCCCAAATGATCCTTGGCAGCTTGAGAGCGATATGCCGCTTCATCGTCCCGTCCGAGCGCTCGGCCAGCCAGACCGTTCCCATTCCGCCGCGCCCGATCTCCCGGATCAGTCGATACGCGCCGACGAGGCTGCCTTCGACGAGCCCGTCCGCTCGATCCGCCGCAGCCCCGACATCGAGCTTCGGCAAGTTGCCCAGGAAGTCGTCGGTTTCGACGGATGACTGGTGCAGCAGCAGGGAGCGCAAGGCTTCACGGTGCAACGCGTGGTCATCCGAAAGGCCTTCGAGCCAGGCCGCGCGTTCGCCCTGCGCAACGCCGAGGGCCTCGTCGAGCAGGGCACTCAGGGCCGGCCAGCCGGAGGCGAATGGCGCGAGCGGCTTCATGCCCGCGAGACCTTCCCGGGCCGGATGTTCAACGTCGCAGCGCGTGCGCCAGCAGCAGCCGCGCCTTGTCCCAATCGCGGCTCACCGTGCGTTTGGACAAGCCCAGCACCTCCGCGATCTCGGCGTCTTCCATGCCGCCGAAATAGCGCATCTCGACGACGCGCGCCAGCCGCCCGTCGATCTTGGCCAGCTCGTCGAGCGCAGCGTGCACGTCGAGGATCTCTTCTTCCGGCGCCGGCACCGACGCCATCAAGGCCGTGTCGAGGGTCACTGGGTCGGCGCCCGATCCGCGCCGCTCGGAGCGGGCCGAGCGCGCAGCGTCGACGACGATCGAGCGCATGACTGCGGCGGAATAGGCGAGGAAGTGTGAGCGGTCCGCCGGCTTGAGGTTCTCGTGTCGGCTGAACTTGAGATAGCACTCGTTGACCAGCGCCGTGGTGTCGATCAGGCCGTCGCGCGAATTGAGCGCGAGCCGCCGGTGCGCGATTTGCCGCAACTCCGGGTAGAGCAATTCGAAGATTCGATCGAAAGCTTCGCGGCTGCCTTCGCGTGCGCGCTCGATCAACAGAGTGACCTCTCCCATGTAGTCGCTCGCCGCATCCGCAGTGTCGAAGGGGTGATGCTAATCGTCGAAGCGACAGGCCGCGCGCCGTCGCTCCTAAAGGACTCTGGGCGCACAGCATCACGGCGCGGGCGCCGCCATGGCCTCAAGCGGACGCAGTCGCCATTGCAGCGCCGACATCAGGGCGGCCGCGAGGCAACCCGACAGAAGTGCCAGCGGCGCACCCGTGAGAGGCGCGAGAACAGCGAACACGCAGCCGAACATCGCTTTGCCGAACAGGCCACCCACGTAGCCCAAGAGAAACCGTCCGGCGGCCCGATGGCCTGCCGTCGCATGCTCGGCCATCGCCACGGCCCCGGTGATCAGCGGCAGCGACGAGACCACGCCGGTCGCGAAGCCGCCGATCGAAGGGCCAATGCTCGCGGCAATGACGCTGATGACCGACGCGACGCAAGCGACGACCGCCATCGAGAGCAGTGATGCCGGCCGGCCCTGCGCGACCACCGGCTCATCGGGCAATGCTGCCCAGGCGAGCGCGCAGCCGATGAAAGCGACGGCAAGCGCATCGGCCAGCCGGCCGCTGGCCCACTCGGCGGGCAATACGGTCAGTGCCGCCCCTTCAGCGAACCGCAACGGCCTGCATGCTGCGGAGCTCCAGCAGCCATTCCATCCTGAAGCGGGCATGTCTGGGATGCGCAATCCAGTCTACCTAAAGGCCTCCAGGGAAGCCTCCTGACCCCGCGGGCGGGGTCTCGAACGACGCGAAGCGTCGAAAAAGGACGCGCCGCTCGGGGGTTACTCGCGCGCGTCACAGCGCGTTCAGGAAACGATAGACGGCCTCCCGCTCGCCGTCGTCGAGCCGGAAGAAGCGATCGCGAACGACCTGCGCTTCGCCGCCGTGCGCGAGAACGGCATCGCGCAACGTCGTCGCGCGGCCGTCGTGCAGGTAGCGATGGCGCGTGTGCAAGGCCACGAGCGGCGTGGTGCGCCAGTCGGCGCCGGTGGCGTTGCCCTGCGCGATCTTGTCGTCGAGCGCCGGGCCCATGTCGTGGATCAGCAGATCGGAGAACAGCGTCACCGAGCCGCCGTCCTTCCCGCGCAGCGACGGCACGTGGCACTTGTCGCAGCCGGACGACGAGAACAGGCGGCCGCCGGGCGACGCGAGCATCGCGCTCTCGGCTGCCGGCGTCACCGTCGTCGCACCGCGCGCGGATGTCGACGCGACGAGGCCGTACGCGACCGCGCTCGACAGCGCCAGGCCGACCGCGCCAACGCCCAGCAGGCGCCAGCCGACGCCGCCCTCTTTCAGGCGTGAGAGCCGCGTCGTCAGGCCGAGCGCGATCATCACCATCAGGAACAGGAACTGGTCGAACTCGAGGATCAGGCGACGCGCTTGCGGGTGCAGCGTGAACGAAGAGTTGAGCAGCATCACGGCGACGAAACCGAGCACGAACCACGGGAACGGGATCGGCGTCGTCGACGCGGTCGCGCGATCGCGGCGACGGCGCAGGCCGCCGAGCACGAATAGGAGCGGGATCAGCATCAGCACCTTGCTGAGCTTGACCAGCGTCGCCGTGTTGAGTGCGCCTTCGGAGACGGCGAACGAGGCGCCGTAGACCTGCGCCAGCTCGTAGATGCTGGCGCCGACGAAGGTGCCGAACTGTCGGTCGTCGAGGCCGGGCAGGAAGCCGGCGACGAAGGCGACCGGGTAGACGAGCAGCGCGAGCGTGCCGGCGAGCGTGATGAGCGCGATCGAGATGCCGGCGTGCTGCTCGCGCGCCCGCGTGACGGCGGCGACGCACAGGATCGCCGCAGCGCCGCAGATCGCGCTGCCGGCAGCGACGAGCAAGGCCAGCTCCGGGTCGAGCTTGAAGACGCGCACGCCGACCCAGCGCAGCACGACCAACACGGTGACGAGCTCGATCGCGGCGATCGCGATCGGCGCGATGCCGAGTTCGCTGAAGAGATGCACCGTGATCCGGAAGCCGACCAGCACGATGCCGAGACGGAGCAGATAGCGCTTCGTGAAGTCGAGGCCGGGCTTGAGGCTGTCGGGGCACGCGAAGGCGTTGCCGAGCAGCAGGCCCAGCAACATCGCGACCAGCACCGGGTTGCGCGCCAGTGGCTCGCCGAGCCCGCCCGCGACCCAGCTCGCGACGACGGCCAACGCTGCAGCCAACGCGATGCCCGGCCCGAGCCCGCGCGCGCTCGCGGCGCCGCGACGCAACGCCAGCGTCGCGCTCACGGCGCGCTCCCTGCAGGCGTCGGCAAGCGGCGCAGATAGGCGGCGACGGCACGCACGAGCCGGCCGTCGTCCTTCGGCGATGCGACCGGCCGCGTCGCCAGCGCGCTGCTCACGCCGAGCTCGTTGGCGAACGCGTCGGCGATCATCTCGTCCAGCGCGGCGATGTCGGCCTTCCAGCCCCAGCGGCCGACGCGCGTCTCGCCGCGAGCGCCCTGCACGTAGTTGACGCGGCCCTTGATGCCGTCGCCCTTGCTCACCGCCTGCGCCTCGATCGCAGCATCGTCGACGCGGTCGATCGAGGCGCTGGCGAAGAGGCCGATCGGCATGCGCAGCGAGACCACGTTGGCCTGGCGCGGCAAGGTCGCCGCAGGCGCGTCGGTGTGGCCGAGCTCGAGCGTCGAGTGGCGTCGCGCGATCGGGCTGTTCGGATGATCGATGGCCGTCACGCGGCCGGTCGCCTCGTCCATGCGCGCGACCCGGCGGGCGAAGTGTTCGTCGGCTGTGCTCGCGCCGCCGCCCGGATGGCAGGCGGCGCATGAGCGCTCGTTGAAGAGCGGACCGAGGCCGCTTTCCGGACCGAAGACGCGCGCGAAGACCTCGGCGCCGAGATCCGCCGAGGCCGGCGCGACGGTCGCCGCCGCCGCCGCCGTTCGGGTCGAGCCGCCGAAGGGGCCCGAAGCGTCGAACGCGCTCACCTCGACGAGCGCGCCCTCGCGGCCGGCGAAGCCGGGAATGTCGCCTTGCAGCGTGAGCCAGAGCCGCTGCGCGTCGGCCGACACGGCGAGCGCGCGCAGGCGTCCGCCACCGAGGGCGATGCCGCCGGGCAGCTCGATCACCGCCCGCGCCATCACCGTGCCGCGCTGGTCGATGCGCAGGAGCGAGCCGTCGCCGCGGTTGACGACGTAGAGATCGGAGCCGCCCGCGAGCGTCGTGTGGCTGGCGAAGCCGGCGTTGCCGATCTCGGGAACCGCCGGCGCGAGGTCGACCGGCTGGTGCAGCTGCGGCATGGCGACGACGCTCTGGCGCTCGACCACGAACTGGCGCCTGTCGTCGCGCAGATGGAGCAGCAGCAATCGATCGCGGCCCGCATCGGCGACGTAGAGGACGCGATCCGGATTCCACTGGAACGCCATGCCGATGACGCCGCCGTCGTCGTCGCTGCGGCGCACGCTGCCCGCGGGCGCGAGGCCGTCGACGCCGTCCTGCACATGCACCTGCGCGATGGCGCCGTCGGCGGTGGCGACGGCGAACACCGCCAGCCCGCTGCCGTCGGGCGAGGCGCCGAGGAACGCCGTGCCGAGCGCGCCCTGCGCGATCGTGCCCGGCGTGAGCTGGCCGCTGGCGCGGTAGTTGAGCGCCTTGCCGATCAGCGTGCTGGCCATGCCCTTGGCCACCTGCCGACGCGCGGTCGCGGCGCCGAAAAACACGCCGCCGGCATCGTCGCTGGGCGCGTTGGCGAGCGGCGCGCCGTCGGGGTCGACGACGCTCAGGCTGCCCGCGCCGCCGACGCCGAGCGGCGCGTTGGCAATCCACGGCCGGCCGAAGGCGTTGTTGATCGAGATGTAGCGCGGTCCGGACGTCGCGGCCTCGGTGGCGGTGCGGGCGCCACGGTTGAAGCGCGCGTTGAGAAACGGCGGGCTCTGCGCGCTGTAGAGGCGCACGGCGCCGTCGAGCGCCGAGGCCTGGCCGCCGCGCGCGGCGAAGTCGCGCGGCACGACGAGGGGCGCAGGGCCGCGCGGATCGATCGAGAGGATCGCGCCCGCCCGCTCGGCCGAGCCGGCGCGCGGCGCGCCGAAGTTGTCGGCGACGGCGACCATCAGCCGCTGCGGATCGAGGACGCGGCCGGCGTCGGTCTGCAGCAGGAACTCGGGATTGCCGGGGATCGGCCCGCCCGTGTGGAAGCGACCGATCTGGCGCACGCCGGCGACGCCGGGCAGGCCGACGGCGACGATCCGCGCGGCGAGGCGCCACGTCGAGACGACGCTGGTCGGCAGCGCGCTGGCCGCCTGAGCGATAGCCAGGCCCGCGACGAGAACGAGCCCCGCCGCGGCGCGACGCCATCGGCCTGCGGCGTTGCGGGGCGCGGTCGCTACAGTGGACATGATTGGGGCGGCGAACATCTGCGACGGAAAGACGCTCTTCACTTACTGAACGAGATCCGCAGCGCGGCGCTGCCATGCACTCGCGAAAGAGGCACGCGGATAGGCCCGGCCCTGCTGGCAAAACAGGGGGGCGTGCCCGCAATTTGGCGGCACGGCGATGCGCTGGCCGCCTTCGATCGGCAGAACGGTCGAGCGCGAGAAGCGGACCACGTTGGGCTGAAGCGCCGCCGCCTGCGCTCGCGCACCCCGGCTCGAGGCCTTGGTGCCGTTGCGGCTCAAGGTGCGGTCGATTTCGGCCAACATGTTGCAGATCGTGGCGGCGTTCAAGGCATCGAGCTGTCTGTCGCCGCCGGCACCGACACGCGCCTCAACGCAATCATGCGCACGCGGGACTCGGCGCAGACCGAGGTGACGTCGACCTTGCCCATCGCGTCGGTCGTGACCAGCGGCGCGGCGATGCCGGGGCTCTCGAGCGCCACACCCGAGAGCGCGGCTCCATCCGCTTCGACCACCGCCACGCGCAGCGTGACTTGGCCCGACGCGGCGCAGGAGCTGACCGTCGCGCCATGCGACTGCATCGCCCGTCGGCCCGCCGCGTCGATTGCCGAGAGCGTGACGGGCGGCGTGCCTGCGCTCGCGAAAGCGTGCGAGATGCTGGCACCACCGCCACGCTGGCCGTCGCCGAAGTCCCGCACGTAGAGCAACGCGCCCCCATCGGGCGAGGTCGATACCGACGCCCTCGAACGTGATCGGAGCGAAGGCCGCAGCCGTCGCAATGGCGGTGAACGCGGCGGTGGAACCGGCCGGCACGGTCACCGGCGGCGCGACGACCCCTGTGTTGGTGCTGTCGCCCTCGTCGCTGCCGCATGCGGCGATGCGGGGCGTGACGGTCAACAAAACGAGGAGTCGAGCGAGACGCGATCCGATGGCATTCATTTCATTTTTCCGAGAGGACTTGCCATGACGTACGAGATCTCAGCCACTCGATTGCCATCGCGTCCTCCAAGCGGCGTTCGTCTCGCTCGCGCGTGCCTGCAAAACGACGAACGTTCGCGAGGCATGTCCATCGGGCGCAGCGGATCTCGTACGTCATTGCAAGGGCGTTGCGCTTTTCGTGCGCCTTTCGGAAGGCGCAATGGACTGGGTCTTGAAATCCGCGCTCACCGCCGCCGCGGTGATGCTTGTTCTGACGGCCGCGCAGCGCTTCGGCGCCCGCGTCGCCGGGCTCGTCGCCGCACTGCCTCTGGTCACGGCCCCGGCCCTCGCCTGGTCGGCGCACGAGCGTGGCACCGCCTTCGCGATCGGTGCCGCGATCTCCAGCGTCGCGGCTTGCGCGATGCTGGCCGTCTTCGCGCTCGGCTTCTCCATCGCGTCGCGCCGTCGCGGCGGCGCCGTCGCGGTGATCGCGGGCACGATCGCGGCAGCGTTGATGGCGCTTCCGGTCCTGGCCGCCAGCGAGAGCCTGAGCGAGTCGCTCGCGTTGGCGCTGCTCTGCTGCGCCATGGTCTGCTGCGCACTGCCTCGCTCGGCCGGCGTCGCTGCGTCTCGTCCGAGTCCCGCGCCGAGAGCGGCCTGGGTGGCCGGCGCGGTCGGGCTGACGACGGCGCTCCTGGCCGCGACGGGCCCCTCGCTCGGCCACGTCGTGACGGGCCTGCTGTCGTCGCTGCCGCTGATCGGTGCGACAGCCGCGGTGCTCGAGCACGCGCGCGGCGGCCATCGTGCATCTACGCAGTTCCTGCGGGGCTACGTCGTCGGCCTGTTCTCAAAGGCTGCGTTCGGCGCCGCGTTCGCGCTTACCGCCCCGCACGTCGGGAGCACAGCGGGGCTGGTGCTGGCTTGCGGCTCGGTAGCGTTGATGTCCATGATCGAGCGGTGCGGCTGGAGCAGGCGATCCGCACCGCGTCTCGTCGCCGCGCGCGGATCCGCCGAGTGATGCTTCGATGACCGCGAGCAACTTCGGGACGAATGCCGCGCTGTGGCTCGTGAGTCGGCCGGTGCCGATAGGATCGGCGTATTGCAGGAACCGATTCGACTCGTCTCATGGGAGAAGTCACACTGCTGATCGAGCGAGCCCGCGAAGGGGATCGCCAGGCGTTCGACCGGATCTTCGAGCTGCTCTATCCCGAACTGCGGCAGATCGCGCACCGCCGTCTCGCGCGCGGCGGGCGCGACGGCATCGCCGAGACGACCGCGCTGGTCAACGAATGTTTCATGAAGTTCGTGCAACGCGACAGCCTGAAGCCAGCGGACCGCGCTCACTTCCTGGCCTATTCCGCGACGATCATGCGATCGATCATCGTCGACGCTGCGCGCCAGGCGCGCACCGATCGCCGCGGCGGCGACGCCGAGCACGTCACCCTGAGCACGGACGTCGTCGAGTCGACGCCTGCCGCCGCCTGCGAGATCCTCGACGTGCACGCGGCGCTGGACGACCTGGAGCGGGTGGACGCGCGCCTCGCACAGGTCGTGAAGATGCGCTACTTCGCTGGCATGGAAGACGCAGAGATTGCAGCCGCGCTCGGCCTGTCCAAGCGCACCGTGGCGCGCGACTGGGAGAAGGCTCGACTGCTGCTCGCGGACGCGCTCGACTTCTGAGGGCCGCGCGCGGCTGACTGCATGGAATCGCTCGATCGGTTCTCCGGCGACTGGCCGGCACTCGACCCCCTGCTCGACGAGGCGCTCGATCTTCCCGCCTCCGCCCGCTCCGGCTGGCTCGCCGGCCTGAGCGGCGACAAGGCGGTCCACCGCGACGCTTTGCATGCGCTGCTCGCGCGCCAGGCAAAGGTCGAGTCGGCCGATTTTCTCGGCGCGCTGCCGCTCCTCGACGCACAGCTCCGCACCGAGCCGTCGAAATCGCCCGTCACCGGCGCGCTGGTCGGTCCGTACCGGCTGATCTCCGAGATCGGCAGCGGCGGCATGGGCACGGTCTGGCTCGCCGAACGCGCCGACGGGCTGATGCAGCGCCAGGTCGCGCTCAAGCTGCCGCGGGTCGCGTGGGGCGAGCATTTCGCGGAGCGACTCGCGCGAGAGCGGCGGATCCTCTCGTCGCTCGCGCACGAGCACATCGCGAGGCTTTACGACGCCGGGCTCGACGCGCAGGGCCGGCCGTATCTGGCCATGGAGCACATCGCCGGTGAGCCGATCGACGTCTACTGCCGAGACAATGCGCTGCCGTTGCGACGGCGGATCGAGCTCATCCTGCAGGTCGCGGCGGCCGTCTCGCATGCCCATTCCCGGCTCGTGATCCACCGCGACCTCAAGCCCGGCAACATCCTCGTCGCTGCCGACGGCCAGGTGAAGCTACTCGATTTCGGCATCGCCAAGCTGATCGAAGGCGACCGCACCGCTCGCACGGCTTTGACCGAGCTGGGCGGCAATGCGCTCACGCTCGACTACGCGAGCCCAGAGCAGATCCACGCGCAGCCGCTCACGACGGCGAGCGACGTGTACAGCCTGGGCGTCGTTGCCTACGAACTGCTGTCGAACGCGCGGCCCTACCAGCTCAAGCGCGGCGGCGCAGCCGAGATCGAGGAGGCCATCGCCAGCGTCGATCCGCGTCGGGCGAGCGACGCCGCGTCGGAGCCGGCGCTTCGCAGGCAGCTCCAGGGAGACCTCGACGCGATCCTCAACAAGGCACTGAAGAAATCGACGGACGAGCGCTACCCGAGCGTCGATGCCTTCGCCCAGGATCTGTCCCGCTTCCTGCGGGGCGAGCCGGTACTGGCGCGACCGGACACGCGCCGCTACCGCGCGGGCAAGTTTCTGCGACGCCACCGCTTCGGCGTGGCGATGAGCTCGGCCCTGGGCATCGCCGTCCTGGCCGGGACCGCCGTCTCGGTCTGGCAAGCCCGCGAGGCGCGCCTGCAGGCTGCGCGTGCGGAAGACGAAGTCAGCGCACAGCTCGCGGTGCGCGACCTCTATCGCGAAACGATGATGGACCTCAGCGTCGCGGCCGCGAAGGACGCTGCGTCGTTGGGCGTTCCGCACGCAGTCATCGCCGCATTGCAGCGCCGGCTCGCCGAGGTGGAGCCTCGCTACCGCAACAGGCCGTCGGGTCGCGATGCGCAGCTCGCGGCAGTGGCGCTGCAGCTCAACTACGACGGCGACTTTGAAGGCTCGCTCGCCGTGGGCCGGCAATCCCTCGCTGCGCTCAAGGCGCATCACGCGTCGCCCGACCGGATCATCCTGGCTTATCACCTGATCTCGAAGGCCTTGTTCCAGCTCAAGCGGCTGGACGAGACCGAAGAGGTGCGCCGCGCCGCTGTGGCCTGGGCACCGGATGCCGTCGCTGATGCGACGGGTATCGCGCGCTCGTTCGTGACGGCCGGTCTGGGCTCGCTGCTCATCGCGCAGGGCCGGCGCGACGAAGCGGAGCGGGTGCTGCTCGCCGGGAACGCGCTCATCGAGAAGACGTGGCCCGAAGGCCAGTTAACGTTCGTGCCGCTCCAGCTCTCCTCGCTTTACCTCGGCTTCGACGACGCGAAGCGTCTGAAGTTTGCGCGCGAAAGTCACCGCGCCGCCCTGGCCAACATCGATGCCGACGCCGACCAGCGCGCGTTCGACCTCCTCACCCTCGGGGACGCCTTGACCGCGAACGGACTCGCCGTCGAAGCGGAAGCGGCGTTGCGCGAATCGCGCCGGCTCCTGCTCGGGCTCCTCGAGCCTGGCAATCGTGGCGTCGTCCGCGTCTTCGGTGCGCTGGTCGGTGCCATGAGCCGCCGGGGCGACTACGCGAGAGCGACGACGATGCTGGACGAGGAGCGACGCACCCTGCGGGATCGACCGGGCGGCTTGACGTCGTACGCCGACACGACGCTGCGCGCGCGCGAGGCCGACAACGCGTGGCTGGCCGGCGACATCACCCGGGCTTCATCGCTGACGACGCCAGCGCCCGACGCGCTCTTCGCAGCATCGACGATCCCTGAAAGCGGCTCGCTCCTGATCGCCGAAGCGCAGTGGCTCCAGCTGGCCGGTCGGACTGCGGACGCGCTCGCACTGCTCGACAGACTGCAGCGGCAATGGCCCAACCCGCAACGGCCGAACGCGGTGTGGGTTCGACTCCAGCAGACCCTCGCGATCGCCCAGCTGGACATCGGCCAGCCGGAAAAGGCGCGTGAGACGGCCAGGGCGTTGCACGTCGTGCTTTCACGGCAGGGCGGCTCGGCCGGCGCGGCCGATCGCACCGCATCGGAGGTCGAAGCGCTGGCTTCGGCCCGCCTGGGCGATGCCGCATCCGCCGCCGTTGCACTCGCGGCCGCCGACGAAGCCCAGGCCCCGTTCGCGTCGCGGGTCGAGCATGCCGAATCGCAGCTGCGACGAGCCGAAGTGCTGATGCAGCTCGGAAAGCGCGCCGAGGCCGCGGCATCCGGGCGCGCTGCCGTCGCCGATCTCGAGGGGCAATTCCCGGGGAGTCCGCGGCTCGCCGCTGCGCAGCGGCTCGCAAGCGCAAGCTCGTCGGGCGGTTCTGTCGCAATAAGCCGGCGCTGGTAACCCGAGCCGGAGCTGACGGCGGGGTGACGGGGATGATCGAGGCGTTGCGCAAGGTGATCCAGCGGATGCACTACCCGATCGAGGTGATGCTGGTCTGCGTTCGCTGGTACGCGGCCTACCCGCTGAGCCTGCGCCACATTGAAGAAATGATGGCCGAGCGAGGCGTGTTCGTCGATCACGCCACGGTTCATCGCTGGGCGATCGAGATCCTGCCGGTGCTGGCCGCGGTGTTTCGCCGGCGCAAGCGCCCTGTGGGCATCAGCTGGCAGATGGACGAGACGTACATCAAAGTCGCCGGCCAGTGGAAGTACCTGTACCGAGCCGTCGACCGTACCGGTGCCACGATCGACTTTGTGCTTCGTGCCCACCGAGACTACGCTGCGGCGAGGCGATTCTTCGAACGCGCCATCGAGCTGCACGGTGTGCCGGAGACGATCACCATCGACAAGAGCTGCGCCAGTCGAAGTACCTCAACAACATCATCGAGCAGGATCACCGGGCGATCAAACTCATCGCGCGACCCATGCTCGGGTTCAAGTCCTTTCGCTGCGCGAGCATCCTCATTGCCGGCATCGAAACGATGCACATGATCAAGAAGGGGCCGCTCGACCGCCCCAAAGCCCAAGCTTCGACCGCCGCATCCCAGTTCTACTCGCTGGCACTTTGATCATCGGCCGATCACCCGGATTCGCTGAGCCTCATGCCGCTATTGCGACAGAACCCTTCTGCCCTCATTTCGCAGCCCAGCGATGGTTGACTGGCGAGCGCTCGCCGAGCTAACCTTCGTCGGCACTTCTACTTCCGTCGCGATGCGAACGACGATTTCCCTTCTTTTGCTTTCCTTAGGAACGGGTGTCTGCAACATCGCAGTAGGACAGGCCCCGGAGCCATCCGCTGCATCGGCTGCTGCCCCTACCGGCGCGACCGGTATGTGCAAAGACGGAAGCTATACGTTCAGCCAAGAAAAGCGTGGTTCGTGTCGGGGCAAGCAGGGCATAGCCGAGTGGTTTGCCTTTGAGGGCCAAGCCACCCCCGTGGTGGCTGCGCCCTTAACGCCCTCAACCGAGCCCGGTCTCAAGCCTGCAAACACAGAGATTTCGATCAAGTCGGGCGAAAGCGTAGACCTCGGCCCGGTGTACTGGGTCGAGGGTTGTACGTCCCTGTTGGTGACCGTGGTCGGGGTGGACTTCTTGGAAGGGCCACCAGGCATCACGCTTTCAGTTCGACGCGAAGACGTGCTTCCCCAGCGACCGGGCTGTACCAACAAAGTCAACGGCGGCGTCGTCGTTGCTAGCGTCAAAGACATATCCGCACTCACGCACGGCACGCTCAGATATCGAGTCCGGTACAAAACGCAAAACGGGTCTAACCAATCGACTCATACAGTGCAAATTAGCCTTCATCCCTGACGGTTTGCGCCGGCTCCGGATACGGATCGGTTGCCACTGCCTATCGTGACTGATAAAGGACGTTATGTTCCTTAAGATCGGCGCTTTACCGACCGCAAGCGGTCGACTTCCACAAATCCGTTATTCGAAGGAATGATCGATGGGATCAAACTGTTCTGGCGTGGCCTTTGCCCTAGGTTTGACGTTGGCGCTGCTGCAAGGCTGTGGGGGTGGAGGTGGGGAGACCAGTACTGGCAGCGGAAACGCCAGTGGCGTTGGAGGTGGTGGTGGTGGTGCCGTTTACGCTGTTACTGGGCTCACTCCCGGTACGAGCTGGAACTGGCAGATCGATGGCGGCACGATCGATCAAACCGTGCTCGATGGCGTGTCCAACAGCAAGAAGATGTACGACGTCGATATGGAAAACACCGATGTCGCCACGATCTCGCAGCTGAAAGCGAAAGGCATCTACGTCGTCTGCTACATCGAGGTCGGCAGCTACAACAGGGTGCGCACGGATGCCTTCAAGTTTGCTGCGGTTCCCGGTTTAATCGGCAAGCCCATGGCGGGTTACCCGAACGAATCATGGATCGACGTGCGCCGCACGGACGCGTTGATGCCCATCATGAACGCCCGGCTTGACCAGGCGCAATCCAAAGGGTGTCAGGGAATCGAACCAGACCTGGACGATTCCTATACCCAAGACTCTGGCTTTTCACTGACACAGAGCGATTCGGTCGCCTACTTGAGCCAGCTAGTGCAGGCCGCCCATGCCCGCAGCATGTCGATGGGACTGAAAAATGGCCCGGCGATGGCGGCCGCCATGGCGCCACTCGCTGATTGGGCGCTCAATGAGGAATGCAATCAGTTCGCAGAGTGTGACGTCTACAAAGCATTCATCGTGCTGAACAAGGCCGTGTTCCAGGTCGAGTTCATGTTCAACGGTACGACGACCTTGCAGTTCTGTCCCGCTGACAACACCGCGAATTTCGACGGTCTGCTCAAGCAGTCGAGCCAGACTCTGGGGGCATTGCCTCGCACGGCTTGTAGGTTTGGATAAAGGCTGCGCGCGAAGGTGCTTCTCTTCTTCGAACGCGAGATACAGCGAGTCCGATCTGGTGGTTCCAACGGGTTAACAGAAGCCTTTAAGGTTCTGTCGCAATCGTGATGTGAAGACGAACGAAGTTGTGTGCCAGTGCGGGGATCAAAACGCCAGCGAGTATCCTCATCGCCGGCATCGAAACGATGCACATGATCAAGAAGGGGCAGCTCGACCGTCCCAATGCCCAAGCGTCGACCGCCGCATCCCAGTTCTACTCGCTGGCATTTTTATCATCGGCCGATCACCCGGATTCGCTGAGCCTCATGCCGCTATTGCGACAGAACCAGCAGGAGTGCGAAGACGTACCGTCTGACTGAGATGGCACTTCCAGCTCCGCTCTGTAGCGAAAAAGTACGACGTGGCTAAACTGGGCATTTCATTCACCCGGCTTGCCCCTTGAGATACGAGAGGGTACCGGCTTGGACCGCCGCAAGGTAGGACAAGCGTGAGCGTGAGATACCGCCCGGAGTGATCAAGTGAAACTCGGGCGGATGAAGTGCGTTCGCAAGCTCCATGTCCCGCTCCGATTTGGCGCCCGCGGGCCTCACCGAGGCGCGCTGTGAAACTCGGTTCATGCGGCCTACCCCGAACGGGGAATAGCTGGAAACAACAACGCAGCTGTGCCTCGCTCGATCCTTTGTAATTCCTCGGACGTGAACGCGCCGCTGCTGCGCAGGCCCTGCACCGTGGCGAGCGCGCTCCGATAAGGAAAGTCTGATCCAAGGACGATCTGACTGGCCGGGACGACTTTGCTGAGGGCCGTCATCGTGGCCGCGTTCGATGACTGCGCCGTGTCATAGTAGAAGTCTGCAATGTGCGCCTCGACGCCTTTTGGCATCAGCAAAGCCGACCTAGGGTCGACGCTGGCCTGCCGCGTGAATCGCTCGATGAGATACGGCATCGTTCCGCCGGCGTGTGAAAAGATCCAGCGGATGTTTGGGAAGCGAGCCGCTGTGCCACTGAACAGCACCGACGCAATCGCGCGCGTGGTATCTGTGCCGAACTCGATCATCGTGGGAGGGATACCCGGCTGCAATTTGGTACAGCAATTGGCAGACGTTGGGTGCGTGTAGATTACAGCCTTGCGGCGATCGAGCTCTTCCATGACCGGCGTAAATGAGGCGTCGCCTAGCCATGTGTCGCCATAACTGGTCATGAGACAGATGCCGTCGGCCTTCACATCATCGAACGCATGCTCGATCGCCCGCAGGCTACCGTCGATGTCAGTCAACGGCAGACTCGCAAACAGGCCGAATCGACCGTTGTGATCTGCAACCAGGCGCGCCCCGTACTCGTTGCTTTCGCGCGCGACCCGCCGTCCCATTTCGAGGTCCCTGCCAGGAAAGAAGATCCCGGGCTGGGTGATCGAGAGCATCGCCGTGCGGATACCTGCACGATCCATATCGGCCAGTGATCCCTCCGGTGTCCAAGACTCGGCGAGGCCGGCAAGCGGCTGGCCGGTTTGGCGCATCGCTCGGAGCCACGCTGGCGGCGATAGGTGGTGATGCACGTCGATGCGCTCGTCCTTTTCGACAGAGGCCAGGGGCAGCAGTCGAACGGAGGGCACTGCGCATCCCGCTAGCGCCGTGGCCCCGACGGCTGCGACGCGACCAAGCCACCCGCGGCGGCCCACGTCGACGCCCGCAGGCGAGTGCGCCAAAGCACAGCCGCAGCGTGACCTGAGATTGGACTTCATGCCGCTCCGACAGCCGTCCGCCCTTGCCAGATCACCGAGGAGGCCGACCACGCCCCACCTCGCCCGGGTGCAGGGCGGCGAGGCGTTCCCAAATGAGGGTCGGGTCTTGGGTCGCGAACATCAGTGCCTCGTCTGCATGCTCTTCAGAGTGTAAAGTGGACGTTGACTTATTGCGACAGAGCCGTCGATCGCGACGGCAACACCGTTGACTTCTTGCTGCGCGCCAAGAGAGATCACGCCGCGGCACGTGCTTTCTTCGAGCGAGCCATCGATTTGCATGGCGTGCCCGAGAAGATCACGATAGACAAGAGCGGCGCCAACACGGCGGCGATCACGAGCATCCAGGCCGACAGCGGCCTGCCGATCGAGATGCGCCAGTCGAAGTACCTCAACAACATCGTCGAGCAAGACCACCGCGCCGTCAAACGCATCACCCGGCCGATGCTCGGCTTCAAGACCTTTCGCTGCGCACGCATCCTGCTCGCCGGCATCGAGGTCATGCACATGATCCGCAAAGGCCAGCTCGTCGCGATCAAAGACATAGCCTCGTCTGCAGCAAACCAGTTCTACTCGCTGGCTTTCTGATGGGCCTCGGCCTCGCAGCAATGCTTGACCTCATCGCGCTATCGCGACAGAACCCGATCGACCGCCCGATACAGGTACTTCCACTGGCCGCCGACCTTGACGTAGGTTTCGTCCATTCGCCAGCTTCGACCGACCGGGCGCTTGCGCCGACGAAACACCGCCGCCAGCACCGCAAGCACCTTGATCGACCAGCGGTGCAGAGTGGAGTGATCGACGAACACGCTACGTTCAGCCATCATCTCTTCGATGTTTCGAAAGCTCAGCGGGTAGGCCGCGTACCAGCGCACGCACACCAGCATCACCTCCAACGGGTAGTGCAGCCGCTGGAGAACACCGCGTAGCTCTTTGATCATCGCCGTAGCCTACGCCAGCTGGTTATTGCGACAGAACCCGTTCTTGCCGCTCGTGCCCTCCATGCGGTACGGCTCGACCAGCTGCGCCGAGATGATCCGCGCGTCCAGGCCGAGCACTGTCAGCTTTCTTGCCCAGTGGTGCGCGCTCGAGCTCGCCTCCATGGCGACGATGCAGCCTGCGGGCA
>Ga0209511_1000439_pt1 | contig 42862 bp, 32 predicted proteins | sample SSSSmetaG_FD_184141 | JGI IMG/M metagenome (GOLD analysis project Ga0209511, IMG submission 184141) | Glacier valley bacterial and archeal communities from Borup Fiord, Nunavut, Canada, to study Microbial Dark Matter (Phase II) - ​SSSS... | ecosystem: Environmental > Aquatic > Freshwater > Ice >... | reverse complement strand
GGCGCAGTCTTCGTCGCGGTGGTTGCGGCCGAGGGTGAACTCCACCCAGTCGCCTTCGCGCAGGTCGTTGAAGTCGCCTTCGGTGAGGTCGGCGTAGCTGAAGAACAGGTTGTTGGGCGGCATCACGACGAAGCCGAAGCCGTTTTTGAGGTTCTTGATGGTGCTCATGCCCACCGTGCCCACCGGGCCGGCGGCCGTGGGGCCACCCACGCGCACCGGCCGTAGCGGCAGCGCCGAGCCGTTGACTACGCTGCCGCTGCCATTGCTGCCGGTCAGGCTCGAAGCGCCGCCCGCCGCGGCCGGGGCGAAGGCGGCCGGCTCGCCCTGCGTGACGAACATATTTTCGACTACCTCATCCTGCTCCTGCAGGCCGCGGTCTATCACGGCGTGCATGGCTACGGGGTAGGTGGCTTGTTCGAGCAGATGCTGCGAGGCGCGCGTGACGCGGGTTTCGCCCTTGAAATCCTCGTACTTGAAATCCCAGTTGAGCAGCATCACGCGGGTACCTACCGTGTTGAGCTTGCGGATGAGGGGCACGTAGTCCGAGTCGCCGGCGATGAGTACCACTACGTCGAGGGTTTTGTGCAGGGCCATTTCCAGCGCTTCGAGCGAGAGCCAGACGTCGATGCCTTTTTCCTGGAGGCGGCCGTCGCGGGTTTTGAGCGGCATGTAGTGCGTACACACGCCGAGGTTCATCAGAATATCGTCGAGCAGGCGGTCGTGGAAGAGCCGGTCCTTGTCGCGGGCCTCGGTGGCCGAGAGCCGGCCCCGGAAAAAGTGGGCCGTCGTGACCTGCGCCAGGCGCACGTCCACGTCTTCTTCCTCGGCTACCTGGTGACGGATAAACTCGTGCAAGCCTTCGAGGCTGATGCGGGCTTTGCGCTCGTGCTGGAAGTAATAATAATCGCTGATTTTCAGGAAATAATTGCCGTCGTAAAACACGCCGACCCGGATGAGCGGGCTATTCATCTGGTTCATAAATAGGAAAGTCTAGGTGGGTAAAAATTGAAAGGGTATGGTAGCAATTGATAGCACCCAGGCGAGTGGAGGCCAGCCGGGCAGGGAAATAACAGGACTCGCGCGAAGCGGCCGATAAGCAGGGGGCTTGGCGTGGCGGCTCCCGGGAGCGGCGGCACGAGCAAGCGTATCCGCCGCGAAGCTAAGGCCAGACGGCGGAACGCGCAACCCCGGCCCAGCTTAAAATCCTAGCCGCCCGACGACTAAGCCCAGCACCAGCAGCCCGTAGCCGAAGCAGATGGCCGCCTCCACCACGTTGCCCAGCTTCGAGCCGGTGCTGAGCAGCGGAATCTTAAAGCTGAAATCGGAGAGCGGCAGCAGCCAGCGCACCCCCGATTTGGTGAGCGTATCGGCCAGAATGTGCGAGGCGAACCCCGCCCCGGCGTAATGCATGATGCCGTGCCAGCCCAGGCTTTGGTTGGCCAAATAGCCGATGTAGGTCCAGAGCGCGGTGGCCCAGATGGTATGCGTCCAGGAGCGGTGCGAGGTGAACGGAGCCAGCGAGATGTACACGCCCAACAAGCTCAGCCACAGCATCTGAGCGTACAGGCCCGCCAACATCGTGCCCAGCCCGGTGAAGAGCAGCGCGAGCTTGCGGGCCGATCCGCCCTGCAAGGCCACGCCCAGCAGCCCAAACGCGAGCGCCGCCACGTAGCTCAGGCGCTGGTCGGGGCCAGGCGGGAGTTGGAAATACGCGAACGCGGCCAGCCCCAGGGCCGTCGCCCCAAACGCTACCCGCACGTAGTTATGGGCGAAACCCAGGCTGTGGCTGAGCCGCGACTCGGGGTGGTCGAGGTCGGGAGCGAGGGCCGAAAAGCCGGCCAGCGCGATGCCTGGCAGCGAAGCCGGCACGCCCGGCACCAGCCCCGCGATGGCCACGCCCGTGATGAGGCCAATGGCCAGGTGAGCCGTTCCGCGCATCAGGCTATTCGGTGGCGGGGTTTTCGAGCCGGTTCAGGCGCTGCTCGTAGTCTTTCAGCGTGTCGCGGTGGTCCAGGATTTTAAGCAGAAAAGGCTCCAGCGCCCGAATCGTGGCTGTGCCAATCTGTTCGGGTAGTGCCCGAATGTCCTCCCGCATTCCGCGAAGCTCGGTTTCCACTCGGTCGAGCCGACCATCGACAGCTTGCAGGTGGGAACGCACCTCGTGCATTTCGATAATCAGCTCCGCAACTACTTCGGGGAAATCACGCGGGTTCATGAGCGACAGGGAAGGGGGTTGTTGGGTCAGGCGGCAAGTTACGTTGACGTTTCGTTTGAAGGCTGCTCGTCGGGGTCGGGGTACGGGATGGGCGGGTCGAAGAGCTTGGCGCAACGCATAAACGCTCGTTGAGCGGGTCGGAGCAGCGGCAAATCCTGTTTGGATTCCTCGGCCAGCAGGCGACAAATCTCGGCGATGGCGACTTCTCGTTCGGCGCGGGTCATGGGTCGAAGGGCAAAGTGATAGCCCAAGATACCGCCCGGAAACTTTCGGACCTTCGCGGCAGTATTGGCCCCGCCCAGCGCCCGACCGGATTCTCTCCCGGCCGGGCTACCTGTTTTTTATCCGTTTGCTGATTATTACCCGTGCAAGTAGCTGACTTTCTTCGCCTTTATCGCCTCGATGCCGAGCTGCAAACCCTGGCCGCCCGCCTGAATACCGCCGACGGCGGCACGCTGCGCCTGCACCTGCGCGGCCTCGTCGGCAGCCAGGACGCGGTGGTGGCCGCCGCGACAGCCGATTTCCGGCAGCCCAACGTGTTCGTGCTGCACGACCGCGACGAGGCGGCCCTATTTCTGGCCGACCTGCGCCATTTGCTGCCGGAGGGGCCGGAAGGGCTGCTGTTTCCTTCGTCCTACAAGCGGCCGTATGAGTTTGACGAGACCGAGAATGCCAACGTGCTCATGCGGGCCGAGGTGCTCAATCAGCTCAACGCCAGCCGCTCGGCGAGCCTGGCGGCGCTCGTCGTGACCTACCCCGAGGCGCTGAGCGAGAAAGTCATTAACCGCCAGAGCTTGGTGCAGAACACGTTCATGGCGAAGGTCGGCGATAAGCTCGACGTGAATTTTTTGGGGGAGCTGCTCGGACAGTATGATTTTGAAAAGTCGGATTTCGTGTACGAGGCCGGGCAGTACGCCGTGCGCGGCGGCATCGTGGACGTGTTCAGCTACGCTAACGAGTTGCCGTACCGGCTCGAATTGTTTGGCGACGAGATTGAGAGCATCCGCACGTTTAACCCGGAGACGCAGCTCTCCGTGGAGCCGCGCACATCGGTGAGCATCATTCCGAACGTGCAGACCAAGCTCTTGCAGGAGCGGCGCGAGTCGTTTTTGGAGTTTCTGCCGCGCGCCTCGTGCCTGTGGATGAAGGACGTGCGCCAGACGCTCGACATCGTGGGCGACTTGTTCGACAAGGCCGAGGCGAATTTTGAGCGGGTGCTCGACGAGGCCGGCGGGATGCAAATCGTGTCGCGGCCCGCTGACTTATTCGAGAGCGGCCGGGGGTTGAAAAAGTGCCTGGACGAGTTCGCTATCGTGGAATTCGGCAAGCGGTTTCACTTTCGCAACGCGCCCGAATTCACGTTTACGGCCAAGCCTCAGCCGAGCTTCAACAAGGATTTTGAACGCCTGCTGAAGAATATTCGGGAGAACAAGACGCGCGACTTCACGACCGTTATCGCGGCCGATTCGGTGCGGCAGGCCGACCGGCTGCGGACCATTTTTGATGAGCTGGACCCGAACGTGCAGTTTCAGCACCTGCTCATCGCCTTGCGCGAAGGCTTCATTGACGAGCAGCTTGGCCTGGCCGTTTACACCGACCACCAGCTGTTTGAGCGCTACTACCGCGCCCAGGAAACGCGCAAGTTTTCCAAGAAAAAAGCCCTGACTTTGCGCGAGCTGAAAACATTGCAGCCGGGCGACTACGTGACGCACCAGGATTACGGCATCGCGCGCTTCGCGGGGCTGACCCAGATTGAGATGAACGGGCATCAGCAGGAGGCCATCCGGCTGATTTACCGCGACGACGACGTGCTGACGGTCAGCATTCACGCGCTGCACAAAATCGCCAAGTACAGCGGGGCCGAGGGCACGCCGCCCACGATGAGCAAGCTCGGCTCGCCGGAATGGGAGAACAAGAAGAAGTCGGTCAAGAAGAAAGTCAAGGACATCGCCGCCGACCTTATCCGGCTGTACGCGAAGCGGAAAACCGCGCCGGGCTTCGCCTTTTCGCGCGACGGCTTCATGCAGGCCGAGCTGGAATCGAGCTTCATTTACGAAGACACGCCCGACCAGGCCAAGGCCACGGAGGACGTGAAGAACGACATGCAGCAGCCCCACCCGATGGACCGGCTCGTGTGCGGCGACGTGGGTTTTGGTAAGACGGAGGTGGCCATTCGGGCGGCGTTTAAGGCGGCGGCCGACGGCAAGCAGGTGGCCGTGCTCGTGCCGACCACGATTTTGGCCATGCAGCACTACAAAACGTTTCGGGACCGGCTGGCGAATCTGCCGGTGACGGTCGAGTACATCAACCGCTTCAAAACGGCCAAGCAGACCAAGGAGACGATGGAGCGCGTGGCGGCCGGCAAGACGGACATTCTCATCGGCACCCACGCGCTGACTAACAAGAAGCTGCAATTCAAGGATTTGGGCCTGCTCATCATCGACGAGGAGCAGAAATTTGGAGTCAAGACCAAGGACAAGCTCAAGGAGCTGAAGGTGAACGTGGACACGCTCACGCTTTCGGCCACGCCAATTCCGCGCACGCTGCATTTCTCCCTGATGGGCGCGCGCGATTTGAGCGTCATCGCCACGCCGCCGCCCAACCGTCAGCCGGTGCAAACCGAGCTGCACGTATTCGATGAAATCCTTATCCGCGATGCCGTGGCGCGGGAATTAAAGCGCGGCGGGCAGGTGTTTTTCGTGCACAACCGGGTGAGCGACATCGAAGAGATGGCCAGCATGATTTTGCGGCTCGTGCCTAACGCGCGCATCACCTTCGCCCACGGCCAGATGGAGGGCGAGCAGCTGGAGCGGCGCATGATGAAGTTCGTGGAGGGCGAATACGACGTGCTGGTTTCGACCAACATCATCGAGAGCGGCCTGGATATTCCGAACGCCAACACCATCCTTATCAACCGCGCGCACCTGACCGGCCTCTCCGACCTGCACCAGATGCGCGGTCGGGTGGGCCGCTCGAACCGCAAGGCGTACTGCTATTTATTGACGCCGCCCGTGGCCAACCTGCCCGCCGACGCGCGCAAGCGACTCAACACGCTGGAGGAATTTTCGGACCTCGGGGCGGGCTTCAACGTGGCCATGCGCGACCTCGACATTCGCGGGGCGGGCAATTTGCTCGGCGGCGAGCAGTCGGGCTTCATCAACGACCTGGGCTACGAGGCGTACCACCAGGTGCTGGACGAGGCCGTGCAGGAGCTGAAAGAAACCGAGTTCAAGGACTTGTTTCTGGGCGAAGGCAGCACCAGCCAGCAGCGCTTGCAGCAGGCGGCCGGCGCGCTCGGCGGCGGAAATAGCTTTGCGGGCGGCCCGAAGGAAACCCAAATGGAAACCGATTTGCCGGTGCTCATCCCCGACACCTACGTGAGCAGCGTTTCGGAGCGCTTGCAGCTCTACGGCAAGCTCGACCGCGCCCAAAAGCCCGAGGAGCTGGAGAAGCTCACGGCCAGTATCACCGACCGCTTCGGGCCACTGCCGGCCCAGGTGCAGCAGCTCGTGGATTTGGTGAAATTGCGTTGGGAGGCTCAGAAATTAGGCTTTGAGAAGCTCACGCTCAAGCGCGAAACCCTGCGCCTATACGTGCCCGCCGGGCCGGGCCACGAAGCGTATTACCAAGGCGAGGCGTTCGGGCGGGTGCTGAATTTCGTGCAGACCCACCCGCGCACGGCCCGCATGAAAGACCAGAAAGACAAGCTGCAAATCACGGTGGACAGCGTCCCGAGCGTGGACCGGGCGCGGGCGCTGCTGGCCCAATTGAGCGCGCCGGAGGCGGTAGCGGCGTAAGCAATGCGTATTCGCTTGTCGTCAATTCATCAGCCTGGGCCTGGTGGGATACCAGTGACCTCATGCCACCAGGTTCGACCGGCGCTGACCAAGCGGGGAGTAGCTTGGTTGCTTGCGCACACCTAAACGCACACTTAAAAGAAAAACCCATCTGGAATAGCTTCCATATGGGTTTTTTGTGGCAACAGTTGGAATCGAACCAACGACACCAGCATTTTCAGTGCTGTGCTCTACCAACTGAGCTATGTTGCCGAACTCCCGGCCGCGCCCGGCGGTTAGCTAACCGTCTTTAAGCGTTTTCAGGGCGACAAAGGTACGAATCAAACCAGACGGCGCAAGTTGCCGTTGAAAAATTTCGGCCCGGCGGCCCCGGCCGCCGGGCTTTATAGTCGGCACGCCTACTACATTACTACCCCAAAACCGCTCCGGTCTTACCTTTACGCGCATGTTGCAATCCATCCTATTTCTGCTGCTGCTGGTCGCGGCGTTTGGCTTTTTCGCCTGGCAGGTCCGTAAAATCCGGGCCAACATCCTCGTCGGGCGCGAGCGCGACATGAGCGGCCACGCCGCCGAGCGCCTGCGCAAAACGGTGCTCGTGGCTTTCGGGCAGCAAAAAATGTTTAAGCGCGTCACGCCCGCCGTGCTGCACCTGGTAGTCTACGTGAGCTTTCTGGTCATCAACATTGAGGTCATCGAAATCGTGATTGATGGGCTGTTCGGACCGATTTTCGGCTTTCACCGGGCACTGCGCTTTTTGGGGCCGGTGTATGACGTGCTCATGGCGACCAACGAGATTCTGGCCGTGCTCGTCATCCTCACGGTGGCCGCGCTCTGGTGGCGTCGCAACCGGGCTACACCCGTGCGGCGCTTCACCGGCCCTGAATTGCGGCTCTGGCCCCGGCTCGATGCGAACATCATTCTCTACGTGGAGGTCGTGCTCATGGTGGCGCTGTTTTTCATGAACACGGCCGACCTTAGGCTACACCAAATCAAGGGCGAGGACCTGCCGGGCGTGTTCCCCGTCAGCGGCCTGTTGGTGGGGCTATTGCCCACCACCAACGAGGGCCTGCTGCACGGACTGGAGCGGACTGGCTGGTGGTTTCACATCACGGGCATCCTGCTGTTTCTAAACTACTTGCCTAGCTCGAAGCACTTCCATATTATCATGGCCTTTCCGGGCGTGTGGTACTCGCGCCTGGTGCCGCAGGGGCAGTTCAGCAACGTCGAAAGCATCACCCACGAGGTGAAGGCGATGCTGGACCCGAGCTATGCCGTGCCGGCCCCGGCCACCGCGCCCGATGGCTCGGCGCTGGCCCCGACCGCGTTCGGGGTGAAGGATGTCGAGGACCTGCCCTGGACGAACCTGCTCGCCGCTTACTCCTGCACCGAGTGCGGGCGCTGCACGTCCGTCTGCCCGGCTAACCTGACGGGCAAGCTGCTCTCGCCCCGCAAAATTATCATGGACACCCGCGACCGGGTAGAGGAGAAGCACAACTCGCCGCTCATTTTCCGGCCCAACGTCTATGGGGCCGAAGCCAAACACGAGCCGATTACGGACCTGGCCAACGCGACGCTGCTGCGCGGCAAGGTGACGCCCGAAGAACTCTGGGCCTGCACCACCTGCAACGCCTGCGTCGAGAGTTGCCCGGTGAACATCAACCCGCTTGAAAGCATCATCGAGATGCGCCGCTATTTAGTGCTGGAGGAGTCGGCCGCCCCGGCTTCGCTTAATGCCATGTTCTCCAACATCGAGAACAACGGCGCACCCTGGGCTTTCTCGCCCTCCGACCGCCTGAACTGGGCCGACGAGCTGTACGTGGCCGACCGCGCCGAGCCGGTCGCGGCGTAGCTTGCATATGCTACCAACTCTACGCGCATGAAAAACGAAGAGCGAATCCTGGAACTACTGACCGACCTGCTAAAGCGGGCCGACCACACTGATGAACGGATTGTGGAGTTAAAAGAACGCTTCAACAAAGTGGAATGGCGTCACGACGACCTGACCCTGAAACTGGATGAGATGCGCTACCAGACGGCGCAAAACCAAAAGCAAATCAACGACAACACGGTAGCTATGGCCAATCTGATTGCCCTGAGCGCCAACACCGAAATCCGGGTGCGCCGCCTGGAGCGACCCACCGATACGCCCGACGCGGCGGCTTAGCTCGCGCGGCTATATTTTTCCATATGACTCCCACTATTGACATTCCCGCCAAGCGGCAGCTTACCGTGCCGACCGTGGCCGACCTCGCGGCCCAGGGCCGCACGCCCGAAATCCTGTTTTGGGTGGGCTGCGCCGGCGCGTTCGACGACCGCTACAAGCGCGTGACCCGCGCCTTTGCCCGCATTCTGGAGCACGTCGGCACCGACTACGCCGTGCTGGGCCTGGAAGAAACCTGCACCGGCGACCCGGCCAAGCGCGCCGGCAACGAGTTTCTGTTTCAGATGCAGGCGCTGCAAAACATTACGACGCTTAACGGCTACGGTATCAAGAAGATAGTGACGGCCTGCCCGCATTGCTTCAACACCATCAAGAACGAGTACCCGGCGCTGGGCGGCGACTACGAGGTGATTCACCACAGCGTGTACTTGCAGCAGCTCATCAATGAGGGCAAGGTGGCGGTGAAGGGCGGAGAGAGCTTTCAGGGCCGCCGCATCACGTTCCACGACTCGTGCTACCTGGGCCGGGCCAACAACATCTACGAGGCCCCGCGCGACGTGCTCGCCGCCCTCGACGCCGACCTGGTGGAGATGAAGCGCAGCCGCGCCAACGGCCTGTGCTGCGGGGCGGGCGGCGCGCAAATGTGGAAGGAAGCCGAGCCGGGCAACAAGGAAATCAACATCGAGCGGGCGCAGGAAGCGCTGGCCACGCTCAGCGGGCAGGCCGCCGCGCTCGACAACCTGCGCGGGGTCGAAACTGAGCGCACCGCACCCGCCCCGCACGATTTGCAGGGCAGCATTATCGCCGTGTCGTGCCCGTTTTGCATGACCATGATGCACGACGGCGTGAAAAACCAGGAGCAGGAAAGCCGGGTGCAGGTGTTCGATTTGGCCGAATTGATTGCCAGCGCCGAAGGAATTAATGCGTAAAGCCGTGCTTCCTCCCCACGCCCGCGTTTGGATTTACCAGGCTGCCCGGCCCCTGACCGAGGCCGAGCTGGCGGCGGCCGCGCCGCGGCTGGCCGCTTTCGTGGCGGGCTGGGCGAGCCACGGGCAGGCGCTGACTTCGGCCGCGACGGCTGAGTTTTGGCACCGGCAGTTTCTGGTTATTGGCCTTGATGAGCAGATGGCCGGGGCGAGCGGCTGCTCGATTGACGCGTCGGTGCGCTTCGTGCAGGAGTTGGGGCAGGCGCTGGGCGTGGAATTGCTCGACAAGTCGCGCATGGCGTTTTTGGTGGGCGACGACCCCGCGCCGCGCCTGCTCACGCGGGCCGAGCTGCGGGCCGCCATCGCCGCCGGGCAGGTGCGGCCCGACACGCCGTATTTCGACAATACGCTCGGCACCCAGGCTGACCTCAATGCCCACTGGCCCGCACCGGCCGGCGAAACCTGGCTGCGGAGCTTTTTTGAGCGGGCCTGAACCGGGCGCGAAAGGGCGTGGCACCCACGGGGCGGGCGCGGCGGTTGTATTATTGCCCAATAAACTAGCTTTTTCGCCCCGGCTGCATGGCTTATTCGCTCCGACCCTCGTCCCTGTCCCCTACTTCGTCCGTTCTGAAACTCGCGCTGTGCGTCGGCGCGGCCGGTGCCACGCTTGGTTTGGGCGGCTGCGCCTCGTCGGGCAAGCTCAGCAAAGCCGACAAGCGTTTCGTACAGGGTGAGTACGAGGCGGCCATCGCGCTGTACAAGGCGGATTTACCCAAGAGCAAAATCGCACCCGCCCTTAATTACCGCCTCGGCGAAGCGTACCGCGTGTCGAACCGCCTCGACCAAGCCGAGCCGTTTTATAAAGCCGCGCTCGATGGCAAGGCTCGCAACGCCGACCTGGGCTACCGTTACGCCGAGGCGCTGCGGGCCACCGGCAAGTTCACGGAAGCGGCGGCCGCGTTTTCGGCCTATGCGCAAAGCGGCACCAACCGGACGCTGGCCGCCCAGGCCGAAGCCGCCGCCCGCAACGCCACGGCCAGCCAGGCGCTCGTGGGCCAGGCCGCTGGCTACCGGGTGGCCCCGCTCGACGCGCTGAACTCGCCCAGCTCCGATTTTTCCGCTTCGCGCATGCCCGGCTCGGGCGAGTTGGTGTTTGCTTCGGGGCGCGACGGCAAGCCGTATCCCGGCAACGGCGAGCGCTACACGGCGCTCTACGCCCAGAAGCTGGACGACGCGACGGCGGGCGCTACCGCCTCGGCGGGCGCGGCCACGCCGACGGCCGCCCCGCGTAAGCTCGAAGCGCTCTTCAACAACGACAAAGAACTGCAAGCCAGCGCCACCTACACGCCCAACGGCCAGACGATGGTGTTCGCCCGCTCGAACGACGGCTCGAAAAAAGGCTACCGCAGCGTGGATTTGTGGATTTCGTACTACCGCAACGGGGCCTGGGCCGAGCCGATTCTGGCCAACATCAACGACCGCACTGCCGACGACTTTGCCCCGGCGTTCGCCCCCGACGGCACGACGCTCTACTTCGCCTCCGGCCGCAAGGGCGGACAGGGCGGCGTGGATTTGTATAAAGCCACGCTGGGCGCGAACGGGCGGTTTTCGCCAGCCGAAAACCTGGGCGCGACAATTAACTCGGTCGGCAACGACTCGTTTCCGGGCGTGGCCCCGGACGGGACGCTGTACTTCTCGTCCGATGGGCACCCGGGTTTCGGCAAGCTCGACATTTTTCGGGTGCAGGGCGGGCAGGCCGTGAACCTGGGCGCGGGGATTAACAGCGCGGGCGACGACTTTGCCCCGTTTTTCACCAGCCCGACCGAAGGCATTTTTTCCTCGAACCGCGAGGGCGGCAAAGGCTCCGATGACCTGTACACGTTCAAGAAGCTCGACCGCAAGAAGGTGACCTTCTACGCCGATGGCACCGTGCTGGAGCGCGACCAGAAAGCCGGCACGAGCCAGCCCGTGGCCGGCGAAACCGTGACGCTGACCAGCGCCAACGGCCAGAAGCTCGACGTGCTCACCGGCCCCGATGGTAAGTTCTCGGCCAAGCTCGACTCGGCCCAGACGTACGCCCTGTTCGCCGACCGCAACGGCGATTTCTCGACCCGTGCCAGCCTGAGCACCGTCGGCCGCTATCCCAGCCCCGAGACGCTGACCCAGCCTCAGACCGACGTGCGGCTGCCCATCACGCTGACACTCACTAAAATCGTGGTGAACAAGGCCATCGAGGTCAAGGACATTTTCTACGACTACGACAAGTCGGCTATCCGGCCTGACGCGGCCGTGCGCCTCGACACACTGGTGCAGACCTTGCTGGATAATCCCAAAATCAACATCGAGCTAAGCTCGCACACCGACCAGCGCGGCAAGGATGCCTACAACCTCAAGCTGAGCCAGCGCCGCGCCGAGGCCGCCGTGGCCTACATCGTGAGCAAGGGCGTGCCCGCCGCCCGCATCACAGCCCGCGGCTACGGCAAAACCCGCCCCATCGTGGCCAACGCCAAGTCGGAGGCCGAGTATCAGCGCAACCGCCGCACCGAGTTCAAGGTGACGCGGATAAGTCAGTGAGGAGGTGAGGAGGTCGTTGTCATGCAGAGCGCAGCGAAGCATCTCGCGTGGCGCAGTAATATAAGTTACTCGCCCCGTTGCTAACGTGTTAAATACTGCGCCACGCGAGATGCTTCGCTGCGCTCTGCATGACCGACGACCTCCTCACCCACAAGCTGGCACAGCTTTTGGCTTGGCGAAAAATGCCCGGTGGCCGCTCACCGGGCATTTTTATTTCCGCGCCATGAAACTCTGCTACTCCCTGCTGCTCACCGTCGCGCTGGCTCTGACGACGGCCCTGACCAGCTACGCCAACGGCCCGCTCACCATCGTCAGCTTCAGCGTCGAGCGGGGGTTACCTTTTCAGCTGACGCTCGATGGGCGGACGGCACCGGGTATGGCCCCTCAGATTCGGCTTGACAACCTCACGCCTGGCCGGCACCTGGTCGAATTGGGTCTCGATGCCGGACCGCTGGGCCGCCGCCCGGTGCGGGTGCGGGCCGCCGTGTGGCTGGAAGAAGGTCTGGAAACCACGTTCGTGCTGACGGAGCGGCCCGGCTTCGGCTGGCGCTTGCGGCAGGTGAGCACGACCGCGCTGCCCGGCTACGGCTACGAAGGGCAAGGTGGCAGCTACGCCGACGGTGGCAGCTACCCCGACCCCACCGGTAACCCGCCTTACCCTACTGCTGGCGGGCCGGGCTACCCGGTGCCGGCTGGCCCGGCTGCCGGCTACCTGCTGCCGCTGAGCTCCCAGGACGCGGCCGACCTGACGGAAGCCCTGCGCCGGTGCAGCTTCGACGACAAGCGCCTGTTGCTGTTTCATCAGGCCCTGGACCATAGCTATCTGCGGGCTAGTGAGCTGGCCGCTTTGCTCAAAACCATGAGCTTCCCGGATTCGCAGAAGGAAGTAGCCCGCTTCGGCTATCCGCGCCTGGCCGACCCGCAAAATTTCTACCGTGTGTGCGAAGCGTTCACCTTCCCGACCTATGCCGATGCCGTGCTCAAAGAGTTGGGACTGGGGCGGTGAGCGAATGGATGACTGGGTGACTGGGTGAAGGAGGTAGCTTATTTCACTCATTCACCGCAGCCGGTCGGCCGAGCGCACGAGCTGCTCGTCGCGGCGGATGAAGCGGTTAGCGAGCAGGTTCAGCAGCAGGGCCAGCGTGGGCAGGTAAAACGCGGGCTGGTACTGGCCTTCGAGCTTGAGGTTAAGATTGACTTCGCCCCGGCCGGCGAAGTAGAACGCTGCCCCAAACGTGGCGACGAGCAGCAGCAGGTTCAGCGCGCCGAGCTGGAGCTGGCGGGACCGATTACGAAACTGAAAAATCTCGGTCAGCGCCACCAGCGCCGAAGCGCTGGCCAGCAGGCCGATAACCCAGACCGGGCCGGGGGGCGAGGCCCCGCCCTGGGCCTGGTAGCCGAAGGCGGTCAGCGTTAGCTCGTGTTGGGTGAGCGGGTCGAGCTTGTGCCAGAGCGGCAGGGCCAGCAAGCTGAGCATGGACGCGGCCAGCAGGGCCAGAAAAACGCTTTGAATTCTTTGTATCATCTTTGTGGGCCTGAAAAGTGGCCCGCGCCGGTGCCGCTGCACCAAGCCGGGCCGGGTCAAAATTAGCCCTCAACCGGCGGAATAGGCCCTACCGGGTCGCACCCCGCCCCAACGATACAGACCGGAATGCTCAATGCGTATATCGTGGATGCCGTGCGCACCCCGATTGGAAAATTTGGCGGCGCGCTCAGCTCCGTTCGCCCCGACGACCTCGCCGCCGAAGTGCTGCGGCAGCTTCTGCGCCGCAACCCAACCCTCGACAAAAACGCCGTCGAAGATGTCATAATGGGGGCCGCCAACCAGGCCGGCGAAGACAACCGCAACGTAGCCCGCATGGCCGCCCTGCTGGCCGGGCTGCCCATCACGGTGCCCGGCTGCACCGTGAACCGGCTATGTGCCAGTGGCTTGCAGAGCATTATCGACGCGGCCCGCGCCATTAAGGTGGGCGAGGGCGACGTGTACCTGGCCGGCGGGGCCGAGAGCATGACCCGCGCCCCGTTCGCGATGGCCAAGTCGGAAACGGCCTACGCCCGCGACTTCACCGCCCACGACACGACCCTGGGCTGGCGCTTCGTGAACCCGCGCCTGGCCAAAGAATATTATCCGTATTCGATGGGGCAAACGGCCGAAAACGTGGCCAAAAAGTACGGCATCAGCCGCGAGGACCAGGACGCGTTTGCTTTCGAGAGCCAGCGCAAATACCACCGTGCCGCCGAAAAAGGCCGCTTTCGCAAGGAGCTGGTACCGGTATTTCTGCCCCAGCCGAAAGGCGACACAGCCCTGTTCGACACCGACGAGCAGCCCCGCGTTTCGACCCTCGAAAAGCTGGCTTCGCTCAAGCCCGCTTTCCAGCCCGAGGGCGGCACCGTGACGGCCGGCAACTCGGCCGGCATTAACGACGGGGCGGCGGCCGTGCTGCTGGTGAGCGAAGCGGCGCTGACTAAATATAGCCTCAAGCCGCTGGCGCGGGTCGTAGCCTCGGCCGTAGCCGGCGTGGACCCGGCCATCATGGGCATGGGGCCGGTGCCGGCTACGCGCAAGGTGTTGGAGCGCGCCGGCCTCACGCTGGCCGACCTGGACTTGATTGAGCTGAACGAGGCGTTTGCTTCGCAGAGCGTGGCTGTGATTCGGGAGCTGGGCCTCGACGTGGCGCGGGTGAACGTGAACGGCGGCTCCATCGCCCTGGGCCACCCGCTGGGCAGCAGCGGGGCGCGCATCGTGGCCACGCTCGTCCACGAGATGCAGCGCCGCGAGGGCGTCCGCTACGGCCTGGCCACGATGTGCGTGGGCGTGGGCCAGGGCGCGGCCGTGGTGTTCGAGAAAATGTAGGTTAGCAGTACAGCCCGCTATTAAGTAGCAAGTTCCAAGTAAGTAGTCATAGGATGCTGTTTACAAAGCCGGCTTGTTACTGGCTATTTGCTACTGAGCACCTGCTTATTTTCTTATCGCGCCCAGCTTGGGCCGTGCTCGTCTTATCGCGTAATTTGGCGGCCTGCCACGCTCAGCGATGATTTCTATAACGACCACTGCCTATGTTCTCCAAAGTTTTCCTGACTGGTTGGCTGGCTGCCGCGAGCTGGCTGGTGGCACAAGCCCAGAGCGCGACCGAGGCACCCGGCCTGGTTCGGGAAGGCGTGGCGCTCTACGACGAGGGGCGCTACGAGCAGGCCCTGGCCAAGTACCAGCAGGCGCTGGCCGCCGCGCCCGGCGACCCCACCGCGCGGGCTGAGCTGGCCATGACGTACCTGGCTCTGCGTCGAAACGCCGAGGCTATCAGCACTAGCCGGCAACTGCTCCAGGAGCAGCCAGCGTCCAGCCCTTCGGTGTACGCCACCTACGGCAACGCGCTGGACGCCAACCAGCAGCCGACCGAGGCGCTGGCCGCCTATGCGCAGGGCCTGCGCCAGCACCCCACCTCGTATATCCTCTTCTTCAACCAGGGCGTTACGCTGGCGCAGCGAAAGCGCGCGGCGGAGGCGCTGCTGAGCTTTCGCCACGCGGTGGTTTGCAACCCCGCCCACGGCAGCTCGCACCTGCTGCTGGGCCAAATCCTGCTGGGCAGCCCTGGCGGCCGGGTGCCGGGGGTGTTGGCCCTGGCCCGGTTTCTGGTGCTGGAGCCCACCAGCCCCCGCGCCGCGCAAGCCCGGCAACTGCTCGACCAGGCCCTGCTGCAAGGACTTAACCGCACCGGCGACCGCCAGTTGAACGTGAATATTCCGGCTGAAAGCCTGAAGAAAAACGCGGCAACCGGCGATGATTTTGGGCCCGAAGAGATGTTGCTCTCCCTGAGTGGTGCCCTCACTTTCGACGCTAAAAATAAAGACAAGACGACCACCGAAAAATTCAGCGACCAGTTTAGCAGCCTGTGCCAAGTGCTGGGCGAGCGGCAGGGTCAAAGCAAGGGTTTTACGCGCCAATACTACGCGCCCTATTTCGCCGAACTAGAAAAGCGCGGCTACCTGCCAGCTTTAGTGTACCTCATCCACGCCTCGCAGCCGGCCGCCGAAGCCCCGGATGTGGCTGCTTGGCTGGCGGCGCACCCCAACGAGGTGCAGGTATTTCGGGAATGGTCGAAAACCTATCCCTGGCCTCAAACAGCGCTGTGAGTGACTTCTATTTGCCCCGCCCCGTGTTGGAACTACCGGCGGCTGGCGCGCGGCTTCGCCCGTGGGCAACGACCGATGCCAAAAGCTTGGCCTACCACGCCAACGACGCGGACGTGGCCCGGAATCTGCGCGATGCCTTTCCACACCCCTACGACTTAGCCGACGCGCGGCAGTACCTGAATTTAGTGATGCCCGCGTCCGTGAGCGAGCTGACGTTGGCTATCGAAGTGGACGGGCAGGCGGCGGGCAGCATCAGCCTGCTGTTTCAAACGGACATCGGCCGGCGCTCGGCCGAGCTGGGGTATTGGCTGGGGCGGGCTTGCTGGGGCCGGGGCATTGCCACGGCGGCGGTCGGCGCGCTGAGTGCCTACGGCTTCGCGCGCTTCGACCTGGCCCGGCTCTACGCGACGGTGTTCGCTGATAACGCGGCCTCGGCCAAGGTGCTGGAGAAATGCGGCTACGCGCTGGAAGGACGGCTGCGGCAGGCCGTCACCAAGCAGGGCCGCACGTTCGACGCGCTGCTGTATGCGCGGCTGGCAGCGACGGCAGCCATTGCAGAAAGCAGGTAGTCAGATTTCTGGCTCTGCCAGTGAAAATTGTTTGCGAGCGAGCTACAGCCCGCTGGGCAAGGTACCTTTGTTCGGCTGGCTGCCCGCGACCAAGCCCTATTCGTCATGCGTTACCTCGACCCCAAAAACGACCTGACTTTCAAGAAGGTATTTGGGAGACACCCGCACCTGTTGCTGAGCTTTCTCAACGCCCTACTGCCGCTGGAAGAAGGCCGCGTGGTAGAGTCTCTCGAATACCTGCCCGCCGAGCTGGTGCCGGAAGTGCCGTTCTTCAAGCACACCATCGTGGACGTGCGCTGCCAGGACAACTTCGGCCGGCAGTTCATCGTGGAGATGCAAATGCTCTGGACCGAGTCGTTCAAATCGCGCATCGTGTTCAACGCCAGCAAAGCCTACGTGAGTCAGCTCGGGCGCGGCGGCGAGTACAAGGCCTTGCAACCCGTGTACGTGCTGAGCTTGGTGAACGAGATTTTTGAGCCGACCTCGCCCAATTTCTACCATCACTACCACTTGGTGCACACCACCGAGCCGGAACGCCGTTTGGAAGGGCTGGAGCTGATTTTTGTAGAATTACCTAAGTTCAAGCCCGCCACGCTGCTTGATAAGCGGATGCAGGTGCTCTGGCTGCGTTACCTCACCGAAATCAAGGACCAGACCGAGCAGATTGCCCCGGAACTGCTGGCCGACTCCACGTTGAGCGAGGCCGTGGAATACCTGCGTGAGTCGGCTTTCACCCGCGGCGAGTTGGCCGGCTACGACCGCTACTGGGATGCCATCAGCTCTGAGCGCAGCTTGTTCTCCGGCAGCCGCGATGAAGGCTTAGCCGAAGGTCTGGCCGAAGGGCGAGCTAAAGGTTTAGTCGAAGGCAAAGCCGAGGGTAAAGCCGAGGGTAAAGCCGAAGGCAAAGCCGAAGGCAAAGCCGAACAGACGGCCGAACTAGCCCGCCGGATGCTGGCTAACGGCCTCGGCCTAGCCACCGTAAGCCAGATTACGGGCCTTTCCGCCGAAGCGCTCGCCGCGCTCGAAGCCTGAGCGGCCACGACAGCAGCCCCGGCCACCCGGCACTTTTTGGGCGCGGTGGGCCTTATCCTTGCGTAATATTTTAGCAAGCTGAGCGCGCGAACATGGCCAAAGTCCGAACGATGTTTTTTTGCCAGGGCTGCGGGGCGCAGTCGGCCAAGTGGATTGGGCGCTGCCCGAGCTGCGGCGAGTGGAATACCTACGTGGAGGAGGTGATTGAGAAAGCCGACGCGGCCCCCGCCGCCGGCACCTGGAAACCGGCCAGCACCGTGCCGGGCGGTAGCACCAAGCGCGTGGCCAAGCCCACGCGGCTGGCCGAAATCATGCACGAGGACGAGCCGCGCATCCTCACCCCCGACGCGGAGCTGAACCGGGTGCTCGGCGGCGGGCTGGTGCCCGGCTCCATCGTGCTCATCGGCGGCGAGCCAGGCATCGGCAAAAGCACCCTGATGTTACAAATCGCGCTGGCCCTCAAACAGATGAAGGTGCTCTACGTGAGCGGCGAGGAGAGCGAGGCCCAAATCAAGATGCGGGCCGAGCGGCTCGCCGACGGCCAGCATCCCGGCTGCTACATCCTCACCGAGACGGGCACCCAGAATATCTTCCGGCAAATCGACCAGATGCAGCCCAACATCGTCGTCATCGACTCGATTCAGACCATGCACTCGACGCTGGTCGAGAGCGGGGCGGGGTCCGTGAGTCAGGTGCGCGAATGCACGGCCGAGTTCCTCAAATACGCTAAAGAAACCGGGGTGCCGGTGCTGCTCATCGGCCACATTACGAAGGACGGGGCCATCGCGGGACCAAAAATCCTGGAGCATATGGTCGATACGGTTTTGCAGTTCGAGGGCGACCGCCACCTGAGCTACCGCATTCTGCGCACCATCAAAAACCGCTTCGGCTCAACTTCGGAGCTGGGCATCTACGAGATGCAGGGCACCGGGCTGCGGCAAGTGTCGAACCCCTCCGAAATTCTGCTTTCGCAGCGGGCCGAAAGCCTGAGCGGCATGGCCATCGGGGCCACGCTCGAAGGCAACCGCCCGCTACTGGTCGAGGTGCAGGCGCTCGTCACGCCTGCCACTTACGGCACCCCGCAGCGCAGCAGCACGGGCTTCGATGCCAAGCGGCTGCAAATGCTGCTGGCCGTGCTCGAAAAGCGCGCCGGTCTGCGTCTGGGGCAGCACGACGTGTTTCTTAACATCGCCGGCGGGCTGCGGCTCGACGACCCGGCCCTCGACGCGGCGGTGTGCGCGGCGGTGGTTTCTTCGCTCAACGACGTGCCGATTGCTGGCGACGTGTGCCTGGCCGCCGAAGTGGGCCTGAGCGGCGAGATGCGCGCCGTGCCCCGCCTGGAGCAGCGCCTGGCCGAAGCTCAGAAGCTCGGCTTCCGCGAAATGTACGTCTCGCAGTTCAACGGCCGCAACCTGGCCGAGCAGGACCGCGCCGGGCTGCGCATTCAGGCCGTAAGCCGGCTCGACGAAGTGTTGCAGGGATTATTTGGCTAAGCCAAGCTGAAATGGTACGGAACCAAGCCCGCCCGCCGCGTTGGGCCGGGTGGGCGGGGCGCGCCGGGAAACGGCCCAGTCGGCCCTCTTTTATTTTCCTGGCCCGGAGTAGGCGCAAGTGGCCGGGCGGCCTTATCTTCGGAGCCAGAATTGACTTTTACCTGGAAAACCCCTTTGCTACACCAATCGCCATGAACCGACGTAACTCCCGGTGGTTTAAGCTAAGTCAGGCCATTCTATATACCGCTTTATGAGAAGAATTCTTACTTTTTGGCTGACCGGGGCACTGGTCAGCAGCGCGTTGGGAGGACTGCTGACGCCGACGGCCCAGGCTCAGGGGACGGCTCAGACGGCGGCTCAGGCAACGGGGACTGCGCCACCTGAGGCCGGCGGTTCGGCCGTGCTCACGGGCCGCGTCAGCAACCCGACCAGCGACACGGTGGCCGTGGCCATCCGCGACAGCCCCTTCGACGCGAAAGAGCGCATCAGCTACGCCCGGCTCAACGAGAAGGGCGAGTTTCGGCTCGTGGTGCCGCTTGCCGGGCCTACGAAGGCCGATTTGGTGTATGGCGATGCCACGGCGGACCTGTTCCTGGATAACGGCACCGACCTCGACGTGCGCTTCAAGGGCAGCGACGTGGAGAACAGTCTCAAGTTCAGAGCTAACGACGTGCCCAGCGGCTTCGGCGCGAAGCTGCGCAACGGCAATGGCCTGACCGATGCCCAGCGCCACCGCCAGCAGATGGCCAACGCCAATATTTACCTGGCTGAGTTCGACGCGCAGTTCGTGTCGAACGACGGATTTCAGGTTTTGCCCGACAACATTCAACTCTACGAAGCGCCGTTCGGGTCCTTCCTCGACTACCGTCTTAAGCACGAGCGTAACTTTCTTGAAGACCGGGCCGGCCGGCAGGCTTTCACGCTGGAGTTTTATAACTATGCCAAGGCCGAGATTACTTATTCCAACGCTAACGACCGGCTGACTTTCCCCGATTTGCGCGAGCAGGTCGTCAGCACCGAGGGCCGGCTCACGCTCACGCCCGGCTACTACGACTTCCTGCGCGACCCGAACCTGACCAACGACCAGACGGCCGTCGGCAATGAGCAGTTTCAGGAGTTTCTGCTCAATTTCATTCACTACACCGCCGCCCAGCAGAAGCATCAGCGCACCGACCCCGATTTTTATCCGGTGTGCTACACGCTGGCCAGCAAGCGTCTGAGCGGCACCTCGCGGCTCGTTACGCTGGGCCGCATCCTGCAAGAGTCGTTTCGCTTCGGCCACGTGCGCCAGTCGGCGGCCATGCTGGCCGATTTCCGCGCCCTCGATACCAAGCGCCGCTTTCTGCCCGTGCTCGAAACCGATTTCGACCAGCACAAGTCGCTGGCCATCGGGGCTACCGCGCCCGACTTTCGGCTCGTGTCGGCTACCGGCGACAGCATCCGCCTAAGTAGCTTCCAGGGCAAGCTCGTGTACCTCAACTTCTGGAAAACCACCAACGGTCTCTGCCTGCGCGACTTAGCCTACGCCCAGGACTTGAACCGCCGCTTCGAGGGCAAGAACATCGTATTCGTGAACGTGGCGCTTGACGAGATGGAAGGCCCCTGGCGGCAGCTCGTCACGGTGAAGAAGCTGCCCGGCGTGCAGCTGCGGGCCAGCGGCGGCTTCCGCTCGGCTCTGGCCCGCGCCTACAATTTGCAGGAAGTACCGACTTACCTGCTGCTGGGCGAAGATGGCACCATCCTCAACCCCAAACCTAAACGCCTGAGCAGCCGCGCCGCTCAGGACGAGATAAACCAGTCGTTCGGCAAAGCCGGTGTCTATAGCGCGGCCGTATCGCAGCTGCCAGGCGGCGCGAAATAATATTTCGGTCTTAGCGAGAAATTAGAGCGGTTCTCAGGTTAGTGTAACAGGCAGCGCATCTTTGAGCATGTAAGCTTACTCCGATGATTTGCGCGAGCGCGTGGCGGCGGCCTACGAAGTAGCAGGCGCTGCCTCGGCTCAAGTGACGGCTCGGTTTCAGGTATCGGCCTCGTTTGTGCGCAAGGTGAGCCGGCAGCAAAAACAGCGGGGTACGACGGCCAGCCGGCGCGGGCGTCCCGGACCGGCTCCGTGCTTACTGGCCCCGGCCCTGCGGGAGTTTAGCGCCCGCTTGGTCCAACAACCCGACGCGACGCTGCACGAACTCCGCATCTGGCTCGCGGCCCTGGACCAGCCGGCCGTGAGCCGGGCCACGCTGGGCCGGGCGGTGGTGGGGCTGGACTGGCGACGTAAAAAAAAAGCACCCATGCCGCCGAACGCACTACCGAGCGGGTCGTAGCCTTGCGCGCGGCCTTCATAGAACCTATTCAACAAGAAGATTTTACGCGCTTCAAGTTCGTGGACGAAACCAGCACCAACCTCCCCCACTGCCGCCGCTATGCCCGCGCCCCGGGCGGGTAACGCGCCGGGCAGGCCACGCCTTTGCACGGCGGCCCGAACGTGACGCTAGTCGCGGCCCTGACCCCGACGGGGCTGCACGCGGCGATGACGGGGAGTGGGGCCGTGAACGGGGACGTATTCGCCGCTTATCTCGACCAGGTGCTCGGCCCGACGCTCGTACCGGGCGACCTCGTTCTGCTCGATAACCTGCCCGCACACAAAGGCGCCGGCTTGGCCGAGCGCGTGCGTGCGTGCCCAGGGAGCCAGACTGGTGTATTTGCCGCCCTACTCGCCGGACTTCAACCTCATCGAACTGGCTTTCAGCAAGCTCAAGACCTGGTTGCGCACGGCCCAGGCCCGCACTCGGGAAGCCTTAGAATCCGTCATTCAGGCGGCCACTGAGCGGATAAGCGAGCAGGACGCGAAGAATTGGTTTGACCATTGCGGATATCATATTCAATAGCCTGTTACACTGACCTGAGAACCGCTCTAGAAGCTATTTTGTGTCCGTACTGCCAAGCCTTAGACGAGGTTTTCCGGCGTGGTAAAACGCCCGACGGGCGCCAACGTTATCGGTGCGCGGCCTGTCGCCGCACCTTTCAACTCGTCTACCGGCACCAGGTGCGCCAAGCGGGCACACGGGCCAAAATCGAGGACATGGCCCTGAATGGCAGCGGGGTCCGCGACACGGCGCGGGTGCTGGGCATCAGTCCTCAAACGGGGATGAGCGAACTTAAAAAATTGAAGTCGTGAACCAACTCCCACCCGTACGGCCCGCTTATGTCCCGGACCCGGCGCGCGGCTTGCGGCTGTGCGCCGATGAGATGTGGTCCTTCGTGCGCTCGAAAAAGGGCCAACGCTGGCTCTGGTGGGTCGAGAAAGCGGGCACCGGACACGTGGCTGGCCTTCGTGCTCGGTCGGCGCACCCACGCCACGTTTCGGCGCTTGCAGGCCGTGCTGGCCGCGGCGGGTTGGCGGGTAAAACGCTGGCTAACCGATGCCTGGGGAGTCTATGAGGCGTGTCTGCCGGCCGCGCAACGACAAGCCGGCAAAGCGCCTTTGCAGCGGCTGGAACGCAAACACCTGACCTTGCGAACGCGCCTCAAGCGGCTAACACGCAAAACCAGCTGCTTCTCGAAAAAACAGTTCTTTCATGACGGCCTCATCACGCTTTTTATCTTCCACTTCTTTTTTTGGCTCTCTATAAAATTAACACACGACCGTCCCTTTTTACTTGCAGCCTGGTCCCTGCGCTACCGCACCGGCTCCCCGTCGTACAACTCGCCCAGTACCTGCCGCCAGGCTTCCAGTACCGCCGGCGCGAGCAGCCGGGCCTTGTCTTTCGCATAGCGGTCCGTCACGTCTTCCTCCGCGTGGCCGAGCACCAGCTTCGCCAGCGCCTTGTTGCCGTTGCTGACCTGCTTGAGCAGCGTGCCGGCCGTATGGCGCGCCGTGTGGGTGCTGATGACCTCGCAGATGGGCCGCCAGTGGTGGACTACCTTGCCGCCCGTAATCAGCCGGTCGTCCCACTCGCGGGTGAGGCCCGCCTCGCGGGCAATGTCCTTTATCCAGTCGCAGCGCTGCTGCCAGGTGCGGGCCGGGAACTGCCAGCCCCACCGCTCCCCAATCTTCACGGCGATAGGCGGCAGCGGTACGGCCGCGTCGTTGCCCGTTTTGCCCTGTGCGTGCAGCAGCGCCGGCACCTTGCTACCATCGGGCAGGCTCAGGGTAATCCGCTCGCGCTTGTCGAACTTTTCCAGGTCCTCGTACCGCCGCCCGCTGAATAGCTGAAACAGCCAACGGTCCCGCTCTTCCGCCAAATGCTCCGAGGTCGGCTGCCACCGCACCAACCGGCGCACTTCCTCGATTTCCAGGTCCAGCTGCGGCGCATTCTTAGCCGAGTATTGCAGCCACGGCATCTCTGCCGGCTGCCCTAGCTGCTCCAAGCACTTGCGCAGCCCCGTAAAATGCACCTTGATAGTCGCGTCCGACTTCTGCAGGTCCAGTAGGTGCTGCTGATACTCCTTCGCTGCCTTCTGCGTCACCTGCTCCGGCCGCAACTCGGGCCGCCAGCTTTCCATCATCGTGGCCAGCTGGTCGTACTTACGCAGCGAGTCTTTGGCCAGGTTCCGGTTTTCGCCCTTCCACTCCTCCAGCACTTCCCGGAAGGTGCGGCTCACCACCGGCGCGGCCACCGCGACCAGTTCCGACGCGGCTTTAGCCGGAAGCAGTTCGGCCACCAGCGCCGCCCTGCTCACTTTCCCGAACGGAGCCGCGTCGAACAGTCGTCCGAACGTGTCCGTTACTTCCTGCTCCAAAGCCCCCAGCCGGGCATTAATGTGAACGTGCCGCTCATACGCCCGCATCACCCGGCCCCCATCCCAGAGTACCTCCACTGCTCCGCTCTTGCCCGGCCGCTCGGGCAGGATGCTTTCGCCCGTGTCCACCTGCATCTCCTCTCCGTGCCACCGGGCGGTGAGCCGCACCGGGCAAAACCCATCCTGGTTTCTGGCTGCCAGCCGCAGATAAAACCGCACGCTGATTTTGCGCTTGAAGGTCGAGGGCTGTAGCATCAGCTTCGGTTATGTCCCGGTCTAGTTCCCGGTTTCTGTCCCGGTTTTAACCCAAAGATAACCGACAACACTCGAACTGCCAAACATAAAATGTGCTCCTAAACCCTTAAAACGAAGAAAGCCGCCCGGTGGGGGGCGGCTTTCTTCGTGCTTAGCGCTCCCTCCTGGGCTCGAACCAGGGACCCTCTGATTAACAGTCAGATGCTCTAACCGGCTGAGCTAAGGAAGCGGGACTCATCCGAAACCGGCGTTTTCGGGCTGCAAAGATAGGCCGGGCGTTTTGACAAAACCAAACCCTGGCCGCAAATCTTCACGCGGGCTGCCGGGTAAGGCCTTCAGTTGGTGATGCTCAGCAGGCTGCCACTCAAGCTCGTGCTGTATTGGCGCAGCGGCCGGCCGGCGGGGCCGCCCGTTACCTGGCCCTGCAAATTGAACTGGGAGGTGCAGCACGAGTCGCGGAAAAACAGCCGCGACGGGCGGTCCAGCGTGATGGTGGCGCAGGCATCGGTGGGGCGGTAGGGGCAGTTGCGCTCGAAGGCGAAGTAAGTGGTGGCGTTCTGGCGCACTACGTAAATACCCTTGATGCCGCCGCCATTCATGCCGCCCGGCTTGATGCTTATTACGCCATTGTCGAAGCGCAGGGCCTGATTTTGCTGGTCGCGCAGGTCAAGCTGCACGTTTACCGGCACGTTGGGCAGGACCGGCGACGCGTCGCCGCCACTCTCGCAGGCACTCAGCCCGGCGAGCAGCACCATGCTTAGCAGATACCGGCCAGGACGGCCCACGAGTGAAGAAAGCATCAGGCGTTGGAGAGGAATTCGGGAATTGGCGGGGGAAAACGCCAGGCATTAAAATCAATTGCCACTCCGGGCTTTTTTTAACATCGATTTCAGGTTGTGGCAGGCGTGGCCTCAGCTGCCATCGCGCGCGCCTCGACGGGCTGGGCATCTTGCAAGGGTTGGTCGTAAAACTCAGCCAGCGCCGCGCCGGCCCGGCGCACGTCCTCGAACGAATTGTACAACGGCACCGGGGCTAGCCGAATCACGTTCGGCTCGCGCCAGTCGCCGATGATGCCCGCCGCCGCCAAGTGCTCGAACAAGGCCCGCCCGCGCCGATGCACGAGCAGCGAGAGCTGGCAGCCGCGCCGGGCCGGGTCGGCGGGGGTGATGATTTCCAGCTCCGAAGCCGGCCGGCCAAGCTGCTGAATGAGAAACTCCAGGTAGCCGGTGAGCTTTTCGCTCTTGGCGCGCAACGCGGTCAGGCCGCCGGCCGCCTCGAACACGTCGAGGCTGGCGCGGTGCACGGCCATGGGCAGGATTTGTCCGCACGAGAGTTGCCAGCCGGCCGCGCCTGGCGTGGGCTGAAAACCCTTTTTCATCTCGAAGCGGGCGGCCGGGTCGTGGCCCCACCAGCCGGCCAGGCGCAGCAAGTCGGGCCGGTGATGAAACCGCTCGTGGATGTACACGCCCGACGTGCCGCCCGGCCCCGAATTCAAGTATTTGTAGGTGCACCAGCAGGCATAGTCCACGTCCCAGTCGTGCAGGTGCAGCGGCACGTTGCCGGCGGCGTGGGCCAGGTCGAAGCCCACCGTGGCCCCCACCGCGTGGCCGGCGCGGGTGATGGCGGCCATGTCGTAGACCTGCCCGGTGTAGTAGTTCAACCCCCCAAAAATGATGGTGGCCAGCGAGTCGCCCAGCTCCGCGATTTTCGCCTCAATGTCTGCGGTGCGCAGCGTGTGCTCGCCGGGCCGGGGCAGCATTTCCACGATGGCCTCGGCCGGGTCGAGGCCGTGCAGGCGGGCCTGGCTTTCGAGCGCGTACTGGTCGGAGGGAAACGCACCGCCTTCCATCAACACCTTGTAGCGGGTGGCGGTGGGCTGATAAAAGGACACCAGCAGCAGGTGCAGGTTCACGGTCAGCGTGTTCATTATCACCACTTCGGCCTCGTGCGCGCCCACCAGGCGGGCGGCGGGCGCGGCCAGCGCGTCCTGGTAGGTCGTCCAGGGCCGCTCGCCCCGGAAGTGGCCCTCTACGCCCCTGGTCTCCCAGGCCACGAACTCGGCTTCGACGGCCGCCCGCGCCCCGCGCGGCAGCAGGCCCAGCGAGTTGCCGCACAAATACGCGGCGGGCTGCCCGTCCGGCCCCGGGGGCAGGTGAAACTCAGCCCGGAAACGAGCCAGCGGGTCGGCCGCGTCCTGGGCGGCGGCGAAGGCGGGGGAGGAATCGTAGCGCATGTGGCGGGTTATCGTTGATGGCGGGTTGTTGGTAGTCGGTGGCAACAAGCGACTCCCCTACGCCTGCTTGGCAAGAGCGGGTTTTGGGTGGCCGCCGTCGAACCACGACGAGAACTCCTCGCAAGTTGCTACCATCAACAGTAATCAACCAACAATCAGCAAAAAACAGCCAGCAAAAAACAACTTTTACTTGAGTTGAAAGATGTCCAGCACCCGGCGACCCTCCACGCGCAGCGTGTAGACGGGCGGGCCGAAACCAGGATAAGGCTGGGGATGAAAGCGGTAGGTAGTAACGAAGTAGTTGGCGCGGGCCGAGTCACGCTCAATGAACAGGCGCGCGCGCGCGGCGGCGGGCAACAGCGCCTGGTCCAGGATGGCGGCCCTGGTGAAGGGATTATCGGGGCGCACCCGGATGTCGGCGCGCGCGTCGTGGGCGGCAATCCAGGCCAGGGCCGGGCGCAGGCTTAGCGCCCAGTAGTCGTACTCATAGCGCTGCTCGGGGTGCGCCCCGGCCAGGGCATTGAAATACAAGTGCTGAAACGGATGCAGGCGCACCAGCTGCCGCGCCGGCTCAGCCAGGCCCAGCAGGACTATCAGCAGCAACGCGCCGCGCCCGGCTTTAACCACCCACTTGGCCCTGCTTGCCAGCAACTGCCAGCGCCCGGCGGCCTGCCAGGCCGCGCGCAGCCCGCCCAGCGCCAGCAGCAGCAGCGGCGGGTACACGAAGTAGAGCTGCCGCCAGCCATCGTAGAGCACTGACCGCAGCCCGACGACTGCCAGCAGCGGCCCCAGGCCCAGGCCCCACAGCAGCAGGTCCTGCCAGGCCGGATTGATAGGCGCGGCCAGCGCCGTGCGCCACCCGCGCCAGACTGGCCAACCCGACCCGCCGCGCCAGTCGCGCCAGTCGCGCACCATGCGCCAGCCGGCCGCGGCCGCCGCCAGCCCCAGGCCCGCCACGTAGAGCAGCGGCGTGGTGAGCAGCATCCAGGTGGGAGCGTATTGCCAGGGCAGCTGGTAGGAATCCACGAGCCGGCCGTCGAACAGCACCAGGCCATGCCAGCGGAAGTGGGCCATGCTGGCGAAGGTCTGGGTGAAGCGTGTCAGCGGCGCGGCCCACAAGTAGGGCCAGAATGCCACGGTGAGCACTGGCAGCAGGGCCGCGTAGGTGGCCAGCGCCCGGCCCGGCCGCTGCCCGGCGTAAGCATCTGCCCACCAGCGCAACCCCACCAAACTCAGCGTGAGCACCGGCCCAAGCACGGCCATGATGCGCACGTTGATGGCCAGCGCGCCGGCCAGCGCGCACCAGGCGGCCCGGGCCGGCGTGGGCCGCCGCACGAAGGCCACCATAGTGGCCGTGGCGACGAGCTGCGCGGCCATGAACACGCCGTCCTTGCAGTTGTAGAACGCGTCGGCCAGCTGCCGCGGGCTGAGCACGAGCAGCAGTGCCGCCAGCAACGCCAGCCGCCACGAGCCGAAGCGTGCCCGCGCCAGCCAGTAAAACGCCAGCAGCCCGCCGAAGCACACCAGAAACACCGCCCGGTGCCGCAGCCGCAGCACGGCCCCCAAGTCGGTGCTGGGCACGGTGAGCTGCTCGATTACGGTCAGCGGCAGCTCGAATGCCACGCCGTAGTCGCGGTCCGCGTAGTTGGCCAGGCGCGATGTGCCGGGCGGGTGCTCGCGCAGCCGGGCCACGGCCCGCGCCGGCAGCCAACTCGGCGGCAGCAGCTCGGCCACGTATTGCAGCGAATATTGCCCGCTCTCGCGGCACGACTCCTCGTCGCCAAACGAGCCGTAGTCGGGCACCACGGCCCAGCCCAGCGCCAGCAACCCGCCAAAAAACACGGCCACCACCCAGCGCCGGGAGCGGTCGGGCAGCAGGCGGGCCGTCCAGCCGGCGCGGGGAGAAGCAGGAAGTATAGCGGAAGTCGGCAAGCTTTAGGGCGTAAATCCGGGGCAGAGACTCTTCCCCGACGGCTGCGCTCCAAATTGGTGGCTTGCAACCAGAGAAGGTAGTCCGAACGGATAGATTCAGGGTCGGAGTGGCGGCCGGGCGCGGACAGGAGGCAGCGTGTGGGTTTCTGACCCGCGGCACGGGCAAGCAGAAAGCAGCAGCGGACCAACCACCACAAAGTTACCCCGCCCCTACCCGGCACCCCGCTCAAGTTACCCCGCTACCACCGTGCGGCGAATGCCGAGCTTTTTCATGCGCGCTTCGAGGGTTTTGGGGTTGATGTCGAGCAGCACGGCCGCGCCCTGCGCCCCACTCACCCGGCCGCCGGTGCGGTGCAAGGCCGTCAGGATGTGGTCGCGCTCCTGCTCGCGCAGGGTTTTGAGCGGGGCGGCGACGGCGGCATTTATCGTCGGGGCCGCCGCTTCAGCGGTGGCCGCTGGCTCCGTGGGCAATGCCCGCCCAAGCGCGCCGGCCCCGAAGCCGCCCAGCTCCAGCCACGGCCCCTGGCTCACGATGAGCGCCTGACCGAGCACGTGCTCCAGCTCGCGGATGTTGCCCGGCCAGGCGTAGGCGCGCAGGCGGGCCAGGTCCGGGGGCCGGATGGGGCGCGCCGGGCGGCCCAGGCGCTTGCTGAGCGTGGTCAGGTAGTGCTGCACGAGCGGGGCGATGTCCTCGGGCCGCTCGCGCAAGGGGGCCAGATACAGCGGAAACACGTTCAGGCGGTAGTAGAGGTCGGCCCGGAAGCGGCCGGCGCGCACCTCGTCTTCGAGCACCCGGTTGGTGGCGGCCAGCACCCGCGCGTCGGTGCGCAAGACGCGGTTGCCGCCCAGCCGCTCGAATTCGCGCTCCTGCAACACGCGCAGCAGCTTGGCCTGCAAATCGAGCGGCAGCTCCCCCACCTCATCCAGAAAAATAGTGCCGCCGTCAGCCAGCTCGAACTTGCCGATGCGCCGCTCCACGGCCCCGGTGAACGCGCCCTTCTCGTGCCCGAACAATTCGCTCTCAATGAGCTGAGCCGGCAGGGCGGCGCAGTTGAGCTTGACCAGCGCCCGGCCGGCACGGGGGCTGGCTTGGTGCAGGGCGCGGGCCACGACTTCCTTGCCCGTGCCCGTTTCGCCGGTGATGAGCACCGTGGCCGCGGTGCCGGCCACCTGGGCAATGCGCTGCCGAATCTGGGCCAGGGCCGGGCTGCTGCCGACAAGCCCGTCAGCGGGCTGCTCCTGGCTGATTTCTTCCAGCAAGTACGTGCGCTCCTGCTCGGCCTGCGCTTTCAGCTCGGTGAGCTGCTCGAAGGCGGACAGGTTTTCGAGCGCCAGCGCGATTTGGGGCACCAGCGCCCGCACGGTGGCCTGCTCGTCGGGGGTGAAGGCGGCCGGGTCGGAGTGGGCTAGTGCGAGCACGGCCGCGCCCTCGGGCCGCTGCCAGACGGGCACCACGAGCAAGGCCCGCGTGTGGTGGTGCTCATAAACGTAGCGCAGGCGCGGGTAGCGCACGGCCAGCGCCCGAAAATCGTCGCCAGCGTAGCGGCCGGGCGCTTGCAGCAGCGCCTGAAGCTGGCGCGAAGCGGCGGCCGGGTCGAGCAGGGCCGCCGCGGCCGGGTCGGCGGGGTCGTCCGGCTCGCGGTCGGGGGCCAGCGTGAGCAGGTCGGGGCTAGTTTCGGTTCTCGAAAATTCGGCCAGGGGCTGAAAGTCCGATTTCTGGCCCGTACGCTGCACCCGCAGGCCGAAATACGTAAACGGCACCACCCGCAGCAGCTCCTCGGCCACGGCCCGAAACAGCGGCTCGCGCGTCTTGTGGTGCAGCAGGGCGTTGTTCACGTTGAGCTGGAGCGTGCGCTCGCGCTCCTGCCGGGCCAGGTCCTCGTAGGCCAGCGTGTTGGCCACGGCCACCGCCACGAGCGAGCCGATGCGGTCGAGCAGGGCCTCGTCGGCGGCGCTCAGCGCGGGGCGGCGGGCGGCGGCCAGTATCAGGAAGCCCGTGAGCTGCCCGCTCAAGCGCAGCGGCACGGTCGTCAGGTGGCGAATGCCCAGGCGTTCCATCATCCGAAACGGCTCGAAGTCGGGGTATTGACCCAGATATTCGGCCAGCCCGACCTGACGCAGGCGCGGGCGGTCGAGCAGCAGCTCGACGGGCGAGCCGGCCACCGGCGTGTCGCGCAGGCTGTCGGCCGGTGGCACGGGCGCGGGGGCCGGCCCCTGGTAGTTGCGCAGAAACAAGCGCTTATTGGCGAGCGTCTTGTCGAGCAGCGTAATGCCAATCAGGTCGAACGGAAAGATGAGCCGCAGCTTGGTCGTGATGACGTGAAAGAGCGTGTCGCGGTCGCGGACCGTGGCAATGGCCTCGTTGAGGTGCAGCAGTAGTTCCTGGTCCTGGTCGGGCATGGGTGCGGTTTTGGATGGCGTGTTGAGCACGGACGGCATTGAGTCGTCTGCTTGGCATTGAGCGGCAGCTTTCTCGCAGAGGTTCGCAGAGGAAAACGCGGAGGTTCGCAGAGCTTTTTTGCCTGGCCTCCGCGAACCTCGGCGTTTTTTCTCTGCGAGCCTCTGCGAGAGATATTTATCACAAGCCCGTTGCGTTAATCTGAAGAGCGTGATGCAACAGCACAAAAAAGTGGCTCAATGAGCAGCCCATTTAACGCCAAGCGGGCGACTCAACGCCGCCCGCCCGCGTCGCCCCTGCTTGGCTTTGCACAACCTGCAAGGCCAATTTAACAGGATGAAATTAGGGCTAAATTCCTGCTATTTGAGAAAATGCTGTTTCCTCAACATCGCCCGTTTGGCCAAATGCGCTGAGTAATTTCAACTAATTGCTTGACAGATAATCAGAATCAAAAAGCCAAGCCCCATCATAACTTGTTGGCACTTTATTCGGTAAGCCCTCAGCGCACTACGCTGCTTCGTGGCTCATGACTCTTCGACCTTCTTCTTTTTCCTACACGGTTGGCTTTTGCCTGAGCGCGCTGCTGCTCGGCGGGCCGGCGCTGGCGCAAAACCTGCCGGGCGTACCGGCCGCCTCGCCGGCCATCGGGCTACTGAGCGACTCGCTCACGCTCGGCAGCACCGTGCAGGCCGTGCTGGACGCTAACCCCGGCGTGACCAACCTGACGGAGCTGGCCGCCGCCGCCGCCAGCCGGCTGAGCCAGAGTCAGGCCGGATTTCTGCCGCTCATCACCGGCACGGCCACCTACACCCGCCTCGACCCGGTGTCGCGCATCGCCTTCGGCGGCGGACCGGAGCTGTCGTTCGTGCCGAACAATAACTTCGACGCGCACCTCACGGCTCAATACGAGCTGTATGATTTCGGTAAGCGCGAAGCCAGCACCAACCTGGCGCGGGCGCAAGTGCAGACGGCCCAGGACAACATCGTCGTGGCCCGCCGCGACCTGGCCTTCACGGCGGCACAGACGTACTACGGCATCCTGTTTTTGCGCGAGAGCATTTTGGTGCAAGACCAGCAGATTGCCTCGCTGCTGGCGCATCGCAACGAGATGCAGAAGCGGGTGGCGGCCGGCGTGAGCACCCGCTTCGACGTAACGACGACCGACGTGCGCATCACCCAGGCCCAGAGCGCGAAGCTCGATTTGCAGAATCAGCTGCGCAACCAGCAGGTGCAGCTGGCGCGGCTGCTGCACCGCCCGCAGCAGGCCGACTTCCCGGTGAAAGGTCGCCTGAATTACGACCCGCAGCCCGTGAACCTCGAAGCCGAGCTGAGCCGCGCCGCCCAGAACCGCCCGGAAGTGAAGCTGGCCAAAGATGCCGAGCTGGCCGCCGAGCTGCAAGCCAAGCTCATCGACCGCTCGAACCTGCCCTCACTGGGCGTGGGCGCGCAGGCCGGCGGCAAAAACGGCTACCTCATCGGCGAAGACCGGAATCTGAATAAAATTCGCTTCAACACCGTGGGCGTGGCCCAGCTTTCGGTGCCCATCTACGACGGCGGCCGCAACCGCAAGCAGCGCGTGGAAGCCGCCGCCGGCTACCGCGCCGCCGTGGCCCGCACCCAGGACGCGCAGGAGCAAATCCGGGCCGACGTGCGCCAGGCGGTGAATAACCTCGATTTCAGCCGGGCGCGCTACGATAACGCTCAGCAACAAATCGCGCAGGCCAGCGACGCGCTCACCCGCGCCCGCGGCCGCTACCGCTACGGCGTGGGCCAGAACCTGGACGTGCTCGATGCCGAAACCCAGGTCGCCCTCGCCCGCCTGGCCCGCGCCCAGGCCATGTACAACCACACCCTCGGTCAGTTCCAGCTCAAGCGCGCCACGGGCGAGGTATTTTTTTAATGTGCTAATGTGAGGGATGTGCAAATGTGCTGATTGATGCCTTAGGCGTCATTAATACACTGAGCATCCTGAATTTAAGCTTCTGCTAACGAGTCATTTTACACATCTTCGCAGCCTTCACACCAACTCATTCGCACATCAGCACATCCCCCCACATCAGCACATCAATGAAGACCATTCTTTGCCCGCTCGACTTTTCGGCTGCTTCGGCGGGGCTGGTGGCGTATGCGGCGGCGCTGGCGGTGGGCACCGGGGCCGAGCTGCATTTGCTCTACGTGCAGGAGCCGGCCGCCCCGGCGGCGGGTGAGGACGACGCGACGGCCGCGCTCGACCGGCACCGGGCGGCGGCCGAAGCGGCGGGGGCGCGATGCGTGAGCACCGACCTGGCCCACGGCGAAGCGGCCTCGACCATCGTGGCCGAAGCCCAGCGCCAGCACGCCGACCTCATCGTTATCGGCGCGCACGGCCGCACCGGCCTCAGCCGCTTTTTGATGGGCAACACCGCCGAATTCGTCGTGCGCACCGCTACCTGCCCGACGTTGCTCGTAAGAGAATAGCTTTTTTGGCTGTTGGCTAATGGCTTTTAACTGTTGGCTTTTTCAAGTCGTAACGTCAGACATCTCAAGCTGCCTTTTTTAAGTTTATCAATCATTCAGAAGCCAATAGCCATCCGCTAAAAGCCAACAGCCAAAAAAGCTAACCATGGAAAACCAACTCCAGGACGCGCCGCCCGTGGCGGCGGCCGAGCCGCTCGAAGCGCCCAAGAAACGCAATCCGCTGGTGCTGCTGGTGCTGGCCCTGGTGCTGCTGGCCGGCGGCTACTACGGCTACACGCGCTACCAGTTCGCGCAGGCTCACGAGAGTACCGACGACGCGCAGGTCGAAGGCGATGTCTATCCGATTCTGCCCCGCGTGAGCGGGCCGGTGGTGGACGTGAAAGTGATGGACAACCAGCCCGTCAAGAAGGGCGACGTGCTCGTGACCATTGACCCGGCCGACTACCAGCAGCGCGTGGCGGCGGCCCAAACGGCGCTCTTCGCCGCGCAGACGCAGGTGGCGGCGGCCCGCGCCCAGGTGGGCACAGCCCAGGCCAACGTGCGCATCGCCCAGAGCACCATCGGCGTGAGCGATGCCGTACGCGCCCGCTTGCAGCGCGATTTGGGCCGTTCGCAGCAATTGCGCCAGCAGGACATCATCCCGCAGAGCGACCTCGATGCGGTGCAGTCGAACCTGAAATCGACCAACGCCCAGCGCATCACGGCCGAGAATGGCGTGGGCGTGGCTCGCCAGCAAGTGGCGGCCGCCCAGAGCCAGATTGCCGTGGCCCAGGCCGTGGTCAAGCAGAAGCAAGCCGACCTCGACAACGCCAAATTGCAGCTCAGCTACACGACCGTCGTCGCGCCGGGCGAGGGCACGGTGAGCAAGAAAAACGTGCAGCCCGGCCAAGTGGTGGCCCCCGGCCAGCAGCTGATGGCCATCGTGGCGAGCGGCAAAACCTGGGTGCTGGCCAATTTCAAGGAAACCCAGCTCGAAAACATGCGCGTCAATCAGCCCGTCGTGCTCAAGATAGATGCCTACCCGAACGAGAGCTTCCGGGGCCACATCGAGTCGCTCTCCGCCGCCACCGGTGCCCGCTTCGCCCTGCTGCCGCCCGACAACGCCAGCGGCAACTTCGTCAAAGTCACCCAGCGCGTGCCCGTCAAAATCGCCATCGACCAACTGGACGCGCAACACCCGTTGCGGGCGGGCATGAGCGTGAACGTGAGCGTGGCAGTTAAGTAGAGGTTTTTAGGGCAGGAGGGTAGGAGGGTGTGAGGGTAGGAGTCGTTTCTTTGAGTATTCCTTCGCCTTATCCTCTGGAACTGATGCCAAATACGTTGTCCAATTTTGATTTTGGCGGAGAGTTTCGGCAGCGCACCAAGTCGTTTGCCGCACGAATTATGAAGCTGGTGGACCGTCTGCCGACAGCTCCTTCGTGTCGCACGGCCGGAATGCAGTTGGTCAGGTCGGGTTCTTCAGTAGCGGCCAACTACCGGGCGGCGTGTCGGGCACGTTCCGAGCGAGAGTTCGTCGCCAAACTACACATTGCGTTGGAAGAAGCTGATGAATCGGTGCTGTGGTTGGAATTGCTGAACGAAGGTGGGAATATAGCGGAGGGCAAGCTTGACGAATTGCTAGTCGAAGCCCGAGCCATCATGTCCATCCTCGGCAAAGCCGAAAAAACTGCTCGGGAAAAGCTGAAAAAAGTCACTAACAAGAGCCAAAATCCACCGGAGTAAAGTCATAAATCTTGTCCCTTTACCTCAAGAAACGACTCCTACCCTCACACCCTCCTACCCTCCTGCCCTAAAGAAATGGAAACCGGATTTAGAAAGTGGATTATCGTCGTCACGGTCGTGCTGTGCGTGCTGCTCGAACTCATCGATACGAGCATCGTGAACGTGGCCCTCACCCAGATGATGGGCAACTTGTCGGCCACGCAGCAGGAAGTGAGCTGGGTGGTGGCCTCCTACGCCATCGCCAACGTCATCATCATCCCGATGACGGGCTTTCTGGGCGAGCAGTTCGGGCGGCGCAACTACTTCTTCGCCTCGGTCGTGCTCTTCACGCTGGCCTCGATGGCCTGCGGGCAGAGCACGAATTTGTGGGAGCTGGTCGCGTTTCGCTTCGTGCAGGGCATCGGGGGCGGCGCGCTCATGGCCACTTCGCAGGCCATCCTCATCGACACGTTTCCGCCGAAGCAGCTGCCGCTCGGGCAGGCGTTGTTTGGCATGGGTGTCATTATCGGGCCGACCATTGGGCCGACGCTCGGGGGCTACATCGTGACGGAGCACGACTGGCCCTGGATTTTCTACGTGAACGTGCCGGTGGGCATTCTGGCCGCCATCTTCACGCTGCTTTTCATCCGCGACCCCGAGCGCATCAAAAACGCCATTCCGCGGCCCTTGCGCGACATCGACTGGGCCGGCATCGGGCTGCTTATTCTGGGCGTGGGCTCGCTGCAATACGTGCTGGAGCAGGGCGAAAGCAACGACTGGTTCGAGGACGGCAACATTCAGGTCTTCACGCTGCTCTCGGTGGTGGGCATCGTGGGCTTCATCTGGCGCGAGCTGACGGCGCGCCAGCCCATCGTCGATTTGCGGGTGCTCACCAAAAGCCGCAATTTGGCCGTGGGCGCGTTTTTGTCGTTCGTGCTGGGCTTTGGGCTGTTCGCCTCGGTGTTCGTGTTTCCGATTTTTACCCAGCGCATTCTGGGCTTCACGGCCGCTCAGACGGGCTTTTTGCTCTTGCCGGGCGCGCTGGCTTCGGGCTTCATGATGCCCATGATTGGCAAGGCGCTGCAAAACGGCGTGCCCCAGAAGTACATGATTCCGGTGGGCTTCACTATTTTCTTCTTCTTCACCTTCTGGATGAGCCAGAAAATCTCGCCCACGGCCGGCGAGAGCGACTTCTTCTGGCCGCTCATGGTGCGCGGCGTGGGCCTGGGGCTGATATTTTTGCCCATCACGACGATGAGCCTCGCCGGCTTGCAGGGCAAGGACGCGGGCCAGGCGGCCGGCCTGACGGGCATGATTCGGCAGCTCGGCGGCTCGTTCGGCGTGGCCATCGTGGGCACGTATCTGGAGCGGAGCATCGACCACAACCGGGTGGCGCTGCTGCCCCACATCTCGCTCTACGACCCCGCCACCGTGCAGCGCCTCCAGCAGTACACCCAGAATTTTATGAGCCGGGGCTTCTCCGCCGGGCAGGCCCAGCAGCAAGCCTACGCCGCGCTCGAAGGAGCACTCATGAAACAGGTGGCGCTGCTGAGCTATTCGGAAGTGTTCACTTCCCTGGGAATGTTCTTCCTAATCTGCCTGCCGCTTATCCTGCTCATCAAGCGCGTCAAGGTGGCGGGTAAAATCAGCATGGACGCGCATTGAACAGTTGAGTTTAGTAAGACCTGAGACCTGAGACCTGAGACTTCTCGCCGGGGAAAGTCTCAGGTCTAACGTCTCAGGTCTTACTAAACTCAACCGAGAGAACCCGGCTCGACGGCCTTTAGAATTTTCCTCCACAAAAAATATTTTTTCGCCCAGGCTGCCATGTGTGCGGTCTGGGCTTTTTATTGACCTATGTGACTACCTGCCAGCTCAATGCCTACGCGATGAATCAGGCGAATATAGCCCAAAAAGGAGGGTTTCAACAGCAGAAGTAAGCGGATATAATTAAAAAAGTTGAGGCTGACTAAAAACAAGCGGCCGCATAATTGTTCATGCGGCACTCATTCAAAAAAAACTCCTCGGTTCCGGCGCTGCCGCTGGGTAAGGAGCAGCTTGGTTACTTTAGGTTTTTTATTCCCTCACTTTCTCCCCTTTGTCTTATGTCGTTGTCCCGGTCATTCCTTCTGTGTGCGCTGCTGAGCTTATGGAGCCTCGGCGCGGGCGCCCAAACCCGCCCCAACCCCCAGGCTACTGGGCCGGCAACCAAAGTCAAGGTGAAAATCAAAGACAAAGCGAAAGCCGCCAGCTACGCTGACTCAGTGAAATTTGCCCGTGAGCACTACGTCATCGACCGCGACTCGGCTTACATCGACCCGCGCGTGGGCTTGCGCAAGCTCATGGGCGGCAACCGCCGCTTCGTCGAAAACAAGAGCATCCGCCCGCGCCAGGACCGGGCCGCGCTGCTCAACGTGGAGAAGAAGCAAAAGCCGTTCGCCGTCATCGTGGGCTGCTCCGATAGCCGGGTGCCGAACGAGATTCTCTTCGACCAGGGCGTGGGCGACTTGTTCATCGTGCGCACGGCCGGGCAGGTGATGGCCGAAGCTTCGTACGGCAGCATCGAGTTTGCCACCGTCGCGCTCGGCACCAAGCTCATCGTGGTGATGGGCCACCAGAGCTGCGGGGCCGTGGACGCGGCCGTGAACCGGCCCGAAGTGCCGGGCCACATCATCGCCCTGATTAACGGCATCAAGCACGCGGCCGCCGTGAGCAAGGACCAGCCCGGCGACCGGCTCGACAACGCCATCCGCGAGAACGTGCTGGAGCAGGTGGCCGAGCTGCGCGACCTTGACCCGGTGCTGAGCAAGAAATTCAAGAACGGCGAGATAATGATAGTCGGGGCCGTCTATCGCCTGCACGACGGCCACGTCGAGTTCCTGCCCGAAACGCTCAAGAACCTGCCCGCTTTCCGCGTCGCCGGGGCCACCTCGGCCGCCGAGCAGTCCATCAAGCACTGAGCAGTTTAGTTGAGACATGAGACGTTAGACATGAGACACTCGGCGAGAAAAATCTCATGTCTCATGTCTAACGTCTCATGTCTCAGTAAAATCAATTAAAAAAACCTCCACACCATCCGATGTTTGATTTGACCAAAGCGCGGCCACGCGACCCTGGGGCCGCGCTATTCGCCGGGCTGCTGCTGGCCCTGTTGGGCCTGAGCCGCCCGGCCCTCGCCCAAAATACCCGCCTCGAAGACCCTAATAGCATTCTTTGGGTGACGAACACGAGTACGCTGCGCTTTGCCGAAAAGTGGAGCGGCCACCTCGAATACCAATGGCGGCGCGACCGCTGGGGCCAGACCTGGCAGCAGAGCCTGCTGCGCACCGGCATCAACTACAAGGTGAGCGACGCGCTGACCGTGCGCCTGGGCTACGCCTGGGTTGAGACGTTTCCGTACGGCGACTACCCGATTCAGGGGGCGGGCCGGCAATTCACCGAGCACCGGGGCTATCAGCTGGCTCAGCTCAGCAGCCCGACCCAGGGCCGCGTCGAAATCAGCCACCGCTTCATGCTGGAGCAGCGCCTGTTCGGGCGCTACCTCAGCCCGGCCTCCGAGCGGCCCGACGAGTGGGTGTACGTGAACCGGCTACGGTACATGCTGCGCCTGCAAATGCCGCTCGGCAAACCCAAGATGGAAGACAAAACGCCCTACCTGGCCGCCTACGACGAAATCCTGATTGGCTTCGGTAATAACGTGAACGCGAACGTGTTCGACCAGAACCGGCTGGGTTTGCTTGTCGGCTACCGCTTCACGCCCCAGTTCCGCGTCGAGGGCGGCTACTTCCAGCAGATTTTGCAGCTGCCGCGTCTGATTGGCGGCCGCAACGTGTTCCAAAACAACCAGGGAATTATTCTGAATACGGTCGTGAACCTGGATTTGCGCAAGCCAGCGGCGAAATAGCGTCGTTGGTGGCAACCAACGGAGCACCCACCGCGGAGGCTGGCGAGGCCACGCGGCTTCAGACGCTCACTTGGGCGACGCGGTGGGCCGCAACTGAAAGTTGCCGTCGGGGGTGCGGCGCACCCGCCAGCCGGTTGGCAGCTGCAAGGTGTAGCCGGGGCCGGCCACGGCGGCCGGGGCCAGCGTATCGGTCGGGGCCGGCACGGTTACCTGGTTCCAGCGCGCGCCGAGCAGCGCTCCGCCACTGGCCGTGAGAACGCCCCAGTCGTCGGTCACGCGCAGGGTCGGATACACCGTGCCGGCCGTGTCGAGCGGCACGGCCGTGCGCGGGTCGAAGGCCACGTTCATCTTGCGTAGCGGAATAATCAGGTGCGGCGCTACTTGAAACTGCTGGCGGTAAACCGCCAGCTGCCGTTGCTGGCGCTGCTCGCGCGCGCGCTCCTGCTCCCGGATGGCGCGCCCGCCGTAGGCCGACTCCAGCGCCCGCAGCGCCGCCGGGGCAGTCGGCCGCACCCGGAATGCGGCGTTGAAAAGGGCCGTCAGGTCGGTGGAGGACGTGATTTGACGATGCCAGCGCGGCGCCTGGGGGCGCAGCAGGTAGCCATACAGCGGCAGGGTCAGGTAAGCAAACGAGCGCACGAAGGAAGGGCTGCGCTCAAAAGCCTGACTGGCGGCCAGCAGGTGCTGCCGCTGTTGGGCGGCGGAGCGGCCGCTGAGCTGCAAGCCCGTGTATTCGGCCAGGCCCTCGTTCAGCTCCAGCGCGTTTTCGGCGGCGGCGGCGGCGGCCGGGTACCGGCGGCGGCGGGCGGCGCGGAAGCTGAGCGCGGCCCGCGTGCGCGCCTGGGCCTGCGCCGGCGTAGCGGCTTGCAGCGCCTGCCGGAGCGCGGCCAGCTCCAGACGCAGGTACCCGCGGCCCGCTTCCTGGTCGAGGTGCGCGTTGCTGAGTTCGGGAATCGTGAAGCCCAACGCCGGTTGCAGCCGGTGAAACGACTCGTGGGCCAGCAGCGTCAGGCGCTCGGCATGGTCGGCGGGCAGGGGCCAGAGCAGCATCGACCAGCGACGGCCCGCCCAGCGCACGGCCGTGTTGGCCACGTTGAACCGCGTCGGCAAGGTGCCCGCGTAAACTCCGCCCGCAGCCCGCAGCAGCCCGGCCGAATCGGGCACGTTGGCGAGCACCCAGCGCGCGTCCGGCTCCACGAGCAGCACCGGACCGGCGAGTGAACGGCCCCAGAAGCGGCCCGCGTCGCGCGCCGCCGCCGCGCGCCACTCGGCGAAATACCCCTTTGCTCGCGTGAGGTCGGTGCGGGCCTGGCCCCGCCCCGGCAAAGGCAAGGTGTTTAAGCCAACGAGCAGTAGGCTAAGTCGAAGCAAGGCGCGGAGCATGAGCGGACAAGACTGGTAGCTGGCAAACTTACGAAAGCCTTCGTAAGCGCTGCCGTTGCGGGCTTGCCCGGCGCGGTGTGCGAAAAGGTCAGTGCTGGCATCAGGCAAAGCGATGCTCCTTCGGCATCGCCTTCTTTATGAAAGAACTTGGCCTCGGCCTGCTGCTCATCGGCCTCGTGTCGCTGGTGCTGCCGCTGCTCAACCCCAACCTGCACTACGTTTTTCTGACCTGGATTGAGCGTTGGGGGCCGAACGTGGCCTGGGGCATCCGTGGCGGCATCACGCTGCTGGGGTGGCTGCTGTGGCGCCACTACCGGGCACGGTAGGGGCGCGTCGCACGCGCCCGGTTGGTCGCCGGGTAATGAGTCGGTGTAACTGCTCTCACGACACGGGCGCGTGCGACGCGCCCCTACCCAGCGACCCCGTTCGACCGTCCGACCCCGTGCGACGCGCCCCTACCTTTGCGCCATGACTGACCGACCCGTTCGGGTGCGCTTCGCGCCCTCGCCTACCGGCCCGCTGCACATCGGCGGCGTGCGCACTGCCCTTTATAACTACTTGCTGGCCCGGCAGTTGGGCGGCACGATGATACTGCGCATCGAAGACACCGACCAGAACCGCTTCGTGCCGGGCGCGGAAGATTACATCCGCGAAAGTTTGGAATGGGTGGGCATCACGCTCGACGAAAGCCCCTGGACCGGCGGCCCCCACGCGCCCTACCGCCAGAGCGAGCGCAAGCCCATGTACCGCGCGTACGCCGACCAGCTCCTGCGCGATGGCCACGCCTACTACGCCTTCGACACGCCCGAGGAACTGGACGTGATGCGCGAGCGCTTGCAAGCGGCCAAAGTGCCTAACCCCCAATACAACTCCATCACCCGCGCCCAGATGCGCAACTCGCTCACCCTGCCCGAGGACGAAACCCAGGCGCTGCTGGCGGCCGACACGCCCTACGTGATTCGGCTCAAGGTGCCGCGCAAGGAGGAAGTGCGCTTTCAGGACATGATTCGCGGCTGGGTCGTGGTGCATTCGTCGGCCATCGACGACAAGGTGCTGATGAAGTCGGACGGGATGCCGACTTATCATTTGGCCAACATCGTGGACGACCATCTGATGGACATTTCGCACGTTATCCGGGGCGAGGAGTGGCTGCCGTCAGCGCCGCTGCACGTGCTGCTTTATCGGTATCTGGGTTGGGAAAAGACGATGCCGCAGTTCGCGCACTTGCCCCTGCTGCTCAAGCCCGACGGCACGGGCAAGCTCAGCAAGCGCGACGGCGACCGGCTGGGCTTTCCGGTGTTCCCGCTCGAATGGCGCGGCACCGATGCCGACACCGGCGAGCCGACCCGCAGCCGGGGCTACCGCGAAGACGGCTACCTGCCCGACGCGCTGGTGAACTTCCTGGCTTTTCTGGGCTGGAACCCCGGCACGACCCAGGAAATCTACTCGATGCCGGAGCTGATTGAGGCCTTTTCGCTCGACCGGGTGAGCAAGTCGCCGGCCAAGTTCGACCAGGCCAAGGTGCGCTGGTTCAACGAGCACTACCTGCGCGCCAAGCCCGCCGCCGAGCTGGCCCCGTTCCTGCTCGCGGCCCTGGCCGCACACGGCCTCACGTGTTCCGAGGCCAAAGCCGAGCAAATCGTGGCCGTGATGAAGGAGCGCGTGAGCTTCCCGCAAGACTTCTGGCAGGAGGCCAAATACTTCTTCGAGGCCCCGACGAGCTACGACGAACAGGTAGTAGCCAAGAAATGGACCCCGGCCGTGGGCGCCGCCCTGGCCGCGCTGGCCGACGAGCTGCCCGATAATGCCGAACCCAGCGCCAACGCCGAGGTGATAAAAGCCATCTTCAACCAGACGATGGAAGCCCAGGGCCTCAAGCCGGGCCAGGCCCTGCAAGCGTTGCGCGTGGCCGCGACGGGCGCGGCCGCCGGGCCAGACCTGTTCGAGACGCTCGCCATCCTGGGCACGGGCGAAGTCGGCCGGCGGCTGCGCACGGCGGTCGAGCAGCTGAGTGGTTCGGATAAGGGATAGAAGGTTAGGGATTAGGGTAATGGACACGTCTGGTGCGGGCGGGCGGCAAAAAATCCGCCCGTTTGGCGTTGAACAGCGTCTGTGATAGGCCACGCTGGCGTACGACCCGCTCCAACGCCAAGCGGGCGGACGTCAAACCGAAGCTCAGCGCAGCAAAAAGCTGCCTGCCCGCGCCTCGCGCCACCCTCAAATCTGGCCTTACGGCCGAGCTGTTGGCATAATGCTGGGGAAACTTATAGTCCAGCTGTCCTATAACCTTAGCCGGCCCAACCGTGGCCGGCAGGTGTCCGGGCAGCTTGCGGGGAGGCAGCTTTTTATGAGAACAATCCTACGACGCGGGCTGGCAACGGCCTTCTTGTTGGGCGCGGTGGGCGCGGCCCAGACCCACGCCCAGGTGGGCATCGGCACGAGCACCCCCAATGGCTCGGCCGCGCTCGACATCAGCAGCGCTACTCGCGGACTGCTGATTCCGCGCGTCGCGCTTCAAAGCCTGACTGGCCCCGGCACCGGCGTGGCCGCGCCGGCGACTTCGCTGCTCGTGTTTAACACCAACGCCGGGTTGGCCGGCGGGACGGGTTACTACTACAACGCCGGCGACGCGAGCAATCCGAGCTGGACGCGGTTCGTGGACGGGGCATCGCTGGGGCTAAGCGCCTGGCGCACGGCGGGCAACGCGGGCACCAGCCCCGGCACCAACTTTCTGGGCACTACCGACTCGCAGCCGCTGGTGCTACGCACCAACAACACCGAGTACGCGCGCCTGACGGCGAATGGTAACCTGTGCCTGGGCACCGCCAGTCCGCTTATCGGCTCGACGTGGCCGGCGACATCAACGCCAGCGGCACGGTGCGTAGCGCCGGCACGGTGCGTAGCGCCGGCACGGTGCGTAGCGCCGGCACGGTGCGTAGCGCCGGCACGGTGCGTAGCGCCGGC